>FWPU01003050.1_pt1 | contig 43787 bp, 38 predicted proteins | sample 2228361 | NCBI WGS metagenome assembly FWPU01 (sample SAMEA103939777, study PRJEB20133) | metagenome | reverse complement strand
GGCGTGACCGTCGGCGGCGGCGGCGTCACCGTCGGCGGCGGCGGCGTCACCGTCGGCGGCGGCGGCGTCACCGTCGGCGGCGGCGGAGGAGTCTTGGTCGGGGTCGGCGACGGAGTCCGCGGCTGGTGCACGCCGAAGATCGTGATCCCGTCCGCGTAAGCGTTGCCGAGCACCACGGCGCGCACGCCGAACTCGAGCCGTGGGTCGTTCGGTGCGACGATCCGCCCGACGAACAGGCTCTCGTTGCCGATCGACGTGTTCGCGCCGCCGACGAAGAAGGTCAGGTCCTCGGGCTCACCGCTCTCGGTCCAGATCGCCGAGCGGACCTCCGAGAGCAGCGTGGTCTGCACGTTGACGGTCGAGTTGCCCGCGGCGATGAGCTGTCCGTTCACCTCCACGCGGACCTTGCGGAAGACGTAGTTGCCGCCGGTGAGCTCGAGCACCGCACCGTTGTCGACCAAAAGATCGCGGTAGCAGCCCGGACCGAGCGTCGCCGGCGACTTCGCCTTGGTGATCGTCACGTTCTCCGCGCTCGCGGTGCACGGGTTCGAGGTCACGTCGGAGGGCAGCGAGGGAACGGTGATCGACAGCGGGAAGGCGAACGGCGTGGTCACCGTTCCGCGGACCTCGGCCGTGCCGACCAGGGAGAGCGAGTTCGTCACGACGTGGTTCAGCGACGCCCCGGTGGCGACGTGGATCGAGTCGCCCGCGATCAAGCTGCTCGGCGGGACCGGCGAGTGGTACAGGTTGGTCTGCACCGTGATCGTGCCGCCGGGGTTGATCACGGCGAAGTTGCCGGTCACCTCGATGTTGGCGCCGATCACGAGCTTGCTCTGCGCGACGGCCACGTAGTCGAGCCAGTGGCCCGGCACCTGGGCGCGCGCCGCACCGGGCATCGCGAGCACGAGGAGCGCGGCGAGTACGCCGGTGAGCTGTCGCGGAGTGCGCCGGGCGGGGGGAAGCGAGGGCAACGGCCGCTGGATCATGGGGCAAATCCTCTGGAAGCTGTCGTGTCCGGGAGTCGGGCGCCGAGCTTCGGGCGGCCGGGCGGACGCCTTGCCCGACGCGCAAGGCTCGCATCCGGGCGAGCACTGCGCGTCGGCCCAAGCGCAAGCACGGTGCCAAATGTGAAGCGAAAAAGGGTGGAAAGACCGGGGGGTTGGCGGCAGTCGGAGGCAGGGTCGATCGTGCAGAAGTGCAAGATCGAACGTTCCTGCCACCCGATGTGGAGGATGACCATGCTCTTCGTCATGCCGTGGCATGTCCACCGGCTACCGCAGAGCGCAAAGCAAGACGCAAAGCGGTTGCGATGGCGGCTGACGACCGCAGACCGGTCTGCGGCGGCAACACGGGCCGCCGTCAGATAAAATTTTCGCAGCGCCGACCCGGAGTGTCGGCGCGCGGCGCGTCGGGCAGCGCCATTGATCCCGGTGCGGGGAACGGGCTACAAGGGCTTCGGATGGGAGGCGGAAGGGGCGGCAACGCGGACGCCCACGAGCCGGGCTCCGCTGCGGACCACGAAGACCGGGCGCAGGCCCCGAAGCTCTTCGTCCTCGACACCAACGTCATCCTGCACGACGCCCGCTGCCTGCAGAGCTTCCGCGACAACGACATCGCGATCCCGATCACCGTCCTCGAGGAGCTCGACCGCTTCAAGCGCGGCAACCAGGACATCAACGCGCAGGCGCGCGAGTTCCTGCGTCGCCTCGACGGCATCACCGGCGACGTGCTCGCCCCGACGGGCGCCCCGCTCGGCCCCGGGCTCGGGCGCGTCCAGGTGATCCTCGGCTCGGGCCGCGTCGCGCTGGGCGACGTCTTCCTGAGCGACTCCCCGGACCACCGGATCCTCGCCGCCGCGCTCGCGCTCCGCGAGCAGCACCGCGAGCGCACCGTGATCCTCGTCTCGAAGGACACCAACCTGCGGATGAAGGCCAAGTCCCTGGGCCTCGTCGCGCAGGACTACACGAGCGACAAGGTCGAGCGCGTCGACCGGCTCTACACGGGGAAGCGGACGATCGAGGACGTCCCGGCCGAGGTGATCGGCGCGTTCTACGCGAACGGCGGCCTCGTGCCGGCGAGCGCCCTGCCCTTCATCAGCGACCCGAAGCCGAACGAGAACTTCATCCTGAAAAACGGCTCGAAGTCCGCGCTCGCGACCTACCGGAGCGGCGCGGACGTCTTCGCGCGGGTCGAGAAGACCCCGGCCTACGGCGTCGTGCCGCGCAACGCGGAGCAGTCGTTCGCGCTCGAGGTGCTGACCAACGACGACATCAAGCTCGTCACGCTCGCCGGCAAGGCGGGGACGGGCAAGACGCTGCTCGCGCTCGCCGCGGCGCTCCAGCTCCGGGCGCACTACCGGCAGATCCTGCTCGCCCGTCCGGTCGTCGCGCTGAGCAACCGCGACCTCGGCTACCTGCCCGGCGACGTCTCGGCGAAGCTCGATCCCTACATGCAGCCGCTGTTCGACAACCTGACCGTGATCCGCCACCTGTACAGCGAGAGCGACGCGAACGGGCAGCGCATCCAGAGCATGCTCGACGGCGGCAAGCTGGTGATCACGCCGCTCTCCTACATCCGCGGGCGGACCCTGCAGCAGGTCTTCTTCATCGTCGACGAGGCGCAGAACCTCACCCCGCACGAGGTCAAGACGATCATCACCCGCGCCGGCGAGGGAACGAAGATCGTCTTCACCGGCGACATCCACCAGATCGACCAGCCCTACCTCGACGACTCGTCGAACGGCCTCAGCTACCTGATCAGCCGCATGGTCGGGCAGGAAATCTACGCCCACGTGACGCTCGTGAAGGGCGAGCGCTCGCAGCTCGCGGACCTGGCGAGCGACCTGCTCTGAAGGCGGCGCGCTCTAGCCCCGGGCGTGCCCATCTGCGAAGGTTCGGACCATGCGCACGCGAGTCACCGAGATGCTCGGCATCGAGTTTCCGATCTTCGCCTTCACGCACTGTCGCGACGTCGTCGCGGCGGTGAGCTCAGCCGGCGGCTTCGGCGTGCTCGGCGCCGTCGCGCACACCCCCGAGCAGCTCGACGTGGACCTCGCGTGGATCCGCGAGCGCACGGGCGGCCGGCCGTTCGGCGTCGATCTCCTGATGCCGCGCAAGTACGTCGGCAACGAGGAGGGCAAGCTCGACGCAGCCGGGCTCAGGGCGATGCTGCCCGAGGAGCACCGGCAGTGGATCGACGAGCTGCTCGAGCGCTACGGCGTGCCGGCGCTGCCCGCGCCGGGCGAGGACGGCGAGCGCACCGGGCGGGTGCTCGCCATCGACCCGAAGTCGATGGCGCCGCTGATCGACGTCGCCTTCCAGCACCGCGTGGGGCTGCTCGCGTCCGCGCTCGGCAGCCCGCCCGAGTGGCTCGTCGAGCGCGCGCGCAAGGAGGGCGTGCCGGTCGCGGCCCTCGCCGGAAGGCTCGACCACGCGATCGCGCACCGCGACGCGGGCGTCGACATCGTGATCGCCCAGGGCACGGAAGGCGGCGGCCACACGGGCGAGATCGCGACCATGGTGCTCGTCCCGCAGGTGGTCGACGCAGTCGCTCCGCTGCCGGTCCTCGCGGCGGGCGGGATCGCGACCGGCCGCCAGGTCGCAGCGGCGCTCGCCCTCGGTGCGGAGGGCGTCTGGTGCGGGTCGGTGTGGCTCACGACGCACGAGGCCGAGACCACGCCCGTCATCAAGGAGAAATTTCTTGCGGCGACCTCCGCGGACACGCGACGCTCGCGCTCGCTCACCGGCAAGCCGGCGCGCATGCTGCGCACCGCGTGGACCGACGCCTGGGAGGAGCCCGGCGCCCCGCCGCCGCTGCCGATGCCGCTGCAGAGCATGCTGGTCGCCGACGCCCAGCGCCGGATCCACCGCGTCGCCCACCAGCCGGGGCAGACCGGGGCGCGCGAGCTCGTCACCTACTTCGTCGGCCAGGTGGTCGGGCAGATGAACGTCGCGAAGCCGGCGCGCGCCGTGGTCTCGGAGATGGTCGAGGAGTTCCTCGACACCATGGAGCGGATGAACGGCTTGCTGCGCGACGAGTAGCGGCTCCCGCGACAAGCGGGCAGAAAGGCGGGGCGAGCCGCCTGGCATCCCTGTTGCTCCGGATCTCGCGGAGCGCCCCCGCGAAGGATCGCCGCGAGTTGCCAGTGTCGCCCCCCGGCCGGGCCCCGAGCCCGGCGATCGCCGAGATCGAGATCACGAGCCTCGGACAGCTCGTCGACCTGCTGATGCCGGACGTCGAGCCGACCACCAACCGCCGGCGGGCGCCACGCGTCTACCGCGGCTCGACCTCGACCTCGGCCTCGGCGCCGCTCCTCGCCGCGCTCGACCGGCTCGGCGGCATCGACCCGCCGCACCGCAAGGTCGACTTGGAGGAGCACCTGCTGCGGAGCTTCGCGCGCTACGCGAGGCCGTACCTCACCTCGAACGACGAGTGGGAGCTGATGGTCGCGGCGCAGCACCACGGCGTCCCGACCCGGCTCCTCGACTGGACGACGTCGCCGCTCATCGCCGCCCACTTCGCGACGCTCGGCGACGGCTCGCGACCCGCCGTGGTGTGGCAGCTCGACTGGCGCCGCGTGCACCGCCACCTCGGGCTTCCCGAGCTCGCGTTCACCATCCGCGACCTGCAGGAGAGCTTCCCGCGCACGCCGCCGTCGAGCGAGGGCCTCGACCGCCTCGCCGCGTCCGGACCGCTCGCCTGCCTCGTCGAGCCGCTGTGGCTCGACGCGCGCATCGTCGCCCAGGCGGCGGCGTTCACCCTCACCTCCGACACCCGCTGCTCGTTCGACTGCTTCCTCGAGCGGTACGGGATCGTCGACGCGCTCACGCGCTTCCTCATCCCGGCCGACCGCGTCGGGCTCCTGCGCGACCAGCTCGATCTGGTCGGCATCGATGAGCGGCGGATCTTCCCCGATCTTGACGGCGTCGCGGCGGCGATCCGCCGCCACTACGCGTGAGTGAGCGTACGCGGCCCTCTCACTCCACGTTCACCCGCACCAGCGCCGCGCCCTCGAGCGGCCGCTCGCCGTTCGGCCCGCCGTTGTCGCGGTAGCGGAGCTCGATCACCAGGAAGAGGTCCGACGCCGTGCCGTGGTCTTCGGGCACCCGGGCGTTGAAGAACGCCTCACAGCCGCTGAAGACGAGCTGCGGGTGCGCGTGCGCGTTGTGCCCGAGGCTCACGGTCCACGCGTAGCGCTTGCAGCGGCCCTCGCCGTCCTCGGCGTCGGTCACCCGGCCGCGCACGTCGATGCGCGCGCCGCGGCGCACGGTGGTGCCGTCCGCGGGCGTCTCGATCACCACGGTGGGCGGCTCGTTGCCGGTCAGGATCTCGATCACGTCGGGGAAGCTCCTCCTGCCCCGGCCGTCGGTCACGACGAGCGACGCGAAGTTCGTCCCGTTGGTGGTGAAGGTGTGCGTCGCCTCCGGGCCGAAGGCGTCCGCCTCGCCGTCGCCGTTGAAGTCCCACTCGTAGGATGCGATCAGCCCGCTCGCCCCCGGCGCGCGCGAGCCCTCGGCCGAGAAGTGCACCTCGAGCGGCGCCTTCCCGGCGGTCCGCGACGCTCTCGCCGAGGCGATCGGCGTCAAGTCACCGGTCGCTTCGTGCTCGATGCGCACGAGCTGCGCGTCCTCGTTGTCGCCGCCGTAGCCGGTCCCGTACTCGAGGACGTAGAGCGCGCCGTCGGGGCCGATCTCGAGGTCGATCGGACGGTGCAGGGGGAAGAACGGCACGACCCGCCGGACGCTCTCGAGCTTGCCGTCCGCGTCGACCGAGACCGCGGCGATCAGGTCGCGCGTCCACTCGGTCATCAGGAGGTCGCCCTCGTAGGTCTCCGGCAGGTGGTACGGCGCGCGGCCGGGCGGCCTGCGCACGACGACGCCGGCCATCGCCGAGCGTCCCGTGAGCTCGCCGCGCGCGTTGCGCGCGTTGCCCAGCGCGAGCTCGGACACCGTGACGTAGTCGTAGGCGAGCGCCGCGGGGACGAAGCCCTCGCAAGAGAACGGCTCGCCCACGGTCCCGGTCGCGTAGTCGTAGGCCCGGTACGGGAGGTTCGGGCCGATGCACAGCGGCCAGCCGTAGTTCCCCGGGCGGTCGACGACGTTGATCTCGTCGTAGCCGCGCGGCCCGCGCGGCCCCTCGATCACGGCGTCGGGACCGACGTCGCCGAAGTAGAGCCGTCCGGTGAGCGGATCCGCCGCCATGCGGAAGGGGTTGCGCACGCCCATCACGTAGATCTCGGGACGGCCTAGCGAGCCGTCGCGCGGGAAGAGGTTGCCGTCGGGGATCGAGCCGTCGGTGTTCAAGCGCAGGATCTTGCCCCGCAGGTCGAACGGGTTCTGCGAGGTGCGCCGCGCGTCGTAGCGGTCGCGTCCCGGACGGTTGTCGAGCGGCGCGTAGCCCTCCGCGTCGCCGAACGGGTTCGTGTTGTCGCCGACCGCGAGGAGCAGCGTCCCGTCCGGGAGGAAGGTGATCTGTCCCGCCTCGTGCCCGCCGACGCGCTCGCTCGGCGTGCGCAGCAGCTCGAAGCGGCTCGAGAGGTCGAGGCGGTTGTCCTCACCGAGGCGGAAGCGGACGAGCACGTTCTCGCCGAGCGGCCCGGTGTACGGCAGGTCGTCGGGGTCGACACCGGGGTCGGGCTCGTAGTCGTCGAGCGCGTAGAACAGGTAGACGAAGCGGTTCTCCTCGAACTTTGGATCGACGCCGATTCCGAGGAGCCCGTTCTCGCCGTTGTTCGAGACGGCGAAGCGCGCCGCCTCGACCGTGCGCCCGGTCTCCGGATCCCACACCCAGACCTCGCCGGTCCGCTCGACGTAGAGCACGCGTCCGTCGGGCGTGACGGCCATGGACATCGGGTTCCGCGCGACGCGCGACACCGGGATGAAGCTCCAGGAGGGCGGTCCCGCCGCCCAGCGGATGCCGTCGAGCAGGTGCTCCTGGAAGAGCGGATCGCGCCAGGAGTCCGGGCGGTGTCCGAGGTTGGTGTAGAACGACCGCCCGCCGTCGAACTCCTTGTACCATGCGATCGGGTGATCGGCGCCCATCGACGGCGTGTCGGGAATGTTCGGGTAGATGAAGCCGCTCTCGTCGATCGTCAGCAGGATCGACGCCTCGAAGCGCGGGTTGCGGTCGAAGTTGTAGATCTCGTCGGTGAAGAGGAAGGTCCGCGGGAGGTGGTCGGTCGACGGGTGGCGCGGGTCCTCGGTCGTCACCTCGACCTCGACCGGCAGGAGCGGGTGGCTGACGAAGTAGGCGCCGAGGAGGTTGCCGTACCAGGTCCACTGGTACTCCGTGTCGGCCGCCGAGTGCACGCCGACCCAGCCGCGCCCCGAGCGCACGAAGCGCTCGACCGCCGCCTGCTGCTCCTCGTCGAGCACGTCGCCCGTCGTGTTGACGAAGGCGATCACGTCGAAGCCCGCGAGCACGTCGTCGCGGAACATCGCCGGGTCCTCGGTGAGGGTCGCGCGGATCCGCTCGCGGGCCGGCAGGTTCTCGAAGAACTCCCACGCGTCGGCGATCGACGGATGGCGGAAGCCGGCGGTGCGCGAGAAGACCAGGACCTGGAGCGGCTTGCCGGTCTCCTCCGCCGCGCACGCGCGGCCGCCCGGCGGCAGGATCGCGCGTCCCGCCGGGCGGCGCGAGCCCGCAAGGCGCTTCGCGCAGCCGTCGGTGACCGAGCGCGAGACCGCCCGGGCGGTCGCGGGCTCGAGCCGGCCGTCGAGCGACAGCCCGGCAAGCGCGGCCAGCACGGCGAGCGCGGCGCGCGCGAGGCGCGAGGCGCCGGTGCGGCGGCGCGGCAACGAAGGACCAGAGACGGCGAGCTGCGGCTGGACGGTCGACATGAGCGGACGAGCTAGCCGCATCCGGCGACCTCCTGCAACGGCAAACCGTGCCGCAGCGCAGCGTCGCCGCGGCGCCGTTGCGCTGCCTCGGCCGGGCGGGATAAGCCGTCGCCCCGGAGGACGCCCGTGCGCTACGGCATCATCACCCCGGTGATCATCGCGAACCCGCGCGTGGTGAACGCGTGGGAGCTCGAGGCCGGAGTCGACGCCCTCGCCGCGATCGCGCGCACCGCCGACCGTCTGGGCTACGGGCACCTGACCGCGTCGCAGCACGTCGCGATCCCGCACTCCGCGGCGCAGCGCCGCGGCCGGCGCTACTGGGACCCCGCCGTGACGCTGGGCTACCTCGCGGCGATCACCGAGCGCATCCGGCTCGCGACCTACGTCCTGGTGCTCGGCTACCACCACCCGCTCGAGATCGTGAAGCGCTACGACACGCTCGACGTCGTGAGCCGCGGCCGGCTCATCCTCGGGGTGGGTGTCGGATCGCTCGAGGAGGAGTTCGCGCTCCTCGGACGCGAGTTCGCGCACTACCGCTTCCGCGACGTGACGGTCGACCCGACCACGATCCAGGAGCACGTTCCGATCTGGATGGGCGGGCGCACCGCGCGCTCGCTGCGCCGCGCCGTCGAGCTCGACTGCGACGCCTGGGTGCCGTTCGCCCTCGAGCCCGAGGAGGTGCGCGAGCTGCTCGCCCGGGCGCGCACGACGGAGGCGTGGAGCCGGCGGACCCGGCCGCTCGAGGTCGGGCTCTTTCCCGAGCCGCCGCTCGACCCGCTCGGCGACCCGGGGCGGGTCCGCGCCGAGCTCGAGCGCCACGCGGCGTGCGGCGCGACGATGCTCAACCTGCGCTTCGCGAGCCGTTCGCTCGACCACCATCTCGAGCAGCTCGCGGCGTTCGTCGAGATCGCGGGCCCGAGCACCTGAAGCGGCGTCCCGCGCTCAGCGCGCCGCGCGCAGCCGGGCAAGAAGCGGGATCGAGGCGATCTTCTCCTCGGTGAGCTCCTCCCAGAAGAGCCGCGGCCGGCGGCGCGCGCGCGGCACGCGGATCACGCGGCTGGGCGTGACGATCAGGTTGAGGAGGAAGTCGTGCTCCGTGACCGGGATCTCGCCCGCCTCGAGCACCTGCTCGTCGTGCACCGTCGTGACGATCCGGGTGCGGCGCCCGACGAGCCCCGCCTCCGCGGCGAGCGCGAGCTCCAGGTCCGAGAAGCCGCCGCCCTTGCCGAGACGTCGCCCGTCGACCCCGGCGGCGACGCACCCGACGACGACCAAATCGACCGGGGCGAGCTCCTCGACGTCGACCGGCCGGCCGAGCCGCGCCGCACCGCCGATCGACGCGGCCTTGCGCGGCGCCACCGTGAGGCGCTTCGGGTCGAGGAGGAAGAAGGGCTTCTCCGCCGCGAGCCGCGGCACCGCCATGTAGAGGATCTTGCCGTCGGCGAGCGCGCGCTCGCGCACGGGGAGCTGCGGCGAGTCGGGGTTCGCCTTCACCGTCCGGGCGGAGCGCCAGACGGCCTCGGCGCGCAGGCGCTCGGCCGCCGCCTCCGCGCCGACGAAGTTCGGGATGCGCCCCTCGGGGCCCGGGAAGCGCGCGATCCCGGGACGCGCGAGCCGCCGCCACACCCGCTCGCGGAGCGCAGCCTTGCGGGCGAGGAGGTCGCGGTCGCCGCCCGCGTCGCGATCGTGCCGGCGCACCATGCTCGTTCCTTCGCTGTAACTCTTCCCGTCCGCCGCAGCCGGCCGAGCACCGCTTGCAAGCACGCTCCGCGCCCGTGCAAGCCGCACCGCGCGGAGAACGCTGGTATGTGGCTTGCAGCCCCGAGCCCGCCATGAGGCCGAGCGTGCAGTCGCCGGAAGAGCGCTCGCTCGCGCAGCTCTTCTCCGACTTGACGTCGGAGAGCGCCGACCTGGTGCGCAAGGAGATCCAGCTCGCGAGGGCGGAGTTCAGCGAGGCGATCGCCGAGCTCAAGTCGGGCGTGCTCGCGATGACGCTGAGCGCGCCCCTGCTGTTCGCGGGCTTCCTCGTTCTTCTCGCCGCGGCGGTTCTCGGGCTCGACGTCGTGCTGCAGCGGACGTGGCTGTCGGCGCTGATCGTCGGGGCGGTCGTCACGATCGCCGGGGCGATCGCGCTCTTCGCCGGGCGCCGCGGAGTGCGGAAGGTCGAGATCAAGCCGGAGCGCACCATCAGCTCGCTGCGCGACGACAGGGAGATGGTGAGAAGCCACGTCTCGTCGGACGGTCACTGAGCGTCATGGCGATGACCGAGCGGAGGCCCGCGATGCCGGAGAAGACGGTGGACGAGATCCAGGAGGAGATCGAGCACACCCGTGCCGAGCTCGACAGCACGCTCGACGAGATCGGGCGGCGGCTCTCGCCGAGCGAGATCCGCAACCGGACGGTGAGCTACGTCAAGCACACCGCGGAAGCCGTGCGCGACACGGTGCAGCGCAACCCCGTGCCGGTGACGGTCGCGGGGACCGCGCTCGCGGCGCTCATCCTCGCGCGTCGCCGCTCGAGCGCACGGCGCGCGCGCGAGCGCGAGGAGCAGTTTCGCGCGGTATGGGACCGGCTGGTCGGGGCGATGGCGGGCGGCCGGCCGAGCGCCTTCTCCGCCGGCAACCTGACGGGCCGGACCAGCGACCTCGCAACCGACGCGAGCGACCACCTCGTGCAGGTGCTGAGCGACGCGATCGCGCGCGCCCAGGAGCGGCGCGAGGCGCTCGCCGCCACGGCAAGCCGCGCGAGCCACGTCCTCGGCGAGCGGCTCGAGAACGCGGGGCACAGGACCGGCGAGAGCCTGCCCCGCTTCGCACACGACCGGGGCGGCTACGCGAACGGCGCCGACCGCGCCCACGAGCTTGCGGAGCGCCTGGAGAGCGCGGGCAGGAAGGCCGGCGAGCGGGCGCAGGAGCTCCGCCGCACGGCGAGCGCCGCGGCGGAGCGGCTGGTCGAGGACCTCACGACCACCTCGCGCGCCCACCCGTACCTGACCGTCGCGGTCGCGCTCGCGACCGGCGTGCTCCTCGCAAGCGCGCTTCGCCGCTGAGCGGCGGAGCGCTCTGCCTCGGGGCTCAGCGCAGCGCGACCTCGCGCACGTCCTCCCTGAGGACGACCCGCGCCGTCTCCCGGTCGAGGACGGGGTAGGAGACGACGATGCGCAGCTCGCGCCAGGTCGGCTCGAGCGCACGAACCGGCTCGAGCAGCGGCTCCTCGCTCGCCAGGCGGCGGAGCCAGCGGTGCCGCTCGAGAAACGCGGTCGCGGCGGCGTGCAGCTCGGCGCTCGGCGCGACGATGCGCGTCCACGGATCGTCCGGCGCAGCACGCCCGTAGATCTCCATCCCGACCAGCGAGAAGCGAGGCGTCGCGTACATGCCCCAGCCCGCGAGCTTCCACGGGCTCACGTCCCAGCGCTCCGTGAGCCCGATCTGGATCGCGGGCCACACGGCGAGCGCCAGCAACGCCGTGTGCACGACGCGCGTCTTCGCCCGCAGGTCCATCAGTAGAAGACCATCTCGGGCGCGAGCCCGACGCGGCTCAGCACGAGCCAGAGGAGAAGCGCCGCGACGGGCAGGCGCGCGGGCGTGCTCAGGTCTCGCCGGGCGAAGGCGAGGAGCATCGTCGCGAAGAGGAGGCCGAAGAACACCTCGCGCGCCGCGACCTCGATGAGCGCGAGCAGCACGAGCGCCGCGACGAGCGCGAGGGAGCGCGTGCGGCGCCAGCAGAGCGCAGGCGCGAGCGCGATCTCCGCGATCCAGGTGACGTTCGCGGCGAGGCGCAGCCCCGGGCCCGCCCGGTAGGGCCCGTCGCCGACCTCGCCCTGCAGCGCCGCGAGGCGCGCGAGCTCGCCGGGTGCGACGAGCCAGCCGAGCGCCTTCCGGTAGGTCTCGCTGCCGAGCGAGAACGCGAGATACTCGCCGCCCACCCAGTAGCCGTGCACGAGCTTCTGCAGGCCCGAGTAGAAGAGCACGATCACCACGATCCAGCGGAGCGCCCGGAGGTAGAGCAGGCTCTCGCCCTCGTCGTCGGGCGAGAGGAACGCGGCGCAGAGGCAGAGCACGAGCTCGAGGTACGCGTGGTTGCCGGCCGAGGGGAACTCGGACCAGACGAGGACCGCGTGTGCAGCCGCGAGCACGAGGAACGCGGGTCGCCGCGCGACCCGGCAGACGATCGCCAGGCAGGCGGGCGTCGCGATCGCGAGGAGCACGAAGTAGATCGGCGCGAGCTGCTGCCAGCGCGGCACCGCGCGCAGCCAGTACTCGACGCCCACGACGAGCGCGAACGCTTGCTCGAACGAGGCGAGCCGGCGCGCGCGGACGCGGCGCTCGTCACCGTCGACGAGCGCCGCGATCCGTGCACCGAGCGTCCCGGGCATCGCCCTGCGGAGGCCGGCGGCGCGTCAGCAGCGGCCGCGCGGCGCCCGCCTCACGGGTTGCACCGCACGAAGTAGCGGGCCCGCGCCGAGCCGTTCAGCGCCGCCGAGCACGACGGGCGCCCGGAGCAGCACGAGCCGATCCCGGCCGGCGGGCAGGACACGGGCTGGCAGCCGTCGCCGTCCTCGCCGCCCGTCCCGAAGCAGGTCGAGTAGCCGGTGAACGAGTTCACCGAGAACGGCGCCCCGAGGGTGCAGACGAGGTCGACGTTGTTGTTCGGCCGGTTGATCGTCACGCTGCAGCCCGGCGGTCCGCTCTGGGTCGCGGTGCCGCCCGGCCACTCCGCGGAGTCGAAGAGGCCGCCCCCGTTGCTGTCGACCTGGAAGGTGAAGTCCTGCATCGGGCACTTGCAGCGGTTGCCGGTGCAGAAGTTGGTCTGGCAGTCGGTGCTCGTCGCGCAGACCTGGTTCAGGGCGCACTGGTTGCACGTGGGCCCGCCGCAGTCGACGTCGGTCTCCGTGCCGTTCTTCACACCATCGCTGCAGGTCGGCGCCTGGCAGACGTTCCCCGTGCAGACGCCGCTCACGCAGTCGCCGCCCGACGCGCAGCCCTGCCCTACCGCGCAGTCGCCGCACGAGGGTCCGCCGCAGTCGACGTCGGTCTCCGCGCCGTTCTCGACCCCATCGCTGCAGGTCGGCGCCTGGCAGACGTTTCCCGTGCAGACGCCCGATGCGCAGTCGGCGCCGACGTTGCAGGCCTCGCCCGCGGCACAGCCCGCGCACGGGCCGCCGCAGTCGAGCGCCGTCTCGCTGCCGTTCTTGACGCCGTCGTCACAGGCCGGCGCGCGGCAGACGTCGCCCGTGCAGACGCCGCTCTGGCAGTCGGGCGGCACGGAGCAGCCGGCGACGTCCGGGCACACGGCGCAGCTCCCGCCGCAGTCGACGTCCGTCTCGTTCCCGTTCTGCACGCCGTCGGCGCAGCTCTCGGGCTGGCAGACGCCCTCCGTGCAGACCAGGCCCACGCAGTCGGTGCCGACCTCGCACGCCTTGCCCTGCTCGCAGCCGCCGCACGTGCCGCCGCCGCAGTCGACGTCGGTCTCGTCGCCGTTGCGCACGCCGTCGTTGCACGCCGGCGCCTGGCACACGTCGTCCGTGCAGACGCCGCTCGCACAGTCGCTGCCCGCAACGCACGAGGCGCCGGTTGCGCAGCGCGCGCACGACGCGTCGGGGCCGCCGCAATCGACGTCGGTCTCGTCCCCGTTCTGCATGCCGTCGGCGCAGCTCGGGCACGTGGTCGGGACGCCGCGGCGCGCGAGCAGACGGTAGCCGGTGGGGGTCACCCGGTGCTGCACGACGCTGCCCACCGACGGCGCGTAGAGCGTGCACATGCGGTGGCGCGAGCCGTCGGCCGCGTTGTCGATGGTGAGGACGGTCACGACGCCGCCCGGCCCCGGGGGCGTCGTCAAGTCGATTCCCCCGAGGTCGCGCGCCATGACGCGGCCCAGCTTGCCGAACTGGACCATCGCATTCTTGACGGGCGAGGGACCGCCGGGCGCGAACCGGTTCACGTACTTCGCCGACTTCGCGTTGGTCGTGGCCCAGGGCGCGGGCATCGGCAGCACGCTCGCGTTGCCCGGGGCGTCGACGTAGTAGACCTCGAGCCGCCCGCTCAGGTCGGCGGGCGCCGGCGCCGCACCGACGTGCACGTCGCCGCCGCGCTGCACCGACACCACGCTGGCGCGTCCGGTGCGCGTGTTGAGCTGCAGCGCGAGCCGCGCCCCGAGGACGCCGACGTCGGTCGCCCACGAGGTCGCGAGCCAGAGGCCCGTCGCCGCGACGATCGCGGCGCAGGCGGTGAGCAGGAGGGGGCGCTTGTTCACCGGTCGATCCCTTTCGCGAGGAGGTTGCAGGAGGCCCTGGTCATTCGAGGCAGGTGACGCGGTAGCGCGCCTGGCCGGAGCCGTTGAGCGCCGCGGAGCAGGACGGCCGTCCGCTGCAGCACGAGCCGACGCCGAGCGGCGGGCAGGAGACGGGCTCGCAGCCGTCGCCGTCCTCGCCTCCCGCACCGAAGCACTGCGAGAAGCCCGAGAAGCTCTCCACCGAGAACGGCGGCGCGAGCGTGCAGACGAGGTCGATGTTGCCGCTCGGCCGACGGATCGTCACGTCGCAGCCCGGGGACGAGCTCTGCGACGCCGTGCCACCCGGCCACTCGGCGGAGTCGAACGGGCCGCCCGAGTTGCTGGTCACGGTGAAGGTGAACTGCCGGTTGCCGCACGTGCAGCGCACGTTCTGCCCGCACACGCCGCTCGCGCAGTCGGCGTTCACCGAGCACGACTTGGCGAGCCCGCAGCCGGGGCACGAGCCGCCGCAGTCGACGTCGCTCTCGTCGCCGTTGCGGATGCCGTCCGTGCAGCTCGGCGCCTGGCAGACGCCGCCCGAGCAGACGCCGCTCGCGCAGTCCGCGCCCGAAGCGCAGCCCTGGCCCGCGGGACAGCGCACGCAGTACGGCGACGATCCTCCGCAGTCGATCCCGGTCTCGTCGCTGTTGCGCGCGCCGTCGGCGCAGTTCGGCACGCGGCAGAAGCCCTCGAGGCAGACGCCGCTCGGGCACTGCGCGCCGCTCGTGCACGACGGCTGGCAGATGCCGCCGGAGCAGCCGCCCGTCGCGCAGTCCGTGGTGAGGAAGCAGCTCTGGCCGGTCGCGCACGCGGGGCAGCTCCCGCCGCCGCAGTCGACGTCGGTCTCCGCGCCGTTCTTGACGCCGTCGGTGCACGACGCCGCCTGGCACGTGCCGTCGAGGCAGACGCCGCTCGGGCAGACCGAGCCGTCCACGCAGGCCGGCGTCAGGTCGGCGAAGATCGCGTAGTACTCGCCGCTGCGCGACACCTCGACGCCCGACAGCGAGAGGCCGAGGAACGACGGCAGCGGGAAGCTCTGCAGCGCGCTCGCGAGGTCCGGCAGGAAGCCCGCGAGCACCGACGGCAGGAAGCCCTGCAGCGCGGTCTCGCCGATGCCGAGCGGGTCCTCGAGCAGCGCGACCGTCACGTCGGCCGCGGTCGGCGGCGAGAGCGCGAAGCCGATGCCGCCCTGCTGGAACGCGAGGTCGAGCCCCAGGCGCGCGTCCACCGCGAGCACCAGGTGGACCTGCTCCGACGGCAGCCCCGCGTCTTGCACGAACTCGACGACGACGTGCGAGACGAGGAGCTCGCCCAGCTCGCCGTTCGGCCCCGCCGCGCCGGTCAGCACGGGCGCCAGAGTCGGCGTGACGCGGATCGCGATCGGCGTCGTCGGCGGGAGCTGCCCGAACTCGGGCAGCAGCACGGCGAGGAGCCCGGCGTTGAGCGGCAGCGTCGCGTCGTTGAGCGTGATCTCGGTAAGTGTGCTGCGCAGGAGCCCGTTCTCGATCTGCGCGCGCAGGAGCTGGTTGAAGCCCGAGGTCGAGATGCCGAGCCCGATGCCGTAGGGCAGGCCCTGCACCGGCGAGGTCGGGCCGAAGGCCGGGAACGCCTCGTCCACGTGGTAGCTCGCGAGCAGGTCCGGCGCGCCGGGCAGCGGCGCGAGGGTCGTCGCCGCGATGTCCGCCGCGAAGGTCATCCCCGTGGGATCCTCCACGATCGAGGTGAACGGAGCGTCGAGGTCGATGCCGAGCCCGCTCCCGACCGGTCCGGCGATGTCGATCCCCGCGAGCGCGGTCTCGATCGCCGCGGCGATCGGCGTGTTGCCCGCGGCATCGACGCTGTTCAGGAAGTCCTGCATCCCGCCCGCGAACAGCGCGCCGACGTCGCCGATCGCCGACCCGATGAGCGCCTCGGTGAGGTCGCCGAACAGCCCGCCGCAGTTGGTCACGTGGCTCGTGTCGCTCGCCTGCACGACGACGTCGCCCATCTGCGTGACGTCCACCTTGGTCGGCTGGGAGGCGAGCGGCGAGAGCCCGTAGTCGCCGAAGATCTGCGTGAGGCCGACCGTGATCGCGAGCTCGCAGTGGATCGGGATGCCGCTCGAGCTGTCGATGTTGACCGTGACCCGCAGGTCCTCGATCGAGATGTCGCGTCGATCGCGTTGGTCTGCGAGTCGACCGCGATCGACAGCGGGCCGACGGTCGGCGGCGGCGTGCCGCTGATCGTGACGTCGACCGAGCCGAAGCAGACGCTGCCGACCGGCGCGTAGCAGTAGTCCTCCATCACCTTCGTGCCCGCGGGGACCAGCGTCGCGGGGTCGATGTCGACCAGCGTCGTCGCGACCGGCTCGATCGCGTCGAGCCCGGTGTCGTTGATCCGCATGGCGACGCCGTTCGGCGAGTAGTCGCCGTCGGCAATCGCGTCGCCCGCGACGACGACGATCCGGTCGTGCACCGTGAGGCCGTCGAAGCGGCGCACGAGACGCGCCGCGATCGGGTTGAAGACGAGCTCGGGGAAGAGCGGCACGACCGTGCTGAAGGTCCCGTCGGGGGCGAGCGGCACGGGGACGCCGTTCACCGTGAGGTCGGCGCCCGCCGGTCCGACGCCGGTCGTGTGGCCCGTCACCGTGGCGCTCCCGGCGAGCGTGAACAGGCCGTGCGCGGGCGCATCCAGCGTGACGGTGAACGGCACGCAGGCGGGGCACGGGCCGCCGCAGTCGACGTCGAGCTCGCCGCCGTTCTCGACGCCGTCGCCGCAGGACGGCGCCTGGCAGAGGTTCGCGGTGCACACGCCGCTCGTGCAGTCGCTCGCGACCTGGCAGCCCTGGCCGGGCCCGCACGCGGGGCAGGTCGGGCCGCCGCAGTCGACGCCGGTCTCGTCGCCGTCCTGCACCCCGCCGGTGCGGGCGGGGACCGCGCAAACCCCGCTCGTGCAGACGCCGGTCTGGCAGTCGCTTCCGTCGTTGCAAGCCTCGCCGTTGCCGCAGGCGGGGCACTCGGGGCCGCCGCAGTCCACGCCGGTCTCGAGCCCGTTGCGGACGCCGTCGCTGCAGGTCGGGCACGCCGCGGGCACGTCCTTGCTGAGCGTGAGGCGGCTCCCCGACGCGAGCGCGCGGTGGACGATCTTGCTCCCCGCCGACGTCGCGAAGAGGCTGCACATGCGGTGCGTCGAGCCGTCGCCCGCGTTCTCGATGGTCAGCACCGTGAGCACGCCGCCCGGCCCGGGAGGCTGCGAGAGGTCGATGCCGCCCGTGCCCTTCGCCATCACCCGCGCCATCTTGCCCGCGCGGATCGTCGCGTTGCGGACCGCCGTCGGGCCCGCGGGAGCGAGCTTGTTCTGGAAGCGCGCGACGCGCGCATCGACGCCGCTCCACGGTGCGGGCAGCGCGAGGCTCGCGCGGTTTGCGGGGGCGTCGACGTAGTACGCGACGAGCGATCCCGAGACCTCGCTCGCGGCGCTCGCCGGCCCGAAGGCGATGCCCGGCCCCTTCGCCGAGAACAACAGCGACGCCTTGCCGGTCCTCGCGTTGCTCGTGATCGCGAGCCGGGTGCCGACCACGCCCACGTCGGCGGCCGGCGCCGTGCGCGGCGCCATGGCGCTCGAGAGGACGATCGACGCGATGAGGCACAGGCGAGCGACGGGCGGTCGGGTCGCGGGAGTCCTTTCTCGTACGGGCGTGCACGACCGCCCGGAGTCGGGGAATCAGGAGCGTCGGGGGCGTGTTCTTAGCCGGAACCGCGCGTTCCCGGCAAGGACCGATTTGCGGAATGCGGCCAGTTCTCCGTAGCGATCGCTACAAGACCCATCTCGACCAGCCGGCGCGCGACCTCCTCGGCCACGACCGCATTGCCGTGCAGATTTCCAGTGCGTGTCGTTCGGCAGGAAGAGCTTCTCGCCCGACTCCGCGCGGCGGCGCAGCATCGGGGTCGTGTCGATCAACGGGACCCCGAGGCCAAGCGCCCGCCGCGCGATCCGGCGGCTCGGCAGGTCGGCGTCGAGCTCGGACGGCGGCACGCCGGAGCGCGCCGCGGCGGCTTCCAGCTCCGCGGGGTACACCTGCAGCCGCGACGGCGCGAGGACGAGCGCGACCGGTGCATCGCGCCGGATCTCGCGCACCAGGTCCTCCACCGCCGCCTCGAACGCGGCCCAGTCCGGCCGCTCGAGCGGCGCGCCCTCCCCGACCAGCACCGACAGCTCACCGCGCAGGATCTCGGCGAACGCCTCGTCGGAGCACACCGGGCGGCGGAACTCGGGGTCCTCGTCGCTGTAGCGGCGGCGCGGCGTGAGCAGACCGGAGACGGCTTCCGGGGCGGCGGCGCCTGGCTCGGACGGCCTCCGGGCGCGCTCGAGCGCGAGCCTCGCCGCGCGGCGCAGGAAGGTCACGAGCCACGAGTCCGGCCAGCGCCGCGTGCCGCCGAAGCGCGCCGCGTCGGCGTAGTCGCGCGGGTCGTTTCCCAGGTAGAGCGTGACGAGCACCAGGTCCGGCGCGAGCTCGCGGCCGACCAGCGCGTAGACCAGACGGTAGTCGGCGATCCCCGAGGCCGGGACGCCCAGGTTGTCGATCGCGAGCGGCGCGGCGACGGCGTCGCGGGTCCGCGCGAGCAGGAGGAGCGCCTCGGCCAGCGTCAAGTAGAGATGGCCGTACGGCACCGTGCCGAAGGCGAAGGAGTCGCCGAGCGCGACGATCCGCATGCCGCCCGGCGGCATCGCACGCTGGAACTCGAGGTCGTGAAAGCCGAGCGAGTTGCAGCGGAAGCCGTACATCTCGCGATACGAGACCAGGTGATCGCGGTACGCGTGCTGGAACTCGGCGAAGCTCTCGGGGTCGCGGACGCGCGTCCCGGTGGGCTGGGCGAGTGTGCGGACGCCGGGAATCCGCCCCGCGGCGAAGCGCACGGTCGCCTCCGCAGCGAGGAAGCTCAGCGCGAGGACGAGCGCCGTGCGCGCGAGGATCCGCACGCCACGCCCGCCGCGACGTACTTTCTGCTTTGCGCCTGGACGCTGCACGGGCGGTCGGAAGCCGTTCTGTCCGGGCCTGACGCGCCGCGCAAGCAGGCCGCGCCCGGATTCCCAAGCCTCTTTTCTCCACGGCCGATCCCGCCCACAATGGAGCGCCGGGCAGCGGCGCGGCCGACGCGCACGACCCGCCGGGGAGGACAACGGGGATGAACTTGCGCGACGTCGCGGCGTGTCTGGGCTTCGTGGCAACGCTCGTCACGGCCGGCTGCGCGACGATCCGTACCCCTGGCGCGCCCCGCCCGCCGGCACGGGTCGAGTACCCCGAGGAGGTCTTCGCGAAGAAGGAGATCCCTTCGTACGTCGTCGCGCTCGATCGCCAGGGCAAGCCGGCGGAAACGGTGATCGGCCACGCCGTCTCCTATCGAGGTCCGCCCCGGCGACACCTGGCTCGACGTCGCCCGCTACCACGACCTCGGGTACAACGAGATCGTCGCCGCGAACCCCGGCGTCGACCCGTGGATCCCGCAGCCGGGCACGGAGATCGTGCTGCCGACCCAGTGGGTGGTGCCCTGCTGCTCGTACCAGGGCATCGTGGTGAACATCCCGGAGATGCGCCTCTACCACTACCGGCGCACGAAGGGCTCACCCGGCACGCTGACCGTCCACACCTACCCCGTGGGCCTCGGGCGCGACGATCGGCGGACGCCGCGCGGCGTCTTCCGCGTCGGCGCGAAGACCGTCGACCCGTCCTGGTACATCCCCGAGTCGATCCGTCGCGAGCACATCAAGGAGCGAGGCGACGACCGGCGCATGATCCCGGGCGGCCACCCGGACAACCCGCTCGGCAAGTACCGCCTCTCGCTCGCGGGCTCGCTCTACGCGATCCACGGCACGAACATCCCGTGGGGCGTCGGCATGGCGTCGGCATGATGGTGAGCCACGGCTGCCTGCGGCTCTACCCCGAGGACATCGAGCGGCTCTTCCCGCGGGTCCCGGTCGGGACGCGGGTCGAGTTCGTCTACCAGCCGGTCAAGGTCGGGACGCGCGACGGCGAGACCTGGGTCGAGGTGCACGAGGACGTCTACCGCTACACCCGCTCGCTCGCCGCCGACGCGCGCCGGGCGCTCGCCAACCGGCGCCCCGGGACGGTCGACCGCGAGCTGCTCGAGGCGACGCTGCGCGAGAAGCACGGCGTCCCGGTGAAGGTCGGCGGCCGCCCGGCGCGGGCCGCGGCCGGCTCGGCCTCGCCCGCGACATAGAGAGCGCGCGATCCGTTTGCCGCGCCGGTCGGCTCCGTCTACAAGCGTCCGGTCGATCGACTGACCCACTGGCGCAGGAGGCGCCGACCGAACGGTTTCATGGCCACGACGAAGACCGGATCGCGCCGAACCCTCACCCGCGTGCAGGCCGCCCCGCGACGCGCGCAGGGCGGCTACCGCGTCGGCATCGACGTCGGCGGGACGTTCACGGACCTGGTGCTGGTCCGCCCCGACCGCACGATCCACCTCGACAAGACGGCGACCACGCCGCACGACCAGAGCGTGGGCGTGATGGTCGGCCTCGAGCGCCTCGCCCGCAGCGAGGGGCTCGAGCTCGACGCGCTGCTCGCGGCGACCGAGCGGATCGTCCACGGGACGACGACCGCCGACAACACGATGATCCAGATGAACGGCGCCGTGACCGGCCTCGTCACGAGCGAGGGGCATCGCGACGAGATCGAGCTGCGCCGCGGCTACAAGGAGAACATCTGGGACCCGTCGCATCCGCCCCCGCCCCCGATCTGCCCGCGGCGGCGGAGGATCGGCGTGCCCGAGCGCCTCGACTACCAGGGCAACGTCGTCGTGCCGCTCGACGAGGAGAAGCTGCGCGCCGCGATGCGCCGCCTCGCAAAGCAGGGCATCGAGTCGCTCGCCGTCGTGTTCCTCTTCTCCTTCGTGAACCCGGCGCACGAGAAGCGGGCGCGGGAGATCGCGGCCGAGGAGCTGCCCGGCGTCGACGTCTCGCTGTCGCACGAGGTGATGCCGCAGGCGCCGGAGTTCGAGCGCACGTCGACGACGCTGGTCAACGCGTACGTCGCGCCGAAGATCAAGCGCTACCTGCGCAACCTCGAGCGCCAGCTCGCGGAGCACGGCTACGAGCGCGACCTGCTGCTCATGCAGTCGAACGGCGGGCTGATGACCGCCTCCTACGTCGCGGACAAGGCGGTGGCCGTCCTCGGCTCGGGGCCCGCGGGCGGGGTCGTCGGGGCCTGCCACGTCGCCGGCGCGGCCGGGATCCACGACTTCATCTCGGTCGACATGGGCGGCACGAGCTACGACGTCTGCCTGGTGCGCGGCGGCAAGCCGCACGTGAGCTCGTCGTGGAACTGGCACCACCGTTACCTGATCGGGCTGCCGATGATCGACGTGCAGTCGGTGGGCGCGGGCGGCGGGTCGATCGCGAGCGTGGTGGAAGGAGCGTTGCACGTCGGCCCGGACAGCGCGGGCGCCGAGCCCGGCCCGATCTGCTACGGGCGCGGCGGCACGCGGCCGACGGTGACCGACGCGAATCTCGTGCTCGGCTACCTGAACCCCGAGTACTTCTACGGCGGCGAGCTCAAGCTCGACGTCGAGGCGGTTCATCGCGCGATCGACGAGCAGATCCGCCGGCCGCTCGGCCTCGCGACCGTGGAGGAGGCCGCGTACGGCATCTTCCGCATGGTGAACGCGAACATGGCGAACGCGATCCGCCGGGTGTCGGCGACCCGCGGCGTCGATCCGCGCGAGCTGCCGCTCGTCGCCTACGGCGGCAACGGCCCGGTCCACGCCGGCATGCAGGCGGCGGAGCTCGACATCCACCAGGTGCTGATCCCGAAGACGGCGCCGACGTTCTCGGCGCTCGGCCTGCTGCTCACCGACCCGGTCGTCGTCGAGCTGCGCTCGTACATCGCGTCGGCCGACGAGGTGGATCTCGGTCGGGTCGCGGCGCTGTTCGGGGAGATGCGCGAGGCGGCGCTCGCGTCGTTCACCCGGGCGGGCTTCCAGGCGCGCGAGGTACAGCACCAGCGCCTCGCCTACATGTGCTACCCGGGGCAGACCTTCGACATGCCGGTCCCGGTGGAGGGCGACGGCGGCTTCAGCGCGCGGGACCTGCGGCGCCTCATCGAAGCGTTCCACCGCGAGCACGAGGCGCTGCACACCTACGCGTCGCGCGACCAGACGCCGATCCTGCGCGGGCTCGGGCTCCGCGCGACGGCGCTCACCGCGAAGCCCGACCTGCCGCGCGTTCCCGCCTCGTCACGCGACCCGCGCACCGCGCTCAAGGGCCGCCGGCGCGCGTACTTCGCCGGCAAGTGGGTCGCCACCCCGGTCTACGACGGCGTCAAGCTGCGCGCCCGGCAGACGATCGTCGGTCCCGCGATCATCGAGGAGCCGCTGACGACCATCGTGGTGTACCCGGGTCAGCGCGCGCGGCTCGACACCCTGGGCAACTACCATCTGAGCCTCGGCTGAGGGCTCTGCCATGGCTCGCCGCGCGGGGCGAACGGGCCCCGCCGGACGGGGGGTGCGACGCGCGCCGCGAGTGGCAATCGCCCGCCTCGCATGCCATTGCTCGCCCGTAGGTCATGCGAGCGGTTCGAGACTGGGCCGGGACGATCGCCTTCATGATCGCCTTCGGGCTCATCATGGTGCTCTTCGACGCGATCTTCCGGATCACGTTCCTGTTCGGGCAGCGTGCCAACGCGTGGGTGCTCGGGGTCATGCAGACGGTCGTGATCTACGCGATGCGCCTCGCGGGCATCCGGATCGTCGTCGAGCGCTCACCGCGCATCAAGCCGTGGACGTCGTACATCATCGTCTCGAACCACCAGAGCATGTTCGACATCCCGACCTTCGGCTGGCAGTTCTTCACCAACTTCCCGAAGTACATCTCAAAAATCGAGCTCGCGAAGTGGATCCCTTCGGTGTCGGTGCAGCTCCGCAAGGGCGGCCACGCGCTCATCGACCGCAAGGACCGAGCAAGCGCGGTCCGCGCGATCGACAAGCTCGCGCACGAGGTGGTCGAGAACGGCTTCTCGGCGGTGATCTACCCGGAGGGCACGCGGGCGCGGGACGGCGTGCTGAAGCCGTTCAAGCCGGCCGGGACGGTCGCGCTGCTCAAGCAGGCGAAGAACACGCCCGTCGTGCCGGTGTGCATCGACAACTCGTGGCGCATCATGCAGCACAACATGCTGCCCATCCCGTGGGGCATCGAGATGCGCTGGTGGGCCGGCGACCCGATCGAGCGGCGTCCCGACGAGGATCCCTACGCTCTGCTCGCCGAGGTCGAGCGGCAGATCGGCGCGACCATGGCGCGCTTCCGCGGCGAGACGGCGAAGGCGGCGTGAGCGCCGCCCGCCGCGTCACAGCTCGGCGCGCAGCGTCGAGAGGATGTGGCGCGTCGCCGGGCTCCGGTTGAGCGTGTAGAAGTGGATTCCCGGCGCGCCGCGGCGGAGGAGGTCGCGACACTGCTGCGTCGCGTGCTCGATGCCGATCGCGAGGACCGCTTCGGGGTTGCCGTCGGCCTCGGCGAGGCGCCGTGCGAGCTCGGCGGGAATCTTCGCGCCGCACATCGCCGTCATGCGCTTGACGCCGGCCACGTCGACGATCGGCATGATGCCGGGGAGGATCGGCACCGTGATGCCGGCCTCGCGCGCGCGGGCGACGAAGGCGAAGTAGTCCTCGTTGTCGAAGAAGAGCTGGGTGATCAGGAAGTCGACGCCGGCGCGGACCTTGATCACGAGGTTCGCGAGGTCGGCCTCCGGGCTCGGCGCGTCCGGGTGGACCTCGGGATAGCAGGCGGCGCCCAAGCAGAAGGCCCAGCGACCGGAGCCGCGGATGAAGGCGACCAGGTCCGACGCGTGCGCGAAGCCGCCGGGCACGGGCCGGAAGACCTCGCCCCGCGGCGGGTCGCCGCGCAGCGCGAGCACGTTCTCGATCCCGCCCTCCTGGAGCTGGTCGAGGATCGCGGCGATCTCCTCGCGCGTGTGGCCGGTGCAGCTCAGGTGCGCCATCGGGTTCAAGCCGATCTTGTGCTTGATGGTGCTGACCAGCTCGACCACCTGCCCGCGGTTCGAGCCCATCGCGCCGTACGTGACGGAGACGAAGGCGGGAGCGAGGGGCTTCAGCTCATCGATGGTCTTGAGCAGCGCGTCCTCGCCGGCCGGGGTCTTCGGCGGAAAGAACTCGAAGGAGAAGACCGGCTCGCCGCCCCGCAGGATCTGGTCGATGCGCACCAGCGGATGATAGGGAAACGGACCGTCGCCGCGCAATCAGGTTCCCACGCTCGTGCATGATATAGGCATCCGCATGCGACGCGGCTTCGTCGCCGGCGTGGTTCTGGGCGCGATCCTCTCGGTCGGGCTCGGCGTCACGCTGGCCATCCTGCCGACGACGCCGACGTGGGCGCTCTGGCGCATCAAGGTCGCGGCGGACGACGAGGACGTCCGGGCGCTCGGCGAGATGGTCGACTTGACGGCCGTCGCGCAGCGGGCCCTCGCCGACCTCACCTCGGACGATGCGGAGAAGCGCGGGCTCGACCTCGGCCGCCTCGCCGTCGCCCTGCTCTCGGGCGGCAAGGTGAGCACCGTGTTCAACGACCCCGAGCGGCCCATCCGGGTCACCGCGGGCGACGTGCTCGAGGCGTGGTGGGGCATGCGCCGCGACGGCGACCTCGCCTACGTGACGCTTCCCGCCGGCGACCGCCCGATCGACCTGGTTCTGGGGCGCGGCGCCGACCTGCGCTGGCGGATCGTCGGCGTGACGCCGCTCGACGCTCTGATCCGCGTCGAGCTGCCGCAGAGCGATGCCCGCGCGGGCCACGCTCGACGTTGACGCGCTCGGTGGAGACGGCTAGCGAGATCGCATGCAGGCGCGTCACCTCAAGGTCCTCACCGCCGCCGTCAAGGACGTCGACGCGGCGCTCGAGACGTTCCAGAAGAACTTCGGATTCGCTCTCACGCGGCGGACGGTGAGCGCCGAGGACGCCGCGCAAAGCGCGTTCCTGCGCATCGGCTCGGCGGAGATCGAGCTCGCGACGACGGCGGCGGGGCCGCTCGCCGAGACGCTCACGAAACGCGGCGAAGGCCTCTACCAGCTCGAGCTCGAGGTCGACGACCTCGCCGCGGCGCAGAGCGAGCTCGCGAGCCACGGGGTGCGCGCCGACTTCGAGACCGACTCCGCCGGACGGCGGGTGCTGCGCATCCCCGCGGAGCACACGCACGGCGTGCCGCTCGTCCTGAGCGAGCGGGCCTGACGCTCCTTCGGCCGCGGTGGGGGTTCGTCTCATCGCGAGCCTCGCGCTCGCGACGCTGCTCGCGTGCGAGCACGAGGTACGCGTGCAGGACCACCACGAGGCACACGTGCACGAGTACGAGGGGCACGTACACGACCACACGCCCCGGCACGGCGGCGTGGTCGCGATGTCGGGCTCGCACCACATCGAGGCGCTCGCCCGGCGCGACGGCGTCCTGCGCTTCTACGTGACCGACTTCGCGCGCCACCCGGTGCCGATCGACGGCGCGCAGGGGCGTGCGACCCTGCACCGCGAGGGCGCCGAGCTGCAGATCCCGCTCGTCGTGCGCGACGGCGCGCTCGAGGCACGCACCGCACCCCTCGACGGGGAGCTCGTGGAGGTCCGGATCGAGGCCACGCTGCCGCGCGCCGGCGGCGACGGCGAGCGCCTGATGATCGACTTCACACTGCCCGTCGTCCCCGGCTGACGGCCGGCGGACGCGGCGGCGCGCCTCAGCGGCGCGGCAGCCCGAGGACGCGCTGCGCGACGATGTTGCGCTGGACCTCGCTCGTGCCGCCCGCGATCGTCATCGAGCGATCGCCCAGGTACTGCTTCGCCCAGCGCCCGCCCCACGGGGCGTGCTCGTCGTTCATCAGCGCGCCGTACGGGCCGAGGAGCTCGATGCCGGTCTCGGAGAACTCCTGGACGAGCGTCGTGCCCATGAGCTTCATCGCTGCCGAGAGATGCGGGTTCAGACGCTGCTTGAGCGAGTCGGTCAGCGCCCGCAGGCCGGCGTAGCGCATGATCGAGCCCTTGATCGCGAGATCGGCGATCTTCTGGCGGACGTTCGGATCGTTCGTCTTGCCGCGCTGGCGCGCCGTCTCCACCACCCACTCGAGCACCTGATCGGCCCGGATGCCGCTCGCGATCCCGGAGCGCTCGTTGACCAGCGCGTTCGAGACGATCTCCCAGCCCTGCCCCTCCTCGCCGAGCCGGTTCGTCACCGGGACCCGCACGTCGGTCATGAAGACCTCGTTGAACTCTGCGCCGCCGTCGATCTGCATGATCGGCTTGATCGTGACGCCCGGGCTCTTGAGGTCCATGAGCAGAACGGTGAGCCCCGCCCACTTCGGGCCCTCAATCGAGGTGCGGACCAGCACGAAGTACCAGTCCGAGATGTGGGCGAGCGTCGTCCAGATCTTCTGCCCGTTGACGACGTAGAAGTCGCCGTCGCGGACCGCGCTGGTCTTCGCCGCGGCCATGTCCGAGCCCGAGGAGGGCTCCGAGTAGCCGGTCGCCCAGATCTCCTCGCACGAGAGGATCTTCGGGATGAAGCGCTTCTTCTGCTCCTCCGTGCCGTACTTCATGATCGCCGGGCCGACCCACCAGATCGCCATCTGGTTGATCGGCTGCGGCGCGCGCGCCCGGACCATCTCCTCGTTGAGGATCGCCTGCTCCATCGGCGTGAGGCCGGCACCGCCGTACTCCTTGGGCCAAGCGGCGCCGAGCAGGCCGGCCGCGTGCAGCTTGCGCTGCCAGGCCCGCGCCCCCTCGAGGTGCTTGACCTCCTCGGGGGAGGGGACGTTCTCCTCGAGCCACTTCCGCACTCTCGCGCGGAACGCTTCCTCCTCGGGGCTGTACGACAGATCCATCCTTTTCCTCGCTCTTCCGGCCGGGCCGGCGTGCTGCGGCGCTTGCGGACCCGCGGAGAATAGCCGCCGCCCGCCGGACGGGGAAGGGGCGCAGTGAATCGAGCGCTTGAACCACGGCCGGCGGGAAGACTAGGGTGTGCGGCGGCGCGGTCCCGTGCCGCCGCCCGCCGCCCGCGCGGGGCGAAAACTCGAGGAGTCGAGATTCGATGAAGAAGGGAAGAGACGTCTGCGTGATCGGGGTCGGGATGACCAAGTTCGAGCGCTGCAACCGCAACTACATCGAGCTCGTCGAGGAGGCGGTCCGCGGCGCGCTCGACATGGCCGGCACGCCGCCCGAGGACTTCGAGCAGGCGTTCTGCGGCTACGTGAGCGGCATGAGCGCCCAGGGGCAGCGGGCCCTGTACTCGATGGGCCTGGGCGGTCTCCCGGTCTTCAACGTGCACAACTACTGCTCGACCGGCTCGAACGCGCTCTACCTCGGCTGGCAGGCGATCACCTCGGGCATGAGCGAGTGCGTGCTCTGCTTCGGCTTCGAGAAGATGGAGAAGGGCCCGCTCGACGCGCAGCTCGAGGGCCTCAAGCAGAACTACAAGGAGGAGGAGCGCAAGCCGCCCCAGGCGGCCGTCATGTTCGGCAACGGCGGCCGCCAGCACATGGAGCTCTACGGCACGACCAAGGAGCAGTTCGCGAAGGTGAGCGTCAAGAACCACCGCCACTCGGTGCACAACCCACGCTCGCAGTACCGCGAGGCGTGCACCCTCGAGGAGGTCCTGGCGTCGCGCATGGTCTACGAGCCGCTCACGCTGCTCCAGTGCTGCCCGACGTCGGACGGCGCCGCGGCCGCGATCCTCTGCTCGCCGGAGTACGCGGCGAAGCACGGCTTCTCGAAGCCCGTCAAGATCATCGGCATGTCGATGCAGACCGACCGCCCCGAGGACTGGAACCTCGGCTTCCTCGGCATGATCGGCGTCGGCATGTCGCGCCGGGCGGCGCAGAACGTCTACGAGATGACGGGCTACGGCCCCGAGGACGTCCAGGTCATCGAGCTGCACGACTGCTTCACGACCAACGAGCTGATCACCTACGAGTCGCTGCAGCTCTGCCCCGAGGGTGAGGGCGGGCGGCTGATCGACGAGGACCAGGTGACCTACGGCGGCAAGTGGGTGGTGAACCCGTCGGGCGGCCTCCTGTCCAAGGGCCACCCGCTCGGCGCGACCGGCCTCGCGCAGTGCTTCGAGCTCGTGAACCAGCTCAACGGCAACTGCGACAAGCGGCAGGTCGAGAACGCACGGCTCGCGCTGCAGCACAACGTCGGGCTCGGCGGCGCGTGCGTCGTGACGATGTACGCCAAGGGCTGAGGGGCGCGACTCGAGCTGCCGGCGCGACGTTGCGAGCCGCGGCGGCGGACCCGTCGCTCGATCGAGCGCAGGACCGTCCGCCGCCGCGCCCGCCGGATCGGCTCAGCGCCCGCGCTTCGGCATGAGCTCGAAGTAGTCCATGTCGAGCAGCACGCGCGGGTTGTAGCGCTCGCCGCCCTTCCCGTCCGGGACGCGCATCTGGAAGTCCGGCTCCTCGGACGGGTCGCCGTCCTTGACCGCAACCAGCCGCAGCCGCAGCGCGCCGTACGGGGCGTCGCCGAGGGGATGGGTCTCGAGCACGTCGGTGTACGAGTAGATCGTCGTCCCCGCGTAGCACGGGTTCGCGTGCGTGCCGCTGTTCATCGCGACGATGCCCGAGCGGTTCTCGAGGCCATTGAACGCCTGCGCGTACGCGACCGACATCGGGAACCCGCCGTAGACCAGCGGCTTGCCGTCGGTGCGCAGCGCGTCGAAGTGCACCTTCGCCGTGTTCTGGAAGAGGCGCGTGTACGACATGTGGTCCGAGTGGTTCACCGTCATGCCGTCGTGGTGGTAGATCCGCTCGCCGGGCGCGTAGTCCTCGAAGAACCAGCGCCCTCCGGTCTGCGCCGTGGTCGGCAGCGGCCCCGGGAACGGCGGAAGCTGGTCGACCGGAACCTGCTTCGGCAGGTCGGGCGTGACCGGCTTCTCGAGGTAGCGGGTCGCCTTGCTCTCGTCGCGCTTCCGCACCATCACCCAGCGCGTGTACTCGAGCACGACCTCACCACGCTGGTTCCGGCCCGTGGTCGCGACGTAGACGTTGCCCGTCTGCTTGTTGGAGTTCTCCTTGAGGCCGACGATCTTGATCGACGTCGTGATCTCGTCGCCGTGGAACACCGGCGTGCGCCAGACCATGCCGGCGTAGCCCAGGTTGGCGCGCGCGTTGAGCGATATGTGGCGCACGGTCTGCGCGATCACCAGGTGGAAGACGATCAGCGGGTGAATGCGTCCCTCCGCGCTGCAGAAGCGCGGCGTCCGGTCGTTGGTCGTCGCGATGTGCCACGCGGTTTCGGCCGAGGTGAGCACGCGCGGCGTCGGACAGACGAGCTCCTGCCCGACCTCGAAGTCCTCGAAGAAGTTGCCCACGCCGCCCTTGTTCATCGTCTCGTTCCTCTGCTTCGTGCTCGTCGTTCCGTCTATGCGCGCGGCAGCCCGAGCAGGCGCTGCGCGATGATGTTCCGCTGGATCTCACTCGTACCACCCGCGATCGTCGCCGCACGCGAGAACAGCAGGTGCTGGGCGAAGCGGCCCGAGCCGACCGCGTACGGCGACCCGCGCAGGAGAAGGCCGCGCTCGCCGAGCAGCTCGATGCCCGCGTCGCCGATCGCCTGCGACAGGTCGGCCCAGAACGTCTTGACGATCGACGTCTCGGCGCCCGGCGTCTCGCCGCGCCCGACGCGCGTCAGCATGCCGAGATTCATGAAGCGCATGATCTCGGTCTCGACGTAGAGCCGGGCGAGCCGCTGGCGGATCACCGGGTCCTGCGCCCGGCCGTCCGCCTGCGCCGCGGCGATCAGCTCGTCGACGTTGATCCGCGCGAGCACCTGCTCCTTGATCGCGTAGTTCGTGCCGCGCTCGTGGGCGAGCGTCACCTGCGCGATCTGCCAGCCCTCGTTCTCCGCACCGATCAGGTTCGCGCGCGGCACGCGGACGCCGTCGAGGAAGACCTCGTTGAACTCCGACGCGCCGGTGAGCTGTCGAAGCGGCCGGATCTCGATGCCCGGCGAGCGCATGTCGACGATCAGGTAGGAGATGCCACGGTGCTTCGGCGCGTCGGGATTCGTGCGCGCGAGCAGGATTCCCCAACGCGCGTGCTGCGCATAGCTGGTCCACACCTTCTGCCCGGTCACCACGTAGTCGTCGCCGTCGCGCTCGGCGTGCGTCCGCAGCGCCGCGAGGTCCGAGCCGGCGCCGGGCTCCGAGTAGAGCTGGCACCAGATCTCCTCCGCCGAGAGGATGCCGGGCAGGTACGTCCGCTTCTGCTCCTCGGTGCCGAAGTGCATCAGCGTCGGGCCGACGTTGTTGATGCCGACCCGGTTCACGAACTGCGGCGCCCGCGCCCGCGCCATCTCCTCGGCGAAGATCGCCTGCTGCATCGGCGTCGCGTCGCGCCCGCCGTAGGCGCGCGGCCAGTGGATGCCGACCCAGCCGCCCGCGTGCATCCTCTTCTGGAAGGCGCGCAGCCAGTCGAACTCGGCGTCGAGGTCTTCCGGGGGCTCCTCGCGCGGCACGTTCGCCGCGAGGAAGCTGCGCAGCTCGGCGCGGAAGCGCTCCTCCTCCGCGGAGTACGAGAGATCCATCGAGCTACTTGACGGCGATCGGGTTGACCGGGCTGCCGACGGCGCCGACGAACGGCTCCGGCGCCGCGCAGAGCAGGAACTCGTACACGCCGTCGGCGGCGCAGTCCGCGGCGAGCGCGTCGAGGTACCAGTTCTGGCCCTGCGTCATGCCCATCTCCACGAGGTGCAGGAGGTGCACGGGCAGAAGGACCGCCTCGTCCTCACCGGGCCAGACCTCGAGCGGCATGGTGTCGGTCGCGACCGCGGCGACGTCGTGCTCGCGGAACCAGGGCGCGGTCTTGACGGTGAGCCCGGGCGCCGGCAGCCGGTACGCCTCCTTGTCCCCCTTCTCGAGATGCTCCATCTGCCCGGTGCGGACGAGCACGATGTCGCCGGGCAGGACCTCGACCTTCGCGAGCCGGACCGCCGCGTCGAGGTCCTCCGGGGTGATCGCGTAGCCCGCGGGCAGCCGCCGGACGTCCTTCGCCCGCGCGACGTCGAGCAGCAGCCCGCGCGAGACGATCGGCTTCAGCTTCTCGATCCCGCAGCGCGTGGCGCCCACCTCGGCGGTCACGCTCGACGCGGGAAAGCCGTTGTAGATGCGCCCCTCGTAGCTCGCGTGCGCGAGCCCGTCCCAGTGCGTCGAGGCCTGCAGCCCCATCACCACCATGTCGTCGCTCAGGCAGACGTTGCTCGGGTCGCCGGTGAAGGGCGTGTTGACGCCGACCATGGTGTGCACCGGGTTGATCCGCTTCGGGATGCGTCCGGTCTGCACGCCGTCGTGGTGCAGCGGCAGGGCGAGGGAGAACGTCTTCCCTTGCTTGACGCAGCGCGCGCCGCGCAGGATCGCCTCCGGGGTGATGAGGTTGATCGTGCCGATCTCGTCCTCGGCGCCCCAGCGGCCGCAGTTCGAAACGCGGCGCGCGATGTCGTGGAACCACTGCGGTAGACCCATGCGACGTCCCCTTCGCGGGCTGGCTTAGTCCAGCACCGTCTGCGGTTCAAACCACGCCGCGCTCGCGCAGCCCGCGGATCTCCTCGGGCGAGAACCCGCCGAGCTCCGCGAGCACCTCGTCCGTGTGCTCGCCGAGGCGCGGCGCGCGCCGGTACACGGGCGTCGCGCCGCCGAGCTTGATCGGCGTCCCGACCTGGCGGAGCGCACCGAACACCGGATGCTCGACCTCGACGACCATGTCGCGTGCGAGCGCCTGCTCGTCCGCGAGCGCCTCCTCCACCGAGTACACGGGCGCACAGGGAACGACGCCGCGCAGGAGGCGCAGCCACTCGTCGGTCGTCCGCCGGGCGAGCTCGCGCGAGAGGATCGCGACGAGCTCCTCGCGATGCGCGTGGCGGTCCGCGAAGGTCGCAAACCGCGCGTCGGCGGCGAGCCCCGGGCGCCCGATGCGCTCGCACAGCCGCTGCCAGAACTTCTCCTTCATGCACATCACGACGATGTGGCCGTCGGCGGTGCGGAAGGTCTGCGACGGGACGATCGTCTGGTGCGCCGAATCGCGCGTCCGCACCGGCCGCCAGTCGCGGTTCAGCGTCCATCCCGCGAGGTAGTTCAGCATCGAGAGCGCGGTGTCGTACAGGCTCACGTCGACGTCGCAGCCGATGCCCGTGCGCTGCGCCCGGTGCAGGCCGATCATCAGGGCGAGGACGGAGAGGATCCCCGCGGAGAAGTCGACCACCGACACTCCGCACCGGGTGGGTGGCCCGTCCGGCTCGCCCGTCAAGCTCATGAATCCTGCGTAGGCCTGGATGACGAAGTCGTAGCCGGGCTCGTTTGCCCGCGGGCCCGTCTGGCCGAAGCCGGACAGCGAGCAGCAGACGAGGCGCGGGTTCACGTCGCGGAGCTGCTCGTAGCGGAGGCCGAGCCGCGCAGGCTCGCCGCCGCGCAGGTTGTCGTACACGGCGTCGACCCGGGCCACGATGCGGCGCAGCACCGCTCGGGCGTCGGGTGCCCGCAGGTCGAGCGTCAAGCCGCGCGCACCGCGATTGAGCGACTGGAAGTAGATCGAGTCGCCGTCCGCCGCGTACGGCGGCACGGCGCGCGCCTCGTCGCCGCGTCCGGGCGGCTCGAGCTTGATCACGTCGGCGCCGAGGTCCGAGAGCAGCGTGAGCGCCCACGGGCCGGCGCCGAGCTGGCTCACCGCGAGGATGCGGACGCCTGCGAGCGGAAGCTCTCCCACGGAGCCTCCTTCTAGCGATCGCGCCGGCTTTACCCTACCGCGGTTGCGCCCGGCACGGGGCCCGGCTCACGGAGCCGCAGCGAGGGACGGTAGCCGAGCCGGCGCGAGATGTCGGCCGCGCTGCGCCGCAGCGCGGTGACCAGCGCGGGGACGCTCGCCGGCGTGATGCGTCGCACCGAGCCGCTCACCGCCAGCGCCGCGATCGGCACGCCGCGCCGGTCGTGGATCGGCACGGCGACGCTGCGCACGCCCGTCACGAACTCCTGGGAGTCGACCGCGTAGCCGTTCTCCGCGATCGCCGCGAGCTCCCGCTCGAGCACGGCCCGGGCGACGATGCTGCTCTCGGTGCGCCGCGCGAGCGTGCCCGCGAGCACCTCCTTGCGCACGTCCTCCGGCGCGAGCGCCAGGAGGAGCTTGCCCGACGCGCTGCAGTTCGCCGGATAGCGCCGGCCGATCGCGGCGGGAAGCTGCTCGGCGCCGCGGTCCGCCTTCTGCAGGAAGACGAGGTCGTGACCGAGCAGCACGCCGAGCGTCCCGGTCTCACGGACCTGCAGCGCGAGCCTCTCCACCGCCTGCTCGGCGTGGACGAAGAGCGGGCGGTGGCGCGCGGCGAGCGTCCCGAGCTCGAAGACGCGCAGGCCGAGGCGGAACTTCCGTCCCTGCTCGACGCGCTCTAGAAGGCCGAGCTCGTGCAGGGTAGCGACGAACCGGCTCACCGTGCTCTTGTTGAGCCCGACCCGTCGTGCAAGATCCATGACTCCGAGCTCGGGAGTCGCCTCGGAGAATGCGAGCAGCAGGCGGTTGGCTTTCTCGAGAGACGCGTTGCGGCGGATGGAGGATGATTTCATTCGGTTTTCGGGGGTGCGTCGGTGGAGGCGCTTGCTAGACTGCGTGGGCCGCGATCGTAGGGGGTCGCTGAGAGCCAAGTCAACGATGAATCCTTCGCGCCAACCGGCATCTTCACGCAGGACACCCTTCGGTGTCGCGTTTGCCGTGGCGCTCGTCGTGCTCCTCGGAGCGGGTGGAGCGCGTGCCGCCTGCCCGGAGGACGCAGCACCGCGCGACGGCGCCACCGACGGCTGCTCCATCCGGCCGGTGGAGGACGCTGCCGCCCAGCCGGCGGAGCAGGCCGCCCCCGCGCAGGGCAGCGCGCCCACGTCCGACCGGGAGGCCGGCGAGCGAGAGCTCGCGCTCGCCAAGGAGGCGCTCGCCGAGGGCGAGCGCGCGACCGACGACGCGGCGCGCGAGGCGGCCTACAAGCGGGCGAAGGAGCACGCCGACCGCGCGGTGGCGCTCCTGCCGGACAGCGCCGACGCACGCTTCGTCCAGTTCGGCGCCGACGGCCGGCTCGCGCAGATGGGCGGGATCGCGGTCGCCGCGCTGCGCCTCGTGCAGCTCAACCGGCAGCTCGACGAGGTGCTGCGTCTCGACCCGAACCACGCGAACGCGCTCGCCGCGCGCGGCGGCATGCTGATGAAGCTGCCGCGTCTCCTGGGCGGCGACACGGAGAAGGGCGTCGAGTACCTCGAGCGCGCGGTCGCGATGGACGAGACGGCGGTCGGCAAGCGCCTCGAGCTCGCCGAGGCGTACCACATCGTCGGCCGCGAGGCGGACGCGCAGGCGACGGCGCTCGCCGCCCTCGAGACGGCGCGCAAGCTCGGCGACCCCGACCGGATCGCGACCTGCGAGCGGTTCCTCTCGGCTCTCAAGGAGACCTGCAGCGGCTGCGCGGTCGCCTCGATCGGCCGCTGAGCGCGACGGGTGAGACGAACCGCCCCGCCCGGGGCCGAGACGACGCCCGCGGGCGGGCCGTACGGTAGCAGCAGGTCGAGCGTCAAGTCGCGCGAGATCGCGCCGGGCGTCATCGAGGTCTTCCTGCCGCTTCCCTCGAAGCCGACGATCGTCAACGTCTACCTGCTCGACTGCGGCGGCGGCGAGTGGGCGCTCGTCGACACGGGGGTCGCGTCGGCCGCGAGCCGCGAAGCCTTCGCGGCGGTGCTCCGGGAGCGCGGGATCGCGCCCGAGGCGATCCGCCACGTCCTTGCGACCCACCACCACCCGGACCACTTCGGGGCCTCGGCCTTGCTCTGCGAGGCGACCGGCGGCCGCGCCTACCTGCACCCGGCCGAGGTCGAGCGGGTCCACTACACGTTGTCGGCCGGCGCCGAGGACATGATCGCCCACTCCCGGCGGCACGGGATCCCGATCCCGGCCGAGCCCCTCGACGCGCCGAAGCCGTCGGAGGTCTGGGCCGCGACCTTCGCGCCGCGGACCGAGGTCGAGCACGCGCTGCAGGACGGCGAGGTGCTCCACCTCGGCCGGCGCCGCCTGCTGGTCGTCTGGACCCCGGGCCACACGCCCGGCCACTGCTGCTTCCTCGACCTCGACCAGCGGGTGCTGTTCGTCGGCGACCACCTGCTGCCGCGGATCACCCCCCACGTCGGGGTCTACGCAACCGGGCCGAGGAACCCGCTCGCCGACTTCCTCGCCTCGCAGGAGAAGATCGCCGCGCTCGACGAGGTCGAGCTCGTCTGCCCGGCCCATGGCCCGGTCTACGCCGACCACCGGCGGCGCGCGGCGCAGATCATCGCGCACCACGAGCAGCGCGCCCGCGCGACGGCGAACGCCCTGCGCGACGGGCCGGCGACCGCCTACCTGGTCGCCCGGCAGGTCTTCCCCCACCTGTACGAGAACGACCAGGCCGCGGACCGCTTCCAGCGGGGCGCCGCGGTGATGGAGACGATCGCCCACCTCGAGCTGCTGCGTGGGCGCGGCGTGGTCAGGCGGGAAGACGCAGGCGACGTCCTCGAGTATCGCCTCGCCGGGTGAGAAAGGCGCCGGCGGACGTGAGCAGCAGGGGAGAGGAGGAACCCCACCGCCCACGTCCACCGATCGGAACGGCCCCGTCTTGACGAGGTCGAAGTACGAGGGAAACGGCCGGAGGGGGTGGCGTTAGCCCTTCCAAAAACCGAGAACTCGTACTCACTCGTTATTGACGGGCCGCCCGACGATATATTCGCCTTTCTCTCAGTTTACTCAACCGTTCCTCTTACGCGAAGCTCGATCGCACGTCCTGCGTCGTTGATCTCGAGCTCGCCCGGCATCCCGACGCGCACCGAGCCGAGCGAGATCGGCCGTCCGTCGCTCAGGACGCTCGTCTGCGAGGTGACCAGCGCGCGGCGGCCGTTCACCTCGACCGCGTCGGAGCCCACCCAGGTGACCGTGCCGACGACGAGCGTCACGTCGCCACCGTCCTCCGCCGTCGCCGACGGCGCGCCGAACGCGAGAAGAGCCAGCGCAACCGTCACGATGCAGCGCATCATGAGCCCTCTCATCGCTCGCCTCCTCTACCAGGCCTGGCGCCAGGACACCGGGATCACGTTGGCCGCGATCTGCGGCAGGTTGAGCGGCTGCAGCGCGATGCCGCCGCCCTTGGTCACGCCGAAGAACGCCTTGGTCTCGTCGTCGCCGAAGGTGACCTTGAGCGACGTCGGGATGCTCTGCCCGACCGCCACGAAGCGGTCCGTCGCGATGAGCGCGCCGCCGGCGCCCGAGCCGACGCCGCCACCCGCCGCGGCGCCGCCGCCCAGGCCGCCGCCGCTCGTCCCCGCCAGGTCGAGGGTCGGACCGCCGACCAGCGGGTCGACGACGTAGATCTTCGCCGTGCCGCCCGCCTGGCAGACGGCGGTCGACGGCGTGAAGGTGGAGAAGGCGACGTTGAAGAACACCGTCGGGGGCGCAAGCACCTTCTCGCCCGCGCCGCCCAGCACGATGTACCAGCCGTGCGCGTCCGCGATGTCCTCGAGCAGATCGTCGTACTCCTCGCTGTCGGGCTGGACGATCTGGTTGGTGACGTTGACCAGGTTGCTCTCCACCAGGTTGTTCGTGCCGTCGTCACGCACCGCGTAGAAGCGGTCGGTGAAGTGGTCGGACATCGGGCTCGAGCGGTCGCCGGTGCCGAAGTAGACCATGACCGAACCGGAATTGATGACCGCATCGGGCTGGTAGAAGATCCGCTGATGGTTCGGCGTGCTGAACAGCCGCGTCACCGTGAAGTCGAAGTTGATGCGCCACAGGTTGCCGCCCATGTCGCCGATGTAGCCCCGGTCGAAGACGCGGTCTCCGTTCACGTCGAACATGAGCGGGTCGCTCGGGATGGCGTAGGTCATGCCGCTCGCCGTCGCCTGGCGGATCTTCTCGCCGCTCAGCAGGTCGACCATGAAGATCGTCCTTCCCATGGCCCCCGAGCCGTTCGGTGAGGTCGCCTCCGGGTCGTCGAAGTACTCGTCGTAGCCGCCGCCGAAGATCGCCACCTCCCGGGTGACCCCGCTTTCAGAGAACTTGGTGAGCGCGGGCGTCGACCAGCTCTGGCCGAGCTCCGCGAAGCCGGGCGTCGTCTCGTTGATGCGCCACAGCAGCGTCGGCGCCGTCTTCGACGTGATGTCGAGCGCGTAGTACGCGCGCCCGCCGCGACCGAGGCCGAAGACCAGGATCTTCTGGCCCGCGTGCTCGTACATGCGCGCCGACGAGTCGACGAAGATGGGATGCTGCCCCGCCTGACCGGGCCGCAGCTTGTTCAGGTTGCCGAGCACGTCGGGCGGAATGAAGGCCCACACCTCGGCGCCCGTCTCGTCGTCGAACGCGTGCAGCATGCCGTCGTTCGCACCGACGATGATCAGCGAGTTCGTACCCGACGCATCGTAGTTCACGATGAGCGGCACCGAGTGGATGATGTCGCCCAGCACCCAGCTCCGCTTCTCCGTCGTGTTGCCGTCGTTGTCCGCGTCGTACGAGTCGAAGCCGTAGATGTAGTCGATCAGCGCGTCGCGCTCCCCCTGCGTCGCATCGAAGCCGCTCAGACCGAGCATCTCGGGCGTGATGTCGGTGTTGCTCTTGGAGAAGGCTTGCGCGTTCGCGGTGAGCGGGATGCCGCCCAGGTTGCCGGTGGCCGTGCCGGTGTAGGTGTAGATCTTGCGCTGCGAGAGGTCGCTCGCGACGAGGACGCCGCCGACCCCGCCCGCAGTCACCGAGGTTCCGGAGGGTCCGCCACCCGCGGCGCTGTCCCAGTACGACTCCGCCGAGCCGAGGATCGTCCCGTCGGCGGTCGTCGCGGCGCCGTTGCCGATCGTGCAGCTCGGCGGACCCGGCGATGCGTTGCAGATCGTGCCGTGGTTGCGGTCGAGGCCGTATTTCTTGATGTTGCCCGGCCACTCCTGCTGCCCCTCGCGCGGCGCGAAGAGCGCCACGTAGAGGCGGTCGCCGGACTCGGTGCGGTTGGTCTGGCTCACCGGCACCACGGGCGCGACGAAGGACTGCGCGTCGTTCTTGATCAGGTTGAGCGCCTCGCGCAGCGCGTCGTCGAGCTGGTCGGGGTTCGCCGCGGAGAGACACTCGCCGCCGCCGTACTTCTTCGCGGCGCGGTAGAGGAGCGAGCCGCCGCCGGGGCTGTCGTCACCGGGGTCCGGAGGCTGGCAGTAGTCGAAGCCGAACGAGATCGCGTAGAGCACGAGCGGCTGGTTCTCCGTGTTGCCCAGCGGGAACATGCCGCGGATCTTGAGCATCGCGTCGTCGAGGTAGTCCGAGCCGCAGTTGATCATCTCGCCGGTACCGGCGATGTAGTTCGGGCTCGAGGGATCCTCCTTGCCGTCGCCGTTCAGGTCGCCCGGGTTGCCGACGAAGCTCTTGACGCGGTTGAACGTGCAGCTCCACGGGTTCGACGTGAGGTAGTCCGCCTCGACCTCCGGGATACCGTCGGTCACCATCAGCAGGTAGTTGCGCTGGCAGGGGTACTGCACGGGCGACGTGGTCCATCCCGACTTCGTCACCTCGCCGTTGAAGTACTTCCACCCGTCGATCAGCCGGTGCACGGTCGGCGTGCCGCCGCTCGCGTTCATGCCGGCGATCAGCGAGGTGAGCGTGGCGCGTGCGGCGGCCGTGTTGTCCTGAACCGGGAAGAGAAACTTGTTCAGGTTGCCCTCGTGCCAGTAGGTCACCTCGCTCGAGCTGCCGTAGTTCATCGTCCCGTAGTTGATGCCCGACGGGTTGAAGTTCATGAGCCCGAAGCGGACGTCCTCGTTCGACGGGTCGTTGATCAGCGCGGTGACGACGCCCTTCGCGACGGCCATCTTGTTCTGCACGACGCAGCTGTTCCCGAAGCCGGGGCACTGCGAGTCGCTCGTGCAGGGATCGAACGGCGGCAACTCGCAGTTCCTCGGTGGGTTGGTCTCGAAGTTGAGCCGGTTGCCGTACTTGCGCCGCGACTCGCGGTCGTCCGTGTCGTCGCCGCTCGGCGGCGGCGCGGTGTCGACGAAGGAGAGGGCGCAGTGGCTCTCGTCCACTTGCCAGCTCGACTGCACCCTGCGGCAGGAGCAGTTGGGGTTGACGTCGCCGCCGTCGACGCCGTTGAGGTCCCGGCAGCGAGTGTAGATCGTACCCGGGTTGAACGAGCCGGCGTAGATCGTGTTCGGATACGTGTTGTACGCCTGCTGCCCCATGCTGCCCGAGTTGTCGAAGATGATGAGCACGTTCGGGTCGACCTGGGTGCCGGTGAAGATGTCGGTATCGAGCGCGGTCGCTGGCGCGGCGAGCGCGAGGACGCTCGCGACAACGAGCCGGGCAGCGCCGAACGACCAGCGACGATTCGTCGTGAGAATCACGTCCATCTTCCCTCCATGCGGCCCTCGCGGCGCCCCGAGCGGGCTCAGGACGCGCAGTCGGCGCACGGCCCGGGTCGCGCCGCCTGCATCTGAACGCTGGCCCTCGGATCGACGCCGCTGGACGCCGCCGCCTTCACGCCGTCGACGTCGAAGAAGAACATCCGGCCGAGACCCTCGTTCTGGCCGAACTGCGCCGGCCGCACCCGCCCGTCGGTCGTGCGAATCAGCAGATTCCCGGGCAGCGACCGGTAGATCTTGAAGGTCACGTACGCCTTGCTGTTCATCGCCGTCGCGCCGCCCGTCAGGTCCTTCTCGCGGACGACGCCGTCCGGCAGGTAGAGCGAGTCGTCGCCGAGCGCGTAATAGGCCGCACCGTCGGCGAGGTAGAACGCCTGCGTCGCCTGCGCCGACAGGGCGCCCGTCAAGGTCGACATCTGCCCGCTGCGCGCGATCGCGAGCGACATCGCCGAGAGCGCAATGACCAGCCCCAGCGCGACCACGATGACCATGCCGCTTTCGTCGTGGATCCTCTTCATCTCGCGCCTCAGCTCAGGTCGAAGCGGAACGCGAGGTTCCGCATGTTGGCCTCCGTGGAGACGCGCGACTGCGCCCACGGGTTGTCGCCGAGCTTGGTCGGCTGCGCCGCCTGGAACTCGAGCACCACCGAGCGCAGGTCGTCGCCCGGGTCCTCGGTGAGCGTCCCCGCCTGGTCGATGAAGTCGAGGTCGAACGCGGTCACGTTGTCCGCAACGACCTGGCCGTTACGGAGAAGGCGCATGGTGCCGGTCGCCGGGTCCGGACCGTACGTGTAGGTGACGACCTCGAGCTGCGTGACGAATGGCCCGACCGGGTAGGCGTGGGCGAGCGAACTGCCGAGCGTCAGGTCGATCGTGCCGCCGCTGCCGCCGACCCCGGTGATCATCTTGACCTCGGAGCTGAGCCCGCTGTCGACGACCACCAGGTTCCCCGGCTCGAACGTCCCCATGGCAGGGGGGTTCACGGTGATCTGGGTCGCTCCCTGAGCGGCCGACAGGGCGAGCGTCGTCTGCACATTGTTGTACGCGCCGCGCAGCGTGATGGTCGTCACGCCCCCGTCGACCGACACGCTGAGCGGCGGGTAGGTCTGCGCGTCGGCCGGCGAGACGCCGAGCATGCCGAAGCCCGCCATGCGCAGATCCTGGAGGAGCAGCTCGCCCGCGCCGCGGCTCGTCACCTGCGCGTCGGCGAGGCCGGTCTGGTAGGCGGCGCTCCGCCCCTGGACGCGGACCGCGGCGAACACGGTGCCGACGACGAAGAGCCCGATGAACGCCGCGACCAGGAGCTCCATGATCGTCATGCCGCGCTCGTCGCGCAGGTGCCTCCGCCACGCGGGGCGGCGCCGTCCTTCGGCCCGTGCGGGTTGCGTCTCCATGCTCACGGCTCCGCGGGGTTCGTGACTTCGCTGACGATGGTGGTGAACGCGAGCTGCTGCGGTCCAAAGCGGTCCGTCCAGCTCACGGTGACGGTCACCTTCCTGCCCATCTCGACGTTCGCGACCGTCTGATCGACGTCGAACGTCACTCCCTCGACCGTCCTCGAGAACGACGTCGACTCGATCGAACCGACCGGCTGGCGGCGCATCATCTCGAGCTGCTGGTCCGCGACGAAGCGCGCGAGGCCCTGGTTCTGGCCGAGCGACTGCGCGCGGCTCGACACCGCGTGGACGCCCGCGATCCCCAGGAACGCGACGCCGATGATCGCGATCGCCACCATGGTCTCGACGATCGTGAAGCCTCGCGCGTCGGGCACCGGCCGGGCGAGGCGCGCAAGCATCGCGCGGAGGCGCAGGCTCATATCCACCCTCCTCCGACGCGGCGGCACAGCCGCGCCCGCCCGGCGCCCGTAACGGAGATCACGTAGGTGTTCGCACCGTCGTCCGAGCCGACGAAGTACGACACCGACGCGTTCGGCAGGCCGCGTGCGTTGAACACCAGCGGCCCCGCGGGCGTCGGGCTCCCCGCATCCATTCCGAAGCAGTCGGTCGGAGCCCCGTTCTTCGTGAAGCTCACGCCCGGCATCTGCTCGCCGAGCGACACCGAGCGGACCACCGGATCGCTCGACGGCTCGATCGTCGGCGGGTTGGCGGAGCGCTGGATGCGGTAGCTCACGCCCTGGCCGACGACCACGTTGACGTAGTGCGGAACGCCCGTGCGCTCGGACATCACGCGCGCAAATCGGATGTCGCTGAGGAGCTGGTTCGCGACCGCGTTGGTCCGCATCTGCAACGCCACGGCGCTCCACTGCGGGATCGCGATGGCGGTGAAGATGGCGACGATCGTCGTGACGACCATCGTCTCCATGAGCGTCCAGCCGCCGTCGTCCTGCGCGAGGCGGCGGTGTCGAGAGCACGGCACGTGCGACACGCGCACCGCCGTCTCGCCGGCCACCGGCCCCTCGTCCAACGCGTGCGCTACGCCGTCCAATGACACCCTCCCGCCCGCCGCAATTGCAATCGATGTTCCGCCGAGGACGGCCGCCACTGCGACGCAAACCCTTGTCCGCGCGCGGGATTCGACTACGCTCCGCACGATGGCGCGCGGCACCAGCGGCAATTTCTCGACGGGGCGCGCAAATGATCACGCTCGCCCTGCGCGAACGCTGCGTGAAGGGAGCGCGCGAATGCCAAGCACCTGGAGCGTGAGCTGGCGCACGCGCGCCGCCCTGGTGCTCGCCGGGATCCTGCTCGGCGTACTCGCTGGCGAAGTCATGGCGCGTCTCGTCGGTTTCCGCTTCCGGCCGCACATGCGAAACCGCGTGTACTTCGCGCAGCCGGACCCGCTCCTCGGCTGGCGGAACCGTCCCCGCCTCGCCGGCCCCTACGGGGGTGACGAGTTCTTGACGTGGGTGACGATCAACGAAGCGGGGCAGCGCGGGCCGTGGCACCCCCTGCAGCGAGTGCCGGGGAAGCGTCGCATCGCGGTGCTCGGTGACTCGCAGACCTGGGGCGACGGCGTCGGCGACGACGAGACGTTCGTCGCGCTGCTCGACGGCGGCGACACCGAGGTGCTCAGCTTCTCGTGCCCCGGCTGGGGCACGGACCAGGAGCTCCTGGCGCTCGACAACGACGCGGCCCGCTACGCGCCCGACGTCATGCTGGTCGCGTTCTTCGCCGGCAACGACCTCCTCGACAACTTGAGCCGCGGCACGTTCCAGTACCCGAAGCCGTACTTCACGCTCGAGCGCTCCGGCGCGCTCCTGCTGCGCGGCGTGCCGGTGCCCTACTCTCCCGCGATGCACGCGCTGATCGAGGTGTACCGCGCGGCCATGCGCTACTCGGCGTTCCTGAACGCGATCGCCGAGATCTCACGCAAGGACTGGACGTTCACCGCACCGCGCAAGGCGCACGCCGCCACGGTCGACGTCCCGCACTCGCACTACACCGCGGACTACACCGCCAAGGACGTGCTGCGCTTCGCGCTCACCGCGCGCCTGCTGCACGAGGCCGCACGGCACGCGCGGGCGATCGGGGCGCGGCCGGTCGTCCTGCTGCTGCCCGAGCTCTGGCAGGTGGAGGTGTACAACGACCGCGCCTGGCGCCGCCGCCTGCGCGAGGTCGGAGTGGAGTTCCGCCGCCCGCAGCGCATCCTGCGCGACGCGCTCGAGGCGGACGGCGTCGAGGTGATCGACGCGCTGCCCGCGCTCGCCCGCGCGTCACGCGGCGGGTGGGAGACCGGCCGGCACACCTACTACCGGGAGTGGCGGCACCTGAACGCACGCGGCCACGCGGTGCTCGCGGAGCTGCTCGCCGCCCGCCTCGGCATCGAGCGCGACGGGGAGCGCGACGCGCGCGGCGAGGGAGGCGCGTCCGCACGTCAGACGTCCTCGAGCGAGAGCAGCGTCGGCCGGCGCGGCAGGCGCGCCGCCTGATCGGCGGCCGCGATCGCGGCCGCGTCGAAGCGGAGCGCGCAGTCGCTCGCAAACCGCACCTCATCGGCCCAGACCATCCCGGCAAGCGCACAGCTCGTCGCGCTGATCGTGAGCTCGCCGGCGACGTAGAGGACGCCGTGCCAGTCGACCACGCCCCGAAGCTCGAGCGGGCCGCGCGCAAGGAGGACGCCGTGCCCCTCGAGCCGCGGCGCAACCCCACCCGCGACGAGGAGCGCCGCCGGCGCGCCGGGCGCGCCGTGGACCGCGTCGAGGTCGGCCAGCGTGATCTCCGCGAGGCCGGTTGCGAGCCCGAAGCGCGCGACGTCGAAGGCTCGGGCGCGCCCCGGCGACGCGCCGCCGAGGAGCGTCGCACCGGCGGCGGCGAG
>FWPU01003049.1_pt1 | contig 43798 bp, 34 predicted proteins | sample 2228361 | NCBI WGS metagenome assembly FWPU01 (sample SAMEA103939777, study PRJEB20133) | metagenome | reverse complement strand
TGCGGAATTCACCGCGCCCCCTGGCAGGGGGCGCGGCTGGGGGTGGGGGTCAGACGCCGCAACCTGTAAAATCTAGCCTAACAGGACACTACCAACCGAGAGCAACAGCAATGAGCATCCTTCACATGATCGGCAATGCCCACATTGACCCCGTGTGGCTGTGGCAATGGCACGAAGGGTTCCACGAGGTCAAGGCAACCTTCCGCTCTGCCCTGGATCGGATGAAAGAGTACGACAGCTTCGTCTTCTGCGCCAGCTCGGCCGCGTTTTACGAATGGGTCGAACAGAGCGACCCGGCCATGTTCGAGGAAATCCGACAGCGCGTGGCCGAGGGCCGTTGGGCCATCGTCGGCGGCTGGTGGGTCGAGCCGGACTGCAACATCCCCGGCGGCGAGTCGTTCGTGCGCCACGGGCTGTACGGCCAGCGCTATTTCAAGGAGAAGTTTGGCGTCACCGCCACGGTCGGCTTCAACGTGGACAGCTTCGGCCATGCGGCCACCCTGCCGCAGATCCTCGCCAAGAGCGGCATCCGCTACTACTGCTTCCTGCGCCCCGGCCCGCACGAGAAGGGACTGCCGGGCCGCATCTTCTGGTGGGAGGCGCCAGATGGCTCGCGCGTGTTAGCCTTCCGCATCCCGTTCGAGTACCTGTCGCACGGCCGCGATTTCGAACCGCACATCCGGCGCTGTGCGGCCGAGATGAAGCCGCCATGCGAGCAGTTCATGTGCTTCTACGGGGTAGGCAACCACGGCGGCGGGCCGACCATCGCCAACATCGAGTGCATCCGACGCTTGAACGGCACTGCCGACCTGCCGGAGCTGCGGTTCAGCCGGCCAGAGGCGTTTTTTGAAGCCATCAAAGACCTGACAGACCTGCCCATCGTGCGCGACGAGATGCAAAACCATGCCTCCGGCTGCTATGCGGCCCATTCCGGCATCAAGCGCTGGATGCGTCTGGCCGAGAACCGCCTGCTAATGGCCGAAAAGTGGTCGGCGCTGGCCGCGTGGACGACCGGCCAGCCCTACCCCAACGACTTCGGTCGCGCCTGGAAGAACGTATTGTTCAACCAGTTTCATGACATCCTGGCCGGCACCTCCATCGAACCGGCCTACGACGATGCGCGCGACCAGCTCGGCGAGGCGCTCGCCATCGCCGACCGCGGGCTGAACCTGGCCGTGCAGTCGTTCGCCTGGCGCATCGGCATCCCCCAGGAGCCGGGCAGCCGGCCCATCGTGGTCTTCAACCCGCACACGTGGGCCAGCCAACAGGTCGTCGAGCTGGAGTTCGGCAAAGTGTCGGACGATGACGTGCTGCTAGACGACCGGGGCAACGCCGTGCCGTTCCAGCGCATCCAGCCACACGCCACATGCGGCGGCCGCAGCCGCCTGTGCTTCCTGGCCGACCTGCCCGCGCTGGGCTATCGCACCTACCGGCTGCTGCCTGCTGCGCCCCCTTCTTCCCCCTGTGAGGGGGGAGAAGGGGGCCGGGGGGATGAGGGGGGTGACACCGTGCTGGACAACGGCCGCTTCCGCCTGGAATTCGATCCGGCGACCGGCTACATCGCGAGCCTGCGCGACCTGCGGCTGGGGATCGAGGTCTTCGCCGGACCGGCGGCCATGCCGGTGGTGGTGGACGATCCCACCGACACGTGGGGCCACAACATGTTCAAGTGGGACCGGGTCGTGGGAGCATTCAAGGCAACGAGTGTGCGCCTGGTCGAGGCCGGCCCTGTGCGCTGGACGATCCGCGTGACGAGCGAGTACGGCCGCTCGACGCTACATCAGGACTTCGCCATGTATGCCGGCCGCGACATCATTGACGTGTCGGCGCTGCTGGACTGGCGCGAGCCACTGAAGATGCTCAAGCTGCGCTTCCCCGTCAACGTCAAATTCATGAAGATCACCTATGAAATCCCATACGGCCACCTGGAGCGCGAGGCCGACGGGGACGAGGATCCACTGCAGAGCTGGGTGGACATCTCGGGCACGTCGCGCGACCGGGAGGTCACCTATGGCTTCAGCCTGCTCAACGACAGCAAATACAGCGCCGACGTGACCGTGCGTGACATCGGCCTGACCGTGCTGCGCAGCCCGGCCTATGCCAATCACAGCCCGGCGGTGCTGGAGCCGGATGGCCTCTACGCATTCATTGACCAGGGGATTCAGCGCTTCCGCTATGCCATGCTGCCGCACGCGGGGAGCTGGGAAACTGCCCGCACGGTGCAGGCCGCGGCCGAGCTCAACCAGCGACCGTTCGCCCTGATCGGCGCCTATCATCCTGACGGCGCGCTGCCCCAGGCCGATACATTCATCGCAGTCGAACCGGAGAATGTGGTCGTGACCGTGCTCAAACAGGCCGAAGACGGAGATGGCTTGATCGTGCGCGCATTCGAGACGATCGGCGCCGCGACGAAGGCAACGATCCGCCTGCCCAAATGGGAACGCGTGATCGAGGCCGACTTCGGCCCCTCAGAAATCAAAACTTTCCACGTGCCTCGTGCAGCCGGCCAGCCGGTGACCACAAGAGACCTGCTGGAACAGGCAGCGAACTGAACACATCACGCGCCAGGCGCCCTCTCCGGCTGCCTGGCGCGTGAGCACGGAACAGAGGCGGGCGCTCACCTGGCTTCGTCCAGCAGCCTGCGCAGTCGCTCGGTCTGCCTCTCGGTCAACCGGATACCGGTGGCTGGCGTGGCACGCGTCAGATCCACCCCCTGCTCCTCCAGCACGCCGCGCACCTCGGTCAGGGTGCGATCCAGGGCAGAGCGGACAGCTTTGGCCTCCGACTCGGCCTTGTCGGCGCGCGCTTCGCCGGGCACACGGCCGAAGTAGTAGCCGAGCACGACCCCGACCAGGCCGATCAGCAACACCAGGATGTCTTTGGCTGCTGCCCAGACCCGCTCGTTGCCCGAAATGATCACCGAGAACAGAGCCAGCGTGGCGGCAATGAGAGTCGCCAGCACGACCAGGAGGCCCACGGCGCCGGCGATGGCCTCCTTGGCGGTTGCCAGCTGCTTGTCCCAGATCGCCAGACGGTCCAAAGTGCTTTGGGGAAGTTTGTCTTCACTCATAGCAGGGGCTCCTTGCGGCACAACGGCCGCGGGTGAAGAGGACGTTGGACCCGATTCGGCCGGTTTCGACGCGAGCGATCCGACCAAAGCCCACACTGCCGGATGTCTGCGCAAAACCTGTTCGGTGGCTTCGGCGAGCAGCGCGGGCTCATCGCCGCTCTGCCAGTACCGCTTGAGCGCGGCCAGTTCGCGGGCAAACGTCTCGCGATCCTCGGCCGCCGCGGTCAACTCCGCCTCGTGCGCCTCGACATACTGACGCCACTCCTGAAAAGACTTCATTGCGGCCCCTCCCACAGCGCAACCAACATATCACGCCTGACGCTTGACGAGTGATGCACCAGAACTGTCCCTCAAGCCGGATGTCCGATCGGAATCAAGTAGAGCGGCTCCTGATCGGCCGGCAGCTTGAGCACAGCCTGTACCTGATCATCGTAGAAGGCGCCGACAGGCACACCGCCCAGGCCCAGCGCCACCGCCTGCAGCAACACGTTCTGGCCGACATGGCCCGCTTCCAGCGCCACGTAACGTGGGGTGCGCGTGGCGCCGTACTTCTGCGCAGTGCGCGCATACACGGCCGCGATCACGATCACCGCGGCCGCCTGAGCCACCGCTGCCTGGCTCAGGGCCGCCGCAGCCAGGGCGGACCGCACATCTCCGGCAAGATGCAGGATCGCCTGATGTCCCTGAGGCCGATAGTGATACACCCCTTCCGGCGTGACGGCATAGATCTCCAGGGGATAGAGCGCGCCGGCCGAAGGCGCCGCGCGCAGGCCGGCCGGCGAAGTGATCCCTTGAGCAGCCCACAGCAACTGGCCCAGCTCCGCCAGCGTCAACCGTTGATCGCTGAAGCTGCGGAGCGAACGCCGCCGCGCCAGCGCCTCTTCGAGGCTGACCGCGCCCTGCAGACGAGGCGGCGGCAAGGAAATCGTTACCCCGATAGGGACTGTTGGAGACGGGTTCGCACGAGGAGACGGGGTCCTGGTCGGGGCCGGCGACGGCGTCGCAGCGGGAACGCAACCGCTCGCCAGAGCGGCCGCCAGCGCAGACAAGGCGAGCAGGCACCTGCGCCGGCCCCGCGCACAGCCATGGAAGTTTGATTGGGCTGTCATCGCATCTGCGCCCCTGCTGAAAAGGAAGCATCCAGACCGATCACGACACATCGCCCGCCGACCGCACCCCCGACCTGAGCAACGCCCATGCAGTCGGCCTTTCCCCGGGCATTGCGATGTATTGTACAGGGAAATTGCCGATTGCCCAAATGCGGCAGAGCAACTTCAAATTGCAGGATGCGGCATCGCCCAAATTCCGGCCCGGCCTTATAGACAATCCATCCACTATTGAGTATAATGAGCAGGCTGTTCTTGTTGGCCTGAGATTGATTCGTTTGCGTCCTGCGAGGCGATGCAATGGCCCGACCGCTCAACGACTCACCCTATCTGTACGGTTTCCATGATCCAGGCGGTGAGCACATCATGGCCGAAGCGGGTATCTTCGGCTGGATCTTGTTTACCGAGGCCATCGGCTGCGATCCCAACGACATGGGGGGCAGAGATTACACGCCGTGGTCGAACCGGGGCTTCGGCATCCTGGTGCGGCTCAACAACGGCTACGCGCCCGACGGCACCATCCCGCCGGCCAGCCGCTACCCCGATTTCGCCAGACGGTGCGCCAACTTCGTGCGCAACTCGAAGGGTGCTCACATCTGGATCATCGGCAACGAGATGAATCACCCGATCGAGCGGCCCGGAGCGAAGATGGAGGGCGACCGCCTGGTCAACCCCGGCGAGACGATCACACCGAGCATGTATGCCAACTGTTATCGTCAGTGTCGGACGGCCATCAAAGCCGTGCCGGGGCACCAGAACGACCAGGTGATCGTCGGCGCCGTGGCGCCCTGGAACGCCCAGACCGTCTACGACGGCAACCCGAACGGCGACTGGTGCAAATACCTCACCGACATCCTGACCATCCTGGGGCCGGCGAACTGCGACGGAATTGCCATTCACACCTACACGCACGGCAGCAATCCGGAGCTCATCTACAACGACTACAAGATGAGCGACGCGCGGTTCCGCAATCGTCAGTACAACTTCCGTGCCTATCGTGACTTCATGCAGGCCATCCCCAACACCATGCGCTCGCTGCCGGTCTACCTGACGGAGACCGACCAGGATGAGCCGTGGCTGGATCACAACAACGGCTGGGTGCAGCGCGCCTATGGTGAGATTGATGCCTGGAACAGAACCCCCGGCACCCAGAAAATCCGCTGTGTGTTGCTCTATCGCTGGCCGCGCTACGACCGCTGGTACATCGAAGGCAAGAGCGGCGTGATTGAAGACTTCAAACAGGCACTGGCGCATCGCTACAGCTGGGAAAGATACGTCCAGGCGCAACCGGTGCAGCCCGAACAGCCGGTGCAGCCCGAACAACCGACGCCGCCCGTGCCACCCGTCACGCCGGCGCCGGCTGCAGAGATCACCTTCCCGCAGACCGGCAAGAAAGCCCAGGGCGCGTTTGCGGCCTTCTATCAGAAGTACGGCGTGGACATCACCGGCTACCCGATCAGCGACGAGTACCAGCACCCGGAAAGCGGCCTGAAGACACAGGACTGGCAGCGCCTGGTAATGGAGGAGTACCCGGCCGGCAGCGGCCAGGTGCGCCTGCGTCTGGTCGGCGCGGAGGCCGCCGATCTGCGCCAGAAGGTCGCCGCGCTCCAGCAGCAGGTCACGGCGCTGCAACAACAGATCAAGCTGTTGCAGGCCGGCGGCGCCGGTCCGAGCGCGCCGCCGATCACCGACATCACCCATCTGTTGCCGCGCAATTCGGCCGGCTTCTTCCGCCGGCCGGTCGGCGCCATCCAGCACATCGTCATCAACCACACGGCCGTCCGGCCTGAGGTGGGTGCCGAACGCGTGGCGCAGGCACACATGCAACGTTGGCCGGGCATCGTCGCCCAATTCTTCATCACCGGTGACGGCGAGATCCAGCAAACCAACCCCATTGACGAAGTGGTGGCCCAGAACCAGCCCTGGATCTACAACGGCATCAGCGTATATGTGGCCGGCAAATTCGACGATGCGGTGCCCAGCGAGGCCCAGATGAACGCGCTGGCGTCCCTGTGCGCCTGGCTGCTGGCCACGTATGGCCTGCCGCCGGAGGCCATCAAGGGCGCGAAAGAGCTGGTCGTCACCGGCTCGCCCGGCAAGCAGTGGGACAGCGAGCAGAACTACAAGGCACAACTTTTGGAACTGGTGCAACGCCAGCTCGCATCGGTGAAGCCCGGTGTCCCGACGACCGACGGCGAAGCGGCCGCGCTGCGCGCCCAGGTGACCGCGTTGCAGGCGCAAATCGCCACCCTGCAAAACCAGCTGCGCGATCTGAACGCGCAGATCGTCGGCCTGCGGGAGCGCAATGCCGCCCTGGAGACCGAAATCGCAGTGCTGCGCGCCGCCGGCGCGCCCAAGATCCCCAAGCCGGCCATCGCCGACATCATACAGCAATTGCCGCGCACGGCCGGCAGCCTCAAACCGCGGCCAGGAGACCAGATCACGGCGCTGGTCATCAACCACACGGCCGTGGATGCCAGCGTGGGCGCCGATAAGCTGGCCGCAGCCCACCATAAGCGCTGGGGCGCCATCCTGTATCATTTCTTCATCACCGCCGACGGCACGATCCAACAGACCAATCCGCTGGATCAAACCGTGGACGTGACCCAGCCGTGGCTGGCGCAGGGGATCAACATCGCGGTCGCCGGCGACTTCACCGCCCAGGTGCCGAACGAAGCTCAGCTCGATGCCACAGCCCGCCTGTGTGCCTGGCTGTTGCAGGAATACAAACTGCCCATCGAGGCGATAAAAGGGGTCAGCGAGTTCATCACCTCGACATCGCCGGGCGCGCAATGGCTGAGCGGCAAGAATTGGAAAGGCCTGCTGACCGCGCGCGTCGCCGACCTGCAGAAAACGGCCGGGCCAGCCACATCGGTCGCCGACAACGCAGCCCTGCAGGCGCTCCAGGCACAGGTCAACCAGCTCCAGCAGAGCCTGAGCCAGGCACAGGCAACCATCAACGCCCTGACCGCCGAGCGAGACCGGTTGCGGGCGCAGCTCAGCCAGGTGCCGGACGTCAACCAGCTCAACCAACAGATTCAAACGCTCAGCCAGCAGCTCCAGGCCGCCAACAACGAGAAAGCGACGCTGGCGCAGCAGGTGCAAACGTTGACGGGCGAGAAGGCCACGCTGAACCAGCAGGTACAGACGCTGACTGCCACGCGCACGGCGTTGACACAACAGGTGCAGGCCCTCACCAACGAAAAGGCAACCCTGACGCAGCAGGTCACAACGTTGCAGGCGCAACTCCAGCCGCTGCAGCAGGCCCTCTCCCAGGCGCAGGCCGACATCAGCGCGCTGACCCTGGAGCGCGACCGACTCCAGGCCCAGCTCCAGGCCGGCGGCGATGTCGGGACGCTCAAACAGCAGATCCAGACGCTGACCGGCCAGCTGCAGCAGGCGAACGCCGACAAGGCCAGGCTGAGCCAGCAGGTCCAGGCGCTGACCGGCGAGAAGGCCACGCTCACCCAGCGCATCAACAGCCTGAACCAGACGATCAGCGACCTGCAGCGCAAACTTGAGGCGGCGCAGAGCGGCACAGCGCCTGCCCAGCCGAGCACGCCGGCCGATAGGGTGCCCATGCCCGACATCAAAGACGTGACGGACGAGCTCCCCAAACATCCCATCAATCGCTATCAGACGCGGGCGCTCGATCGCATCACGCACCTGGCCATCCATCACAGCGCTGCACCGGCCAACATCCCGGTCGAGACGATTGCCCGCTACCACGTGAACACCAACAACTGGCCGGGCATCGGCTATCATTTCTGTATCGGGCCGGACGGCACGATCTATCAGGTAAATCGCCTCGAAACGATCGCCTATCATGCCGGCGTCGTCAATGACTACACCATCGGCATCTGTGTCGAGGGCGACTTTCGCAATGATGCCATCCCGACGCCCGCACAATTGCAGTCCGCGGCCCACCTGGCGGCCTGGCTGGCACAGAAGCTTCGCATTCCCGTTGACAACATCATGGGGCACAAAGAATACCCGCAAAATCCGACCGAGTGCCCCGGCGATAGCTGGTTGGCGGGCAAGCAGTGGAAACTCCTGTTGCACGAGCGCGTCCGCGCCGCCCTGGCCGGCGAGCTCAAGCCGACGCCGAAGGTGATCGGCCACTACATGCTCTTCTGGCAGCGCGCCGACGACTGGGCGCGGGAAGACTTCAATTCAGCCACCAACTATATCGCCCGTTTCCGGCCGACCCTGGGCTTCTCGCCCGACGACGCCCGGCAGGCCGAATACGTCACCATCGTCGGCGGCCCGGCCGGGGTGCCGACCGAGGTCGAACAGATGCTGCGCGATGCGGGCTGCAAAGTCGAACGTCTGGCCGGCCGCGACTTCGCTGACACCAGGCGCATGCTGGACGAGTTGGCGCAGAGCGGCCGACGTTTTCAGACTTTTGCGATCTAGGGGGAGCGCAGCCGCCCGATGGCCGATGCATATGTGGTGAACCTGCCGGTCTACCAGGGGCCGCTCGACCTGCTCTTGCAGCTGATCGAGCGCGCCAGACTCGACGTCAGCGCGATTTCGCTCGCCGCGGTCACCGATCAATTCCTAGCGCACATCCGGCAGATCGAAGAGCTCCAGCCCGATCTGCTGGCCGACTTCTTGCTGGTGGCCGCACGGCTGATCTGGATCAAATCGCGCATCTTGCTGCCCCCGACGGCCGCGGCCGATGAGGAAGAAGCGGAAGAAGATCCGGCCGAGGCGCTGGCGCGGCAGCTTCAGGAATACAAACGCTTCAAAGAAGCCGCCCAGCAGCTCCGCGCGCTCGAGGAGCGCGGCTGGCACACCTATCCGCGCGCAGCGCCCCCACCGGAAATCGCAGCACGGCTGGCTGAAGGCAGCATCACTCTGACCGAGCTGGTGGCGGCCGCCCAGCGCGCGCTGATGCGCCTGCCGCCTCCGCCGCCGATCCCGGCCGGCGTCGTCGTGCCTTTCACGCTGACGATCCGCGATCAGATCGGGCTGATCCGCGCGCGCCTGGCCGAGGGCAACCGCATCACCTTCCACTCGCTCCTGCAGAACGCCCGCCAGCGGGTAGAGATCATCGTCACCCTGCTGGCCGTGCTCGAACTGATCAAACGCGGGGAGATCTGCGCTATCCAGGAGACCATCTTCGGCGAGATCGTGATCTCGCCGGCCCCGGCCACCGCGCGGCGGCCGGCAGAGGAGACCGACACCAACGGGGAACTTCTCTAGACAAGATCTCTCATGGCCCTGGTGACCTGGCGGCGCAGTTGACGGCCGCGCAGCCAGCCAATGACAGCCAGTGCCACCCCGACGCCGACCAGATCGAGCAAAAGATCCTCCACCGACGCGTCGCGGCCGGGCACGAAGCTCTGATGGAATTCATCGCTCATCCCGTAGAGCATCGAGATCACCAGGGCCCAGGTAGCCGGATAGCGGCAACCCGTCCCGATCAATGCCCACCATCCCAGAGTCGCCAGCAGCGCGTAGGCGGCCAGGTGGCCGGCGAACTCCTCGGCCCGCGGCAGTCCCGGCATCAAGTCGGGCAGGGTCGGCTGGGCAGACAGCATGAAGATCACAGCCATCCACACCACCACAGCGGCCCAGCGCGCGGCCGGGTGGATCGCTATTTTCGGCAATGTACGCTCAATCATGGCTCCTCAAAGTGTGCGCTGCCGATCGGCCGAACGATCTGTCGTTGCGGCCGACCGTTGGACGCCGGCGGCCTGCGCATAGGCTTCCAGAGCGATGTGGCTCAGGCGCGGCCAGGTGAACCGGCTGGCTACGCGCGCTCGCACCGCTGCGGCCAGCCGCGCCCGATGCTCTGGATCGGCCAGCAACGCCACCACCTCGCGCGCGAATGCGTCTCGATCGCCGATCGGCACCAGCACCCCCGCATCGCCGATGGTGGCAGGCAACTCGCCCACGGCATAGGCGACGATCGGCAGGCCGGCCGCCATCAGAGCAAGAACTTTGGCGCTATGACGGGCTCGATTGGTGGGCTTGTCGTCCCACGGAACCAGCGCCACCTGGCCGCAGGCCAATGTCTGCGGCAGTCGTTCGGGCTCGACCCAGCCCATCACCGTGATGCCAGGCAGCGCCAGCAGCTTGCGCTCTTCATGCGCGACGCCCCGTCCTATCACCATGAGCTGTGCCTCTGTCCGTGCCCGACGTACTGCAGCCCAAACGGCCACCACCTCCTCAGGCCGCACGCCGGCGAAACGGGTATACAGGATGGCGGCAGGCCGGCCACTCGTGGTGGCCGCGGCCGGCCCGTGCTCTCCGCCGGCGGGACTGGCTGCAAAAGCCTCCAGGTCGGCGATGCCGTTGTGGAGCACGAAGACCCGTTCCGGCGCAGCGCCGAACGCGACAGCACGCCGGCGCAGACACGCGCTGGTCACCGTCCACGCATCGGCATGCGCCAGGCCAAAGCGCTCCTGCCAGGCGAAGAAAAGCCTCTGCGCGGCCGAATAGCCGGTGCGCGGATCATCGTTCCAGCCGCCCGGCCCCTCCCAATCGTCGCTGTCCATCACCAACGGGCAGCGGTCGGCGGACCACCACAAGAACGCAGCCGCCAGCCCGGAAGGGCCTTTCGGCTTGAACGCGTGCACAAGGTCGGGGCGCCAGGCGCGCACGGCACGGTACAGGCGTTGCGCCAGGGCCAAATGCCCCGACAATCCGGCCACGCCACCGCGCGGCAACGCCAGATTGACGACCTCCACGCCGGAATCGTTCCAGCTCAGGCCGGCATCCTGGGGGCTGTCGTATGGCGGAATGAAAACCGCCACGGTGTGGCCGAGCTGTACAAGCTGCCGTGCCAGCGGCAAGACCCTGGCGCGCGCCGTGCCTTTGGCGCGCAACCCGAACGGCGCGATCATGGCGATCCGCCGGCCAAAACGCTGATCGTTCGTCGTCTCGTTCATCTGCGGCCACATGGTAGCACGACCGCTCATACAGGTCAAGCAACGGTGCATTGCTACGGCGGCCGCGCAATTTGCGCGTTCCGCAAGTTTGAGCTATAATCAAAGCCGTCTCAGCCGTCTAACCACTGACGGCTAACTTTATTTGTGGCTGTCTTTCAGGCGCCGGTGGCGCTTCTTTTTTTGTGTGGCCAGGCGCGCGAAGACAGACATCTGCAGGGATCTGACGAGGAACGACGGTCATGCAAGATTCCCACAGCGCCTACTTGACGGCGGATGGCATCAAAAAGCTCCAAGAGGAGCTGGATTATCTGATCAACGTGCGTCGCCCCGAGATCGCACGTCAGATCGCCGAGGCGAAAGCGGACGGCGATGTCTCCGAGAATGCGGGCTACGAAGAGGCCAAGAACGCGCAGGCCTTCAACGAGGGCCGGATTCTCACCCTGAAGAACATCCTTGCCAATGCGGTCGTGATCCGCGAAAACGGCTCCAAAGAGACGGTGGAGGTCGGCTGCACAGTCACGATTCGCGATGTGACCTTCGGCGATGAGGAGACATACACGATCGTCGGTTCCACCGAGGTGGACCCCGGCAACGGTCGGATCTCGCTCAAATCCCCGATCGGCCGGACCCTCTTGGGGCACCGGATCGGCGATGTGGTCCACGTCGAGACGCCGGGTGGCCGCATCGCGTTCGAGATCATCCGCATCGCCTGAGCCTGTCCCAACCAGCCATCACAGGAGCCTGCGAAAACCGCCGTGGAAGAACTCGATCTCAACGAACAACAACGCGTCCGCCGACAGAAGCTGAGCGAACTCCAGGCCACGGGCCGCGATCCGTATGTGCGGCGCCTGCCATGGCCGCGCACCCACACCGCCGCCGAGGCCGTCGCTGCCCATCTCGCCGGCCGCCTGGCAGCCGATGAGGAAGTCGGCCTGGTGGGCCGGCTGATGACCGTCCGCATCATGGGCAAGGCATCTTTCGCGCATATCGAAGACGGCAGCGGCCGCATCCAGATCCACATCCGTCGTGACCGGGTCGGCGAAGAAGCTTACGATAACTTCTTCAAGAAAATGATTGACCTGGGCGACTTTCTGGCCGTCAAGGGGGTCATGTTCACGACGCGTACCGGCGAGCCCACCTGCGAGGTGCGCGAGCTGGCGCTGATCGGCAAGACCCTCAACCCACTTCCCGACAAATGGCACGGCCTGCGCGATGTGGAGACCCGCTATCGCCAGCGCTACGTTGACCTGCTCGCCAATCCCGAGGTGCGCGAGGTCTTCGTCACGCGCGCGCGCATCGTCAAAGCGATCCGGCGCTACCTGGACGACCACGGTTTCCTGGAAGTGGAGACGCCGGTGCTGCAGCCGATCTACGGCGGTGCCGCGGCCCGACCGTTCATCACGCACCACAACCAGCTCGACCAGGACCTCTTCCTGCGGATCAGCTTCGAGCTCTATCTCAAACGGCTGCTGGTGGGCGGCTACGAACGAGTGTACGAGATCGGTCGCGATTTCCGCAACGAGGGGATCAGCTTCAAGCATAACCCGGAGTTCACGCAGCTCGAATGGTACGAGGCGTACACCGACTACCACGGCGTGATGCGTCGGGTCGAGGAACTGCTGGTCGCCATCGCCCAGGAGCTGGGTCGCGGCATGACGATCACCTACAACGGCCACACAATTGACCTGACGCCGCCGTGGCGGCGTATCACCATGCGCGACGCCATACTCCAGGCGACCGGCATTGACTATCGGCGCCATCCCGATGCGGCCAGCCTGGCCGCCGCCATGATCGCGGCCGGCATCCATCCTGAGCAGACCACCTCGCGCGGCAAGCTGATTGATCAACTCTTCGGCGACCACGTCGAGCCGACGTTGATCCAGCCGACCTTCATCCTCGACTATCCGGTGGAGATCAGCCCGCTGGCGAAGAAAAAGGCCGACGACCCGACGACGGTCGAGCGGTTCGAGTATTTCATCGGCGGCCTGGAGCTCGGCAACGCGTTCACCGAGCTGAACGATCCGATTGACCAGCGGGCGCGCTTCGTGGAGCTGCGCGAGGCCGTCGCCGGCGCGGACGAAAACAGCCATCCGCTGGACGAGGATTTTCTCAACGCCCTGTGCTATGGCATGCCGCCGACCGGCGGCTTCGGCACCGGCATTGACCGGCTGACGATGCTCTTTGCAGACAAGCAATCCATTCGCGAGGTGATCCTGTTCCCCCACTTGCGGACGACATGAGCGCTGAGGATTGGGGGCCAGGGGCTGGGGGTGGGAAAAGTATGCAGCGTGGGCTGCAGCTATCCATGTCCTGACGCGTCTGTGCCTGCGCGCCAGACACGCGCGCAGGTGCCTGCCGCGTTCGGCAACGATTCGCGGGGCAGTGCCCGACTTTCGTTTTTTGACATCTTGCCAGCCTCTGCTTATAATAGTGCCTGTTTGCGGGTATAGTTCAGCGGTAGAACGTCAGCTTCCCAAGCTGAATGTCAGGGGTTCGAATCCCCTTACCCGCTCTGAAGAACGCCTCCGGTTTTCTGCTTGAGCCGGAGGCTTTTTGTTATGCTGGCACGCCAGGGAAAGGCGAGCCGTATGGCCAGGCCACCGCTTTCGATCCTCATCCTGGCCGGCGGCCAGAGCCGCCGCATGGGCCAGGACAAGCTATGGCTGATGCTGGATGGCGCGCCGTTGATCGCGCACGTCGTCCGGCGCGTGTTGCCCTTCGCGGCCGAGATCCTGTTCAGCGCCAACGCGGCGGAACGATTTGCGGCGCTGATGCGCACGTTGCCCGTACCGGCTCGGGTCATCCCCGATCCGTTCCCGGGCGCCGGGCCGCTTGCCGGCCTGCATGCCGGCCTGAGCGCAGCCCGCCATGACTGGTTGCTGGCGCTGGCGGCCGACATGCCGTTCGTCAACCGAACGCTCCTGCGCCACATGATCGCGCTGGCAGAGGATTGCGACGCGGTCGTGCCCCAAACGTCACACCCCGATGCCGCCACACCGACCTGGGAGCCGCTCCACGCGCTCTATCGCCGCACCTGTCTGCCGGCGATCGAGCGCCACCTGACCGCAGGCGACCGCCGCATGGTCAGCTTCTACGACGAAGTGCGCGTGTGCAGCCTGGCGCCGGATGCGGTGCGTCGCTTCGATCCCGACCTGCTCTCGTTTTTCAACATCAACACGCCCGACGACTGGCGCCGCGGCCAGGAGCTGGCCGGCCATCAGGCCGGGGCCGACACATAGATGAGCCGCAGATCGCGCACATTGGTGCCGCGCACACCTGTCGCCAGCAAGTCGCCGAGCGCCGCGAGGACGGCCGTCGAGTTATGGTTCGCCAGCTCGGCCGTCAGGTCGAAGCCCGCGGCCCGTGCACGCGCCGCTGTCTCCCCGTCTACGATGCCACCGGCGAACTCGGTCGGGCCGTCGGTACCTTCGGAGTCAATCGAGGCAATCACGATGTGCGGCCGACCAGAGATGCGCGTGGCAGCAGCCAGCACGAACTCCTGATTGCGTCCACCGCAGCCGGTCGCATCCCCCACCGTGACCACCAGCTCGCCGCCCAGGATCAACATGGAGGGCGGCGCCAGTGGCTGGCCGAGCAATTCGATTTCCGTGGCAATGTAACCGAGCGCCTCGCCGATGGCGCGCGCTTCCACATCGTTCAGGCTCGACGCGAGGATCACCGGTCGGATGCCCAGCTCGGCCGCGCGCTGCTGCGCGGCCGCCAGCATCGCCTCTGGCCCCATGACGCGAAAGACATACCAGGGTTTGCCGGCCGTCTCCTCCGGCCGCAAATGGCCGTAGCGCGGATCGGCAGCCAGCAGGAAACGGCGGACCGATTCGGGCACGCGCTCCCACAGCCGATAGGCACGCAGCACCTCGATGGCCGCCCGGTAGCCACCATCTCCATAGTTGGGCGCCTCGTAGGCATGAACCCGCAGCCCGGCAGGCGTCTCCGTCGTTTCGAGCTGCACCAGCGTGGCCTCACCCACATAGCGTGGATGTCGGCTGTGCAACACCACCAGCTGATTGCGCACCGCGTTGGCCACCGGCATGGCCGCACCACACTCGAAATAAAGCAGCCGATAGATGGTCTGGAGATCGGCCAGGCTGATGCCCGGCGCCGGGAGGGCGGTGAGCGCCGTCGCGCCGCCGGAATGGCACAGGAAGACGATGTCGCCACGTCGTGCGCGGCGCTCGATCTCGACGATGCGCTGCGCACCGGCCACGCTGTCCTCGTCGGGGATGGGGTGGCCGGCCAGGGTGACCGGGATGCGCTTCAGGCGCACCGTGTCGCCCTTCTTGGCATTGATCTGGCCATCGCTGATGCGATCGCCCAGGATCTCCTCCAGCGCCTCGGCCTGCCGCTGGGCGACTTTGCCGCCACCGACAACATAGATGTGACCGACGGACGCCAGGTCGAACTCGATCGGCGGTTGGCCGGGAGGCTGCGAGAACTCAGGGTGGCCGATGATCAACCTGTTGCCCTCGACGCGCACGATCTTCTTGACGTTTTCGTACGGATCAGGCGCGGCCAGGCCGGCCTCCAACACATCCAGCACCACCTTCCGATCGGCGACATTGCCATGCCGCAACAACTCATCACGATTTTTCAGGATCAATTGCGGGCTCCCATGCACGCGAAAAGGGCCGGTTGCTCGATGGCAACTGGCCCCTCCACCTGAAGACGAGAGCTTACGCCCTCGCTGTTATCCGCATCAGCCCTCGGTTGCTGGCGCGATCGGCCCGTCCCGGCCGACAAGCCGGAGAGACCGGCCACAGCGCGCCTTGCCGATGGCTAACTCACCTGCTGCGCCAGGTAGTTCTGGACGCCCATCTGCGCGATCTGGTCGAGCTGGGCTTCCAGCCAGTCCACATGTTCCTCTTCGTCCTTCAGGATGCTTTCGAGCATGGCGCGCGTGCCGTTGTCGCCGAGCTCGACCGCCTGTTTGACAGCATCGTTGTACGCCTTCACCGCGCCCAGCTCGGCGCCCAGGTCGCTCTGGAACTGCTCGGCGACCGTCGCGCCGATGTGCATCGGGTTCAGCTGGCTGACGATCGGCCGACCTTCCAGGAAGAGGATGCGGGCGATGTGCATCTCGGCATGCCGCATCTCCGTGATGGCACGCTTTTCGACGGCCTCATGGAGCTCTTCGTAACCCCAATTCTTGCACATCTCCGAGTGGACGATGTACTGGTTGATGGCCGTCAGTTCATCGGCAAGCAGCAGGTTGAGGGTGGCGATGATCTGTTCGTTGCCTTTCATGGGAAGCTCCTATCCTTTCTTTTCGATTTTGGCCCACGAATCCTTCAGGGTGACCGTGCGGTTGAATACCAGGTTGCCGGCCGTGGAGTCTTTGTCCACGCAGAAGTAGCCCTGCCGCAGGAACTGATAACGATTGCCTGGGACGGCGCCGGCCAGGCTGGGCTCAAGCTTGCAACCGGTCAGGATCTCTTCCGAATTCGGGTTGATGTACGAGCGCCAATCTGTGCCATCGGGGACATCGTCGGGATTGGGCACGGTGAAGAGAGTGTCGTAAAGCCGCACCTCGGCGTCTATGGCGTGCGGCGCCGATACCCAATGCAACGTGCCCTGCACTTTGCGGCCGTCTGGCGTCACGCCGCTGCGCGACTCGGGATCATAGGTGCAGCGCAGCTCGACCACTTCACCGCTGGCATTCTTGATCACATCTTTGACCTTGATGTAGTAGGCATGCTTCAGGCGCACCTCCCGGCCGGGCGCCAGGCGGAACCAGCCCTTCGGCGGATTTTCCCGAAAATCATCGCGCTCGACGTAGATCTCGCGGCTGAAAGGCACCGTGCGCGTGCCCATGCTCTCGTCTTCGGGGTTGTTGATCGCCTCCATGAGCTCGACCTGCCCCTCTGGATAGTTCTCAATGATCACGCGCAGCGGTCGCAACACCGCCATCACCCGCGGGGCCCGCTTGTTCAGGTCCTCGCGAACGCAGTGCTCCAGGAGCGCCATGTCAATGATGCTGTTGGTCTTGCCCACACCGACGCGACGGATGAACTCGTGGATCGCCTCCGGCGTGTAACCGCGTCGGCGCAGCCCGCACAGCGTTTGCAACCGGGGATCGTCCCAGCCGCGCACCACCCCTTCGTTCACCAGCACGCGCAGCTTGCGCTTGCTCATCATGGTGTAGGTGAGATTCAGGCGGGCGAATTCGATCTGGCGCGGCGCGTAGATGCCCAGCTCCTTCAGGAACCACTCGTACAGCGGCCGGTGATCTTCGTACTCCAGCGAGCAGAGCGAATGGGTGATCCCCTCGATCGAATCGCACTGGCCATGCGCGAAATCATACATCGGATAGATGCACCATTTGTCGCCGGTGCGGTGATGGGTGGCGTGCAGGATGCGGTACATCACCGGATCGCGCATGTTGAAGTTCGGGTGCGCCATGTCAATCTTGGCGCGCAGGGTGCGCGAGCCGTCTGGGAACTCGCCTTTGCGCATCCGCTCGAACAGATCCAGGTTCTCCTCGACCGAACGGTTGCGCCAGGGGCTTTCGCGGCCCGGCTCCGTCAGGGTGCCGCGGTACTCGCGCAGCTCCTCGGCGCTCAGATCGCAGACATAGGCCTTGCCCTTCTTGATCAGATCTACGGCCATCTCGTACAGCTGCTCGAAATAGTCGGATGCGTAGTACTCCCGATCTTCCCAGTCAAAACCCAGCCAGCGGATGTCCTCCTTGATGGCTTCCACATACTCGACATCCTCTTTGACCGGGTTGGTATCGTCGTAGCGCAGGTTGCACTTTCCGCCGAAGTCGCGCGCGATGCCGAAGTCAATGATGATTGCTTTGGCATGGCCGATATGCAGATAGCCGTTGGGTTCAGGCGGAAAGCGCGTGTGGACATGATCGAAGCGTCCTGTGCGGAGGTCTTCTTCGATAGCAGCCCGGATGAAATCAACCGGGGCCGCAGATTCATTGTCCGGCATAGCATGAACTCCCTGAACGAAGGTTCTTACGACTTCGCTATTTTAGCACGGGCCGGCTTGCCCCGCAAATCACAACCGCCGACCGGCCCTCAGCGCACCAGGAAGTGTCGCGCGACCAGGGTCAGGCCGAGGCCGGCAGCCCACGACAGATAGCCGGCCACCAACATCGGCGCCAGGCGCCAGCCGGCGCGCGCGGCCAGCCACACCACCAGGATGAAGACGACCGTGGGCCCGATGGCCACGACCATGGACTGCGTGAACTGCTCCATGATCGTCCGATCGCCGCCCGCGCCGGCATAGACGACCCACAACGCCAGCGGCACGTTGATCGGCATGGTGGCCAGCACGGCCGCGGCCGTGCGCGAATGGGCCCGCACGATAGCCACGGCAATGATGATCAGGATCGAGACGATCACCGGCCCGATGTTCCGCCAGGTTTCCGACATGAGAGATTCACCTCAACGGTTGCTTGCAGCTTTGTCATATCTGTGTTATACCGATTCTATCCTATTTCGAGGAGCAACGCAATGACCTGGATCGCATCTGAAGAGCGATACGCGACCATGCGGTACAACCGTTGTGGCCGCAGCGGCCTGAAGCTGCCGGCGATCTCGCTGGGCCTCTGGCACAATTTCGGCGGCGTGGATTCGCTGGAAAACGCTCGCGCCATGCTGCGCCGCGCCTTTGACCTGGGCATCACTCATTTCGACCTGGCAAACAACTACGGCCCGCCGGCCGGCTCGGCCGAGGAAAACTTCGGCCGCATTCTGAAGCAAGACCTCGCCGCCTATCGGGATGAATTGATCATTTCGACGAAGGCCGGCTACCGCATGTGGCCGGGGCCCTACGGCGAATGGGGCTCGCGGAAATACCTGATCGCCAGCCTGGATCAGAGCTTGCGCCGCATGGGACTGGAGTACGTGGACATCTTTTACAGCCACCGGCCCGACCCGGAGACGCCGCTCGAAGAGACGATGGCGGCATTGGATTACGCCGTGCGTAGCGGTCGGGCACTCTACGCCGGCATCTCATCCTACAACGCCGACTCCACGCGACGGGCAGCCGCCATCCTGCGCCAGCTCGGCACCCCCTGCCTGATCCACCAGCCTTCGTACAATATGTTCAACCGCTGGATCGAGGGGGAACTGCTGAGCACGTTGGAGGAGGAAGGGATCGGCTGCATCGCCTTTTCGCCGCTGGCGCAGGGGCTTCTCACCGCCCGGTATCTGGACGGCATCCCGGCCGATTCGCGTGCCGGCCGGCCGACCGGCTTCCTGCGGCCCCAACACATCACCGACGAGAAGCTGGCCAAAGTGCGCCGGTTGAACGAGATCGCGCAGGCGCGCGGCCAGACGATGGCGCAGATGGCCATTGCCTGGGTGCTGCGTCATCCTGTCATGACTTCCGCGCTGATCGGCGCCAGCCGCGTCGGCCAGATCGAGGAGATCGTCGGCGCGCTCGCGCATTTGACGTTCAGCCAGGAAGAGCTGGCAACGATAGACGCCATCCTGGCAGGCTGACTTCTGGCGAGAATAGAAGGGGTGTCGGACGAGCAGCTTTGCCGTCCGACACCCCCCCATCCATCACATGTGCCCGCGCGTTCATCGGGTGGAGATCGTGCCGCGCACGTAGTCGGCATCGTCGCTGGCCAGCCAGGCCAGCACCCTGGCCACGCCTTCCGGCGCACCCAGATCGGACGCCGCGACCGCTTCTTCCAGCGTCAGGCCCGCCTTTTCTGCCTCTGCAGCCACCACCGAGCGCTTCAGAGCCGTGTCAATGTTGCCCGGCATGACCACGTTGACGCGAATGCCTTCCGCGGCAAGCCGCCGCGCCAGCGTAAGCCCCAGGCCGTTGACCCCGCCCTTGCTGGCGCCGTAGGCGACCGACGAGCTGCCGTTCACTGCAGCTACCGAGGAGATCAACAGGATGACGCCGCCGCCCGTCTTCTTCAGCAACGGCAGCGCATACCGGGCACACAGGAAACTGCCCGTCAGGTTCACATCGAGCACCGACTGCCAGGCATCGAGGGGAAAATCCTCGACGGCCACATAGGCGCCCTTCAAGATGCCGGCGGCCTGAATCAACACGTTCAGGCGACCGTAGCGCTCGGCAATCGCCGCCATCAGGGTCTGAACCGAAGCGGCGTCCGTCACGTTCACCGGGAGGAACAGGCCGCCTACACCAGCGGCAACCTGTGCGCCGGCCCGGGCATCTATGTCGGCGACAACCAGGGTCGCGCCGCGCGCGGCGCACGCTTCGGCAGTCGCCCGACCAATGCCGGCCGCGCCCCCCACCACGAGGATCACTTTGCCACTCAACATGGTTGCTGCCCTTCAGATCGCTGCATTCTGTCGCGCCAGCCAGGCGCAGCCCAGCAGCGGCCCCTCATCTTCCAACGCGGAGCGCACGATGCGTACGCGCTCGGCGACCGAGCAATGCGCGTGATGGATCACGGCACGACGGGCGGGCTCCAGCAACAGGTCGCCCGCCTTCGCCACGCTGCTGCCGACCACGTACAGCTCGATGTCGAGGATCATCGCCAGCGTTGCCACGGCGGTACCGAGCGCCTCGCCGGCATCGGCCAGCACGGCCAGCGCATCGGCATCGCCCTCACGGGCACGCGCCACCACCGTGGCCGCGGTGATGCTCGGATCATCGGCCCCGCGCGCCGCCAGCAGCCGCCGATAGGCCCGCGTGATAGCCGGGCCGGCCGCAAACGATTCGACGCAGCCGGTGTTGCCACACGAACACGGATCGCCGGCCGACCGAATAGTGATGTGGCCGACCTCGCCCGCCGCATTGTGCTGGCCGCGGTGGAGGTGGCCATCCAGAATGATCGCACTGCCGATGCCCGTGCCCACAACGATGTAGACCATATCGCGGACGCCACGGCCGGCGCCGAAGCGATATTCGCCGAGCGCAGCCGCCTTGGCATCGTGCTCCAGGACAACCGGCAAGCCCAGCCGGTCGGCCAGCATCTGACGCAGCGGCACGTTCACCCAGCCGGTCAGATTGGGCGGATCGAGGAGCATACCGGTGATGTGATCGAGCGGGCCGGGCGAACAGATGCCCACGCCCGCCAGCCGAACCCCGGCCGGCAGCCCGGCTTGCAGCTCGGCGACCGCGGCAGCGATCCGTTCGACGGCGGCAACCGGGCCTTCGTGGGGCGCAGTCGGCACGCGGCGCTGCGCCACGACCCGATTGTGTGGATCAATCAACCCCAGGGCGATCTTGGTCGCGCCCAGGTCAATCCCCACGACCCAGTCTTCCATGGCTTTGTCTCCCGAAAGAGGTGCGTAGACGAAGACATGATAGCGCAAGCCGACATCTGGTGTCAATTTGAGCGATCCGGAGTATAATAGCTCTGATCGGCCGCGCGAGGCAGCGAGATGCGCGCGGCCAGGCAATTCACCGCGAGATAACCGCAAACGATATGAACACAACCGTTTCCCCATCGCCATCCGCGCGGCGGCTGCGCGGTCTGATCACGGCCAGCGGCCTCGAAGGCGCCGAGTACAACGCGCGCCTTCTGGAGATCGAGGTCTTCTGGGCGTCGCTGCTCTCGGCGGCCGCCGCATTCAATGCGGCCTACGCGCTCCGCCTGGGCGCGTCCAATGCGGAGATCGGCCTGCTCAGCTCCATTCCGGCGCTGCTTGCGCTGCTGATCACTATCCCGGCCGGGCAGTTCCTGAACCGGCGCGGCCGGCGGATGCCGTGGGTGATCGCCAGCCTGGCGCTGGCCCGCCTCGGCTACCTGCTGGTGGCACTGATCCCGTTCCTGCCCGTGTCTCGGCCGGGTGCGTTGGTCATCTGGACGTTGATCGCCCTCGCCGCGCCCACCAGTTTCTTCGGCGTGGGCTGGAACTCGATGTTGGCCGATGTCGTGCCCGAGCGCGCGCGTGCCCGGCTATTCGCCATCCGCAACATCCTGGCGGCGGCCGTGGTCACGGCCGGCACCTTTGTGGCCGCGCGCTGGCTGGCTGTGTCGCGCTTTCCGATCAATTACCAGGTGGTCTACCTGGTCGGCTTTGTGGGCTCGGTGCTCAGCACCATTTACATCATGCAGATGCGCGTGCCTGACTCGGTGGTCGCGCCGGTCCCGGCCCAACCGATCACACCACGAGCACTTCTGAGTGGAATGCGGGACGCATTCGGCCGCCATCCCGATTTCACCCGCATCGTGGTGAGCACGCTGGCACACGGCGTGGGGCTCTGGATGATCGGGCCAATCTACGTGCTCTACTACGTGCGACAGCTCGGCGCCTCTGATGCGTGGATCGGCACCAACGCCATGATCGCCAATCTGACGCCGGCGATCGGCTACTATATCTGGCAACGGATCATCGCGCGGCGCGGGGAGAAATGGGCCTTACGCCTGACGATCAGTCTGATCGGTTTCTATCCGGTGCTGGTGGGGCTGACGCCGAACCTGACGGTCATCCTGCTGTGGACGGCGCTGCAAGGGCCGATCGCGGCGGGGATCAACCTGGGGCATTTCCCGCTGCTGCTGAAGGTGTGTCCGGCCGAGGCCCGGCCGCTCTATCTGGGCATCTACACGACGATCATGAACATCGGTGCGTTCATCATGCCGCTGGTCGGGGTGGCGCTGGCCGACCGGATTGGCTTCGCGTCGGTGCTGATCGCAGGGGGTGTGATGTGCCTGCTGGGGTCGAGCCTGTTCCGCTGGTGGCCGCTGCAGACGCCGGATAGTGTCGCCGGCCGCGCCTGACGTTGCGGGGGCACACCCGCGGTGCGCCCCCGCCATCCCCATTACGACTTGAAGTGTTTGAACTGCGGCAGATAGGGCCGATTTTGCTCGAGCATTTTGTCCACCATCTCCCGAATCTCGGCCAGCGAAAGCACCGCGGCCGACAACGGGTCATGGACGACGGCCTGGTAGACCAGTCGCGGGTTGCCGGTGAGGGCGGCCTCGACGGCCATTTCCTCGATCTGTGCGCTGAGGTTAGTCAGCATGGCGCATTGCGGGGGCAGCGCGCCGACATACACCGGCTCCAGCCCCTTCTTTGATGCCCACACCGGCACCTCGACACACGCGCCCTGCGGCAGATTGGTGATCAGCCCCGTGTTCGGCACGTTGCCGTTGAACTGGAACGGCTCGCCGCCCTGCAGCGCGTTGATGATATAGGCCGCATATTCATGTCCGCGCGCCAACGAGATCGGCGTCTCTCGGGCAAACCACTGCCTCGCCTCTTCTCGCCAGCTGTCCTCGCGGGCCCGGTAGTGCTTCAAGATATAGGCATACTCGCCCGGATTCCAGCCCGTGCCATGCGTGCAATACTTTTCGATCAGATCCGGCCGCTTGCGGAACCACCAGTTGTACTCCGAGTTGTGGCCGGATGACTCGGTGACATAGTAGTCGAGGGCCAGGAACATCTCGTTGCGCACCTGCTCCTCGTTGTAGATGTCGGGATTCTCGGTGATCGCCTTGCGGATGAGCGGATAGGCGTCTTTTCCGTTCCACTCGTACTTCAGATACCAGGCCATATGATTGATGCCGGCGCACGTGTAGGTGATCTCCTCGTAGGGCGCGCCGATCCAGCGGGCCAGCATCATGGCCGTGCCCTGGACGCTATGGCACAGGCCGGTGAGCTTGATCTTCGTTTCGCGCTGCATGGCCCGGCAGAGCATCGCCATCGGGTTAGTGTAGTTCAGCATGGTGGCGTCGGGGCAGAGGCGCTCCATGTCGCGCGCGATGTCAAGCATCACCGGGATGGTGCGCAGCGCCCGAAAGATGCCGGAGACGCTGCGTGTGTCGCCGATGTTCGTATCTATCCCGAATTCCTTCGGGATCAAGATGTCGTACTGCCACACCTCGGTGCTGCCCGCCAGGATGGTGACCATCACGGCGTCGGCACCTTCAAGGGCCTCCTGGCGATTGAGGGTGGCCTCGACTTTGGCCGGATAGTTGCCCATCTCGATGATCTTCTTGACCGCGCGGTACGCGAAATCGAGGCGCTCCGGGTCAATGTCCATCAGGGCGATGGTGGCATCCTGCAGCCGCGGGAAGGTGAGCAGATCGCGGACGAGGCCGCGCGTGAAGCCCAGGCTGCCGGCACCGATGAAAGCTAGTTTGGTCATGGTGGTCCTTTCCGATTCTGGTATTCAGGGTTGCGTCGGGCGTCAGACGTCAAACGCCAGGCGTCAGGCGTCCGATGTCAGGGGTGATCTGCCGATTTGCCTCACAGCCATCCATGCTCATAGCCCGTCTCGTACATCGCCACGATGTTCTCGGGCGGGCTGACGGCCTGGATGTTGTGGCAGGGGGCCAGGATGTAGCCGCCACCTGCACCCAGGATGCGCAGGTTGTCGAGCACCTCCTGGCGCACCTCGTCCACCGTACCGAAGGGGAGCGTGTACTGATTGTCCATGGCGCCGTGGAAGATCAGCCTGTCCCCGAAATCCCGCTTCAGCCCTTCTCGCTCCATCCCCTTGCAGCGCCATTGGATCGGGTTGAGCACGTCAATGCCCAGGCCGATCATGTCGGGCAAGACCTTGCGCACCGCGCCGTCGTTGTGATGGAAGACGAACGCGCCTGCGCTGTGGGCCAGGTCAATGATGCGCTTCATGCGCGGCAGCAGAAACTCCCGGATGTGCCTGACCGAGAACATCAGGCCCTCCTGCGCGCCCATGTCCTCGGCCACGTAGGTGATCATCACCTGGCCGGGGATCTGCTCGTAGATGCGGAGGGTGTTGGTGTACGCCAGGTCGAAGAGCTGATCCAGGCAGTAGTGGACGATCTCCGGATGCTCGACGAGATCCATGAACGCCTGTTCCTGGCCGCGCAGGTTCTTGTAGATCAGGAACGGCTCGGACCCGCCGCCACGGATGGGGTGTTGTTCCCAGCCCTTGATCTGCTCCGGGATCTCGCTGTAGTCCCACCAGTCCGGGTCCGGCCAGCGGTAGTTGCGCTCGATCTCTTCCACCGAGGTGTACTGCGCCAGCGGATGATAGACGCATTCGCCATACACGCCCGTGCCGTATTCGACGTCGCGATAGCGGCAGCCGAAGACATCGGTGTGGGCCTTGAGCCGCGGGCCCACGTAGCGCGGGCCGACTGTCACTACGTAATCCACATGCAGCCGTTCGAGCATTTGCTGTCGCAACCGATCAATCGGACGCCTGCCCAGTCGAGCGCGTTGCCCACCCCGCTTGAAGGCAGCCACCAGGGCGGCCTCGCTGTCGCCGCTCAGGCCGAGATACCGGATCAGCCTGGCGGTAGCCTCGGGTGTCCCCCAGTAATCCATCGGCACGCGGTCGGGCTTCTGCCGCGTGAGCACCGCCAGCCAGCGCTCACGCGGGGTCATGGTCTCTTTGGGCATGGGGAGCCTCTCCTGTGGCTGAAGATTGCAGTGTGACGACAATCAGTGGTCATGGCAACCGGACGCGTCCCATTCGTCCAAACCGATTGTACCTGGGGTGAAGGACACTGTCAACTGTTGCAAGCCCACATGCACAGGGCGCCATTTGACAAACTCCGCAGACCGGTGGTAATATCTGGGCCAGGATAGGCCATGAAGACCCACATGAACCCAGAGCGCAGCTTCTCGTTTAGCTTCTACTTTTATTATCCGATCTTGCGGAGAGAAGCTCGCGCGCCGGGCGAGGGACAGGTCGTCTGAGCCCCCTGAAATCGTCAAAGCAGCGAACCGGAGCGTGGAGCAATCCACGCTCTTTTTGTTAATCATCCCATTGATGGAGGAACGTCTATGCCCGTCCGAGGTATCCGCGGCGCGACGACCGCCGCCGACAACACCGAGACCGCCATTCTCGATGCCACCGAAGAGCTACTGCGCTGGCTCGCTGCCGCCAATGAGCTGCGGCCGAGCGACATTGCCAGCATCGTCTTTTCCGTGACTCCTGATCTGAACGCGACCTTTCCCGCCCGGGCGGCCAGGCAGCTCGGCTGGACCGACGTGCCTCTGCTGGATACCGTCGAAATCCCTGTCCCCAGCGCCCTGCCGCGATGTATCCGCGTCCTGATTCATTGGAACACCGACCGGCCGCTCGAAGCGATCCATCACGGCTACCTGCGCGAGGCGGCTGCGTTGCGGCCCGACCTGGCGCCCGAAACCGGCATCATTGCGATGCCGCTCACCGGCAACGGTAGCTCCCGCCCCATCGCCGAGCCAGATGTCTCGCCGCCAGCCCCTCGCCCCGCCGCCACCATCACGCCCAGCACCAAGACGATCATCGCCTACCAGGGCGAGCCCGGCGCTTATTCCCAGGAGGCAGCCCATCAGCACTTCGGTGATCTGGTGAACACGCTGGCCTGCCATAGCTTCGAGGAGATCTTCAAGGCCATCGAAGAGGGTCGCGCCACCTACGGCGTGCTGCCCGTGGAAAACTCACAGGCCGGATCCATCAACCAGGCCTACGACCTGCTGCTCGATCACGACCTGCGCGTCATCGGCGAGGTGAAGCTGCGCGTGCGCCATTGCCTGCTCGTCCCGCCGGGCACCACGGCCGCCGATATCCGCAGCGTGCAATCGCACCCGCAGGCGCTGGCCCAATGCGAGCGCTATCTGCGGACGCGCGGCTGGGAGCCGGTGCCGACGTACGACACAGCCGGCGCGGCACGTGATCTGGCAGCGAACCCGATCCCCAGCCGGGCCGCCATTGCCAGCGCCCTGGCCGGCAAGATCTACGGCCTGGACGTGCTCGACGTCGGCATCGAGGATTCGCCGGAAAACACCACACGCTTCTTCGTCCTGGGCCGGGAAGAGGTGCCGCCGGCCGCGCGCAACAAAACATCCATCGTCTTCGCCACCTCGCACACGCCGGGCGCGCTCTACCATGCTCTGGGCGAATTCGCCACGCGCGGCATCAACCTGACCAAGATCGAGAGCCGGCCGCGACGCAACCGGCCATGGCATTACGTGTTCTACGTAGACCTGGAGGGCCATTACCAGGACCTGGGCGTCAGCCGGGCGCTGAGCAATCTGCTCACCCGCGCCGCTTTCGTCAAGCTGCTGGGCAGCTACCCGGCGGCGTGAGACGCACGCATGACATTTCACGTTTCACGCCCAACTTTTGTCACGGAGGTGTATCCCATGATCATCGTTATGAAACGCGGGGCCAGTGCCGGAGAGATCAGCTTTGTTGTCAACCAGGTGGAGGCGTTCGGCTATCGTGCGCACCTTTCGCATGGCACCGAGCGTACCATCATCGGCGTAGTAGGGGACGACCGCCCCCTCGAAAATCACAATTTCGAGCTGTTGCCCGGCGTCGAACAGGTAGTGCGCATCCTCCAGCCGTTTAAGCTCGCCAGCCGGGATTTCCACCCGGAGAACACCATCGTGGACGTGCGCGGGGTGCAGATCGGCGGCCAACAGCTCGTGATCATCGCCGGGCCCTGCTCGGTGGAGAGTCGCAGCCAGCTGCTGGAGACCGCCTGGGCAGTGAAGGAGGCCGGCGCCAGCATTCTGCGCGCCGGCGCGTTCAAGCCGCGCAGCTCGCCCTACTCCTTCCAGGGCCTGGGCGAAGAGGCACTGGAATTGCTAGCCGAGGCGCGCGAAGAGACCGGCCTGCCCGTCATCACCGAGGTGATGTCCATCGAGCAGGTGTCGCTCGTCAGCAAATACGCCGACGTGCTCCAGATCGGCGCGCGCAACATGCAGAACTTCCCGCTGCTGCAGGCCGTGGGCCGCACGCGCATCCCCGTGATGGTCAAACGCGGCCTGATGAACACCGTGCAGGAATGGCTCCTCTCGGCCGACTACGTCCTGAGCGGCGGCAACCGCCAGGTGATGCTCTGCGAGCGCGGCATCCGCACCTTCGAGACCGCCACGCGCAACACCTTCGACATCAATGCCATTCCGCTGGTCAAGAGCTGGACACATCTGCCTGTGCTGGGAGATCCGAGTCACGGCACGGGCAAATGGGACCTGGTGTCGGCAGTCGGTCGGGCATGCATCGCCGCCGGCGCCGATGGCCTGATGGTCGAGGTGCACCCCGACCCGGCCAAGGCGCTCTCCGATGGTGCGCAATCGCTCAAGCCCGAACGTTTCGCCGAATTGGTCGCCTCGTTGCGCAAGATCGCGCCGGCCGTAGGACGCACGCTGTGAGGCTTAAGGTTGGGGGCTGGGGGGCTGGCGCAACGGCTCCCACGGATGAGGGCACCCCGGTGTAGAGACCAACCCGAAAGCCGCCGTCGAAACAGACATGCCAGAAGACACATTTACCATCTGCATCGCGGGCCTCGGTCTCATGGGCGGGTCGTTGGCGCTGGCGCTGCGCGCGGAGACAACGCCCGCCACCTGGCGCACGGCGCGCCTGATCGGCGTGAGCCGCAGCCCCACGACGCTGGACGCCGCGCGCGCCGCCGGCGCCATTGATCACGGCACCACCGATCTCGCCCAGGGCGTCGCCGAAGCGGACCTGATCGTCCTGGCGACGCCGGTGCGCACGATCCTGCGGCTGTTGCCGGAGGTTGGCCGTCATGCCCGACCCGGCGCGCTGGTGATGGACCTGGGCAGCAGCAAAGGGCAGATCTGTGCGGCCATGGCCGACCTGCCTCCTGACGTGCAGCCGGTGGGCGCGCATCCGATGTGTGGCAAAGAGACGGCCGGTTTCGCCGCGGCCGACGCCGCTTTGTACCGCGGCCGACCGTTCGTCCTCTGTCCGCTGCCGCGCACCGCCGATGATGCGCTCCAGACAGCGCATGACCTGGCGATCGCAGTGGGCGGCCGGCCTCTGGTGGTGGACCCGCTCGCGCACGACCGTGCCGTGGCCGCCATCAGCCATCTGCCCTACGTCGTGGCCGCTGCCCTGGTCGCGGCCGTGGATGGCGCCGGCGACGGGCTGGTCTGGACACTGGCTGCCTCAGGTTTTCGGGATACGACGCGCGTCGCGGCCAGCGATGTGGAGATGATGCTCGACATCCTGCTGACCAATCGCGAGGCACTGCTCGCGTGGATGGATGCTTTTGCCGGACAGTTCACCGCGCTGCGGAGCGGCCTGGCCGCGGGCGACGAGACGGGCCTGCGAACCTATCTGGCAGCGGTGCAGACACGACGCGCCGGCATGCGTTTTTGAGGAAGGCCCTTCGAGTTTCCACGCGGGGTCTGGTAATGTGAAAGGTCCGAGAACATGCAACGACTCATCGTTCATCCTTCCGGCCCATTGGCCGGCACCGCGCGCGTGCCCGGCGATAAATCTATCAGTCACCGTGCGCTGCTGCTGAGCGCGCTGGCCGAGGGCGACACGACCATCCATGGCTGGGTAGATGCCGACGTCTGCCGGGCCACCCTGCGCTGTGTGGCCGGCCTGGGTGTGGCCGTGGAAGAGACGCCCCCCTTGCCCGAGACAGCCGACAGCTGGCAGGGCACGCTCACCGTGCACGGCGTCGGCCTGCACGGCCTGCGCGAGCCGGCCGACGTGCTGGACTGTGCCGGTTCGGGCACGACCATCCGTCTGTTATCGGGGATCCTGGCCGGCCAACCTTTTACCAGCATCTTGACCGGCAGCGAGGCGCTGCGTCGTCGGCCCATGGGCCGCGTGGCCGAACCGCTGCGCCTGATGGGCGCCACCGTGCTCGGCCGCCAGGATGGCCGATTGCCGCCGCTGGCGATTCGCGGGGGCGGGCTGCGCGGCATGGACTACGCCATGCCGGTCGCCAGTGCCCAGGTCAAATCGGCGATCTTGCTGGCCGGCCTCTTCGCCACCGGTGAGACGATCGTGCACGAGCCCGGCCCGGCGCGCGACCACACCGAACGGATGCTGGCACATTTCGGCGTCGAAATCGTCACGCAGCGTGAGGGCGCTGGCGCAGCCATCCGCCTGACCGGCGGACAGAAGCTCATCGGCGGCGGCCGGCTCGACGTGCCCGGCGATTTCTCCTCGGCTGCATTTCCGCTGGTGGCGGCCGTGCTCGTCCCCGGCTCGGCTGTCCGGCTGTCCAACGTGGGGGTCAATCCAACCCGCACCGGCCTGTACGATTTGCTGGCGGCCATGGGCGCGGCCGTAGGCATAGAGACGCCGCCCCAGGTCGGCGCCGCGCGGCCCATGTCAGCAGCGGGCGAGCCGATGGCCGTGGTGACCGGCCACAGCAGCGCACTGGCCGGCATCGAAGTCGGCGGCGAGGTCGTCGTGCGGGCCATTGACGAATTCCCGATCTTCGCAGTCGCGGCGACCCAGGCGGCCGGCACGACCGTCATCCGCGACGCGGCCGAGCTGCGCGTGAAAGAGTCGGATCGCATCGCCGCGGTCTGCACGGAGCTGCGCAAGATGGGCGCCGATGTCGAAGAACGACCCGACGGCATGGTCATCCACGGCCCGGCTCGTCTGTGCGGGACCGTCGTTGACAGCCACCACGACCATCGCCTGGCGATGTCACTGGCGGTCGCCGGCCTGGTGGCCGACGGCCCCACCGAGGTGCTCGACGCCGGCGTGATCCGCGACTCGTTCCCGGGCTTCGTGGAAACGATGCGCAGCCTGGGCGCAGATATGACATGGGCAGGGGAATGAGCACCGAGCACAGCGTTCTCATGTCGTCTGATCGCTTAGTCCCCCGGTCGCGCTGTCACCCCATCACCGGCGCGACACGACTGGTCGGAGTGATGGGCTGGCCCGTAGAGCACAGCCTGAGCCCGCGCATGCACAATGCGGCATTCGCGGCGCTGGGGCTGGATTGGGTCTATGTGCCGTTTCCAGTGCGGCCCGAGCGGCTGGCCGACGCCGTACGCGGGCTGGTCGCATTGGGATTTGCCGGCTGCAATGCGACCGTGCCGCATAAGGCCGCGCTCGTGCCGCTCATGGACGAGCTCACGCCGATTGCAGCGGCAACCGGTTCGGTCAACACGATCGTCATCCGGCCGGACGGCTCACTGCTCGGAGACAGCACGGATGGCCACGGCTTCCTGATGGACTTACGGGCACATGGGGTGGAGATCGGCCCATCGGCAAATCAGCACGGCGACGATCCCTCGACCATCGCGTCACCTGGCCACTCTGTTGCCGCGCCACCCCGGCATCGCGTGTTGGTGATCGGTGCGGGTGGCGCGGCGCGGGCCGTGGTGTACGCCCTGGCCGAGGCGGGCGCACGCGTGGCGGTAGTCAACCGAACGGTGGCACATGCCGAGGCACTGTGCCGAATGGTCGCCGAGGCGCTGCCGGAGGCCGAGCTCTCGGCGCATCCGTTTCCGGCCGCGCTGCCCGGGCTGGCGGCCGATGCCAGGTTAATCGTCAACACCACCAGCCTGGGGCTACACGGCGACGCCGATCCGTTGCCGTGGGATCCGGAGATTCCCTTCTGGCCCGATCAAGTGGTCTACGACCTGATCTACCATGTGCGCACGCCGTTTCTGCGCCTGGCCGAGGCGGCCGGTGCCCATGCCATTGACGGCCTGGGGATGCTGGTGTACCAGGGCGCGCGTTCGGCGGCGCTCTGGACCGGCCACAATGAGGCCGAACTCGCTCATTGGATGAAAAAGGAGCTCACACAATGACGAATGTCTTCGATGATCTCATGCGTCGGGGCCTGGTACATAGTTTCACCGAAGGGCTGCCCGAAGTGCTGGCCAATCAGAAGGTCACCGTCTACATCGGCTTCGACCCCACTTCCGACAGCCTGCAGGTGGGTAACCTGCTGGCCCTGATGGGGCTGGCGCGAATGCAACGATTCGGCCATACGCCCATCGCGCTGGCAGGCGGTGGCACCGGACTGATCGGCGACCCCAGCGGCAAGACGCAGGAGCGCCAGCTGCAGAGCAAAGAACAGATCGCGGCCAATGTCGAGGCGATCAAAGTGCAGCTGGCCCATTTTCTCGACTTCGAGGTGCGCAGCAATCCGGCCCGCATCGTCAACAATGCGGACTGGCTCACTACCATCTCGATGATGGATTTCCTGCGCGATGTGGGCAAACACTTCACCGTCAACTACATGATTGCCAAAGACTCAGTGCAGACCAGGCTGGAGCGCCAGGAGGGGATCTCCTACACGGAGTTCAGCTACATGCTGCTCCAGGCCTACGACTTCCTGCAACTCTTCGACCGCTACGGCTGCATCCTCCAGGCCGGAGGCAGCGATCAGTGGGGCAACATCACGGCCGGCGTCGAGCTGATCCGCCGTGTGCGCGGCGCGCGCGCCTATGGGTTGGTCTACCCGCTGGTGACCGGTGCCGATGGTGTGAAGCTGGGCAAGACCGAACAGGGCGCGATCTGGCTCGACCCGAAGCGCACATCGCCCTACCGGTTCTACCAGTTCTGGCTGAACCAGCAAGACGCCGACGTGATCCGCTACCTCGCCTACTTCACCTGGTTGAGCTTCGAGGAGATCGCCGAGCTGGAGCAGGCAGTGCGCGAGCGACCGGAGCAGCGCGAAGCACAACGGCGCCTGGCGCGCGAGGTGACGCGACTGGTGCACGGAGATCAGGCGCTGGCCGATGCCGAACGGGCCTCGCTGGCGCTCTTCGGCGGCAGCCTGGAGGGCCTGAGTGTTGCCGAGATCGAAGATGTCTTCGCCGAAGCGCCCTCCAGCGAGATGCCGCGTTCGGCGTTCGAGGGGCCGGGCAGGCCGATCCTCGACCTGTTGGTGGAGACCGGGCTGGTGAAATCGAAGGGCGAGGGCCGACGCCTGATCGCCGCGGGAGGAGTCTACGTCAATAACGTGCGCGTCGAGGATGCCGGCCAGGCCATCGCCACTGCACATCTGATCGGCGGCCGCTTCCTGGTATTGCGCACCGGCAAGAAGCAATATCACCTGGTGCGGATGCTGATGTGAGGATAGTCTTCTCTCTCCCGGCCGGGAGAGAGAAGACAATCCATCGTTCGCCTGCGGTTCCATCACGCGTCCTCGGCCGCGCGGTAGAGCGCGATGACCTTCTCCGGCGGCGCCTCGGCCAGGATGTTGTGGATGTTGCAGAAGACGAAGCCGCCGTCCTGGGCCATGTACTGCGTCACTTCACGGGCTTCGGCATAGACATCTTCGACGGTCCCCAGGAGAAGGGTTCCCTGCGCGTTGACGCCGCCGCCCCACAACGTCAGCCGGCCGCGCGCCCTGTCCTTCCACTCCCGATACGAATGGCCGCCGGCCGTCCACTGCACCGGGTTGAGCGCGTCGAAGCCGCACTCCACGATCATATCCAACAGGTCGTAGATCGCGCCGCACGAGTGGAGGAACGTTTTGACCTGCGGCGCGATGCGGTGGAACTCGTCGTTGATCCGTTTGCGATAGGGCAGGAAGAGCTTGCGGAAGATCTTCGGCGAGGCGATGGTGCTGCGCTGCGTCCCCCAATCGTCGCTGCCCAGCCAGATGACGTCCACATACGGCGCGATCTCCGGCAGCAGCGCCCGGATGTTGTGCAGCGCGAACTCGACGGCGATCTCGTGCAGTTCGGCCACGTAGTCCGGCTCGGTGAGGCACAGCACAGGGAAGACGCCCATCCCGCCGTGGCCGTGGATCGAGATCGGCGGCGCGAGCGCGCCCTCATTGAAAAAGACCGCCCGGTCGGTAGCCTCGCGCACGCGGCGGCACAGGTCACGGATCGTCACGATCTCTTCATCGCGCAGATAGCGCGCCTTCAGCCCCTCGGCAAACATCTTCAGATCATATTTGGGCAGATCGTCGCTCATGTTCAGCGGCTGTCCGCCGTGGGGCTCGTCGAACACGAACGACGAGGGCGGCATCCGGCTGGCGCCCTGGACGATCGTCCCATCCTCTTCGGTGAAGAAGATGGCCGGGTTGCGCACCAGCGCCGGCAGGCGGCCGTTGAAGTCATACGGATGCCACTTCTCCGGCTCAGGGAAGGCGTTCGTCGCCCGGCCGCAGATGGTCACGACGTCCACGCCGAGCGCATCCAGCACGTCGAGATCGGGCATGGCGAGCATCTGGCCGGTGTCGTACATCTTCGGCAAACGCGGGGGCAGGCCCAGAGCCGCCACGAGCCTGGGGTAGGCAAAGCCGCTGATGCTCGACGAGAGCATCCCGCCGAGATCCTTCGGCGGCCGGTCGGTCTTCTCAAAGGCGAATGCCTTCAACACACGTTCACGGGGAGATAACATACCCTGCGCCTCCTTTGCGTCAGGGCGATTGTACCCCACATCGGCCTGGGAAGTCCAAAAAGCGCCGCAACGAAACGCGCTTCTCCAAACGCGGCTCCTGTGGTAGACTCGATTCACACGAAGATCCTGCCCGGAGAGCCGACCATGTGGCGCCGCCTGTTGCGTTCCTCTCAATACGATACCGAGTTGGCCGAGACGCTGGAAGGGTTGCAGCGTGATACCGCCCGCCTGCTCATCTATGCCGTCGCCGCGATCTGGATGGCCTGGCAGCTCTACATCGGCGTCACCTACGCGGGACGGCTGGGGGCGGTCACCTTGCCGGCGCTCGGCGTGATGCTGGCGACGAGCGCGGCCGCGTTGCGCTGGCTGCCGCGGGGCCGCGCCCCGGCGCTGACGCTCTGGCTGGCGGGCCTGGCGGCCGCGCTTGCCCTGAATCGCCCCGTGATCGCGCAAGGGGAATACGCCTTCCTCTTTGCCCTGCTGCCGCTGCTGGCAGTTCTCGCGTTGGGCGCGCCGGCCGCGCTGCTCTCCGAGGCCGGCCTGATCCTGCTGGCGCCGCGCCTCCTCATCGGAGCCACAGCCGACGGCCAGCCGCTGCCGCCTGCGACCTATGTGCTGGGGAGCGGCGCGCTGCTGGCGCTCCTCGGCTGGCTGGGGACCCGATCGCTGCAGACTGTGGCGGAATGGTCGCTGCACAGCTATCGCCGGGCGAACCAACAGGCCGAAGAGGCGATGGCGCATCGCGCCGAGCTCGAGCAGGTGCGGGAAGACCTGGTGCACGCCAACCGGGAGCTGGCCCGCATGTCGGATCGGATGCGGGCGCTGAGCCAGGCAGCCGAGGAAGCGCGACGCGTCAAAGAAGAGTTCGTCGCCAACGTCTCGCACGAGCTGCGCACGCCGCTCAACATGATCATCGGCTTCTGCGAGGTGATCACCCAGTCCCCGCGCGTCTACGGCGGGCCGCTGCCGCCCAAGCTGCTGGCCGACATCACTGCCATCCAGCGCAACAGCCAGCACCTGGTCGGCCTGGTCAACGACGTGCTCGACCTGAGCCAGATCGAGGCCGGTCGGATGGCGCTGAGCAAACGATGGACGATCCTGCAAGAGATCATCCGGGCGGCCGTGACTGCCGTGCAGCCGCTCTACGAATCGAAGCGCCTCTACCTGCGCGTCGTGCTGCCCGACGAGCCGGTGCGCATCTACTGCGATGAACTGCGCATCCGCCAGGTGGCGCTGAACCTGCTGAGCAACGCCGGCCGCTTCACCGAGGCCGGGGGTGTGACGCTCACCCTGGAGGCGGCCGACGGCCGGGCGATCATGCGCGTGGCCGACACCGGGCCCGGCATCCCTGCGGCCGACCTGGAGCGGCTGTTCGAGCCGTTCCAGCAGCTCGACGCGTCGGTGCGCGGCCGCTACGGCGGCAGCGGGCTGGGGCTGACGATCAGCCGGCGCTTCGTGGAGATGCACGACGGCAAAATGTGGGCGGAAAGTCCAGTCAACCAGGATGGGACGATCGGCGGACCGGGAACGGCATTCGTGGTGAGCCTGCCGCTGGAACCGCCGCCGGCCGCGCCGTTGCCTGTGGCCGCCGAGCGCTGGGTGAGCGACGCAGCGGTGCGCGAGGCGCGCACGCGGCCGTCGAAAGCTCCCCGACTGCCTCCTCAACCGCGCTACGTGCTGCTCGATCCTGCGGGCAGCCTCCTGCGACTGCTCGGCCGCTACCTGTCCGACAGCGAGCTCGTCGCCGTAGGCGACGCCGACGCGGCGCTGGCCGAGCTGACGCGCTCGCCGGCGCAGGCGCTCATCGTCAATGCAGCCGAAGAGGGCCACGTCCCGGCCGCGGCATGGCTGCCCTTCGGCACACCGCTGCTCGTCTGCCGCGTGCCCGGCGAACTCGAGGCCGCACATCGCCTGGGGGTCATGCACTATCTCATCAAGCCGATTCCGCGCGAGACCCTGCTGAAGACCCTGGCTGCATTGGGCGATAACGTGACCGATGTGCTGGTGGCCGACGACGAGCCGGAGGCGCTCCAGCTCTTTGCGCGGATGCTGGCGTCGGCCGAGCGGCCCTATCGGGTGCTGCGCGCCTCCAACGGCCGGCAGACGCTGGAGCTGTTGCGCCAGCGCCGGCCCCACGCGCTGCTGCTCGATTTGATCATGCCGGAGATGGACGGCTTTCAGGTGCTCGAGGAGAAACGCTGCGATCCGCTGATCCGCGACATCCCGACCATCGTGATCTCGTCGCGCGACCCGGTGGGCGCGCCGATCGTCAGCGAGGGGCTAACCGTGGCCCGCAGCGGCGGGCTGAGCCTGCGCGAGCTGACGGCGTGCGTGCAGGCGGTCAGCGCGGTTCTGGCGCCGGAAGGGGAGAGGCGAGAGAGTAGAAAAGAGAAGATAGAAAAGAGAAGATAGAAGAAGAACACATCTGAAGGCCGAGAGCGCTTCGCGGCTTTGCTTCCTTGCGCCTTTGCGTTGAAGCCTGTTGGCTGCAACTTGTCCAGTTACCGCACCACTGCATCCAGCGCAGCCAGCAGCGCCTCGCGCGTCACCGGCTTGCGGACGAATCCGCTGGCGCCAAGCGCAAGGGCCAGCCGTTCCTGGTCGAGGATCGTGCAGATGACGACGGGAATGTCGGCCGTGGCCGGGTGGGCCCGCAGCCGGCCCAGCATCTCCCAGCCGTCTATATCGGGCATCATCACATCCATCACGACGACGCGCACTGCCTCCCGTTCGATCAGGTCGAAAGCCGCCAGTGGATCGCGAATTCCGATCAGCCGATAGCGCGTGCCCTCGACGTAACGCTCCAGCAGCCGCAGCAGGTCGGCGTTGTCGTCAATCGCCAGCACAGTCACGCCTTGCGCGGCGGGGAGGAGCAACCGGGCCGTGCGCTGATCCGCCTCGGAAGACAGGCTCAGCCGACCGCCGCTCAAATCGGCCAGTTGGCCGGCCATATCGGGCGCCGGCGCGGCGGCGTCGGCTGCCGTGTAGTGGATGACAATGGCAACCTCGCCCCCGGCGGCCGCGGCCTGGAGGCGGATCGGGCTGGATGCGACCTGAACGGCTGCGTCCAACAGGCTGAGCAGGATCTGGCGCAGCGCCATGCGATGCACGGCCAGGCCGGGCAGCCCGTCGGGCAGGCGGAGTTCGAAGGCGACATTGCGTTCGGCGGCCAGCGGCCGCAGGAGCGCCAGCACGCCGTCCAACGTGGCGGCCAGGTCGGCCGCGGCGTCGGGCGGCCGCTCCCGCAGCCAGCGCAGATCGTCGGCCGTCGGCCGGCCCGCTGCGGGGACGCTCGCCTCGCCGGCGGTCGCAACGGCGCCGCACCGCTGCGCGTCGAGCGCACACGCCAGCATCTCGATCGCAGCCGTCTGCTCCCGACGGAGCTGCCGCGGGCTGATCGCCAGTTGATGAGCGACCTCTTCCTGGGTGGCTTGCTGGACATAGCGAAAAAGCAGGATATCGTAGAACCGTTGCGCCTGCGGATTGGCCGTCGTCGGTCGCAGCGATTCGATGGCCGCGCTCAGGATGCGCTGAAGCGCGGCCGGCGTGTCCAGCCGGTCGGCGACGCCAAAAGCTGCGGCGAGCGGGCTGCGCCGCAACGCGTCGGGATCATACAGATGATTGAGCGCAGTGCGCAAGGCGTCCAGGAATTGCTCTCGGTCCATCGCATCGTCCGGCCCTATTGTAACACAGCCGCGCGCAGGCGCAACCTGACCGTCCCTGGCCGTTTTCTGGCCTCTTTTCGGCCAGCATCCGGCCGCGCCGGCCACGGCCAATCGTGCTACAATGTCAGGTATAGCCTACCCGTCTTATATCTGACATCAAGGAGGATCCCATGAGCAAGTCCCTCGACCGGCGCCAGTTCCTGCGCCTCTCGCTCGGCGTCGCTGCAGCGGCCACGGCCACGGCATGCGCCGCGCCCGCCCCCGCGCCGACCGCTGCGCCGCCGACCAAAGCGGTCGCCGCGCCTGCCCCGGCCGCCACGGCCGTCCCGCCCACCGCTGCGCCCAAAGCCGCGGCCCCGGCTGCCTGCCCGAAGGGCGATATCTGCATCAAAGCTTCGACCGTCAAGCTGCCCACCGACAAAGTCACCTTCCGCTGGCTCGACAGCGGCGACACCAAAGCGGTCTTCTGGAAGGAATTCTTCAAGAAATACCAGGAAGCCCATCCCAATATCACCTGCCAGTACGACGGATTGCCCTGGAACGAAATCAACAAGATCGTGCCGTTGGGCATCCAGAACGGCAACCTCCACGATTGCTTCAGCATCCCGCAGGGCATCACCAGCGCGCAGGCCTATGGCGAAGGGTGGCTGCGCGCCTTTGACGACCTGGTGCCCGACCTGGCCGAACTGAAGAAGACCTTCCCGCCGGCCTCGTTCATCGAAGGCGTCAACGTCTTCGGCGGCAAGACCTATGGCCTGCCCCATGCGACGCCCAAGCGCACCGGCACGATGTTGCTGTACAATACCGAGTACCTGACCAAAGCCGGCTTCGATCCGGTCGCCAAACCGTTCACCTGGGACGACTACCGGGCGGCGGCGAAGAAGGTCGCCGAGCAAGGGGCGGGCAAGTACTACGGGGTCATCATCGGCGGCAATCAGCTCAACCGCTGGGGCGATGTGGTGCAAAGCCTGGCCGAGTTCGCCGCCGGCATCGGCCAGCTCGACTATCGCACCGGCGAATACGCCTATGGCCAGGACGCCTACATCGCGGCCATGGAGCTGCTGCTGGCGATCAAATCCGACGGCAGCTTTTTCCCCGGCTATCTTTCGATCAACGCGCCGCAGGCGCGCGCACAGATCGCCCAGGGCGCGGCCGGCATGATCCTGCAAGGGCTGTGGTGTCTGCCGCAGTGGAAGAAGGACAACCCCGACTTCAAGTGGGGCGCGGCGCACACGCCGGTGTTCGACCCGAAGAAGATCTTCCCGCGCCACATCACCAGCAATGCCGGCGCCGAGATGTGGATCTATGCCAAGAGCAAGATCCCGGAGGTCGCCGCCGATATCCTCTACTACCGTTCGACGCTGGAAGGCGCCTATGCGTGGAACAAGATCTGCGGCATCTCCGACACGCACCTCTTCCCGCAGGCGCTGGAGACCGCCAGCGACGATCCGCGCGAGGTCAACGCGCTGAAGATCCAGGAGGGCATGTACAAATTGGGGCCCGATCCGCTGATCCGCAACCCCGAGATCGCGAAGGTCAACGTCGAAATCAAGGCGATCACGCCCAACTTCAACGAGGTGATCCAGGGCCTCATGTCGGGCCAGCTCACCGATGTCAAGAAGCAGTTCAAGGATCTGGCCGACCGGGCGAACAAGGAGCTGGATCGGGCGATCAAGGCGGCCCAGGATAAAGGCGCCAAGGTCAGTCGGGCCGACTACGTCTTCAAGAACTGGGATCCGAGCAAGGACTACACCGAGGCCGACTATAAGGCGCTGTAACGCCGAATCGCGAGGCGGCACGACGCAAGGCCATTCGGAGGAAATTCGTGGCCGTCACCTATACCCCGTCAAACCCTGTCCTGACCGCGGGGCCGACCGGCGGCGGGCGCGCAGGCCTGCCCAGGCGCATCTGGCGCGCCCGCTGGTGCTATCTGTTCATGGCCCCCGGACTGATCCTGGCGACGATGTTCACGTTCTACCCCATCGTGATGTCGTGGTACTACTCGACCTTGCAGTGGTCCGGCTTCACCGCCGAACGCACTTTCATCGGCCTGGGGAACTATGTGGAGGTCGTCAAAGACAAGTTCTTCTGGGACGCGTTCTTCCGTTCCTTCCGGTTCATGCTGACGAGCATGCCCATCAAGCTGACGCTGGCGCTGATCATTGCCGTCATCCTGAACGACCGGATGCTGAAGGCCGCGCCGATCTTTCGCACCATGTTCTTCCTCCCGGTCGTCACCACTGCGGCCATCATCGGCATTATGATGACGTTCGTGGTCAGCCCGTTCAACGGCCCGCTGAACAAAGCGCTGCTCCTGTTGGGCCTGACTCATATGCCGATTGACTTCCTCGGCGATCCGAAGATGGCGCTGTGGACGGTGATCGCCGTCGAGATCTGGAAGTGGCTGGGCCAGCCGATGATCTACTGGCTGGCTGCGCTGCAGATCATCCCGCTGGAACTGTACGAGGCGGCGCGGGTAGACGGCGCCGGCTGGTGGGCGCAGCTCCGCCACATCACACTGCCGCTGCTCGTGCCGTTCGCCATCGTCATCATCCTCATCACGGCCGTCGGCACATTGCACGTCTTCCCGCTGGTGCAGACGATGACCGGCGGGGGGCCGTTCTTCTCGACGGAGGTGATGGAGATCTACATCTACCGCACGGCCTTCGGCAGCGAGATGGGCGGCATCAGCACCCCGCGGCTGGGTTATGCGTCGGCGGCCGGGGTCGTCTTCGGCGTGACGATCATGGGCATCGCTATCCTGCAGGCGCTCGGCGTGCGCAGGATGCGCGACTTCCGCTCCGGCTTGAGCGCGATGGGGAATTGAAGGAGACCGACGATGGACAACGTGATGGCCCGACCTGCCCCCCTGACGGTCTCCCGTGCGCAGCCGCGGCGCTGGCTGCGCGGCGCTAGATTGCGCGTGGCGCTCACCAGCGCCATCCTCATCCCGATCTGCCTGCTCTGGATCTATCCCTTCCTGTGGATGGTCTCGGCGTCGCTGAAAACCAACGCCGAGATCTTCGCCGGCCTGGGCCTGATCCCGGCCGCGCCGCAGTGGGAAAATTACGTCCGGGCCTGGGAACAGGCCCGCATCGGCCAGTACTTCATGAACAGCGTCTACGTCACAGTATCGTCCGTGCTGTTGGTCGTCGTCGTCACCTCGATGATCGGTTATGCGTTGGGCCGGTACTCCTTCCCCGGCAAGCGAATCATCGTCGGCCTGTTCGTCGCCACGGTGTTCATCCCGACCGGCTACACCATCATCCCGGTGTTCGAGATGGTGAACCGGCTGGGGCTGGCCGACACGCTCTGGGGCGTGATCCTGGCGCAGAGCGGCGGCGCGCACGTGCTCTATATCCTGCTCTTCGCCGGCTACTTCAGCCAACTGCCGCGCGAGCTGGAAGAGGCGGCCGTGATGGATGGCGCCAGCTTCGTGCGCGTCTTCCTGCAAGTAATGCTGCCGATGGCGACGCCGGTGCTGGCCACGATCGTCATCATGCACTTCATCGGCTCGTGGAACGACTTCCTGCTGCCGCTGGTGCTCACCCTGTCCCGGCCCGACCTGCGCACTCTGGCCGTCGGCATGTACGCGTTTCGCGGCGAATACTACATTGACTGGAGCGGCATGGCCGCGGCCGCCGCCATCGCGTTGATGCCGATCATCTTGATCTTCCTGGCGATGCAGCGTTACTTCGTGGAGGGAATCGCCGGCGCGGTGAAACAGTAGATTTGGCGGGGGACGAAACGCTCAAGCTGTAGTTTGCCAGGCCGTCCAATCTGGCGTATGATGGGCGCGGCTGACGCGAAACGCTTTGGCGTGCGCTGGCCGTCATCACCTGCCCAGGATCAGACCATGACCTTTCCTACGCTGCCCAGAGACCTGCTCGTCCAGCGCCTGCAGCCGCCGGCCGGCCGCGTCCGCATGGTGCTGGACACCGACACCTACAACGAGATTGACGACCAGTTTGCAGTCGTCTACGCCCTGCGCTCGGCCGAAAAGCTCACGGTCGAGGCGCTCTACGCCGCGCCCTTCACCAACGACCGCTCGACCGGGCCGGCCGACGGCATGGAGAAGAGCTACGACGAGATCGTGCGCCTGCTGGATCGGCTGCACATCCCAGCCGCGGGCTTCGTCTATCGCGGCTCGACCGCCTACCTGGGCAGCCGGCCGGAACGCAGCCCTGCTGCGCTCGATCTCGTGCAGCGAGCCATGGCCGCACCCGACGACGATCCGCTGTACGTCGTCGCCATCGGCGCGATCACCAACGTCGCGTCGGCGCTGCTGATCGAACCGGAGATCGTGCGCAAGATCGTGGTGGTGTGGCTGGGCGGCCATGCACACGCGCTGCCGCATACCGTCGAATTCAACCTCATGCAAGACGTGCCTGCCGCCCGCGTCATCTTCGACAGCGGCGTGCCGTTCGTCCATGTGCCGTGCCTGGGCGTGGCCTCGCACCTGCTGACCACCAAAGCCGAGCTGACGGAGGCCATCGCCGGCCGCAATCCGGTCTGCGACTTCCTGTACGAACGGTTCTGTGCGTACCATGCCGATCACTTCGCCTACGGCAAGGAGCTCTGGGATGTGGCGACCATCGCCTACCTGCTCGACGAGAGCTGGACGCCCTCCCGCGTGGTCCCCAGCCCGCGGCTGATGGGCGAGTATCGCCTGGGCGAGGGCGGCCACCTCTACTTCGCGCCCGCGGCCGATCGCCACCCCATCCGCGAAGTGTGGTTCCTGAGGCGCAACCCGATCTTCCGCGATCTGTTCACCAAACTGCAACGCATCGAGAAGTGATCCATGTCACCACGCCAGATCGTCTTCATCATGACCGACACCCAGCGCCAGGACATGGTCGGGTGTTACGGCAATCCCGACATGCACACGCCGAACCTCGACCGGCTGGCGGCCGAGGGGGTGCGCTTCGACCGCGCCTACACCTGCCAGCCTGTCTGCGGCCCGGCTCGCGCTGCGCTCTTCACCGGCACCTTCCCCCACACCAACGGCGTCTGGGCCAACTCGAACCCGATGGGCGACAACATCAAGACGGTCGGCCAGCGGCTGCACGATCGAGGCATCCACACCGCCTACATCGGCAAGTGGCACCTGGACGGCGGCGACTACTTCGGCCTGGGCCGCTGCCCGGACGGGTGGGATCCGGCCTACTGGTACGACATGCGTAACTACCTGGAGGAGCTGACGCCGGAAGAGCGACTGCGTTCCCGCTCGCCCGCGCTCAATCGTGACCCGAACCTGACCGCCGGGTTCACCTTCGGCCACCGCTGCTCCGATCGGGCGATCCGCTTCCTGGAAGCCGGCCAGGATGAGGACTTCCTGCTGGTCGTCTCCTACGACGAGCCGCACCACCCGTTCATCTGCCCGGAGCCATTCGCCAGCATGTTCCGCAATTATCGTTTCCCCAAGCGGCCCAACGTCTGGGACACGCTGGCGGATAAGCCGGAACATCACCGGGTATGGGCGGGTGATGCCGTGCACTGGGATCGCGACCGGCTGGAGATCGTCATCCCCGATTACCTGGGCTGCAACAGCTTCGTGGACTACGAGATCGGCCGCGTGCTGGAAGCGGTGGACCGCTACGCGCCGGATGCGCTGGTGATCTACACCTCGGATCACGGCGACCTGCTGCAGTCGCACTGCATCACCAACAAAGGCCCGGCCATGTACGAGGAAGTAACCCTGATGCCGTTCCTCGTGCGCTGGCCCGGCCAGGCGCCGGCCGGTGCCAGCGCACGCGGCCTGATCTCGCACATTGACGTAGTTCCGACCATGCTCGATTTCTTCGGCCTGCCCACCCCGCAGACGCTGGCCGGCCGCAGCCTGTTGCCGGTCTTCCGTCAGCCCGAACGACCGGCCAACGATGCCGTCTTCATGGAATTCGGCCGCTACGAGACCGACCACGACGGCTTCGGCGGCTTCCAGCCCGTGCGCGCGGTGCGCGACGAGCGCTACAAGCTGGCGATCAACCTGCTGACGACCGATGAGCTGTACGACCTGGAGGCCGATCCGTTCGAGATGCGCAACCTGATCGGCTCGCCGGAGCACGCGGCCGTGCGCAACCGTCT
>FWPU01001841.1_pt1 | contig 43801 bp, 43 predicted proteins | sample 2228361 | NCBI WGS metagenome assembly FWPU01 (sample SAMEA103939777, study PRJEB20133) | metagenome | reverse complement strand
GTTGCCCCCCTTTTTACCTGTCATATAGTTATACCCCTCTTTTTTTGATGAACTCTGTAAGCTTTTTTAATGCAATAATATTTACTCCGGTTGTTTTGAGAAAATGACTGTCTATACCGCCGACAGCCTTGGTTTTGGCAGGTCTGCTCGCACCACTGTTGACTATAATAACCCAATTTTCGTTTTTTTTACTTACTTAAAAAGGCGACGGAATGGTATGAAAAAAAAGTTGATAGCAGCTGTTTTTTGTAAGAAAATGTTAAAAACAGTTTTGTGAGGTGACAATGAAAAAACCATGGGGTGGACGTTTCAGCAAGAACACAATAAAAATTGTGGAAAAGTTCACAGAATCAATAAGTTTTGACAAAAGGTTTTACGAGGAAGACATAAAAGGAAGCATTGCCCATGTAAAAATGCTTAAAAAACAAAAGATAATATCAGCTCTTGATGCTGACAGGATAATAAAAGGGCTGAGTCTGGTGAAAAAGGAGATAGATGAAGGCAGGTTTGAGTTTAAAGAAGCCTATGAAGATATTCATATGGCAATAGAAAGCCGCCTCAGAGAAATAATTGGTGATACAGCTGGTAAACTGCATACTGCAAGAAGCAGAAACGATCAGGTTGCCACAGACTTCAGACTTTACCTTAAAAAAGAGGTGAAAAACATTTTCGTTTTGCTGGAAAGGCTGCAGAGAATTTTCTTAAATAAGGCAAAGGCATATCTGGAAACGCCTGTTCCCGGTTACACACACCTGCAAAGGGCACAACCTGTGTTTTTGTCTCATTATCTTTTAGCCTATGTGGAGATGTGGGAAAGGGATAAAGAACGTCTTATTGATTGTTACAGGAGAACAGACGTTATGCCTCTCGGCTCTGGTGCCATGTCCGGGACAACATTTCCTCTTGACAGAGAATTTGCAGCAAAGCTGCTGAATTTTTCTGAAGTTACCAGAAACAGTATGGATGCTGTCTCAGACAGGGATTTTGCCATTGAGCTCCTTTCTGACCTTGCCATAATAATGATGCATCTTTCAAGGCTCTGCGAAGACATGATTTTGTGGAACAGCTACGAATTCGGATTTGTAAACCTGCCAGATGACTACTGCACAGGCAGCAGTATTATGCCACAGAAAAAAAATCCTGATGTTCTGGAGCTTATCAGAGGAAAGACAGGCAGGGTTTACGGTTCGCTTATTGCAATACTCACTATTATGAAGGGTTTGCCGCTTACATACAACAGGGATATGCAGGAAGACAAGGAGCCTGTTTTTGATGCGGTTGATACGGTTAAAAATTCTCTTGAGATACTGGGAGGGCTTTTTGAAAAAGCGGAGTTTAATGAAGAAAGACTAAAAAGAGAAGCTAAAAAAGGCTTTATACTTGCAACAGAGATAGCCGATTATCTGGCAAAAAAAGGAGTGCCATTCAGAGAAGCCCATGAGATAACAGGAAAAATCGTTGCTTACTGCGAGAAGAAAAACAAAGAGTTAGATGAATTGACCATGGAGGAATTCAAACGGTTTTCAGAAATGTTTGAAAAGGACATTTTTAACGTCATTGATTTAAAAAAGGCTGTTTCAGCAAGAAATGTGAAAGGTGGCACAGGGATTAAAGCCGTCAGGGAAGCTATAAGATTCTGGGATAAAAAGCTGGATGTGAAATGAAAAAAAAATTATCTGTTCTGTTACTGCTGTTTTCTTTTATTTGCTGTGGTAAAAAGGGTCCTTTAAAACCACCACCCGACTTAACGCTGCATGAAAAGGCAAAAACAGCAGACAAAATTAAAGTAAAACCCCCAAAGGCCATATCCTGTCAGGTTCTGGAAACAAAAGGGGCGGTTGCGATCACAATAGAGGCTGTTGACTGCGAAAAATTCAGAATTTACCGTTACATAAAAGGTAACAAACGTGCCCTTTATGCCGTTACCGAAAAAAATTATTTTGTTGACGACTTTCCGCTTCTCAATATTGCAGTTATTTATGAAGCCACCTGTGTGGTAAAAGATGTGGAGTCAGAGGATAACCCTGTTGCAGAGGTTATTTTTAAATGAACAGGTGTTTTATAAGCGTTGTGGCAAAGGCACCCTTTGGCAGTTCAAAGGAGAGTATGATACAGTATTTCCCCTTATAAATTTCGTCTCTATCCGGTTCTGCAGCGGCATTGCCGGGTAAGACCAACGCCTCTCTCTGAAAGGACTTTATAATCACCTTCCTGTAATGTCTGAAATTAAATCTGCCCTGATGCAAACCTTCTTCCCTTAACAGGGTGTCATAAAGTTTTTCAACCTCATCGTTGCAGAAATAGGGGGTTAGCCCCTGTGTTGGAATTTTTATATCTTTCAGGGCATAAAATTCACCTTCAGAAAGGGTTTTGAAGGTGTGGAAATGCCAGTTTTTTATGGTGATGGTGGCTAATGGTGATTTTATTGTGTTACTAAGCAGCCTGTCCAGCATTTTGTTCCAGAGATAAGATTGATAGGCTGAAAAATAAATAGAAACCAGTTCCACAGGGATGGCATGAATAGCCTCTAAAAACTTTTTTGGCTTATCCTTCAGTATGGAAAAAATCCTTTTTTCAAGTGCTGTTTTTGCCTTTTCAAGACAGTAACCAAAGTCCCCCCAGTGTTCAAAAAAAAGGGCTTTTCTCATTTTGTCTTCATTTTTGTCTTCTGAAAATATGGAACAGAGCACACACTTAATCGCCCCGTTATACTGTGCCTTCAGAAACTTTTCTGCAAAAAAACCTAAATTTTCATCATAACTGCCAAATCTCTGCTCGCCAAAATAGTTAGGTAAACCATGAATAGTCAGATGTTTAAAGTTTTGTAAAGCCCTGTCAGCCTCCTCTTTTGAAAGATCTCTTATTTTAATCTTAAAATGATTGCACTTTATGTGACCGGGTCCAAAAGGTTCCTTCGTCTTGCCGAGGTAGATAAGCTTCAGGTTCTCCATACCTGTGACAGTGTCAAGGGTTCTGCCCGAAATGGTTATGTGCTGTCTTGTAAGTGCGTAACGGTCTTTCTTTCCGCCATAGGAGAATTTTGAAAAAGGGATTTTATTACGTCTGGCAAGATATTTTATTGCATCAATCGTATTCCAGTAACGTTTTTCCAGAAGATAAAGGTTATAGTCCCCCGCGGGAGAGGGCTTAATTTCTGTTTTTTCTTCAACTATAAAGTCTTCAGGCTGAACCTTAATCTTCATTATCCTCTCTCATAATGCGGACGATGTCCCTACACCTAACCGCAGAAGGCACATCTATCAGAACAATGTCACCAGCCTTTGCCTCTATGGTTATCTCTTTTTCTAATGTTAACATCTCTTTTATCACAAAAGGTGTGTCTTCTATTGATGGAGATAAAAAATACACTTCGTTGCCTTTTTTAAGGGGTCTTTTAAGTTCAAGAATGGCTCTGCCATTTTTCACCTCTTTTACGATCGCCACAATATCCTGTTTGTTCATATCCTGTCTTCCATCCAGATTGTACCCACAAGCAGGATGTTTACCAGTAAACATGCCCGTTGTGTAACCCCGCCCTGCAAAAGCCAAAAGTTCTTTTAAATAGTGTTCACTATTAAACTTCCTGCCTTTTTTTAGGTCATCCAATGCCTTTCTGTAACAATGGGTTACGCCAGCAACATAGTTGATACCTTTCATCCTTCCTTCTATCTTAAGGCTGTCTATACCCACATCCACCAGTTGTGGCAAATACTCAATAAGACATAAGTCCCTTGAGTTCATAAGATAGCTTCCCCTTTCATTTTCAAAAACAGGGAAATACTGACCGGCTCTTTTCTCTTCCACAAGGGCATACTTCCAGCGACAGGAGTTGGTGCATTCCCCTCTGTTGGCACTTCTGTCTGCAAGAAAGGCACTTATATAGCACCTTCCGGAATAGGAGATACAGACAGCCCCGTGAACAAAAACCTCCAGCTCAATGTCTGTTTTCCGCCTAATCTCTCTTATTTCTTCAAAGGAAAGCTCCCTTGCCAGATTCACCCTTTTTGCACCCAGTTCTTTCCAGAAAAGCACATTAGCATAATTTGTAACATTTGCCTGAGTGCTTATGTGAACAGGAATCTTTTTCGCCTCTTTTTTTGCCATGTCAAGCACCCCCACATCGGAAAGGATAATCCCATCCACAGCCAGTTCATTAATAAATCCGAGATGTGACTTTATTGCGGGCAGGTCTTTGTTATGGGGGAATATATTGACCGTCACGTAAACTTTTACACCCATCATATGGGCATATCTTACAGCCTCATCAATCTCTTCATCTGTTTCAAAATTACCGGTCATTGCCCTCAAACTAAATGATGGTTTACCTAAATAGACAGCATCGGCACCATAATGTATTGCGATCTTTAGTTTTTCCAGACTGCCTGCAGGAACAAGTAATTCAGGTGTTTTCAACGTTCTTCCTTCACCTTTTTGATGGCTTCAACCGCCAGTTTATCGCAAAGCTCGTTTTCCCTGTGCCCCCTGTGCCCCTCAACCCAGTGCCACTCCACAGTGTGTCTTTCCATGGCTTTTACAAGCCTTTCCCAGAGGTCCCTGTTTTGCACAGGCTTTTTCTGTGAATTTTTCCAGTTTTTTTTCAACCAGCCAGGAAGCCACTTTGTTATGCCGTTAACGACATATTGTGAATCTGTGTATATGTGAACCTTTGCGGGTTTTTTCAGTGCCTCCAGTGCCATAATAACAGCGGTAAGCTCCATTCGATTATTGGTTGTAAGAGCTTCTGTGCCGATAATCCTTTTTTCCCTGTCTCTGTAACGTAAAATGGCACAATAACCGCCCACCCCGGGATTACCGCTACATGCACCATCGGTGAATATTTCAACTTCAGGAATTGCCTTTGTTGTCATCATCAGCTGTCAGGAAAGAGAGATTTTATCTCTTTTGCGATTTTATCGCCGGTGGCAGGTTTGGTAATAAATTTTGATACCCCTGCTTCCTTTGCCTGTTTTATAACCTCTTCTTTTGTTTCACTTGAAAGCATGACCACCGGGATGTGACGGAGATTTTTGTTCATCTTGATTTTCAGGGTTAACATTATGCCATCCATCTCCGGCATGTAAAGATCGGTAACAACACAGTCAAAGGGGGTTTTCTCAAGCAGGTTCAGGGCGGTAACTCCGTCCTGTGTAAGGGTAACATCAAAGCCTTCTTCTGAAAGAAAATCTTTTATTATTTCTCTTAAAAGCGGCTGATCTTCAATAACTAAAACACGTCTTTTATTCACAGTCATATTTTACTTCATTTTTAAACTTTTGCAAAACTTTCAGTTTTTTTATGGTATCAATCGTTTTGTAAACTTCACTGTTGCAATATTTCTCATAAAACGCCTTAAGGTCTGCAAAGCTGTCTATATCCCTTTTTAGTGGTAGAAAAAAAAGGCTGCCATTTTTTCTTAATCTTTCCACCATCCTGTCAAAAACATCGTTTGTGCTCCATGGGATATTTCTGAACAACCTTTTTTTAAAGGCTTCCATTTTTTCTTAATCTTTCCACCATCCTGTCAAAAACATCGTTTGTGCTCCATGGGATATTTCTGAACAACCTTTTTTTAAAGCCTTCCCTTCTAAACCCAATCAGATAAAAACCACCGTCCTCAGAAGGACCTATTACGCTGTCCTGCTCTCTTAGTGCATGAAAGGCAAGCTGAAACTCTTCCCTACTTATGTCTATGGTGTCACTACCAATTAAAATAACCCTTTCTTTACCTTCAGCAAATATCCTTTCAAAAGCCTTTGACATTTTCTCTCCCAGATCACCGCCTTCCTGTGATAAATAACGGTAACCCTCACCGGGAAAAACCATCAGAAGTTTTTCTTCTGAAACGGGATGGAAAAAAATTGTAAAACTGAAGTTGCATCTGGATATGGTGGCAAGCAGGTCGGTTATAAAGGCTTTATAGAGTAAAAGGGCTGCATCTTCGCCTGTTTCTTTTGCCAGCCTTGTTTTAACCATACCTTTAACAGGCACCTTTAGAAATAAAATGAGGTGATTGTTTTCTCTAAATCCCGGTGTGTCCAAAACCGCCATCATTCCTCTCTGTAGGTGAGAGTTCAGAGATTTCAAGGATATCTGCACGATATCTTTTACATATTACAAGCTGGGCTATGCGGTCTCCGCGCTTGATTGTAAAGGGTTCATTACCGAGATTGATAACGATAAGTTTTATCTCTCCCCTGTAGTCCTCGTCAATGGTGCCGGGGGTGTTCAAAAGGGTTATACCGTGTTTTAGTGCCAGACCGCTTCTCGGTCTTATCTGTGCTTCAAAGCCTTGCGGCAGTTCAATAATAAGTCCCGTAGGAACAAGCACCCTTTCAAGCGGTTTTATGACAATATCTTCAGCTACAGCGGCAACAATATCCATGCCGCTTGCAGCCTTTGTCATATACCTGGGTGTCGGTAAATCAACTGCGTGGGGAAGTTTTTTTATTCTTAGGGTTTTCATCTTCACCTGAAGGGGCAATAATAGCCGTCTTTGCCAGATCCAGTGTCAGATATTTGTTGGCAACAGTTACAACGTCGTCTAAGGTAACCTTTTTAAACCGCTCCAGTTCCTGCTCAAGGGGTATAAATCTCCTGTGATATAGCTCCACCTTTGCGTTGTAAGAAAAACGGGCATTGCTGCTGTCCTGACTGATAAGGCTGTAGCCTTTTATTTGTTCCTTGGCGTGTTCAATTTCCTGCTTTTTTATCTCGCCCTTTATTATTTTTGTTAAAATATCGTCCACCTTTTTCATACAGTCTTCATGATGTTTCTCGGCTGTGCCGAAATATATTTCCATAAAACCGGTATCCTCATACTCGTGGGTGAAAGAGAAAACAGAATAGGCATAGCCTGTTTTCTCCCGCAACTCCTGAAAAAGAAGGGAACTCATACCTGCTCCCAGAATGTAGTTTAAAACCTTTAAAGAATATTTGTCTTCGTCATAGATTGATACAGTTTTGAACCCAATGGCTGTGTGTACCTGATAAAGGTGGCTTTTGAAAAGTTTTATATTTTCCCCTGTGTTGAGAGCGGTTCTGTTAAATTCAGCCTTTCCGTCTTTCCTGCCCCCAAAAAATCTTTCTGCAAGTTCACTGAACTCCTGCCACCTAAAATTTCCTGCTGCGGCGATAACAATTCTGTCGTTCTGATAGTAGTTCTTTATAAACCGGGCTATTTTTTCCCTGTTAAAGTTCTTTACGTGTCCTTCTGTGCCTAAAAGTGAATGCCCCAGAGAATCCCTGCCGAATATGGATTGAAGCAGAAGGTCATGAACCAGATCATCTGGTGTGTCATTGACCATAGCGATTTCCTGTAACACCACGTTTTTTTCCCTTTCCAGCTCATCTTCAGGAAAGACAGAGTTTAGGAATATGTCCGCCAGCAGTTCCATACCCAGCTCAAGTTTTTCTTTAATAATTTTTACGTAGTAACAGGTGTACTCTTTGTTGGTATAGGCATTTATAATGCCGCCTATTCTGTCAATCGTTTTGGAAATATCAAGGGCAGAACGGGTTTTTGTCCCCTTGAACAGCATGTGTTCGGCAAAATGTGCTATACCCAGTTCGTCCTTCGGTTCATCCCTTCCACCACAAAAGACGAAAATCCCAACGGTTACCGAATTGAAACCGGGGATTTCTTCGCCTATAATGCGGATTTTGTTGGAAAGTTCTTTTTTATGATAGCCTTTATATGTTTCTTTGCTCACCTAAAGCCTCTTTGCGGCTGAGCTTGATTTTGCCCTGAGAATCTATATCAATAACCTTAACAAGGACTTCATCACCCACCCTGACCACGTCTGTAACATTCTTTACACGCTCGTGTGACAGCTGTGATATATGTAATAATCCGTCCACACCATGAGCCAGTTGAACAAAGGCACCATAGGTTTCTACCCTTACCACCTTTCCTAAATAAATGCCGCCCACTTCAGGCTCAAAGGTGTACTTCTTTATCAGCGAAATAGCCCTGTCAGCCGCATCGGCGTTGTTTGAAAACACATTTACAGTTCCGTCATCGTTTATATCAATATTAACACCCGTTTCGTCAATGATGCTCCTGATATTTTTGCCTCCTGGTCCTATAAGGTCTTTAATCCTTTCCTTATTAATCTTTACCGCATAAACGCGAGGTGCATAAAGGGAAAGGGTGTCTTTGGGTTTTGCTATGGTCTTGTTCATAATATCAAGGATGTGAAGCCTTCCGAGCCTTGCCTGCTCAAGAGCGGTTTTCAGTATGTCACCCGAAACTCCTGTAACCTTAATATCCATCTGGACAGCCGTAATACCTTCTTTTGTGCCGCAAACCTTAAAATCCATATCGCCAATATGGTCTTCGTCCCCGAGTATGTCAGACAAAACGATAAACCTGCCATCTTCTATCATCAGCCCCATTGCTATCCCTGCAACATGCTCCTTTATGGGAACGCCCGCATCCATAAGAGACAAAGAGCCACCACACACAGATGCCATGGATGAAGAGCCGTTAGACTCAAGGATGTCAGAAACTACACGAATGGTGTAAGGAAAGACTGTGTTGGACGGTATCACAGGAGAAAGTGCCCTTTCTGCCAGAAAACCATGTCCTATTTCCCTTCTGCCTGGACCTCTTAAGGGTTTCACCTCTCCGGTACAAAATGGGAAGAAGTTATAATGCAGCATAAATGATTTAAAAGTTTCTCCGAAAAGGGCATCAATTTTTTGTTCGTCTTCAGATGTCCCCAGTGTTGTAACAACAATCGCCTGCGTTTCGCCCCTCGTAAAAACAGCAGAGCCATGTGTTCTTGGTAATAAACCAATTTCGCAGGTAATGGGTCTTATTTCTTCAGGTGTTCTTCCGTCAATTCTTTTCCCTGTCTCAAAAATATGCCTTCTGACCACAGTTTTTTCCACCTTTTCAATGGCAAAACCTAACCATATGTCAAGAGCAGGATCGGTGAACTTTGAAACCACATCTTCTTTGATAATCTTTACAAGCTCTGCCAGCCCTTTCCTTCGCTCTGATTTTGTAGTACCGAAAATCTTTTCCTTGAACGCTCCTGTGTATTTGTTCTCAACATACTCTTCTATCTGTGTGGCAACTTCAGGCAGTGAATATTTACGTTTTTTAACACCCAGTTCCTTAATAAACTCTTCCTGAAACTGCACAATCTTTGCTATCTCCTTGTGTGCAGCTTCAAGTGCTGCAATAAACAGCTCTTCAGAAACGAAATCTGCACGACCTTCCACCATGACGATGGCATCTTTAGTCCCCGCCACAACCACATCAAGCTTGCTGTCTTTCATCTGTGTTCTTGTGGGGTTTATCAGAAATCTGCCGTCTGTCATGCCAACTCTAACCGCAGCCAGAGGTCCATTAAAAGGTGCTCCTGACAGTTCAAGGGCAAAAGAAGCACCGACAATAGCAAGCACATCAGGATCATTCTCCTGGTCTGTGGACAAAACGGTAGCGATTATCTGTATATCGTTAAAAAAACCTTTTGGAAAAAGGGGACGGATAGGTCTGTCAATGAGACGTGAAGTTAACACCTCTTTTTCGCTCGGTTTACCCTCACGCTTGAAGAAGCCCCCCGGTATCTTTCCTGCTGCGTAAGTCTTTTCAATATAATCACACACTAAGGGAAGGAAATCTGTTCCTTCCTTTGGTTCGTCAGAAATAACGGCGGTAACAAGAACCACCGTGTCTTCAAACTGCACCACGCATGAACCTGATGCCTGTTTTGCAAGTTTACCTGTGGAAAGTGTAAGTTCCCTGTCGCTTATGCGAATACTTTTTCTTTGCATAATAATTGTTTGCCCCTACTATTTACGGATACCGAGACGGTTAATAATCTCTTTGTAACTCTGGAAATTGTGGTCTTTCAGATAATCAAGCAGTTTTCTCCTCTGACTTACAAGCTTTAAAAGCCCTCTTCTGGAACTGAAATCCTTTTTGTGACTTTTGAAATGCTCGGTAAGATAACCTATTCTTTCTGTAAGAATAGCAATCTGAACCTCAGGCGAACCTGTGTCCCCTTCAAACCTGCGATACTGATTAATTAGTTCCTGTTTTTTTTCTTTTGTTAACGCCATTAAAATTCCTCCTTATATATCTTGAGGAGTAAAATTTACCATAAAATTAAATATTTGTAAACATAATTTTTGTCTGTTAAGATTTCAGTCTACTGAAATTTCAAATTATTTCCTGTAACTCTTTAACATTTATAAAAACTCCGCCTGTTCTTTCTAACTCTGTGCAATCTTACGTTCTTTTTAATTCAAGAACCTCTGCACCTTTATTTCACTATTCTGCAAAAAATCCGCCCTTGCCATTAATTGTCTTAAAATGCCTTCTACTTCTGATTCAAATCTAAAATTTCTACTTTTAATTCTTGGAACGACTTCAACCCTTCAAAAAAACTCAACATAGAACATATCTCTACGGCAGAACCTTTTGCAATGTACCGAAATGTCAAAAGTTACTGTGTGGTTCCTCTTTCAAGCTTTTCTGCAATATTGTTTGAAATAGACATAACTGCCCTTTCTATCTGATCACGGAGGCTGAATTTCCCTCTAAACGGTGGCTTTTCTGTTAGGGCATAAATCTTCCCGGCAAGCTTAATCGCAGCCTTCCAGACAGGCAAATCCTCAAACCGCTCATATGTAATTGGACATCCTTTCAGCTCTTTTTATCTTAAATTTCAAATTTCAAATTTTAAAACTCTTGCAGCGTGTCGGAAATATTCTTTAACAGATTAAGTGCCTTTTCTGCCTCATGGACAGTCAATGCACCCATACCACAGGAAGGGGTTATAAACAGTCTTTCAGACAGTAACTCCGGAGAAACTATAGTTTCAAGTTCTTTAATAAAATTTTTGGTCTTTGTCAATAACATTGCCTCGTCAACCGCTTTTATTTCATCGCTATCGGTAGGTATCATACCAGCCGCTATGTATCCGCCTCTTGCGATAAAGCCGCCTATTGCATCCCTGTATAACAAAAAGTTTTCACCATAGTTGTAAGTATCAAAATTTATTATGTCAAGGGGAAGACTTAATATGAAGTCCCAGTCAGAATTGCCACAAATATGAATCCCTTTGTAACAGTGAACTTCCGAAAATGCCCTGCCGATTATCTCTTTCACCTCTTCCCTGTCAATGTTTGTTACCGCTGAACCTATCTGTGACAGAATTGGCTCGTCAAAAAATATTATGTAATCACTGTCTGGGCATTTTTCTCTGAATTTCTGGAACTGATATTCTGCCTTTAAGCCTAAGATTGACGGTATAATTTCTCTGTAACCATCGTCTTTAAACAGCACACCATAATCCTTTATCTTGTGGGACATGAGAAAGGTTACGGGACCCACCACCTGACCTTTTACAATCTTTACATCACCATGCCTTCCCAACTCTTCAAGAAAGGGATAAAAGCAGATGGAATGTTTTTCTGAAATTACAAAACTGGTTATATCATTTTTCAACAGCTTTTCGTACGTCCTTGCAAACTCTTCCGGGATTTCGTCTGACTTTCTGAAGCTTATGGAATCCTCTTTTAATTCCCAGCCGGGAACACCTTCAAGATATTGAAGATTCATCCCTTCAAAGGGAGATATCTTTGGTAACTGGGGCCATGATGGCGATTGGGGACAAAAAGAAAAAACTGCCTCTACAGCCTTTTTAGGGTCTGTAAGAGGCAGGCTTCCTATTAATAAGGGCAGATAATTCGCTTTCAAACCTTAAGCTTCAAGCCATGAATGAGAGTAGAGCACCTTACCTAAGAGAACCCTTACGCTCTTAGCATAGTTTCTCTGCTGCTCATTAAGGCTGTTCATGTCTGGTTCGTAACCATCCATCATTTTCGCTACTAACTCCTCGATTTCCGGCATTTCGCCAGCACAAAGTTTCATCATTTCTTTATCGTAGCTGTCAACGATGGCTGAATACAAACCAAGTTTCTTCAACATTGCAAGGTATGCCCTGTTTAAAACCCTTCTCAACTCATCTGTAGGTGCACCGTTTGACACGTTTGACAAACCACAGGTGGTTTTTGCCCCGGGGCAGATTTCTTGTACCTGAGGTATAAACTCCTGGAATGCAAGCACCTGATTCAAATCAACAGAGATTGGAAGCACTATGGGGTCAACCCACATCTTTTCGTTTGGTATACCTCTTTCAGCAGCTGCACTCATTATTGTAACAAGACACATGCCTCTTTCTGCTGCATCCCTCGGAATTCCCTCTTCAGAAAGCGTAAGGGCAACAAAGTCACAGCCATACTTCTCAACAAGTGGCAGCTTTGTCTGAAGAGACTCTGTCTGGGCTGAAATGGAGTTGATTATGGGAAGGTTTTTCTTCGCAGCCTTTATACCCGCCTCAATGGCAACAGGATTTGTTGTGTCGAGGAATAGTGGTGTATCAACAACCTCTTCAACAGTTTTTACAAGCCATTCCATCATTTCGTCTCCAGCCTTTCTTGCCGGTCCAAGGTTTAAATCAAGGTAATCTGCACCTGCTTCTGTTTCCTCTATAGCCATTTTCTGTATCGGTGCCTTATTCCTTTCCCTTATTGCGGGACCGATTGTCTTTGACATAATATTAATGCTTTCTGCTATTGTGATAACTTTAGACATTATAATCTCCCTCCAGTTTTATTTAATCTATTTCCACATCTTTAAATATTTAGGTAAATCACCTGCTTCCCTCGGTCCTATCTGAACCTCCCAGCCTTCACCGAGCTCTTCCTGAAATTCACCAGAAAGCTGTGCAACATAGCCAGGGATTATAATTTTTCTATGTTTAACTTTCTGGGTAATGTCGGTCTTCTTCACATACATCGCCATTGCATCGGCAACAAACTTTCCGGCAGACCATGCGGTAAGAACTGAAAGCCCTTCTGTATCCATAATCATAAGCCAGCATGGCACACGGCTCGCCTCAATTTCAGCTGAAACAATAAAGTAGGTGAGTGCAAAGTTAACCGTAATAATAACAGGTGAGTTCTCATCAGGATTGTTGATCGGATAAATACCCTGTTCAACAACCATGGGTCTCTGCGGGTCAGGAAACACATTCATTCTTGAGACGGTGATGGGCAGAATTTTTGCAGGATCTGCCTCTGAAAGCACAACTATACCAGCATATTGAGAGATTAATGCGGATGCAACAACCGCCTCAAGCATGGGATCTGATGTTATTTCGTTAGCCATAACGATAGTCGGATAGCCCACTTCTTTGACTTTCTGTTTTACAGCAGCCCTTCTTGCGAAAACGTTGTCTCTTAATGCATCTTTAATGGTTCTTGCACCTGTATCTATGGCTATGTCTTTTACGCCTGCTGCAGCCAGTTTTGCCGTAACGGCTGTCAGATCGTCCATATTTGCACCTTTGGCAACAACTGGCACTGCGTTTGCCTTAGCTATTTCTGCTACTGCGTCCGCATTTGCCGATGTGGCTGCATAAATAAGGGGTCTTGAAGCCTTGAACTTTTCTGCTGCCTCCTTAAGGGTTTCAACATTGTCGCTTGCGATGAGCATTGCCTTGCCTGTGGCAGCAACTTTATCAAGGGCAGCCATAAAGGTTGCCTTGTCGCCACTTTCATTTTTCACCGCAATCATATCAACACAAAGCTTTTTGCCAACACGTTCAAAGCATATTCCTTTTATCTTTGCAAGTTTTGAATCTAATTCAGCGTCGTTATCTTTTATGAGCACCGCAACTGGTGTCGGGTTAAAAAAGGTTTTTTCGTGTCTGAACATGACCGTTTCGCCACCAACCTTAACAGCACCTTCACCAGCACCAATGGTAAACTCTCTTATTGGCGGAGCGGTTGCTTCTGACAATTTTTCTTTAGCCTCTTCAGAAACATATTTACAAAGGGCAATATCTGCCTTGCCAGCTGCAAGCTTCATAGCAAAAGCCAGACATGTTGGTTCTCCACACTCTTTACAGTTAGTTTGTGGAAGCAATTTATAAATCTGAATGCCTGTAAGTCCCATATCTATATCTCCTTTTATTAATTTTTTTATTTACATCAATGGATCCATGGTTAATACCGGATGGTTCACCTTCTGGAGAAACTCCATAAGTTCCTCTTCCGTGGTTGCTACCGTCTCATCACCAATCTTGTTGTAAAAATCTTCAAGACCAAGTTCCTGAGCTCTTTTTTCAATACCTTCTTTTAAGAACTCTTTCATAGCCTTAGGCATCCACACAACTCTCTGTAATCCACCTTCGGCAAGCAGGAACTTTTTACTCAAAACAAACTGCCTTGAAATGCCAACAAAACCAGGTGTCTGAGCACCGCCACCTACCTGTCCGGCTAATGTTGAGAATGCCATACCACAGGGTGTCATGCCGTTGTAGTCTCTGTCAACTATCATAAAGCCCTGTGTAAGCGGTAATATTACAACTATCGCCTCAAAGCAACCACAGGAAGTCATGGGATCCTGAAGTATGGAGTAGGCACTGAATCTCTCTATCGCGTTACCTGACTTTTCATAAACAAACTGGTTTACCGTGTCCCACTGTCCTGTAAGTTCATCTATGACATTACCCTTCTGAATGGGCTGGTTGGGACCTGTCGGATTAATTTCGTATGCAGCACGACAGTCAAGCCAGTTATATGCACCACATAGTCCCGGTCTTTCCGGTGTAACAACACATACATGCGTAGGTGCAAATGATTGACAGAGTGTGCAGGAATAGAACAGATCAACGCTTTCATCTGTCATACCTGCCATACGCTCTTCTCTCTTTCTGTAAGTCTTTCTTGCCACTTCCAGAAGTTCTTTTACTTTATCAGGGTCTGTATATATTTTGACCTGTATCTTGTCAAGAATGTTACCAAAATCGTTATGTAGCTTTGCATGAAGGATTGTTCCAAGATGTTTCAGCCTGAATCCGCTTTCGTAAGCCTTCTTGGTTATTCTCATCCATATGATGTCTCTCTGTCCTATATGTAACACACCTTCTGCCTGGTTTAAAAGATGATGGAACTGCCTTTCAAGGATTGGCTCAAAGTCTTCCTGCATTTTTCTACCTGCAACCTCAAGCCATATCGCTATTGGAACTGTAGCACCTTCCGGTATTTCATCAAGGTCAGGACCTATAACCTCAAAATGTCCATCCTTAACCTCTTCCATGTCTTTCATCTGGCAGAACTCAAAGCCAAAGGACTTGGGACCACCGAGTTCCACTCTCATGTTTTCTTTTTTTATTCTTTCACCCTCGTAAGCAGGTCCGTAGCTTACAGGTATGTCAATCTTAGTAACGGTAACCTTAAGACCTCTGACCTCAACACATTTTTCGACAATCTCATCAAGTGGAACATTACTCACAACATGTTCGTAGGTACAGATACCTGTGGGCAGAATCTGAGGTATATCGGTGTGGGCTATTGCCGGGAATCCGTAGTTTATTGCACCTGCAGCGGCTGCATATCTCTCCTCTGTAACCTCATCAAGGGCAAGCACAAAGGCAAAGACCCTGTTTTTGTTGTAAAGCAGAATGTTTTTGTAATCACCCGGTTTTATACCACCAAAGGCGAGAGCCGCCCTTGTTGCAAAACCTAAGGAGAATATATGGGCAGAGACGGGCTCACCAAAAGGAACAAGCCTTGTGCTCCAGCCTAACTGCATACCAGCCTCTTTCAGCTGTTCCGCAAACTTACCGCCAGCCATAAACACATATAGCTGTTTTTCTATAAGCTGTTTGGCTAATTTAACCGCCGTTTCAACATCAGGTGCAGCACCAACAACCGCAGCAAAACCCGGGGCTGTACCATCAACAAACTCAACGCCTCTTTTTCTGAGAATTATATCGTCTGCAGCACCTAACCACAGATGGGTATCATCACAGTCTTCAGAGACAAAATAAGGCAGAGGATCTTCCAGATATTTCATGGCTTCTTCCATTTCAAACAGGAAAAGTGTGGCTGCTCCTGCATCAAGTGTGTGTCCAAGATAGGGAACCCATACTTTATCCTCAACAAATGGTGGTAAAAGCTCTTTACACTTATCAAAAACAGGTTTCATATCCCCGAGGGTTTTAACGGGGTGACCTAACAATCCGTAAATAACGGGCAGATAGTAACCCGTGTTTGGTAACTCTATTTTCTTTTCCGGTCCGAACTTTTCAAGGGCTTCGCTGTACTTTTTTGAAACCCTGTCGTATATAGCGTGGGCACCTCTAATAGCTGATGAAGCAATAATTTTTGACATAACTCCTCCCTATATCCTTTTTAATTTATTTAAAATCTTTCATAAATTCTCTGACAAGCCTTACCGATTCAGGGTGTCTTAAAACCATGATGTCTGAGCCGGAAACAAGCAGATTTATGGCGGTTATTGCTTCCCAGAGGATACCACGCGTAGCAAGGTCTCCGAAAGAAGGTTCTTCATCCACAGATATCTTTGCCTCTCTTGCCTTCCACGCCTCTTTTCCGATCATGTTGATAAAAGGTGATTTCAGTTTATCGTCACCCTGTGCAAGTGCCGCCAGTCTAATCCTTTGCATAACGGAAAATGTGTACTCTATTCCGTATCCCAGACCACCTGTTGTGGGGTCAATAATGATGGAATCCATAGGTACACCTAAATTGCCTAAAAGAATGTTTAACTGTTTCGCAAGATTAACATCAATGGGTGAAGTTGCTGCCACTTTGTGTTTGTAACCGAGGGCAGAACCACCTATTGTTCTGTAATTTTCGTCGTCTGCGGGACCTACCAGCATCACCTTTCCGTGACAGGCTTCCCCTACAGCCTTAATTACTTCGCCATCTTTTTCTGAGTTAAGACTACCGTAAACAATCAACGGAATATTGATTGCATCAAGAACCGCCTTGGCGGTAGCAGCAGCTTCGGCAGCAGATCTGTTCATGCCGTTTGGATCTGTGCTGACCAGACTCAAGCAAATCATGTCAGCCTTGTACTCATTCTGACACTTCAGTGCCCATTTGACCGGATCGTCATAAACGTCACCTAAGGCGTCAACCAATGGCTGTGGCCACTCTTCAGGCTTGGTGTCCAGAACCTCCATTGCAATCTTAGGTGGATTCGGAACCTCACCATCAAATGTGTAAATACCAGTCAATACTGACTGTCCCCCAACCTTTAAGCCGGAGATTTCAACTTCTGTTACTGCATTGTTGTACTTTTCAACTGGTTCTTTGAATGCCATAACTCCCCCTCTCTTATTTTTTATGCGTTTAAAATGTACTTATCTACAAATGCCTCAATCTTTTTCAACACAATGTTGTCATCTGGCAAAGTAAGCGTTGATATACCCTTTTCATCATATTCCTTAATTGTTTGGTCAGCAGGCAGAATAGCGGCTAACTCAAGGCCAGTCTTTTCCACTTCTCTTTTTGTTTCTTCAGAAAGCTCGCCTTCCACCCTGTTTATAATCAGCACCGTCTTTTTTATCTTTAGCTTAAGCTCTTCAGCCAGATCTCTTATCCTTGAAGCTGTTATAACGCCCCTTTGCGAGGCATCAGTTACAACCACCATAATATCGGCACCGTGAGTGGTTCTGCGACTCATATGCTCCAGCCCAGCCTCGTTGTCAATTACTACATAATTATAATTATCGGCGAGAATGTCAACATATTTTTTACATAAAACGTTAGCATAGCAGTAACAACCGGCTCCTTCAGGTCTGCCCATGGCAATAAGGTCAAAACCGTTACTTTCCACAAGGGCTTCCTGAACACGATAACCGATATAGGCATCCTTTGTCATGCCCGGCGGAACCTGTAAAACCTCTTCTCTTATTTTACCTATGGTTTCGGTTAATTTAACGCCGAGCACTTCATTCAGATTGCAGTTAGCGTCAGCATCAACCGCAAGAATGGGCGATTTACCCTTTTTCAGCAATGCTCTGATGATAAGCCCTGCAACGGTAGTCTTTCCTGTGCCACCCTTGCCTGCCATAGCCACAAAAAATGCCATTAAACATTCCCCTTTATCTGCCCCAAAACAGACGGAAACTTGTTCAAATCGGTATGCGGCAGGAAAAGTGCCGCCACATACTCTTCCATAAAGCTCGGATAATTACTGAGCTCTATATTGGTCATCATATTAGCACATCTTTCTGCTTCAATCAACTTTTCTTTTGAAAAAACCGCAAGTCTTGCCCCGGCAAGAGAACTGTTCCCCACGTACATGAATTTTTCTTTATCTATATCAGGCAAAAGTCCAATAGTGATTGCCTTTTCTACATTGATGAAACTGCCAAAGCCACCTGCTATGATGAACTTATCAATATTGCTGAAATCAAGTCCGACACTTTTGAGCAAAACGGAACAGCCTGCATAAATGGCACCTTTTGTCCTTATAATATTGTCTATGTCCACTTCTGTTATCACAAGGTCAACGCCTATCTGCGTTTCTTCCTTCCATGCAAGCACATACTCATAACCGTTTTCGCCTTCCCTCACCCTTTTAGTGTTCAGGTTTTTTACGAATTTGCCATCCGGCGTTATCAATCCCTTTGTGTAAAGCTCGGCAAGAAGAATTATCATGCCTGAGCCACAAATCCCCTTGGGCTTTAAGTTACCTATTGTATAAAACTTTGGTTCATAAGTTTCTTCATCTATCTCAACATTTTCTATAGCCCCTCTTGTGGCTCTCATTCCATATTTGACGCCACCGCCTTCAAAGGCTGGTCCTGCCGAACAGGAGGCGGTTACCATCCAGTCGGCATTGCCTAAGACAATCTCGCCGTTTGTTCCCACATCTATAAACAGCACAAGCTCCTGGTTCTGATGTATGGAACACGCCATTACTCCTGAAACAATATCTCCGCCAACATAGCTCGCAATAACAGGCATTGTGTAAAGATAAACGTGTGTGGGCAGGTCAAAACCAAGATTACAAGCCCTGATAAAGGGATAAAAATTAACCGAAGGCACATAGGGATGTTCCCTGATATACTTGGGGTTAACTCCCAAAAGCAACTGTGTCATGGTTGTGTTACCTGCTGTTATAAGCAATGAAATGAAATTTTTGTCAACACCTGCCTCTTTAACCACTTCATTAATAAGGTTGTTCAACGATTTTATAACCGCTTCCTGAAGTCTTTCAAGACCGGCACCTTTTATGGCATAGAGGATTCTTGTTATAACGTCTTCACCGTAACTAATCTGCGGATTGTAGTCTGAAGCCTCCGCAAGGACAGTTTTGTTTTTCATATTCAGCAACTGGACATAAAGAGTGGTGGTCCCTACATCAACCGCCACACCATAAAACATTTCTGTCGTATCGCCTTCTTCAACTCCTATAATCTTTGGTGTGAGCCCTTCCTTTTCAAGAATCAGTGCTGTAACGTTCCAGTTTGCCTTTCTTAGCGTCGCAGAAAGTGTCTTGAGACATTTAAAGTCAACATCCAGATTTTCATAGTCACACTGTTTTTTCAACGCCATTACGAGACGGGTTAAATCTCCCATGTTGTTCTCAATTGATGGCGGCGTAAGCTCAACATATTTTTTGGTGACAACAGGTTCCGTCTCAAAGGCTTCTTCAGCGGTTATTTTAAGGGCGGTCAGTCCAAATGACCTTTCATGTTCTTTATCTTTCTCTTTCCTTTTCAGAACGCTTCTGTCAAGACGTGACTCAGGCGGTATCCTTACAACCATATCCGAAAGTGCAGTGGTCTGACAGGCAAGACGTTTTCCCTGTTGCCACTCCTCTTCTGTCAGTTTTTCGGAACGTTTGCTTTCAAATTCACCTTTTTCAATGAAAATTTTACATTGTCCACAGGCGCCAGTCCCGCCGCAGGAGGCGTTAATGTGGGCACCAGCCGCATGAGCTGCCTTTAAAAGGTCCCCGCCTTTTTCAATTCTTGCGGACTTCTGGTCAGGATAAAAATCTATAACAACTTCTTCCATAGCAAATCTTTTTTATTTTACCACCTTTATTGCTAAAAAAAAGGGGCTTTCTTGCCCCTTTTATCAAAAATTCCTTATTAACTCATTAAAAAAGATAGGAAACAGATTTTATCGTCAGGTCAAGCAGTCTTCCCGGAATTATTCCGAAAGTAAGCACGCCTATCACCATTAAAATCATAGCTATGACTGAGGATGGAGCCACATTTACAGGGCTCACACCGCCTTCATAGTCTCTGAAATAGAGATAGACAAGCACTCTGAGATAATAGTAGGCGGAAATAGCAGAATTTATTACGCCTATGATAGCAAGGGATATATAGTTTGCCTGAACAGCACCGGAAAAGATGTAAAACTTTCCTGTAAAGCCAGCCGTTGGAGGTACCCCTGCAAGGGAAAACATAAACACCACAAGCAGAAAACCAAGGAAAGGATGTTTGAATCCCTTTCCTGAAAGGTCAGAAAGCTCTGCTGATCTAAAATTTCCCTCAAAAAGCATTATTACGCCAAAGGCTCCCAAATTCATCAGTGCATAGGAAACAAGGTAAAACAGTATTCCAGCCAGCCCTGTCTGGGTAAGTGATACAAAACCCACAAGGATATAGCCTGCGTGTGCGATACTGGAGTATGCAAGCATCCTTTTCAGATTTTTCTGGGCTAAGGCGGACAGATTGCCGAGTGTCATTGTAAGCACCGCAAGAAGGGCTAATATTCCTACCGTGTCAAAAATGAGCGGTCTTAAACCTAAGAGATAAACCCTGAGAAGCATTGCAAAGGCGGCTGCTTTGACAGCCGTAGCCATAAAGGCGGTAACCGACGTGGGGGCACCTTCATAGGTATCAGGTGTCCACATATGGAAAGGCACCGCCGCAATTTTAAAAACAATTCCCACAAGCACCAGCCCGGAAGCAACAGTTAAAATCAACGCCTTTTCCCCGCTGAATTTTGCAAAATGCTGCAGCATAAATGCGTAGTTTGTTGTACCGAAATTGCCATATAAAAAAGCTATGCCGAGAAGCAGGAAGGCTGTGGAAAATGACCCCAGCAAAAAGTATTTAAGGGAAGCCTCTGTGGATTTGGTGTCATTTTTAAACATGCCGGCAAGAATGTAAACCGAAAGAGACATCAGCTCAAGTCCAAGAAACAGAATTATGAAATCAAGGGAAGACACCAGAAAAGACATGCCCGAAACCGAAAATAAGATAAGGGCATAATATTCACATTCGTGTTTGATACGTTCTTTTATATAACTGTCGGAAAGGAGTGAAACTACTACACCGACACCCAGAAAGATGATATTAAAAAATGCTGTTAGCTCGTCAAACAGCACCATGTTTGAAAAGGCAAGCCTTCTCGAACCGAAAAGGTATACGTTAACAGCAAGGGCAATTAAAAGTCCCGCCACAGAGATATAAGCAGGCTTTCCAATCGACTTATTTCCACCGAGAGCCCCCATAAGGAGCAGCAGAAAACCGAAAACAATAACCACAAGCTGAGGAGCAATAGACCAGAAGTTTATATTGAGCTCAGTCATTAATTGCCTCCATGAAATTTATCTGATGGATTTATATTTTCTACATTCATTGTAAGTTTTGACTTATACCTCATAAGAAAGGCATCAACAGAGGCGTGCATTTTGTTTAAAAAGTAGTTGGGGAAAAGTCCCATTACAAAAAAGAGCAGCACAATGGGCACCATAAGCGATATCTCCCTCACCGTAAGATCTTTAAGATTTTTATTCTCTTCCTTAGTTACAGGACCAAACATGACACGCTGAAACATCCACAACATGTAGGCTGCAGAGAGAATTACACTGGTGGCTGCAAAAACAGCCCAGAGGGGGTTTGCCTTATAGGCACCGAGAAAGATTAAAAACTCCCCGATAAATCCGTTCAAACCCGGTAACCCAACCGATGACAGGGTAACAACCATAAAAAAGGCGGCGAAAACAGGTATTACCTTTGTAAGCCCGCCAAAGTCTGCAATAAGACTTGTGTGTCTTCTTTCATAAAGCATGCCGATCATAATAAAGAGAGCACCTGTGCTTAAGCCATGGTTTAACATCTGATAAATACCACCTTCCACACCCTGTATGTTAAGGCTGTATAGACCGAGCATTACGGCACCGAGATGGCTAACGGAAGAGTAGGCAACCAGTTTTTTCACATCGGGCTGCATCATCGCCACAAGGGCACCATAAATTATGCCTATCAGGGACAACGTTACAATAAGCGGTATTGATGCCTGTGCCGCATGGGGAAAGAGACCCATGGCAAATCTGACAAACCCATATGTGCCCATCTTAAGTAGCACACCTGCAAGGATTACGCTACCCGGTGTGGGTGCCTCAACATGGGCATCAGGCAACCATGTGTGTAACGGAAACATGGGAACCTTAATAGCAAAGGAGAGTGCAAAGGCGGAAAAAAGCCATATCTGTATTTCGTAAGGCGGCACCACTTCGTAAAGTTTAAGTATGTTAAAGGTGTATTCTCCCGTTTTTGCACCTGCATAAAAGTATAAGGCAAGTATAGCAACAAGCATCAGCACACTACCAAAGAGTGTATAAAGCACAAACTTTATGGCAGCATATATTCTTCTCTGTCCTCCCCACACACCGATGATGAAATACATAGGGATAAGCATAAGCTCCCAGAAAACGTAGAACAGAAAGAGGTCAAGTGCTATAAAGGCACCGAGCATGGCAACCTCAAGTATGAGCATACATATAACAAATTCCCTCACATTTTTGTGGATATAGTTCCATGCACATAGGATGCAAATGGGGACTAAAAAGGTGGTAAGCAGAAAAAGAAAAAGAGAAATTCCGTCTATGCCTACAAAATAACTGATGCCAAACCTTTCAACCCAGTTGTAGAATTCTGTAAACTGCATGTTCGGTGTTCCTGCATCAAAACGAAACAGGACATAGAGGGAAATGAGAAAATTTATAACGGTGACAACGAAGGCAACGCCTTTCAAAAGCCTGTGGTTTTCCCTGTCAATCATGAACAGCAACACCACGCCTATCAGCGGAAAAAAGGTTACAATACTTAATATTGGCAATCCCTGCATCTTTAACCTCTCTTAAAAAATAAATATACCAAGAATAAAAACCAGCCCTAACAATATACCCACCGCATAGTTCTGCACATAACCAGTCTGCAGTTTTTTTACCACACCACCTAAGGAGTCCACAACCTTCGCAACCCCGTTTACAATACCATCCACAACAAGAACATCAAACTTCTGCCACAAAAATGTTCCCAATCCCTTGCATCCATTGACAAAAACAAAGTTGTATAACTCATCAATGTAGTATTTATTGAAAACAAGTTTGTACAAACCTGAAAAACTGTTTTTAAGCCTTTCCGGCATTTCAGGATTTTTTATATAAAAGGTGTAGGCTATCAAAAATCCTACGACCGCAATCGCAACGGAGGTTGCCATAAGTCCGTATTCAAGGGCATGGGAAAAGTGTGCCTCCTTTGCAACGCCCACCTGCCTGATAACAGGTTCCAGAAAATGATGAAAGTGGTTGCTTCCACCCAGAGCCTCCGGTACACCAACATAGCCGCCCACAACCGAGAGGAAGGCAAGAATCATGAGGGGTATCACCATGCTGTTCGGCGATTCATGAATATGGTGCTTTGTGTGTTCATCCATCCTTTCCTTGCCGAAAAAGGTGAGAAAGGTAAGCCTGAACATATAAAAGGAGGTCATTCCTGCAGCAACAGCTCCAATCAGCCATAAAACAGGATGTCCATGGGGGCTTGAAAAAGCCTGCCACAGTATTTCATCCTTGCTGAAAAATCCGGAAAGTCCCGGTGTTCCGGCTATTGCAAGAGTGCCTATGATAAAGGTAAGAAAGGTTTTCGGTATATGTTTTCTTAAACCACCCATGTTCATTATATCCTGCTCACCACCCATGGCATGAATAACACTGCCTGCACCCAAAAAGAGCAGTGCCTTAAAGAAGGCATGGGTCATCAGATGGAATACACCGGCTGAATAGGCTGCAACCCCTACACCTAAAAACATGTATCCCAGCTGGCTGATAGTGGAATAGGCAAGCACCTTTTTAATATCTCTCTGTAACAGACCCATCGTTGCTGCAAAAAGAGCGGTAACGGCACCAACCGTTGCCACAACACCAAGACTAAAGGGAGCAAGAGAATACAGCACATTGCAGCGTGCAATCATATATACACCGGCTGTAACCATGGTTGCGGCATGTATCAGTGCAGAAACAGGCGTAGGACCAGCCATTGCGTCCGGAAGCCACACATAAAGCGGAATCTGGGCAGATTTTCCTGTTGCACCGACAAAAAGCAGTAACGTAATAGCGGTTGCAACAGCACCGCCGTAAGGGAGCATCATGGTTGCCTTGTCAAAGACATCCGTATACCTCAGGCTGCCAAAGGTGGTAAAAATAAGAAAAATGCCGAGGATAAACCCAAAATCGCCTATTCTGTTAACAACAAATGCCTTTTTGCCTGCGTTTGCGTTGTTGTGGTCATCATACCAGAATCCAATCAGAAGGTAGGAACAAAGTCCCACACCTTCCCAGCCAACAAACATCATTAAAAAGTTGTTGCCCATAACAAGCAGCAACATGGCAAACACAAACAGGTTTAAATATGTAAAGAAACGCCAGTAAGCCTTATCATGATGCATATAGCCTGTTGAGTAAATGTGAATTAAAAACCCGACACCTGTAACAACCAACAGCATTACAGCACTTAAGGGATCTAAAAGAAAGGCAACGTTAACAGAAAAATTGCCTGTGGAAATCCATGAATAGACAGTCTCTTCAATTACCCTTGCATGAGGCGGAAGTCCAAGCAGTTGAAAAAATGCATATAAAGAGAACAGGAAAGAAAGTCCGATTGCGGTGATTGCCACTGTGTGCACCGCCGTTTTCGTAAACCTGTAACCAAAAAGCCCGTTAATAAAAGCTCCTATGGCAGGAAAAAGGGGAATAAAGACGATGTATCTAAACATATTTTCACCTACCCTTTTAAAGTATTTAAGCTGTCCATATCAACCGTGCCTTTTTGTCTGAACAGCAAAATTATGATAGCAAGCCCTATGGACACCTCTGCTGCAGCAACAGCCATTATGAAAAAGACATACATAAGTCCTATGGTTGATTTGAGCATGTTTGAATAAGTTACAAAAATAAGATTAACGGAGTTCAGCATGAGCTCAATTGACATAAAACAGACAAGCAGATTTCTCCTGATGACAAATCCTATAACACCAATTGAAAAAAGTAGTATCCCAAGCAACAGATGAAAATTCGTAACCACAATTTACCCCCTTAATCTTTGCTTTTTCCAAGCACCACGGCACCAATAATACCAACTATCAGAACAACAGAAACAAGCTCAAAGGGCAAAAGGAAGTCAGAAAAAAGCACCTTTCCTATCATGCGTGTGGAATCAAGCCCTTTCAGACCTTCCGAGAGCATGTCTCCCGGCTCAACATTTGTTCTGACAGTCTGTATGGCAAGAAAAAGCTCTATTAACATAACAACAGCAAGAAAGACTCCCCATATTCTGCCTGAGCTCCAGGTAGGCTTTACGCCGGAAATATCTCCTAGATTAAGTAACATTATGACGAAAACGAACATTACCATTATCGCCCCGGCATAGACTATAACCTGAATTGCTGCGATAAACTCCGCATTAAGCAGAAGGTAGTTCACCGCAAGGGACAACATGACAATAATCAAAGACGCAGCACTGTAAACAGGATTTTTCTGCAAAATAGTTGAGAAGGCTGCAACAACAGCCACTAAACCAAAAAAATAGGATAAATATGTTGAAATCATAGCTTTACCTCATCACCTCTCCGTAAGAGGGTATCTCTGTCTAAAATTAGTTCTTCCCTTTTGTACCTGGCGTTTTCGTACTCAGGTGTTAGTATAATGGCATTTACGGGACAGGCTTGCTGACACAATCCGCAATAAATACATCTCCATCCGTCAAGCACATAACTTTTCGGATATCTCATGCCATCTTCCATTTCACCTATTTCAATCTTTATAGCCTTTGCAGGACAAATCGCCTCACACAGACCACAGGCAACACATTTGATGGTTCCGTCCGGCTTTCTGCCTATTACATGCAGTCCCCTGTATTGGGGAAAGGATCCAACCTTTTCCTCGGGATAATGAACCGTGATCGGTTTACTGAAAAAATATCTGAGTGTAACTATCAGCCCTTTTATTAATGGTTTAATCATAACTCTCTCACCTGTCCTATTTTATAAACTGCATTACAGCACCTGTAACAATAATGTTAGCCAGTGCTATTGGCACCAGAACCTTCCAGCCAAACTTCATAAGCTGGTCATACCTCACCCTCGGATAGGTAGCCCTTAACCAGATGAAGAAATAAACCAGCACGAAAACCTTAATCATAAACCACACGAGGGGTGGCAAAAAGGGACCCTGCCAGCCGCCTAAAAACAGGGTGGTGGCAAGACTTGCTATGGTTATCATGTTTGCATATTCTGCCATAAAGAACATGGCAAACTTCATACTGCTGTAATCGGCATGGAAACCTGCAACAAGCTCTGACTCCGCTTCAGGCATATCAAAGGGTGTTCTGTTAAGTTCGGCAGTCCCGCATATAAGGTATAGGATAAAGGCTACAGGCTGATAAACCACATTCCAGACCTCTTTCTGCCCATTGACAATATCAACAAGATTCAGTGAACCTGAAATCATCACAACACCCAGTACAGAAAGGGTGAGAGCCAGTTCGTAACTAACCATCTGGGCAGCACCTCTTAAGGCTCCCATCAGGGCATACTTGTTGTTTGCAGACCATCCGCCAAAGACAACACCATAGGAACCAAGCCCTGCAAGGGCAAAAATGTAGAGTATGGCAATATTGAGCTCTGTTATCCTCATCGGCACAGGCTCTTTCAAAAGTCCGAAAAAGGTGGTTGTGTCGCCAAAAGGTATGACGGCAAAACTCATCAAGGCAGGCACTATGCTTATCATGGGAGCAAGCACAAAAAGCAGCTTGCTTGCCTTAACAGGTATAATGTCTTCTTTGAAGAAAAGCTTAACGCCATCAGCTATCGGCTGAAGCAGTCCGTGCCAGCCTGCATACATGGGACCCACCCTTATCTGGATATGTCCTATAACCTTTCTTTCTATCCAGGTCAGATAAGCCACGCATAACATGACACAGGCAAAGACAACCACAATTTTTATTAAGGTGAAAATGACAAGATTCATATCAATCATAGAGCCTTCCCCTTTTCAAACTTCTCTACTTTCACAGCAGACACTTTTAACTCTGGTATCTTTGATACAGGATCAAGGATGGGATTGGTAAGTTTATTAACAGCGGCTTCATAAAAGTGAAAACGCTTGAACACAACGCCCTTAGGCACCCTGTCGGCAAGCTTGGCTTTAACAATCACATGCCCCCTTCTGCTGGTTATTTTTATCCAGTCACCTTCCTGCAGACCAAGATTTTTGGCATCCTCTGGATTTATCTCAGCCATACTTTCCGGACAGAAGTTGTTTAACAGCCAGGATTTCCTTGTCATTGTAGCTGAATGGTACTGATAATAATCCCTTCCTGTTGTGAGCACAAAAGGATAATCTTTGTCCGCGGTTTCCGCCGGTGGTCTGAACTCAACAGCTGCCAACAGCCCCTTTCCTCTGACAATCTTTGCAGCGTGGAGAATAGGAGTACCAGGGTGTGATGTGTCCGGACAGGGCCAGGCAACACCCCTCAACCCCAGCCTGTTGTAAGTAATTCCTGCATACTGAGGTGTTACCTTTCTTATCTCTTCAAAAATCTCCTCACTGTCCCTGTAGTTCATGGGATAGCCCATCCTTGAGGCAACATCACAGATAATCTGCCAGTCCTGTCTTGCCTCTCCGGGCTCGGTAACAGCCTTTCTTACCCGCTGAACACGTCTTTCTGTATTAGTAAATGTTCCGTCCTTTTCCGCAAAGGAGGCTGCAGGTAAAACAACATGTGCAATTTTTGCCGTTTCTGTAAGGAAAATATCCTGAACAACAAGCAGTTCAAGCTTTTCAAAAGCCTCTTTCACATGTTCCAGATCGGGGTCTGTAACCAGCGGATTTTCTCCCATTACGTAAAGTGCTTTTAATTTGCCTTCCTCTGCTGCATGGCTCATTTCAACAACGGTAAGTCCCGGGGTTCCGGAAAGCTTACAGCCCCAGAATTCCTCAAACTTCTTCCTGTTCTCGTCCACATTGACCTTCTGGTAACCGGGAAAAACATCGGGCAGTCCACCCATGTCACAGGCACCCTGCACATTGTTCTGCCCCCTTAAGGGATTGACACCTGTACCCGGTTTGCCAATATGTCCGCAAAGCAACGCCAGATTTGACAGAGCCTTTACATTATCGGTTCCTTTGGAATGCTGGGTTATCCCCATGCAGTAAAGGATAGCGGAAGCCTTTGATTTTGCATAAAGTCTTGCAGCTTCAACAATCTTTTCTGCGGATATGCCTGTAATCTCTTCCACATACTGGGGCGTATATTTTGAAACCACATTTTTAAGCTCATCAAAGCCTTCTGTGTTTTCTTCAACAAACTTTTTGTCGTAAAGTCCTTCGTTTATGATAACATTCGCCATTCCGTTAACAATAGCGATGTCATAACCGGGTTTTGGTGACAGCCAGAGTGTTGCCTCTTCAACAAGGTCAATCTTTCTGGGATCAACAACCACAAGTTTTACTCCGTGATACCGTGCCAGCTGTCTTAACCACATGCCTATGACAGGATGGGTTTCGGTAGTGTTGCTGCCCAGAATAAGCAAAACCTCAGCGTTCTTAAAATCTTCTATATAGTTTGTCATTGCACCAGAACCGAGGGTTGCGGCCAGACCGGCCACAGTGGCGGAGTGTCAAAGTCGGGCACAATGGTCTAAATTGTTCGTTCCAATCACAGCACGGATAAACTTTTGAAAAACATAGTTGTCTTCGTTGGTACACCTTGCAGAAGTAAGTCCGGCAATGCTGTCGGAACCATACTTTTCCTTTATCTCTGAAAGCCTGCCGGCAACATAGCCCAATGCCTCTTCCCAGCTCGTTTCAACAAGTTCTCCATTTTTTCTGATAAGCGGCTTTTTAAGTCTCTCTTCACTGTTTACAAACTCATATCCAAATCTGCCTTTTACACACAAAGTGCCCTTATTTGGACCGGCAAAAGGATTGGTCGTAACCTTAATCACCCTGTTTTCAAAGACATTAAGCTCCAGATTGCAGCCCACACCGCAGTATCCGCACACTGTGGGCACCCTTTTTATCTGCCACAATCTGCCCTTTGTGGGGCTCATGTTTTCTGTCAGCGCACCTACTGGACAGACAGACAGACATTCGCCGCAGGATATGCACCTTTCGGGATTTACAACCTCAACACGGGCATCAAAACCATTCCCCTTAAGATCCAGCACATCTCTTCCAACCACTTCCCTGCAAACCCTGACACAACGGCTACACACAACACATCTGTTGGGATGATACTTTATGGCAGGTGTAGAATACTGCTTATACTCCTTTTTTGGGGCATTAACAGAGTAAGTCTGGACAGACACCTCATATTCAAAAACTAAATCCTGTAACTTACATTCACCGCCTTTGTCACAAATAGGGCAGTCAAGGGGATGATTCAACAGCATAAACTTCAGTATATCCCGCCTCATTTCCCTGATTTCCGGTGTGTCCGTTTCCACCCTCATACCGTCAACAGCCGGTGTATTACATGCAGTAACAGGTTTTTCGTAGCCATCCACCTTTACAACACACATCCTACAAGAACCAATGGGCAAAACCTTTTCAAGGTAGCAAAGTGTGGGAATGTAAATGCCCGCTGACCTTGCAATTTCCAGTATGGTTTTTCCTTCCTGCCCTTCTATTTCCTTACCGTTTATTACAACACGCATATTAGTAACTCCTCTTTCTATTTTGCGTAAGCATAGGTAACTATTCTGTAACATCTGAGACAACGCGATGCCTCTGTTATCGCCTCTTTCTCGGTATATCCCTTTGTGTACTCGGCAAAACTTTTTACCCTCTCCTGAGGTGGGTCATGCTTGATGGGCACTCTTTTCACGCCTCCCGGAATCTTCATCTTTTCCTTTGGATCAAAGGGTTTGAGCGGATCTATAAATTTTACATCCTTTTCTTCGTCCAGCAGCCTTGGCGTGCCCTCTCTCAAAAACATGTCTATCTTCATCGCCGCCAGCCTTCCATGGGCACAGGCTCTTATAAGGACATCGGCACCTGTAACACAGTCACCGCCGGAAAAGACTCCAAGTCTTGTGCTCATAAAGTTTTCGTCAACCTTTATTGTTGCCTTTTTCGTGATTTCAACACCCTTTATGCCTGTAACACAGCAGCCGATATCCGCCTCCTGACCGATAGCCGGCACAATAACATCTGTTTCTATAACAAATTCGGAACCCGGAACAGGCACAGGACTTCTTCTGCCGGAGGCATCGGGCTCTCCCAGTTCCATCTTTATACACTCAAGCCCAACCACTTTGCCGTCTTTACTTATAAGTCTTTTGGGAGCGGTAAGCATATGGAACTTCACGCCTTCCTCTTCCGCCTCCATCACCTCAACAAAGTCTGCCGGCATTTCCTTTTTTGACCTTCTGTAAACAAGGTTCACATCTTCAAAACCCATTCTCAGGGCACTTCTCACACAGTCCATGGCAACGTTTCCGCCGCCAACCACAACTATCTTTTTCCCTTTTGGAATCTCTTCGTTAAGATTGATATAACGGAGGAAGTAAACACCGGGGATATATCCCTGCAGAGACTGATCCTCACCCTCAATATCCATCTTTTTATGGCAGTGACAGCCCAGTCCCACAAAAAAGGCTTTGTATCCTTCCTTTTCCAGATCTTCAATGGTAAAGTCTATGCCAAAGTTTTTGTTATAAATAATCTCCACACCAAGCTTTTCTATATTGGCAACTTCACCACCTAAAATCTCACGAGGCAGTCTGTAATCAGGAATTCCAACCGCCGCCATCCCACCCGGTTCAGGAAGTGCCTCATAAATTGTTACCTTATAGCCCTTCTTCGCCAGGAAAAATGCGGCTGTAAGTCCTGCAGGACCGGCACCGATTACGGCAACTTTGATATTTTTTGGTTCTTCAACGGTGAATCGAGCCTGTTTCTTTCTTTTAAGCTCAAAATCGGCAACAAACCTTTTTAAATGTTTTATCTGCAGTGATTCGTCAATCAAACCCCTTCTACAGTTAAACTCACAGGGTCTGACACAAACCCTTCCCACAACACCGGGCATTGGCAGTCTTTCCCTGATAACATCAAGAGACTTTTCAAACCTGCCGTACTTTATCTCTTCTATGTATTTTGGTATATCAAGGTGAATAGGACACGCCTGTATGCATGGTGCGGTAAGAATGGTTTTAAACTCATAATTATCTCTGCTGACCTTTGTCCTTTTATTTATCACTTCTATAAAGCTGTCCCTATATTTTGTCAAAAGCTCAATAAATACAAGAGGTGAACTCTGCCCTATTTCACACATGGAGGAACTGGAAATATTCTGTGCAAGCTGCAACATCATCTCCAGATCAGCCTCCGTGCCATCACCGTTCACCATCTTTTCCATAATATCGGCAATGACACGGGTACCTGCACGACAGGGAATGCACTGTCCGCAGGAATTTTGCTGGATAGCCTTCGCATACTCATAACAAAGGGCAACAATGTTAAGATTGCTGTCAAAAACTTCCAGCCCACCCCAGCCTATTAATCCGGACACCGCCTTGTTATCATAGACAGGGGCTTTGCTGCAATCAACTTCCTGGTTGTTCCAGAAACAGTATGTCTTTTCTGACATGGTTAACTCCGTTTATCGGTCTATTTCACCTAAAACTATATCAATGCTACCTATAACAGCCACAACATCCGCCACCATTGAACCCTTAACGATAAAAGGCATGGCTGACAGATTTATAAAACAGGAAGACTTGATTCTCATTCTGTATGGATTTGCAGAACCGTCGCTTACGAGATAATATCCGAACTCACCCTTTGCGTTTTCAACAGAGGCATAAACCTCACCCTTAGGAACGGTGAAACCACCTGAAGCCAGCTTAAACTGCATTATCAAAGACTCTATGTTGGTCAGCACCTTTTCCTTTTCTGGAAAAACAAGCTGAGGCACATCAGCGTTTACGGGACCTCCCGGCAGCATCTTTATCGCCTGCTTTAGTATCCTGTTACTCTGTCTGAGTTCCTCCAGCCTTACAAGATATCTGTCGTAACAGTCTCCATGTGTCCCAATAGGTATATCAAATTCGTAATTTTCATAGCCTGAATAGGGTGTTGCCTTTCTGAAGTCAAACTTTACACCTGACCCTCTGAGGACAGGTCCTGTAATACCCCAGTTTATTGCGTCCTCAGCAGATATATAACCCACACCTTTTGTCCTTGCAATCCAGATGGGGTTTTTTGTCAGAAGCGTCTCATACTCATCAACGTGGGCATCAAAGGCGTCCACAAACTTCTTAAGTCTTCCTGTAAACCCTTCAGGCAGGTCGTTCATCACCCCGCCTATCCTTATGTATGAAGGGGTTAGTCTCTGCCCACTCGCCATTTCAAACATGTCAAGTATCTCTTCCCTTTCCCTGAAACAGTAAAAGTAAAGGGTCATTGCACCTATGTCAAGGGCATGAGTAGCAAGCCAGATAAGATGAGCGGCTATTCTTGAAAGTTCAGCCATTATCACCCTTATCACCTTTGCCCTTTCAGGCACTTCCACACCGCACAGCTTCTCAACGGCAAGACAATAGGCAAGGTTATTATTCATGGCAGCGGTGTAGTCAAGTCTGTCAGAAAAAACAATATTCTGCAGATAAGTTCTTGCCTCACCTAACTTTTCAACGCCCCTGTGAAGATGTCCAATAACAGGTATCGCCTTATGTACCACCTCACCGTCTAACTCAAGAATAACCCGCAGAACACCATGTGTTGCGGGATGCTGGGGACCCATGCTCAGGGTCATGTATTTCTTTTCTTCAGCCATTATTATGACTCCTCATATCCCTGTAAGGGAAATTCCTTCTTCAACGGGTGATATTTATAGTCTTCATTCATAAGAATTCTTCTTAAATCAGGATGATTGGTGAAGGTTACACCAAACATATCAAAAACCTCTCTTTCAAGCCATTCGGCACCTTTCCAGATAGAGGTGACGCTTTCCAGAGCATCATTTTCCCCAACAAAGGTTTTTACCCTGATTCTTGTACTGTTTTTTATGGAAAATATGTGATACACAACCTCAAACCGCTTCTGTCTATTGGGATAGTCAACGGCGGTTATATCGGAAATGAGGTCAAAACCAAGCTCTTCATCGTTTTTTATGTAATTCATGAAGTTAATGAGGTCATCTGCTTCCACAACAAAGGTTGGCATATCAATGCCCATAAAGGCATCCTTCGGCCCTTTGCCATATCCCTGTTTTACTTTTTCCAAAATCTCAGCTGAGTTCATATAAACTCCTATACCCTGTCTTTTAATGTCTCTTTTTCAATCTTCTTTCTTAACATTACAATCGCCTTTAGCAGCGATTCAGGCTTTGGCGGACAACCTGCCACATAAACATCTACAGGTATATACTTATCAACGCCCTGTACAACGTTATAGGTGTTAAAAATCCCCCCGGAACAGGCACAGGCACCATAGGCTATCACCCACTTTGGTTCTGGCATCTGGTTGTAGAGCCTTAGCACGTAGGGCAACATCTTTTTTGTTAACGTGCCGGGCACTATCAATAAATCTGCCTGTCTCGGTGAGCCTCTGAACACCTCAGCACCAAACCTTGAAATGTCATGCCTTGAAGATGCTGCAACCATCATCTCAAGGGCACAGCAGGCAAGACCAAAGGTCATGGGCCAGAGTGAATTTTTTCTGCTCCAGTTAACGATTTTATCAAGAGAAGTGGTTATAATACCTAAATGACTTTCTATTCCCATTCTAATGCTCCTTTTCCCCAGACATAGATTAAACCGATTATCAAAATTGCCATAAAAACAAGCATTTCAATAAATCCAAACCAGCCTAACTCTTTAAACAGGACAGCCCATGGATACATAAAGGCAGCTTCTATATCAAAGACAATAAAAAGCATGGCTACAATGTAGTAGCGGACAGGATAGCGCCGCCTCGCATCGCCGACAGGGATAACACCGCACTCATAGGGCATAAGTTTATCTGGGTTTGGTTTTTTATGACCTATAAGAGAGGATACAATAAGCGACCCGCAGGCAAATATAAGGGCGATAATGCCTAAAATTAAAATAGGTAAGTAGTTCTGCAACTTTTGCCCCCTCCCAAAAGATTTTCTGTTTTAAATACAATTTTTAATTATACTTATCATATATAAAAGTCAAGCTTTTTAATGCATCATTAAAAATGTTACAGCCTTTTCAGTCCAGTTCAGCATAGCTGTTGGGTAAAATCCCATAACAATAATAAACAGTATTGAAAAGTAGCTGTATATCTTCAGTGTAACAGAGGCTTTAAATGGCTCTTTTATGTCTGGCTGAAAGAGATAAGCCTGTCTCGCTACAAGCAGATAGTAATAAACAGACACCACACTGTTCAAAAAGGCAATCAGCACTATTCCGAGATAGCCTTTGCTTATAGCGGCTGAAAAAATCATCCATTTTCCTGTAAAACCAACAAAGGGTGGCACCCCGCCCAATGAAAGCAACGCCAGTAATAAAGCCAGTGCAAGAAGCGGTGCCCTCTGACTCAGCCCTTTCAGTATGTAAATACTTGAATCGTTCTGCTCCTTTATAAGGTTATCGGCTATAATAAAGACGGTAAAATTCATTATAAGATAGGAAAATACATAAAAGAGAGTGGAAGATGCACCGGCTTTATTCATCATCACCAAACCAACAAGCATATAACCTGCCTGTGCAATACTGGAATAGGCAAGCAGCCTTTTCAGATCTTTCTGCTGAACCGCCAGCAGGTTGCCAAATGTCATGGTTAAAACTGCAGCCACCAGAAGCACCTTCTCAATGCTCAGCAAGACAGGAAACAAAAACATAAACAGACGCAAAAGAACGGCAACACCAGCCACCTTTGAAACCGTTGCCACATATGTTGTGACTGATATGTCTGAAGCCTGATATACATCAGGAGCCCAGAAGCTGAAAGGTAGTATTGCAAGCTTAAAGAAGAATGCCGCCAGAAAGAATATGAAACCAACTATTAAAATACCATCTGTCCCCAGAATGGGAGCCATATCCCTCATGGCATAAAGACTGGTGTTGGTAAAGTATGGGAAAATGAAGGAGTAACCGTAAAGCGTTATGGCTGATGCAACACCGCCGATAAAAATAAATTTTACTGTCGCCTCCGTGCTTATCTTTTTATGTTTCAGAAATCCTGCCAGCACAAACATGGAGTAGGATGAAAGTTCCAGTGACAAAAAAAGGGTTATAAACTCTGTAGCACTGGAAAGCATTATCATGCCGAGGTTAGAGGTAAACAGGAAAAAGAGAAACTCTGGATACATCTTTTTAATATGCTCGTCAGACCTGTCATCGGTCATGTATATGACCAGAAACAGCCCGAGTGTGAGCAGAAGCTTTACCGATTGTGAGAAAAGGTCAACCTTATAGCTTCCGTAAAACAGAACCGCATCGGCGTTGACTGTAAACAAAACAAGAATAAAGTTTAAAAAGCTGAAGATTAAAGCCAGTCTATATAGATTTTCGAACTTTGTCTTACTTAAGGAGCAAAGTAAAAACACAACGGCAAGTATAAAACAGAATATTTCGGGTAATATATTCATTAACACGTTTAAGCCCCTCCTCTATATGCTGCCGAGTTTAGCTACTAAATTTTTTGTTTCAGACTGTAACAGGTCAAGTATCAGGCTCGGATACATGCCGAATAAAAAGAGAGCAACCACAAGTATCACCAGCGGAATCACATCAAAATTCGTAATATCGGTTAAACCTTCCCATCTGGGATTTGTCCTGCCAAAATATGTCTTCTGAACACATCTTAATATGTAAAAAGCGGTTACCACCACTGATATTACAGCTATTATACCGAAGATTGTGTATTTTTTAACACCAGCTATAAATACAAGTAACTCTGCAACAAAGGGGGCAAAGCCCGGCAGTCCCAGACCCGCCATGCCGGCAAGGGCAAAGAAAAAAGCAGCCCTCGGCATAACGTTGGCAATGCCACCTAAATCACTTATCATACGTGTATGTGTTTTGTTATACATGCCGCCAATTGAGGCAAAGTAAAGGGCTGTAACCAGACCGTGTGCAAACATCTGAAAGGCCGCCCCGTTCATCCCTGTGAGAGTCATCGTGGATATACCAAAAAGCACCATGCCCATGTGAGACACGCTTGAAAAACCAACCATAAACTTCATATCATCCTGAGAGATGGCTGTAAAGGCACCGTAAACAATGTTACACATGGAAAGCCCCATCATGACCAGTGCCCAGTCTCTCAATCCTTCCGGAAGCAGTGGTATTGCAATCCTGAGAAGACCATAGCCACCGAGCTTCATCAGCACACCTGCATGAAGCATACTTACCGCAGATGGTGCACAGGCATGACCTTCAGGTGACCATGTGTGCAAAGGAAAAGAGGGAACGATACTGCCAAAACCTATAAAGAACAGAAGAAACAAAAGAGACTGCACATCCTTCGGATACTGTGCAAGTCTTTTCAGTTCCATCAGGTTGAATGTGTTAAGTCCTGCAGCCTTGTAAAGATAAAGTATGCCACCCATAACAAAGGCACTACCGAAGAAAAGCACCAGTGTCAGTTTAAATGCTGCGTACTCCCTGTTTTTTCCAGACCCCCAGATTGCGATTAAAAGATACATCGGCAAAACTGCCACTTCATAAAAAAGGGCAAAAAAGAACAAATCCTGTGTCATAAACACACCGAAGACGCCGGTAGCAAGAAATATCAGAAAGCCATAAAACTCTTTTACACGTTCTTCCACATGCCACGAAACCATCACACCAGTAAATATTGCAATGGCATTTAAAAGAACAAGCGGGACGCTCAGACCATCTACAGCAAGAATATAGTTTATGCCCCAGCTCGGCACCCACGGAATAAACTCCATAAACTGCATACCGTACAGGGATCTGTCGTACATAAGAAAGACAGCTATAGCGAGAAGTAGCGTTATGCCGGTACCAATAAGCGATATGACCCTTATAGCTGTTTTCTGCTCAGGTTTGCAGAAAAGTATCAGCAAAACCGTTATTGTTGGAACAATCAGAATAAAGGATAATATTGGAAAAGCCAAGGCCGTCCTCCTTTTAAATTAACTGCCATAAAAATACTATTAAAAGCAATAATGCTATGGATGTCCCAAGATATCTTTGCAAAAGTCCGTTCATCAAATGGGACAGAAATCTGCCCGAGTAAATCACCAGATTACCGGAGCCGTTAATCCCTGTATCGTTAATCACCTTTCTGTCTATCCAGTTCAGCACAAAAGAGAAGGGAATCACCATGCCCCTTACAACCAAGAAATAAAAGTCGTCCACATAGTATTTGTTAACCAGTAAAGCTTTTATCCAGGCCACCTTCTCGGCAAATCCCTCTGTTCTTCCGATCTTTCCTCCAAACTGATAATATGCAAACCCGATACCGAGAATAACAACCAATGTTGATTTTATCATTACGCCCCAGTGAAGATGTTCCACCTCATCCTTACCGAGCAAAAATTTGTCAAAGTATCCACCAAGCCAGGGCGTGTCAATAAATCCAACAAAGACAGCGAAAACAGCAAGGATTATAAGGGGTATTGTCATGTTTGCAGGGGAATCGTGCCCATGATGAGCCTCGTGATGTGCCTCATTACCTTCTTCATGTTCCCCCTGTTTTTTATGTTCCGGCTCTGGCGAGAGTAAAACAAATATCATCCTGAAGGTGTAGTAGGCGGTTAAAAAACTTACCAGCATTACACCGTATGCAAAAAGTTCCTTTCCGTTCTGTTCAAAGGCAACGATAATGGCATCTTTGCTGAAAAAACCTGCAAAGGGAAAGACTCCCGCAAGGGCTAAAGAGCCTATTATCAGCGTTGTAAGGGTTATCTTCATCTTTCTCACACCTCCCTGCTCTGCCATTTCCCACATATCGTTGGTGTTAAAATGATGAATCAGACTACCTGCACAGAGAAACAGAAGGGCTTTAAAAAATGCATGGGTAAAAAGATGAAACACCCCCGCCTTGTAACCACCACCACCGAGGACAGAAATCATAAGACCTAACTGGCTGATGGTTGAATAAGCCATCACCTTCTTAACATCATTCTGCACAAGTGCGATTGTTGCGGCGATAAAGGATGTGAGCAATCCTATGACAGCTATAAACTCCATGGTAAAGGGTGAGGCACTGAAAAAGCCATAGGCCCTTGCAATCAGATAAATGCCTGCCGCAACCATTGTGGCTGCATGGATTAAAGCCGAAACAGGTGTAGGACCTTCCATCGCATCGGGCAGCCAGGCATGAAGCGGAAACTGGGCACTTTTTCCCATAATTCCCATGAATATGAGTAAAGATGTTGCAGTAATAAAAGATGGAGAAACTCCAAGATTTTTACCGAGAACATTTAACGAGTTGAAATCCAGATTACCAAAACCGACCAGTAGCATTAACAATCCAACAAAAAACCCAAAATCACCGAACCTTGTCATTACAAAAGCCTTTTTGGCGGCTGCGGCTGCCTCAGGCTTATGAAACCAGAAGCCTATCAGCAGAAAAGAGGCGGCTCCCACAAGTTCCCAGCCGAAAAACGCCTGAAGCAGTGTGGGAGAAACTACAAAAACCAGCATTGCCCATGAAAAGAGAGAAAGCCATGCGTAATATCTTGCAAGTCCTTTATCACCATGCATATAACCGATGGAGTATATATGAACAAGCAGACTGACAAGACAGACTATAAACATCATACCTAAGCTTAGGGAGTCAAAGATAAAACCAAACCTGAGCGAGAAATAGTCTGTGACCAACCACTGAAAATAGTATATTTCCTGCTGCCGCACACCTTCAAAGTTCCTTGCATAGAGAATTATTGTCAACACCATTGAAAAGAGTATGGCAAGGATGGCGATAAAGGCAGAAAGTTTTTTGCTGGTTCTTGCAAAAATGGCGATTAAAAGCAACGAAAAAAATGGTGAAAATACAGCTAAGGCAACAAGTTTTAAATTCTCACTCATTTATTTACCCCTTAAGCTCATTGAGTTTTTCTGAATCTATCAGTTTGTAATGTCTGAAGGTCAGGAAGATTAATGCAAGGGCTATTGTGGTTTCTGCTGCAGCAAGGGCGATTATAAAAATGGCAACCACCTGTCCCACGGCCGCACCGTTCGTAACAAACTTATTGAGGGCAAGAAGATTCAGCGTAACACCGTTCAGAATAAGCTCCACACAGATCAGCATAATAACAAGATTCCTTCTTATCAAAACCCCCACAAGCCCGATACAGACAAGAAAAAGGCTCAGCAAAAGATAGGGAAAAAGAGATGACGCCATGTTAATCCTCCTTCCTTGCAAGCACTATAGCACCCATAATTGCAACAAGCAGAATTACAGAAATGATTTCAAAAGGAACCGCATAGGGCATAGCCAGCAAATTACCAACTTCCTTTACGCCCTGCGAAGGAACTCCCAGCATAATCTTTTCATGGAAAAACTTCCGGTAGTAAAGTGCAAATATGACAATAAAAAGTGCAAGCGACGTAACCACACCTATCATTATCTTGTAAGGATTAATTTTCTGAGGCATTACAGTGGTTGGCGGTGAAAGCATTATAACGAATATTATGGCAACCGAAATGGCACCCACATACACAAGCACCTGAAGTGCAGCCAGAAATTCATAGCCCAGAAATATGTAAATACCAGCTATGGAGAATATGGAAAAAGCCATAGCAAAGGCATTGTAAATGGGCTTCTGAAGAAAAACCGCCAGAACAGCAAAAACCGCTATAACTAACCAGAAGATTAAAAATATAACATCATTAAGCATTTTTCTCTCCTAAGGTGTCAAGCCTGAGAACTAATTTATCTTTTTCTACTTCTGCCACTTCATAAACAGTTGAATGTTCTATGGCATTTACAGGACAGCTGTCAACACAAAGTCCACAGTAAATACAAAGTCCCAGATCAACATAGAATTCAGAAAGCTTTTTTTTCTTTTCGCCTTCAGGGGTATAAGAAGATAACTTTATAGCTCCGGCAGGGCAAATCCTTTCACAGTTCCCGCAGGCAATACATTTAAGTTCTCCCGTTTCTTCATTCCTTTTTAGCCTGATTGAGCCTCTGTACCTTTCTGCAATAACCTTCTTCTCATGGGGATACTGCAACGTTACTGGTTTTTTAAAAAGATAAGAAAAAGAGAGCAAAAGCCCCTTTATCACCGTTTTTATACCTATGTTCACTTTTTCAAAATAAGAAGCCTTCATCGAACCCCTCTTTAAACTAAAATAGTTTCAGTACAAAGGTTGTTACCAATAAATTCAGCAGTGCCAGGGGCACCAGAAATTTCCAGCAGAAGTTCATCAACTGATCAGGTCTCAGTCGCGGAAAAGCCCATCTGACCCAGATTATGAAGAACACAATGGCATAGGTTTTTATGAAAAACCATACCACAGGCGGCAGCAAAGGTCCTCTCCAGCCACCGAGAAATAAAGTGGTTGCCATAGCAGCCACAAGAAACATATTTGTGTATTCAGCCATGAAAAATATGGCAAATCTCATACCCGAATACTCTGTGTGGAAACCGGCAACAAGTTCGGACTCTGCCTCAGGTATATCAAAAGGCGTTCTGTTAAGTTCCGCAACCGCAGCAATGATATAAACAACAAAGGCTACAGGCTGTATCAGGATAAACCACACATCCTGTTTGGCAACAATTTCTGAAAGTTTTAAAGACTGAGTAATTATTACTATGCCCAGAATGCTTAAGATTATAGGAACCTCATAGGCTATGGACTGGGCGATAGACCTTACGGCACCCATTAATGAATATTTGTTGTTTGATGCCCATCCTGCCATAAAAATACCTATGGTTGCGATACAGGATATACTGAAAAAATACAAAAGACCAATATTCAGATCCTGAACCTGAAGTTTATCTGAAAAGGGAATTACAACAAACATAAGCAGTGAAGGGAAAAACACAAGATAGGGAGCCAGCGGAAAAAGTTTTTTGTCCACACCTTTCGGCGTAATAATCTCTTTACCTATCAGCTTTACACCATCTGCTGCACTCTGAATAGCTCCGTGAAAACCCACCTCCATAGGTCCAAGCCTTAGCTGAATATGGGCAGAAACCTTTCTCTCAAGCCAGACAGCAAAGAGTGCATTTATGGTAAAAACAGCCATAACACCAATAATACTTAAAACCAGGTTGAACAACATATTTCCTGTAAGGGCAACACCAAAAACATCCACTTTAGTCCCTCCTAACGGTCTATTTCAGGAATAACCACATCTATACTTCCCAGTATGGCTACAACATCGGAAATCTTGTTTCCGGGAAGCAGCTTATCAAGGATACTTAAATTTGAAAATGCAGGGTCACGTAACTTAAACCTTGAAGGCTTTGTGGAACCATCGCTCACAATATAAACGCCGAGCAAACCTCTTGAGGTTTCAACAGCATTATAAAATTCGCCTTCCGGTAGCTTTATCACCTTGGGAGCCTTTTCTTTATACTCACCTTCCGGCAACATATTCACAGCCTGTTCAACAATCCTCACAGACTGAATAATCTCTTTCATCCTCACCTTGTATCTGTCGTAACAGTCCCCCTTTTCGCCAGTGGGTATCTCAAAGTCTATTCTGTCATAAACAGAATAGGGTTCGTTTTTTCTTAAGTCGTAGGAAACACCTGAACCTCTCGCCACGGGACCTGTAAGCCCGAAGTCAATAACGTCCTGTTTTGTTATAAAACCTATATCCTTAACCCTTTCAAGGAAGATTATACTTTCAATAAGCTCTTCTGTATCCTTCATTCTGTCTCTTATCATTCTGAGAAACTCATCAAGCATCTTCATAAACTGAGGCGTCAAATCGTCTTTTACACCACCAACGCAGAAATAGTTATTGGTCATCCTCTGTCCTGTAACCTCTTCAAACATATCCATTATCCGTTCCCTTGCATCAAAGACCCACAAAAAGGGTGTGAAGGCACCCAGATCCAGCAAAAAGGCACCTACCCACAAAAGATGAGAAGCGATTCGGTTAAGCTCCCCCATTATAACCCTTATATACTCAGCCCTTTCAGGTATCTTAATATTGAGAGCCCTTTCGAGGGCACCAACGTAACCCCATTCAAAAAGCATGGAAGAGACATAGTCAAACCTGTCCATTACAGGCATCATCTGCACATAGGTTCTGTTTTCCGCCATTTTCTCCACACCGCGGTGTGCATAGCCAAGAACCGTCTCTGAGGACAAAACCTTTTCACCCTCCACATTCAGAACAACCCTCAGAACACCATGTGTGGAAGGGTGCTGGGGACCCATGTTGATGAAAAAATCTTTTTTAATCTCTTTAGTCATGTCCATTTATTCTTCCTCTTCTGGTTTCCATGATTTTAAAAGCGGAAATCCTTTCATACCTTCCGGGGTAAGCAGTCTTTTAAGGTCAGGATGGCCACTGAATTTTATACCAAACATGTCGTAAACCTCAGACTCCAGCCAGTTTGCCGAAGGGAAAACAGATGTGATACTTAAAATCTCGTCGTCATAGGCTGCATCCGCATAAATGACTGTTCTGTGCACCCTGTGAAACATATTGTATATGTAAAGCAGTCTCAGCCCATCCCCCTTATCAAAGGCGGTTATGGTTTCGAGAAAGTACCCTTCTTCCTTAAAGGCACGGGCGATTTCGGGCAGCTTACTTTTATCCTTAAGATGGTAGGCGTGACAGAAACCTCTGGCTTCATAAGTAACTTCAATTTTTTCAAGGTTAAAATTATCAACCAACGCTACAAGTGCCATAAATTATTTCCCCTTCTGAATTTTTTCCTGAAGCCTCAGCAAACCGTTTATCAAAGCCTCAGGCCTTGGCGGACAACCAGGCACATATACATCCACAGGCAGAAAACTGTCCACACCTTTCACAACACCGTAGGCGTCCCTTGAAAAAACACCCCCTGATATGGCACAAGCACCTAATGCGAGCACATATTTGGGAGCCGGCATCTGGTCATAAAGGGTCTTCACCCTGCTTGCCATCTTTTTCGTAACGGTCCCTGCAACAATCATCAAATCTGCCTGACGGGGTGATGGTCTGAAAACACCTGCACCGAAACGGTCCAGATCAAATCTTGCGGCACCTGCCGCCATCATCTCTATGGCACAACATGCAAGACCAAAGGTGGCGGGCCAGAGGGAATTTTTCCTGCACCAGTTTAAAACATCTTCAAGAACGGCAAACTTAACCCCGTAAACGTAAGGAACTTCAACCTTTTCCGGTATCTTTACCATTCAAACACTCCTTTTGCCCATGCGTAAACAAGTGCTACGGCTAATATTGCTAAAAACAGAAATATTTCAAACCAGAAGATTAGCCCCTGAAGATCACGGAAAACCATTGCCCAGGGAATGAGGAAAAAAATTTCAACATCAAAGGCAACAAAAAGGAGGGCAATCAGGTAATAACGAACATTAAACTGAATCCATGCTTCTCCGATGGGCTCTTCACCACACTCGTAAGTGGTTAATGTTTTTTCACCAACCGCTTTGGGACTGATAATTTTCGGGATTAACGTAACTAAAGTAACAAAGACAACGCTGATTATACTGAAAAGAAAGACGTAAATATAGCTTTGTAGCACTCTACCCTCCCCCCCAAAAGTAAATGCTTTTACTTACAAGCAAATAA
>FWPU01003048.1_pt1 | contig 43804 bp, 43 predicted proteins | sample 2228361 | NCBI WGS metagenome assembly FWPU01 (sample SAMEA103939777, study PRJEB20133) | metagenome | reverse complement strand
ATGGTGGCGGGTCTTACGGACCACATCTGGAGCTTGGAGGAGCTGTTGACCCATGTTCCTGTTCCTATCAACGATTCATAGGGAGACTACCTAAGGGTATACTCTATAGAAAAACGGAGGAGACCTGAATGAAGACCGTACTGATGGAGCAGGAGGCTGTTGCCCAGACTCCCAACTCGGAGAGTGGCTTTGTGGCGATTAACTACATCACCTGCAAGCCCGAATATCGGGAGCGGTTTGAACACCTGTTTCAGACCCGTGCCCGCGCTATTGATCGCATGCCGGGTTTTCGGGGAATGTATGTATTGCGCCCCCAGCGCGAAGGCGACCCCTACTTGGTGGTGAGCCACTGGGAAAGCGAAGCGCATTTCAAGGCATGGCTCCAGTCGCCTGAATTCTTAGAGGGGCACAAGCGCGGGTTCGAAGATATGCGCTCCGCCAAAGAGCGGGGCGAGGAACCCCCGATGAAATCGGATTTTCGCACCTACGAGGTGATTGCCCGATAGGTCAGCCGAACACCTCTCCTATGGGCGTAGGAGCACGGTATTGTCGATGAGCCGTGCCTTGCCGAAATAGACCGCAACCGCCACCAAGGTGGGGCGCTCGATGCGCTCAACAGGCTCCAGCGTTTCCGCATCGACCACCTCCACATAATCGATACGGGCGAGCGGCTCTTGGGCGATGCGCTCGTAAACCCCTTGACGGATTCGCTGAGCATCTCGCTCGCCTGCTTGTACCTGTTCCTGTGCCCAGCAGAGGCTTTTGTACAAGACCGTGGCGGACTGTCGCTCTTCAGGGCTGAGATAGACATTCCGCGACGACATCGCCAGCCCATCCGCTTCCCGCACAATCGGGCAGGGCACTATCACCACAGGCAGGTTCATATCTTGCACCAACTGTTGGATGATGCGCAGTTGCTGGAAATCTTTCTCGCCAAAGTAGGCACGGTCGGGCGTGACGATATGGAACAACTTGAGCACCACTGTCGCCACCCCTTCAAAGTGTCCGGGGCGTGAGCGCCCGCACAGGGGCTGGGAGAGCCGTTTCACCCGTACCTCTGTCTGGTAGCCCGGTGGGTACATTTCGCTCACTTCAGGGTAGAAGAGAGCGTCCACACCCACCGACTCAGCAAGTTGGTGGTCGCGTTCAAGGTCGCGCGGGTAGCGCTCATAATCCTCATGCGGACCGAACTGAAGCGGGTTCACGAAGATGCTGACGATGACCTTCCCACCATCGGCTTTCGCCCGACGCATCAGGCTCAGGTGCCCCTCGTGGAAGTAGCCCATTGTCGGCACAAAGTGAATTGCATACCCGTCTGCCCTCTGCCGTTGAACCCAGTTTCGTACCTCGCGAATCGTGCGCAGAATCTCCATCGTTATCCCTCCTGTTTACCGTCCCCACAAGAGTTCCATCAGAATCGGTTCATACTGTTCACATAAGCGAGCATTCGCATAGCCAATCCAGCCGACAGGTTCACGAATGTCCAACGGTGCGCGCAACGGTTGCCCGCGCAGGTCGGTAATCACCACGCCCAGCTCTTGGGCTATCAGGGCGGTGCAGATGTCGTAGGGATGACAGGTGAGGGGAGAGTCGCGAAGCCCCATCTGGCGGAATGCCCAAGGGCGGATGTCCGCAACGAGGCGGTCATGCCCACACATCAGTTCGAACAGTTGCCCCCCTGTGCTGGCATACTGGTCCTCAAATACGAGGGGATTAATCGAGGGCTGGTCGCCAAAGACACGCGACCAAAACCGGTGTTCAAACTCCGCCACTTGCAGTTTGCCTTCGGGGAACACCTTGACGAACGAGGCGAATCCGTGGGCGAGTGTCTCAGCCTGACTGGGGCGTAGTTGGGTGGGCTTCACCGTGCCGTCCAGCAGGTTATGCAGTTCTGCATGGGCACCTTGTCCCTTCACCGCCCACACTTGATACGCAAGGTGTTGGCGAGTGGTAGGGAGTTCGGTCTGCATCGCAATCAGGATATGCTCTAAAGTGGTTTCCCTGCCGAAGTTGGGGGCAATCCCGCTCAGGAGCCATGCGCTCCGCTTGTCGTACATTAGGGGGCGCGTGCCATCGATGGGGTCTACAATCAGCAGAAACTCCGCTTCTTGAGGGGGAGTGCCTTCAGGGAGGGGATACCAGCCGTCTTCACTGATACCCTCGGCAATCAGCACGAATGGCACCTCCTGCGCCCACTCGCGACATAGGTCTAATAGCGACCGCTCCACATGCGCATCGATACGATACTGGGTGTCGCCTCCTGCTTCGTGGCTTACAAGTGCCATCGTGGCAGGGTCCTGAGTGCGCATGTAGCGGTAGAGTTGGTCGCGAAGGCGCAGATGCACCTGGCGCAGGCGATGAAGGTAGTAGCTTACCTCGCGACTGAGGAGCAAGTTCATAGCAGGAATTGTACCTATGGGCGGGTATAATCCGTATTGCAATGGACATCATCCCCAAAACGACCGACTATCTGCTGATCGATGGTGCTTATGGTGAAGGCGGCGGGCAGATTGTGAGGACGAGTTTAGCCCTGTCGATGCTCACGGGCATCCCTGTCGAGATTCGCAACATTCGGAAGAAGCGTCCCAATCCGGGGCTTCAACCCCAACACCTGACCGCAGTGCATGCGGCGGCGACCATCAGCCAAGCGCGTGTGGAGGGCGCGATTTTAGGCTCGTCTACGCTCCGTTTCGAGCCATCAGAGATGGAAGGGGGCGATTTCCTGTTCAATGTGGAGGAAATCTCCGGGGCAGGCTCGGCAGGCTCGGTGCTTTTAGTGGCGCAGACCATCCTCCTTCCTCTTGCGTTGAAGGGTCAGTCGGCAAGGATACGGCTATTAGGGGGCACCCATGTGGGCTGGAGTCCGGGAGTGGACTACTTCCAGCATGTGTACCTCCCTGCCTTGCGCTTGATGGGGGTAGAAGCAGAGATTCAGATCTTTAGTGCAGGCTTCTATCCCAAAGGGGGAGGCGACTGCTTGCTTCAAGTGGAGCCTGCCACCCTGCCCCTTCAGCCCATCAACTGGGGAGAGCGTGGCAATCTGAAAGAGATAAAGGTCATCACCACCCTTTCGAACTTGCCCACCCACATCTTGCGTCGTGGAGACGAAGCGGCAGAGACTTTCTTTGGGCTTTCTGGCATACGCCCGCAGATGATTCATCAGGTGTTGCCCTCACGAGGGTTCGGACTATCGCTGACCCTTGTAGCCTATGCCGAAAATGGGATGGCAGGGTTCATTCGGCTTGGTCGGCGCGGGGTTGCTATCGAGCAGGTGGTAGAAGAGGCGTGGAATGAGTTCATTGCGTGGGCAAAGACACGAACCGCAGTAGACCACTTTTTAGCCGACCAACTCCTTCTGCCCGCTCTGTTCGCCTCTGGTGAGAGCACCTGGACCACCTCGCGCGCCACCAGCCGCTTGCGCACCCTCTTGTGGCTCTTACCTCAGTTTGTGCAGGTGGGGTTCGAGCTTACTCCCTATGGCGAGAACGGTTTCCAAGTGCGGGTCATTCCTGGTGGGGAGGGCGTTGCGGGGCTAACCCCACCCAGTGAAGACAATCACACATCTACATAGAATCGCAGGTGCCAGCCCGGCTCCAGCACAAGCCCGTGATAGGTCACCGACTTCACGGGCGCACCCTCCCATTCTAAATTCTGAGGTGTAATCGGGCGATAGTGAGCCTCGGCTGTGAGTCGCCAGCCTCCATCCACCTCCTGAACCGAAACATTGGTGTAGTCGCTGAACAAGCGATGGTGCACCTCAAACTGGTAGAGGAGTTCGTTGAGCCAGCGCACCATCAGCATCTCTAAGTCGGGAGCCGAGAGTTCGATCCGAACCGACTCGGTGGGAGGATAGCGCGTGGGGTCGATCATAAGGGCGAACAGTCCGCGCGCAGCGGTGGCAAACAGGTCGGGTAAGTCGGTCGCGTGAACCTCCAGCCCCTTATCGGCGGTATGTTCTAATATCTGGAAGGTGCCCATAAAGGGACTCCTTGCTTTGCGGGTTCCCCATTTGGAATGGGGAACCCACAAAGACGATTAGTTGGGCGGTGGGTTTTCGCCCTCAGGCTTTTCGGGCTTCTTCTCGTCTTTTTTCTCGGTCTGTTGAGGTTGTTGGGAACGCTCCATTGCCTTGTCCCACATCTCGCGTTGCTGAGAAGTCAGCACGGTATCGCGAATCTCCTTCAGCATCTGCTGTTGGAGCTCTTGCAGGCGTCGGGAGCGCACAGCAGGGTCGAGCGATTGGTCTTGGCTAATCTGCTGGCGGAGCTTGGTGTAGCGCTGGACGATTTCGCGGAGTTTCTCGGTCTGTTGCGGGGTGAAGCGCATATTCGACAGACTGCCCAGCGCAGGGGATTGCTCTTCGATGAGCTGTTCGAACCGCTTGAGCTGAGTCTCGTTGAGTACCGAGCGCACAAGGCGCACATACTCTTGACGGTTCTGCGTCATGCGTTGCATGCGCTGTTCGGGTGCAAGCGAGGTGTCACGACGAATGCGCTCGTTCTGCTCGTTATACTGCTTCCATAGCCCTTCCACGCGTGCGCGCTGTTCTTCTGTCAGGTTAAGTTCTCGAGCCAGATTCGCAGGCGCTAAGATATCGCCTCGCATCTGTACGGGCGGCTGCGGTTGAGGTTGCACCCGCTCTCCTGCAGGCACTTGCTGCCCTTTTCCTGCGGTCTCATCCTCCTGCGCCCACACAGGCGATAGGCTCAAGCACACAATCAAACTGCCGATAAACCAGAGTGTCTTCATCGTCAACCTCCTTCAGGTGGTATCGATAGTATACCTCAAGTTTCGACGCCCCATGCCTTTTAGCGTTCCGAGTAGTTTTGCGAGTTCTGTAAGGTACACTCATCACCAGTGAGCGAGTGGCAAGCAATTCCCTTCAGCGACCCAGCGCGTGCAGAACGGCTCTGGCAACGGTTGCAGGGCAGTGGGCTCCAAGCCGAGCTGTTTACTCAGTTCGCTCCTGCGCTGGTGCGCACTCTGCAAGGGACCCCTGAACCCGACCGCCTTCTGCTCAATCTGGAGCAGTGGGTCGGCACTTTGGGCAACCCCCTCGCTTACTATCGCCTGTTTGCGGAGTCGCCCCGCCTGATGGAACCGCTCCTGCGCGTGTTAGGGCTATCGCAGTACATGGCGGATACTATCTTGCAAAGCCCTGAACTCAGCGAGATTCTACTCGACCCGACCCTGCTCTATCGGAAGCGCACCCGAACCGACCTTCAGCGCGACCTTAACCGCCTTCTGAAGCCCTGCACCTCCCACCTGATGCGCTTAGACCGCCTCCGCCTGTTCAAACAGCAGGAACTGTTGCGCATCACAGCGCTGGACCTACTCAATAGAGCAACTCTGCCCGAAGTAGCACGCCAGCTCTCCGAACTTGCAGATGTGTGTATTCAATCGGCATTAGAAGCGTGCGACATGGAACTGCGCTCGCAGATTCCGATGGAGGGTGCGCTTCCGCTCGTCGTGATAGGGATGGGCAAGCTTGGCGGGCGCGAACTCAACTACAGCTCCGATATCGACCTGATTTTCATCGCCGACTGTGATGCGCAGACGCGCTTTCACGGGGTGCGTGAACCCCTTGCCTATCTCACGCGCCTTTGCGAGATGGTGGTGCAGGCACTCTCGAACCCGATGCGACGCGGAATCGTGTTTCGTGTGGACTTGCGCCTGCGCCCTGAGGGACGCTTCGGTCCGATTGTGCGCTCCCTTCGCTCGGCTTGGCACTACTATGAACACTGGGCAGAGATGTGGGAGCGTCAGGCGATGATTAAAGCGCGCCCATGCACAGGCGACCTGCGGATAGGAGAACGGTTTCTGGAGCATCTGCGCCCATGGGTCTACCGTCGCCACCTCAGTGAGGACGATTTCCATGCCATAGTAGAGCAGAGGGAGCGTATCGAGGCGCAGACCAAAGCCAGCGATCGATGGGAAACCGACATCAAAAACGGCTGGGGCGGGATACGCGATATCGAGTTTGCAATACAGGCGCTTCAGCTGGTCTATGGCGGGCGTTTCCCGCGCCTGCGCACGCCTAATACGCTGGAAGCGCTCCACCGCCTTCGCACCGCCCGCCTTATCGACCCTGAGACAGCCCAAGCGCTCCACTCGGCGTACTGTTTCTTGCGCACAGTGGAGCACCGCCTCCAACTGTTGTACGGACACCAGACCCATACCCTTCCATCCGACCCCACCGAGCGCGCGCTATTTGCCAAACGAATGGGCTTTGACAACCCCGATGCGTTCTACGGGACCCTTCACCACCACCGTGAGTCTGCGCGTGCCTTTTGGGAACGGGTAGCCCGCATCTCCGCATCCGCCCTCGCTTCGGAAGCACCCCCAGCCCCCTTCTCCCAGAGGGAGAAGGGGGAGACAGACTCCCCTCTCCTTGTGGGAGAGGGGTTGGAGGTGAGGGCTAATCAGAACCTCGACTCGCTTACTCTCTTGCTTGGTATGGAAGAGGGCGCAACTCTTTGGGAAGATTACCTGCGCCAACTCGGGTTCTGCGACCCCAAGCGCATCTACGCCCTGCTCTGTATCCCTGCTGTCGGCAATCAGTATGGCGAATCGCCTCCCGAAGTGCGCCGAGCATTTCAGAACCTTCTGCCCGCTTTGCTCGATGCTTGTGCCCGCACGCCCGACCCCGACCGTACCCTGATTGCACTGGAACAGCTTGCCGATGCCCTCCCCAACCGTGCAGGGCTTTACCAGACCTTCACCGAGAGTGAGGAGGTGCTGACCCGCCTTGCCGAACTTGCCCAGTCGCCCCCGTTATGGCAACGACTCCTGAGCCATTTGGAGTTTTTGGACTTGCTCTTTGGTGAGGAGATAATCGCACCCGGTGCGAAGGGCAAATCGGCTCACGAGGAGGCACTGAGTGCCCGCTTGCAGGCTTGCCGAACCGAGCGTGCCCGCCTTGCGAACCTGCAGGCATACGCCCGACGCGAGTGGCTTCGTATCGGAGCACGCGACCTCTGGGGCGAGACTACACCCCTCCAAACCGCTCAAGACCTAACCGCCCTCGCCGAAACCCTCTTGGAATCCCTGCTTCCAGAGGGCATCGCCCTCTTGGCGTTCGGGAGTTTCGGCTCAGGTGAACTCGGCTTCGGAAGCGATTGGGATGTGGCGTTCCTTATCCCTCCTGAACCCCACCTTCCTAAGGGAGGTAGGGGGGATGTTGACCCCCTCACTCACTATTCCACCCAGATACAAGCCTTTCTCCAGCTCTGTCAGCATATGGCGACTGTTTCGGCATTTCGCCCTGTGGACACGCGCCTGCGCCCAGAGGGTTCCGCAGGGGCACTGGTGCGCACATTAGAAGGGTATCGGGACTATTTTGCGCGCTATGCCGAGCCGTGGGAACGGCTTGCCAGCACACGAATTCGCCTCGTCAACGCTGAGTATCCCGCCTTTCAAGAGGTTTTAGATGCTTTTCGCTATGGTGCGCCCCCGACTCCTGAGGAGCAGTCTGCGATGCGCCACTTGATTCTGCGTGCCCTTACCGAGCGGGTACGCCCAGAGGAGCGCGCCCGCCACCTGAAACTGGGGCATGGGGGGCTGGCGGTCATCGAATTCATCGCCCAGTGGGGAATGGTTCATCACGCCACCCAAGCCGATGCGCCTCTGCCCGTCAGCACGCTGGGCATGCTGGAGTGGCTCTATAAACGAGGGGTACTGGCGCGCCCCGACTATGAACTGCTTCGTCGGGCATGGGAACTGCAGTACCATCTGCGCAACCGCCTCTGCCTGCTGTTCGACCCCGCCCCTGAAACCCTGCCCACAGGCGATGCGTTCGCTTCCCTTGCGTATAGCCTCGGCTACAGCGACCCTTCCACCCTCGAAGAGGAGTTCCAAGACTGCACAGAAGGCGTTGCAGGAATCGCCCAACGCATGTTAGGGATTCGATAAAAGCCTATCCTATTCCCGTTCGCCTTCTTTAAGGAACTGTGGTTCCAAATCCTTCATCGCCCGAATGTAGGCGACCAACTGTCCTACCTGTTCCTCCGAGAGGTGAGCGTAGTTCGGCATGGTTGGTTCATATCCGGCAACTACCTCTTTGGCAGGGAAGCGAATAGACCGCCTAATGTAGTCCTCGTCGGCTATCACTTCGGTGCCGTTCTTGAGTTTGACTTTCTTGCCATACAGTCCACGCAGGTCAGGATAGTCTTTTCCTACACTCGGGTTGAAATGGCAAGTGGTGCATCCCTCGCGCACGAATACGATACGCCCCTTCTTGCCTTCAGGGTCGCTCACATCGGGCACTCCGCCTTTGGCAGATGTCCCCTTTGTCTCGGTCGTAGTAGGGGTTTCGGAAGCGGAGGTTCCCTCGCCCCCTGATTGGCTCTCTTTGCCTGCGCATGCGGTGAGGATGAAACAGCAAGCCCATAGTCCCATCAACAGCCCATAGCGTTTATCCATGCTCATCACCTATCCTTGTTTGGGGATTTCTCTCTGCCCATAGAACCAAGCGATTGCAAGCCCTGTGCAGAATGCCCCTCCTACGATGTTGCCCAAGGTGGAGGGGATTTGATTCCATAGCCACCACATCTCGATGCGGATGTTGGCTCCGCAGAACATGCCTGCGGGTATCACGAACATGTTGACAATCGAGTGTTCGTACCCCAGTCCGAAGAAGGTCATGATAGGGAGCCACATCGCTACCACTTTGCCCACTACCGAACGGGATACGAAAGCGAGGAAGGCGCCGATTGTAACCAGCCAGTTCGCGAGGATGCCCTTCGTGAGCGCAGTAAGCCAGCCCTGCCAGCCCAGCTCGGCATAGGCGATTGTTTTTGCGGAAGCGAGCTTTCGAATCTGCTCGCCTACTGTGCCTGCATCGTGCGCCCACCAGCCAGTCAGCGAGGCGACTGCCAGCCATGCAAACAGCACACCCCCGATGAGATTGCCAAGATAGACCCACCACCAGCTTCGGGCGATTTGCTTGGGGGTCACGCGCCCTGCGTACCAACCAGCGGGAAGCAGAGCGAAGTTGCCCGTTGCCAACTCCAGCCCCAGCAAGACCAACATGCAGAACCCCACAGGAAACAGAATTGCGCCCACAATCCGAGGCAGTTCTTGTGCCCAGACTGTGAGCGCAAGCAGGGTCGCCGCTCCCAATATCGCAGAACAGAGAATCCCGCGCGCCACCATCGCGCCCACCGACAGTTCCGCCTTGCGCTTACTCGCTTCAATCGCAGAGGCGGTCAATTCGTGAGGGGTGAGTGCGTCACCGACCACTACCAGTTCCTTGCTTGTCTCAACCATAAGCAACACGACTCTCGGCTTTGGGCACGCCCTTGCGCCTTGAGATTGTAAATATGGAAGCCGTTAGGATGAAGGTGAAAAACGGAGGCATAAACAGAATGAGTGCCCCCACCCCCATCGTGGTTTCTCCTGTTTCGGGGTCGTAATTGAAGCATCGAAACGCAATATTTCTCTGAATCGAATAAAACGGCACGAACTCCCCCTTTATCTCGTGGACGACCTCTCGAAGTTTCGCCACAGGGATATCCACTCCAACGAGAATTCGTACCACTTTGCCCTGCCTTATCCCCACCACCATTCCGGGATGGTCATACTGGTCAGTGGAGCCAATCTGCTGGTACCAGAATCCGATAGCCTCGATGAACCGCTCTTTCTGCATGGGGTCTTCAAACACTCCAAATATCCAATTTTTGCGGTCGGAGAGTTTGTGAACCTCGCGAAGCCTCTCCATATCCTCAGGGGTATCGGCAGGGTCGAAACCCAGCACAACGCTATAGAAGCTAAACCGTCTGCTCTCTTCAATCTTTTCCACCGACTCTTTCAGCGACGAGAGCAAGGGAGAGCAGATGCCCATACACCGCGAAAAGACGAGGGTCAATAGGATGGGTTTCTCTTGCCCTATAGCGGATAAAGAGGTTCGCCTGCCGTCGGAAGTGAGGATAAAAACATCGGGGATGTCCTTGTAGAGATGGCGCGCCTCGACGAGAAAGGGGGTCTCCTCTTGCGCTGGAGTGCGAGACCCCAGCGCAAAGAGCAGAATCGACACCAGAACAATCTTGCCTAAAATGCTTTTGCCCATCGCCTAACCGTTTGAATGAGATAAAGCAGTAGCCCAACCGCCAATATGGCGACAAAGACCGTTCCTAACTGGGCAGTCGTGACGCCTGTGGAGAGGTTCTCAGGAAGATAGAGGGCGTATCGGCGTGGTACTGATAAAGCACCTGCAGTGTAGAACATCGCAACAAATCCATAACCCCCAATTAGAATAAGCCATAATGTGAGCCGAGCAAGCTTCGGAGTGTCAGGTATCCTGGAGTGCTCTTGGGTTACATGGTAGATAAAGCCGAGCACCATCATCGCCAGCCCCATCAGGAAGTAGGTATGGAAGTGCGCAGGAACCCAAAGGGTGTTATGGAACCTGAAGTTCACAGCGATTGAGGAGTCGATGACCGCTGCGACGCCCCCAACAGCCCAGCCCATCGTGCCCAGAAACATCAGCGAGGAGCCAAGAGTCCAGTTCACCCGCGCGCGATACACCAACGCCAGCGCGCTGAAGATGGTCACGACCGCAGGCGGGATGGAAGAGAGATAAGAGGCAATCTGACCCATTATCTGGAACGGCTTTGGCTGAACAAAGTCCATATAGAGGTGGTGGAAATAGGCGACAAGCACCAGAAGCAGGGCACTGTTCCACGCAAGCGCAACGATTCGGTTCGTCTTCCAAGGCTTGTTGACATATTGGGGAAGAGCCTCGTAAATAAGCGCAACACCCAGATACATCGTCAAGTTGACCAGCACATGTCCGAAGTAGAACACGAGGTTCTTCATCAGCAACGGGTCGGAGCGCTCCCCTGTTCTTCCGTCGAAGAGGTAGAGCAGAAGCAGCGCCACTGCCGCCAAAAAGGCGGTGATCGCAGCGATGCAGGCAACGGTCGTAATGAGGATAATCGGAGGCACTTCTGGCTCGGTTTTACCCGCAAGATAGTGCCACGCAAGGGCTCGGTTAAGAGGGTATTTCTGGGCAATCGCCCTTAGAAGGTCCAGAACCCACACCGTCCATGCAACGCCCAGTACGCCCAGCCCTATCAGATACAAATCCGCCGCCCAGTTGGGCCACGCACCTCCCGACTTGTAGGGAAGAGGATAAAGGAAGTACCAACCGGTTCCGAACTTGCCTAAAAGGGTGGATGCAACCAGCAATACAACGCCTACTAAGGTGAACACGAACGCAAACCAGGACACGCCCACACTGGGCTTGACATACTTCGAGATAAGGTAGATGACCGAAGCCATCGCCGCCACGAACCACAGCCCGACCATCCCAACGCCATGGAGCGTAAGCACCGCATAAAACCATTCGGGTGGGACACCCTCCACAATCTTCCCTTGAACTACCCGCATCACAAGACCGAGGAGTCCGAGAACAGGGAGTAAAAGGAATGCCACCCCAAACCAAATGAAGGCTAACTTCTTGACCCGTGTGTCTATTGTTGCCTCTATCATTGCGAACCTCCTTCACTGATAACCTCAAAATCTGCCCGCATAATGTGATGGAGCGCACCACAGTACTCCATGCAATAGGAGGTGTAGCGACCGGGCTTATCAAACTTCACAAAGAGGCGGTTGACATAGCCCGGCATCGCCTGGGTTTGACCCAGCAGGCGTCCTTGTTCGTTATATAGGCTGAAGCCGTGGTTGACATCAAAACTGGTGACGCGAAACTCGACCCACTTGTTGGCGGGGATTCGGATATCTTCCCCTATTTTTTCAGCAAACTGCCCCTCGTTCTCAATTGGTTCTGTAGAGAGGGCAAAATTGAACTGCTTTGCCACGACATAGACCACCTGGTCAGGGAACTGACCTGCAGGAGGGTAGGGGGCTTTGGGCAAGGTCAGGGCTAATCCTGTAGCGAGCAGGAGCAGAAGGAGAATGAAAAAGGGTAGGCGCAGTTGCACCAGCGATCGATAATGTTCCTCCCCTTCTGCTGGTTGGCGTGTCGAACTTAGGAAGTACGCGTAGATAACAAAAATGATAAGCGCGATAATAAGGAAGAGTGTGACTGCAAATACGGTTGTTGGAGCCATCATCTACCTCCCCTATTCAAGGGTGTTTTGGGTGAGGGGTATCAGCGGTGGTCGCAGAAGCAAGCATAGAGGGAACTGAATTCGCCACCTCCGTCTACCCATCAACGAGCGAAAGTCCTCTTCGTATTCCGAGCAAGCAAAGCGCGCTTGCCTCATCAGGGTTTGCCTCCCTCGCCGAGACGATAGATTAGCTATAATATAGCAAGTTACCCCCTCTTTTGTCAAGAGGTTACCAAAAAGTAAGGTAGTTACTTTTTGGTAAGTTTTGGCAATTCACGCAGAGAGCATTCGGAAAATCCCCCCGTCGGGGAGCGCAGGGCACTTCAGTAGGAAGGTGGGGATTTACCGCTAATAAGGGGTTCTACTCCATGGCTCAAGAGAAGTTGGGTGCCGCGATCGAAGTGGAGGCGCAGAACCCTGCGTCTTTGAGTAGTATTCGGTTTCGCGCGGTGCTAATTGGCTCCCTGCTTCTCTTCCCAAATGCTTATTGGGTGATTCATACCGAGAAAGTGCGCCCTGGTCCCTATCCCACGATTATTTCGCTGTTTCTGAATGTGGTGCTGTGGCTCATCGTGTTGCTGTTGGTGAATCAGGTATTGAAGCGGGTAGTACCACGCTGGCAGTTCCGTCCTGCCGAGTTATTGCTGATGTACACCATGCTCTGTATTGGTTCTGCTTTTGCAGGGCATGATATGACCCCCATCCTCGTGCAGATGATGGCGCACCCCTATTTTTATGTCAGCGAGTTCCCCGTATGGCGTGAGACAGTGCTTCCGAACATCCCCCCTGCGCTCACAGTGCCCAACCCGTCGGCTCTGCGCGGGTACTTCATCGGCAACTCCACGCTCTATCGCTGGGAACATCTAAGCGCGTGGATACCCCCTCTCGCTTTGTGGCTCCTGTTCATCGGCATGCTGTGGTGGACGATGCTCTGCATCGTGTCGCTGGTGCGGGCGCAGTGGACTGAGTCGGAGCGGTTGGCGTATCCGCTTGTGGAGTTGCCCCTGCGCATGGTAGACCCATCGGGTGCGCTGTGGCGCGCACGCCTCTTTTGGGCAGGGGTAGCGGTCTCAGGAAGCATTGACCTGCTCAACGGGCTGAACTACTGGTTCCCCTCCCTCCCTGCGATACCTGTCAAGCACCAGAATATCGGCTACCTGTTCGCCAACCGTCCTTGGAACGCCATCGGCTGGTTTCCTATCTCGTTCTATCCGCTTGCGATAGGAATTGGCTATCTCTTACCCTTAGACCTCCTATTCTCGTGTTGGTTCTTCTTCCTCTATTGGAAGTTGCAGTCGGTAGTGGTGGTTGCGCTGGGGTGGGATATTGTGCCCGAGTTTCCGTTTATTCGGGAGCAGGGATTTGGAGCCTACATGGGGATTGGGACCTTTCTGTTGCTCAGTGGGCGCGGGATGATACGCAAAATCGTGCATCACCTGCGCCATCCAGAGCAGAGCGACCTCAACGATTCCACCGAAGCGATGCCCTATCGGATGGCGGTGTGGGGGCTTATCGGAGGCGTAGTGGGCATGGTGCTGTTCCTCACCTATTTCGGTATGCGTTGGCAGTGGGCACTGACCGCCATCCTGATTTATCTGATGATTTCATTTGTGATTACCCGCATCCGTGCCGAACTGGGACCGCCTGTCCATGACCAACACTTTTCAGGACCGGACACCCTCTTGCCGAAACTGCTGGGCACTCAAGCGTTTCACGAACGCGACATGGGCATGCTGAACTTTTTCTACTGGTTCAACCGCGCCTATCGTTCCCATCCGATGCCCTTTGCGCTGGAGGGGCTGAAAATGGCGAGTGTGGTGCGGGCGTCCATCCCCACCTATTTCTGGGTCATGCTGTGGGCGGGGCTATTGGGCAGTGTGGCGGGCTTCTGGGCGTACCTTCATCAGGCATATGCGCTGGGCACTTCAGCAGGCTTCCACTTTGGGCGTGTGTTCGGGCAGGAACCCAGCGACCGCCTCCATCGCTGGCTCTCGATGCCCACTATGGCGAACCCGTATGCCCAGCTCGCTACTGGGTTCGGCTTCTTGGTGGCGTTGGGACTGATGTGGCTCCGTTCGGTGATACCGGGCTTTGCGTTCCACCCGATAGGGTTCGCCATCTCGGGCAGTTGGTCGATGCATCTGGTGTGGCTCCCGCTGATGATTGCATGGGCAATCAAGTGGGCGATCCTCCGTTTCGGGGGATTGCGCACCTATCGTCAGGGCATTCCTTTCTTCTTGGGGCTGATTGTAGGGCAGGCGGTGGTCGGCTTAGGCTGGTCGCTGATAGGGATTGTTTTCGACATCCCGACCTACAGTTTCTGGGGCGAGTGAAGGGCGGTTGCCTTGCAGGTACAATCTCTGCGATGTTGGCGATCGATGTCATCACGCTGTTCCCAGAGGTCATCGAGGCGGGCACGCGCTACAGTATCGTCGGGCGCGCCCAAGAGAACGGCTTGGTGCGCATCCGAGCGGTACAACTGCGCGACTTTGCTGAGGGCAAACACCGCAAGACCGACGACGAACCCTATGGCGGGGGCGCAGGGCTGGTGATGAAACCCGAACCCATCTTCCGAGCCGTCGAATATTGCCAAGCCGACTCACCTAACGCTCGGATTGTGCTGTTGGAGCCTCAGGGCAGGCTCTACACGCAAGCACTTGCACACGCGTTCGCCCAAGAAAAGCACCTCATCCTTATCTGTGGACACTACGAGGGGGTAGATAGTCGCGTGCGAGAGTATCTGGCGACCGATGTGGTGAGTATTGGCGACTATGTGCTGACGGGGGGCGAACTGCCAGCACTGGTGGTCATCGACTCGGTCGTGCGCCTGTTGCCTGGCGCCATCCACTCGCCTGAGTCGCTGGTGCAGGATTCGTATGCCGATGGGCTGTTGGGCTACCCGCAATACACGCGCCCCGAGGAGTTTCGGGGCATGCGCGTGCCTGAGGTGTTGCTGTCGGGCAATCACGGAGCGATTGCGCGCTGGCGACGCCTCCAACAGTTGAAACTCACCCGCACCCTACGCCCCGACCTTTTCGCCCGCGCCTGCCTCTCCCCAGAGGACATCAAACTCCTCAAGCAAAACGACCCGTAAGTCCTCACCCCAACCTTACTCTTAACCTTCTCCTTGATCCCTCTCCCGCAAGGAGAGGAGGTCGGCTCCCTTCCTCTCCTCTTGTCTATTCTGAATCGTCGCTTCTGTGACCAGAGCTTCGAGGAAGCAAGGATGGTAGATCCTCCGTTTGCTAGGGCGCATAGGAAGTGCAACAGTGTATGTTCTCTGCATCAAGCACCAAACATTACCGAAAAGTAACTACCTTACTTTTTGGAAACCTCTTGACATTCGCTTATTGGTGAGGATATATTTAAGAATAGTATTGGACACTTAGAGAGGAGGTGCTCAACGATGAGGATACCTATGAGAATGCAGATAATGGCTTTAGGAATGTTGGTCACCTTGATCATCACGGACGCCCAAGCACAGAGTCTGAGATGGCTCGGCACTCTGGGAGGTAATGAAAGTGTCACCTATGGTGTCTCTGCAGATGGAAGCGTTGTTGTTGGCTGGTCGTACAACGAGCTTTATCGAATGCGTGCCTTTCATTGGACAGCGATGACCCAGATGATAGACCTCGGTACTTTAGGAAATCGAGGTCGCTGGTCCTTTGCCTACGATGTTTCCGAAAACGGCAGTGTAGTTGTTGGATGGGCGCACGACAATTCGCTCCGTCCTCGAGCGTTTAGTTGGCAAAACGGAACCATGGTGGAGCTTGGTACCTTTGGAGGAAACTATAGCGAAGCCTCTGGAGTTTCTGCTGATGGGAGTGTGATTGTTGGACGCGCGCAGGATGCTAACGGCAATTACCGTGTGTTTCGCTGGGTAAATGGAAGCCCTCCTGTAATGTCCGATCTCGGTACTTTTGGAGGGAATCAGGGCGAAGCTTGGGATGTGTCTGCAGATGGGAATGTGGTCGTTGGACGGGCACAAGACGCCAGTGGAACCTTCTATGCATTCCGTTGGTAAATGGGAACCCTCCTGTAATGCAGAACCTTGGCACTTTTGGCGGTTCCCAGAGTGAGGCTCGTGCGGTCTCAGCAGATGGCAGGGTAGTTGTTGGCTACACTGTCATGAGCGATCTAATGGCATTTCGTTGGACACCAACAAACCAAAGAACGCTCGGCACTCTTGGGGGTAGCTGGAGTGCCGCTTATGGGGTTCCGGCAGATGGCGAGGATGGTGTGGTAGATGACGCTGACCTGCTAACAGTGTTGTTCAACTTTGGCAGTGGGTGTTAGCCCTCACCTCCACCCCCTTTCCCTCAGTAGCACGGTCGTCTCGTCCGTGCCGTGAGCATTGCTACACGGTCGGGACGCCCGTGCTATGAAGCGCTCGTCGGGTAAACTCCCTCTATGCGCATCTATACTCGCACGGGGGATACGGGCGAAACGGGGCTCATCGGGGGTCAGCGCGTTCCGAAGGATGACCCGCGAGTCTGCGCCTATGGCACCGTAGACGAACTCAACGCCACCTTGGGGCTGGCACGCCTCTATGTGGAGCACGAAGACTTAGACCAGTTGCTGGAGCGGTTCCAGAACCAACTGTTCGACATCGGAGCGGAGCTCGCCTCGCCTCCCGAACGCGCCCAGCAGTTTTCCGCCATCGACGAGAGCCATATTCAAGCCTTGGAGCACGCAATCGACCAGTTGGAAGAGGAGTTGGAGCCGTTGCGCCAGTTCATTCTGCCCGGAGGCACGCCCGCCTCCGCCTATCTGCACTTGGCGCGCACCGTATGCCGAAGAGCTGAGCGCGAGGTCGTCCATCTGAGCCGAATCAGCACCGTAAGTGCCTCCATTATCCGCTACCTGAACCGCCTGAGCGACCTGCTGTTCGTGATGGCGCGGGTGGCGAACCATCGTGCAGGCGTGCCCGATGTGAAGTGGGGCGAACCCGGCTGGCGCAAAAAACGCTCGCAAGCGGAGGGAGCCACCGAATGACCGCCACTTATGCTCAAGTCGCTGACTATGCAGGCTGGCTCGACCTCACTGAGTGGGGAGTCGTGCGAGTCTACGGTGCCGACCGCCAGCGGTTTCTCCAAAGCCAGACCACCAACGACCTGCGCCCCCTCACTCCCGGAACGGGTGTCCACACCGCCTTCTGCACGCCCACAGGACACCTGCTTTCGGACGCCGTGGTTCTGGAAAGGGGCGAGGATTATCTGCTGATTCTGCCCCCCGAAACCTTCGGCACCATAACCCAACGGCTCAGCGAGGCGATTATCTTGGACGATGTGATGCTCATGCCCCTCCAAGAGGGGTTGGGGCTGCTGAGCCTACAGGGCACGCGCGCTGAAGAAGTGCTGGAAGAACTGGGGTTGGAAGCCCCGCCTGCTGGGGAGTTGCGCCATGTGGTTCGGTTGTGGCAGTCGGCTGAGATTACCTGCATCCGCCACGACCGCACAGGCTTTGGCGGGGTAGACCTGCTGGTGCCCTATCCGATAATGGAGGAGTTCAAGACTGCGCTGATTGCTACCGAGTGCCTGCCCATTCCCGAAACGCTGTGGGAGGTTCTGCGCTACGAGGCAGGTATCCCGCGCTACGGCATCGATATGGATGAGCGCACCCTCGCCCCAGAGATGGGCAAGCCGTTCGAGCAGAGCCATATCAGTTATACGAAGGGCTGTTATACGGGGCAGGAGGTGTTGATGCGCATCCATGCACGGGGGCACACGAACCGCACATGGGTTCCCTTGCGCATCGAGGGTGAGCCGATACCCCCGCATGGAACCCACCTCAGTGCAGAAGACCGACCCGATGTGGGCTGGATAACGGGTGCGGTTGTCTCTCCTGCACTGGGAGGGGCGATTTTGGCGTGGGGGTTTGTCCGCAACGCTTACATCGCCCCCGAGACTCGGCTTATTGTGGAGTATGACGCCCGCCCTCAGGCAGTTGTGCTACCGAGCGCACCTCGACCGGCGTCGATGTAGTACCATTAGCCCAACTACTCCACTGCTCAAGACCAGTAGGCTTGCTGGTTCGGGTACATCGGTTATAATCCGCATCTCATCCAACGCATTCGTCACTCGACAATAGAACACAAGTGTGCGCCGATCCGAGAGAATCTCGAACTGCTCCACATCCTGAGTGTCCAGTTCGAACCCGCGATAGTTTGCTGATTGACTATATTGAACTCCGTCGTTCTCTAATCCCAGTACCTGGTCCGTATCGATAAGCCGACGCGAGCGCACAATCACTCCGAGAATTTCGAAGGGGAAAGTGATGCTGGCGTTGTAATCCGTACCTGAAGTCCGCACTGTATCGGCATGGAGGAGATAGACATTCACTCGGGTGCCCTGAGTGAGCGTATAATCACCTAACTGACTGAAAGCGTTGTAAGAGCCTGGATTTACCGCGTCGATACGGTCTACATCCTCAGGGAGTTCGTAGTTTACACGCTCGGTCAAGAGACGGGCATAGTCGTCGTCTGTAAACTGGTCATCGCGCAGATTATTTGGGAATGGGTCTGTCCATATTTGCACATTCCCTCAGTTCACTGTCTGCGCGGTTCCTACGCCAAGTCCTACAAGCCAACACAAAGTCACCTGTACCCAAAGACCTGCAATGTACCTCACTGCTTTAACCTCCTTGCTCCTTCTGTGGGAGCACTCACTATACATGACTCGAAATGTTTCCAAAACCGGACAGCTCCAAGACCCAAATTCGGTAAATTTTGGAGTACACTATTCCCGATGCCGAAAGCGCGCGTACAGTACATCTGTTCGGAATGTGGCTACAGTTCGCCTCGGTGGGTGGGGCGGTGCCCTGAGTGTTCTGCGTGGAACAGCATGCAGGAAGAGGTGGTCGGTGTAGTAAAGCCCTCTGCCAAGCGTGGCGGTGCGCCCACCCCTGTTTCGGCTCTGCAATCTCACGCTCTGAGTGAACTTCCTGAAGAAACCGAAACCCACCTGCCTACAGGCATCAGTGAGTTCGATAGGGTGTTGGGCGGTGGGGTGGTGCCTGGTGCCATCACGCTGGTCGGTGGGGAGCCGGGCATCGGCAAGAGCACGCTGATGCTTCAAGTGGCGCATGCGCTCACTCGGTACGGAACGGTGTTGTACATCACGGGCGAAGAGTCGCTTCGCCAGTTGCGGATGCGTGCCGTGCGCCTGCATGCGAGCCATCCGAACCTGCGCGTCACCTCAGGAGCGGAACTGGAGCCGATAGTCGCCCTGCTTCAATCACAAACACCTGTGGCAGGGGTTGTCGACTCGATTCAGACTCTGTACACCCCTGAGCTGGACGCCCCGCCGGGAACGGTCTCTCAAGTGCGCACCTGTGCTGTTGCGCTCCAACGGCTCGCCAAAGAGCAGGAGATTGCGCTTTTCCTGATTGGGCATGTGACCAAAGAGGGCGCAATCGCAGGTCCAAAGGTGCTGGAGCATCTGGTGGATACGGTGCTTTACTTTGAGGGCGACCCTCAGGGGCTGTTTCGCATCCTGAGGGCGACCAAGAACCGCTTCGGTGCCACCGACGAGATTGGCGTGTTCGATATGCAGGCTGAAGGCTTAGTGCCCGTGCCGAACCCGTCCGAACGGTTGTTGGCAGAGCGTGCGGGCGATGCGCCAGGCTCGGTGGTGTTTCCCGCTTTGGAGGGGAGCCGTGCCCTGCTGATGGAGATACAAGCGCTCACGACCCCCTCGTTCCTCAACAATCCGCGTCGGGTCATCACGGGGCTGAGTTACGAGCGGGTGAGCCTCGTGCTGGCGGTGATGGAAAAACGGCTGGGCTTTCGGTTGATTCAGCACGATGTGTTCGTGAATGTGCCCGGCGGGTTGCGCGTGTACGAGCCTGCGTCCGATTTGGCGGTGATGGTGGCGGTGGCATCGGCGATGCGAGGTCAATCTGTGCGCCCCGATTTGGTGGTGTTTGGAGAGGTCGGGCTGGCAGGCGAGGTGCGGGGTGTACCTCGGCTGGAGACGCGCCTTCAAGAGGCATCACGATTGGGCTTTCGGTATGCGATTGTGCCCGTTAGTAACCTTCAACGCCCCCATGCTCGCCTGCCGATGAGTGCCCTACCTGCGCGCACTGCTCAACAAGCCATCGAACTCGCCCTCTCGGCTACGCCCTCCCGAAAGGCTCCCAAACCTAAAGCCACCGAGGAATCATCTGACCCCTTTGGGTAGGAAGGATTGCCCCCTATTCCGGTGCATCCAGAATTCCTTCAATTCGGTGCAGGTTCATAAACTGATGACATGCCTGAATGAGTTCGGGAGAGGTCAGGCGGTCAGGTCCTATCACGCGGACAATCTTGCCCATCTCGCATAGGCGGTCTACCAGCGCTTTGAAGTCGCCATCGCCCGTAATCAGCACTATCTCATCCAGATAGGGAGCCTGCGTAAGTACCTCAATCGCCATCTCCATATCCATGTTCGCTTTGACCGAGCCATCGGGCAGTTTGCGAATGGGCTTGGAGATGACCCTGTACCCTATTAGCCCCAGAGCATTCAGAAAACGATACTGAGACTCGTTATCGGGGTCGTAGCACATGAAAACGCTGAAGGTAAAGATGGCGCTTCTGTCCGACTCAGCGAGATACTCAAGCAGCCGACGGTAGTTGATACGCCCTTGTCCATAGACCTCTTGGGTGGTCAGGAACACATTCTGCGCATCGATGAAGACCCCGACACGCCTTGTTTTATTGTTCGTGGTCATATGCGGAATTGTACCTTCTCGTCTGGGGCGGTGGCAGGGGCGGGACGCCCGTGCTACGATTATGCTGATGGGCAAGATGCCCGTGCTACTTTGTGGTTTGGGCGCCTCGCTCAAGTAGCGCACGGGCGGGACGCCCGTGCTACGAATCTTGCGAACAGTTTGAGGTGGCTATGGTTGGGCATCAGGATCGATACCAAGTTCGCGCAGGCGTTGGGCGAGCTGTTCGGCGCGTTTGCGCTCTTCCTCTGCTTGGCGCAGTGCTTCCTCAGCACGCTGGCGTTCCTCTTCGGCGCGCTGGCGTTCCTCTTCGGCGCGCTGGCGTTCACGGGCTATCGCTTCTAACAGCGCCTCGCGCACCTCTACAAAGTATCGAAACGGGTTGCCCTGACTGTCTCGGATTCCTATGTCATCTTCGGAACCCCGTTCGAAGCGAATCCCCAGTAAGGGGCTTACCCAGCCCTCCATCTGCTCTATCGGTTCCAACCTCTCTCCCCTGCGTATCGCCCCTTCCCATATTCCTGTCTCGGGATCGTACACATAATATTCCTGAACCCCATACTGCTCATAGAATGCAAACTTGCGCCCCATCTCCATCATGGTGTTGCTCGGTGAGAGCACCTCGAACACCACTTGGGGTACTATGCCTCCCTCTTCCCACTGTTTGTATGACCCCCGATGCCCTTTCGGTCTGCCAAATACGACCATGACATCAGGTGCTTGACGAATGTCTGGGCGTCCTTCCACGGGATACCAGAAGTGGTCGATAGCGATGAACACATCGGGGTTGTGAGCATAGAGGGCATCAAGGTTCTCCTTGAGGATAATCATCGCTTGTGCCTGCTTGGTGTTGTTTGCCATCGGTTGTCCATCCGTTTCTGGGTAGATGATTTCTTGTTTCGGTGCGATGGTCTGCATCGATGCTCACCCCCAGTATGATACCCTACTCACCTAACAGTGTCGCTAAGTTGATTTCCAGCCCTTCAAAGAGATGCGGATGAACTTGCCGAGCCATGTGGAATGGGTATACTGATAGGTGATACTATGCGTGCGATACTCACGATATTGGGCTGTGGGGTTCTGATAGGGTTCCTGTGGTCGCAGGCGTCCCCGCCTCCTGAGACACAACGCAAACTGCAAGCCATTCGCGACCTCATCGACTACCGTCTCGTGCAGTTAGCCGATGAGTATTGGCACGATGGACACCACTATAAGACGATGGCGCTGATGTTCGTGCTAATAGAGTACGACCCCACCGATGTGGAGAACTATGCGGGGCTTGGGTGGCTGTTAGATAGCTATGGGGATACTCGGCGCGCCTTCGCTGTGTATGAGCGCGGTCTGCGCGCCAATCCAGACCGTTATGACCTCTACTACGAGATTGGCTTCTGGTACCATCAGAAGCGCCAGTACGAACGCGCCCAACCCTACTTAGAGAAAGCAGTGACCTTCCCGAATGTGCCGACCGTCGTGTGGAAGACGCTGGCGCACAACTACGAGCGACTGGGCGACTTGGAAGCGTGCCTCAAAGCTTGGGAGAAGGCGAAACAGCTCGACCCGAACGATGGCGCAATCGACCTCAACATGAATCGGGTGCGCCAGAAACTGGAAGAGTCCAAAAAGAGCAACGATTCGTGAGGTGAAGCAAGATGATGTCGCCAATAGACCTCTTGATTTTTCTACTCCGAGCGCTAATCATCATTATCATCATCGATGTGATCTTCTCTTGGATACGGTTTGCAGGTGGGCGAGTGCCCCGCTACAATCCAGTCGTGCGTTTTATCGAACGGGTGAGCAATGCGGTGGTAGACCCCTTCCGCCAGCTGCAGAATCGCATTCTAAGGAGCATAGGAGCAGGCTTTATGCCGATCGACTTCTCGCCTCTGCTTGCAATTATCGTCATTCAGGTCGTGATTAGCATCCTAAGGGGGCTACAATGAGCGAGCCGAAACGGCTGAGCGTGCTGGATATCGAGACAAAGAAGTTCCCCAAGCGGTTTCGAGGGTACGACCCTGCGCGGGTGGACGCTTTCCTGCAGGAGGTCGCAGCGCATTATGAGGAACTGCTCACCGAAAACCATCGGATGCGGGAGGAGCTCATCGGTTTGCGCGAGGAGGCAGAGCGGTTCCGCACGCTGGAATCGACCCTCAAAGAGGCACTGGTGCTGGCCCAGCGCAGTGCGGACGAGACGCGCGCCAATGCCCACAAGGAGGCGGAACTGATTCTGCAGGAGGCGCGTCAGCAAGCCGAACGCATACAACGAGAAGCCGAAGAGCGGATTCAGCACCTCGCCAAGGAGGCAGAGGAGCTGGAGGCGCGCAAACGCGCTATCTTGATGGAACTGCGCGCCCTCTTGCTGAGCCACCTGCAGGCGTTGGAGCCTCCGCTTACGGAACCCTCGCCCCAAGCCTTGACCGAGAGGGCAACTGCCTCCGAGGCAGAGCGCGCCTAACGCCGTGTGCCAACCCTCTGCTTGAGGTAATCCTCTAAGAACACCTTGCCGTTCTGAACCGTGCTCATCACCTTGGCGAGCGCGCCCTCCAACTGGGTCAGCACTTCGTATGCGTACTCGTCCGCTCCCTGCCGAATCTGCCGAGCCTTCTCGCGTGCCGATTCGAGGATCTCGCGGGCTTGCGCTTCGGCAAGTTGATACACCTCGGTCTGCGAAATCATGCGCTGTTGTTCGGCACGAGCGTGCTCTAAAATCTGTTCTGCTTCGCGCCGTGCCTGCTCGATAATCTGGCGGGCTTGCTCCTGTGCCTGCTCAAGGGTCGTCTGTGCCTGCTGATGCGCACCCCCAACCAGTCGGTCCGACTCGCGTAGCACTCGCTCGGCTCGGTCAATCTCGGACGGCAGGTGGGCGCGTATCTGGTGGACACGGTTCAGACACTCGCCTTTATTGAGCCCGATGACGATGGGACCAAAACTGCGTGCTCGCTCTAAAGCGTTATCTAACTCGCTCAACCATTTACGAATATTCATGACATCCGTGTTCATCATCGCTGTTGACCTCCCCCTGCGCTCGGTGGGTTAGGGTTTTATTCGAGAGCAGGTCTCTGTTCTCCTGCCGATGGTGTTGCGAATTTCTCTCGAAGTCGCTCTGCCACATTCGGGGGCACGAAGGGGCGAATATCGCCTCCCAAGCGTGCCACCTCCTTTACGATGGAGGAGGAAAGGAAGGCGAACTGCTGGTGCGTCATTAGGAAGCAGGTGTCCACTTCGGGGGCAAGGTGGCGGTTCATCGTCGCCATCTGGAACTCGTACTCGAAATCTGAAACGGCGCGCAACCCCCGCACAATCGCACATGCGCCTATTTCCTGAGCGAAGCGCGCCAGCAAGCCTTCCAAAGGCACCACACGCACATTGCCCAGCTCGGCACAGCATTCGCTGAGCATTTGGGCGCGCTCCTCCAGAGTGAACAGGGGTTGTTTCTGGGAGTTGACCGCTATCGCCACCACCAGCTCGTCGAACAGACGAGAGGCGCGGGTAATCACATCGATGTGTCCTAAGGTGGGCGGGTCAAAACTCCCAGGATAGATTGCCCTACGAACTGCCTGCTTCGGGTGCGCCATCGTCTGCAAAGTGTACCCCATAAGCACGCCGACAGAGGTCAGAAAAGGCGCAAGTTTCGCAGTAGTTGCCAGGCTGGGGTTCAATCGTAGCAGATTGGAGTTGATTCAACAGCTGGCGCAGCCGCTCTCGCAGGCGTTGGCGTATCTGCTCCCACTCCCGTGGAGAGAGGATGACACACTCCTGAAAACTCCCCTCCCACTCTTCCTTCTTGAAGCGATCGACGAGGGCACGGTCATAGGGGATATACCGCACGCGCCGACCCGATGTCAGTTGGTCGTACGCCAGCACCACATGCGGAACCCCCTTTGCTGTTGCACGCATTACTTCCATATAGAGTAGCCCCTGAAGGGCAGTCGCATTTAGGATTGCGTTCTTTTCGGGCGCACTGCCCAGCTTGTAGTCCAGCACCATCGCAACGGAGCGGTTAGGACAGATGTCCAAACGGTCAATAACGCCTCGCAGGTGTAGAATACGCCCATCCCCTAATGCATAGCGAAACGGTTCGGGCGTGCTCTTGCCCTCGAAGCCTTCTACCTCCTCATCTACCGCTTCGGGTATGCCCCCGAAAGCCCATTCCAGCCGTACGGTCTTCAAGCCGAACTGCTGGCGGTAGCGCACCTCTCGCTGGGCGAACAATATCAGCAGGCGCAAAGCGTAGGCGTTCAGCACCTGCAGTTGCCAAGCCGAGAGGTCGAAATCCTCTTCTTGCAACAAACGCTCCAGATGATGGTGCAAAAGTTGTATCCACGCTTCGGGGTCGTCCGAAGCGGGTGGCTTTTTGAGGGTGCGATGGAGGGCGCGATGCACGACAGTACCTATCTGGGTGAGCCGTAGCCCCCGATGGGGTCGGCGTATCTTGAGGATATGCTGTGCCCAATATTGGAACGGGCATCGCGCCAGCGATTCCAGTTCTGTGATGGAAAACGGTCGTTCTGTTTGCGCAACTCGCTCACGGTGGCGGGGTTCCTGCAGTTCCAGAGGCGGTTCCTCATAGGAGACGCCCTGTTGAAGGCTGAGGTCGTAGGGATGGAGCGCTTCTTCGGGCACTAAGGCGGACAGCGGGATAAACTGGTAGCGATAGTCGTTCAGAAGCAGGGGAAGTTCGCGGGCAGGTGCAGGAAGGGTCTCCTCAGCAGGACGAAGCCACTCCAGATAGAACGAGGGGAGCGCTTCCGTGTCGTTCTGGGTACGCGGGTAGCTCAAGAAGACGCGCTCAGTGGCACTGGTGAGGGCGCGGTAGAACAGCATCGGCTCTCCCGCTTGATAGTCCGAACGGAGGGGGAGCGACACAAGCGGATGGGTTCGCTGGAGTACCTGCTGAAGCGCACGACGCTCGGTCTCACGCAGGAACGGGTCGTCGGGATGGCGTCGGGGAATGACGCCCTCCAGCACCTCCATCACCCAGACGCCCCGTCCTCCCACAAGGTCGGCTTGCTCCAACGAGACCAAGCGCACGCCACCCGACCCCGAGCGCCACAGATAGTCCGTTCCTGCGCACAGTCGCTCCAACAACAGCACCGCCTGCTTTGCAGGAAGCGCATTCAAAGTATCCGCATAGGCACTCACCAGCTCCTGCAGGGTTGCCAACTCCGACGCACCCGCACACTCAGAAACCATCCCGATAAGCGCGCTTGTGCCCTCTGCGGGCTTGCCCTCCAGCTGGGTGGCAACCCCACGCAACCGAGTGAGCAAGGAATAAAGTTCCGTGTCGGCTTGAACGGCAGGGTGCGCCAAAGCGCGCACGAGCCAGCGGTCGCTCCGCTCGGAAGTGTGCCGAATGCGACGCAGAAGGAGCGACACCCGCTCGCGACCATCCCCAAGCAAGGGGTTCTCCAGCCAAGCGAGCCACTCTGCGCCCGTGCGCATACCCGTTAGCAGGTTCAGCCCCTCCAAAATGAAGCGCACATAGGGCGAGTGGGTGAGCGGAAACGCCACCTCAGCCGAGAGGGGAACCCCATAACGGGCAAACAGCACCTCTAACGAGTCGAACACCTTTGCAGGTTGGCGCGCCACCACCAGCATCTCCTCGTAGGGAATGCCCTCCTTTGTATGGAGCCACCAAAGGTGGCGTGCAATCGTCTCCACCTCTGTTAGCGGGTTCGGCACATCAAAAAGGCTCACTTCCAAGCTCGGTAGAGAGGAAGGGATGGGCACGCACTCTATCTTCAAGTGCGCTTGCAGTCGCTGGAACAACCGCTGGCTGAACGCAAAGAGCCTCCGCCACTCTCCATTCCCTGACCTCAGCGATTCATCCGCTGATGTCGCCGAACGATTCGCTGATGTCCCCGATTCATTCGCTGATGTCCGTGAATGAGTCACGGATGTCCCCGATTCATTCGCTGATGTCCGTGAATGAGTCACGGATGTCCCCGATTCATTCGCTGATGTCCGTGAATGAGTCACGGATGTCCCCGATTCATTCGCTGATGTGGCGGAACGATTCGCTGAGGGTGGAAAGGTTGGCTCTGCATGGAGGCACTCCTCCGGGGGCAGGAGCAATGCTAAGTTGAGAGGGAGCCACTTATCCAGCGCGTGCAACAAGGCAATCTCCACTGCCGAGAGTTCGGTCATCCCCACTATGAGCACAGGGGTTTCCCGTCGGGGAATACCCTGCTCTATCCGTTCAACCGCATCCCACCAGAGTTGAGCGGGGCTTCTAAGCGAACGCTGGCGAAGTGCCTGCTCCCATTCGCGCCACAGCAGGCACAGCTCGTGGGTCTTGCGCACCCACTCCTCTGCCAACTCTGGCAGTTCTAACCCTGCTAGTGCCAAGAGTTGGGAGTCACTCAGCACGAGCGACGCCGAGTGCTCCAGAAGCTCGGGCGTTAAGCCATCCATGCCAAAGCGCACAATTTGGCGGGCAACCTGCTGGTGAAAACGGGGCATGTGGCGCACCTTGCGGAAATAGCTCGATTCGTCCAGCACGCGTTCACACACTTGTGCCATAAGGGCTATCTGAGCGGGCGTAGGTTCATTAGGCAACTCGGAACCGACCACCTCCTCCAGAAAGGAGCGCCAATCGGTGCTGAAACGCGCCAACTTTCGGGGCGCCACCAGCAAAGTGTTCCGATTGCCGATGTGTTCCAGCGCGCCCCCAATGAGGGCGTTCAGAGGGAAACCAATATAAACTCTCATCCCCTATCCCAAAGTTTCAGAAGCGTGGCGTAGGGGGCATCGGTGCGCACCGAGTTGCCACTATGATGGACATGCGAAGCCCGATAGCCCTGCGCCCTCAAGAACTTGATTGCCTCGCGCGTGGGAGGCACGGAGCTGTCAAGACGGTCTGCCACGACGGACAGATTGTATACAATCGGCAGTTCGTCCAGCTCACGGTTGAGCTTAATAAGGAACCGACGCGCTTCCTCAAAATAGGGTTCGCTCGCCTCCTTGAACATCGCACTGAGGAACCCATGGTCGTGCAGATGTCCCAGCCAGAGTGGACCGACCCACCGAATGGTGGTGGAAGGACTCCACTCCAAGTTCACAGGAGCTGGCACGCCTGCGTGGGTAGCGCGATACTCCCCATCGGGCATCTGGACGATGAAGCCCAGATGTTCCAACGGGAAGCCACGCGTGCCTTTGAACACCCTCAGAAGCACGCGCCAACAGTAGCCATCAAAAATGCTCATGATGGGCGTGGCGCGCATGTTCACCTGCAGAAACCGCCTCATGAGAAACCCAACCAAGATGCGCAAGCCGAACTCGTGGCACTCGCGCCCTAAAGCCGAAACCGCATCGTAAGACTTGAGCGCCTCCAGCCGTTGCGCTCCGCAGAGCACGGGCGCGTCGGTTGCCGTGACATACAATAGCCCCTCCCAGCGAATGACGCCCTGCACGAACGGCACAAAGGGTGAAGGCGAACCGAAGGGGTCTAAATCCACCCAATCGAAGCGTCGCTCCTCCAGATAGAATCGGGACAGGAGCCGTTGGGCAAGCTCGTTATGGAGTTCCACGCGCGGGTCGTCTCGCAGGTGGCGCTCCAGCACGCTGAACGCCTCGTAGTTTGCATCGTTGGCGACAAGCCGTGCGACAGGGGCTTCCAGAAGGTAGCGTTTACTGCGTAACCCCGCCCCTGCCATCAGTTCCAGTACCTCGAGAGGGCGTTCCAGGCGCGCCGATTCGACGCGCATCGCCAATACGCCCAAATCACGCCCCAACTTGGCGCGGGGATTGTAGAACACATGCTCGCTTACGGGCAACTGAAACTCGCCAGCCCCTTCTCGGTAGACCTGCACCGCCATAGGGAGAAAAATAGTACCCGATACGGGCTACTGTGCCTTCTCGATGCCCAAGTCAGCAACGGTGCGCGGACGGGTATTCTTATGCCTATGCAAACGGTTGCGCTTTCTGGGCGTGTGGCAATTATCACGGGTGCGAGTCGGGGCATCGGGAGGGCAATTGCCCTCCGTTTGGCACGCGAAGGGGTTGCGGTCGTGATTGCAGCGAAAACTGCCGAGCCTGACCCTCGCTTGCCCGGCACGATTTACACAGTGGCGGAAGAGGTAAAGGCGCTGGGTGGGCGCGCCCTCCCCATCCAAGTCGATGTGCGCAACGAGAACGCCATTCAGCGCATGGTAGACACCACTTTGGAGACCTTCGGGCGCATCGATATTCTGGTGAATAATGCGGGCGCGCTCTGGTGGTACCCCGTGCTGGAAACCCCTCTCAAGCGGTTCGACCTCGTGATGGGAGTGAATCTGCGCGCCTCGTTCGCCTGCTCTCAAGCCGTGTTGCCCACGATGATCCAGCAACGCTGGGGGCATATCATCAACATGTCGCCTCCGATTGACCTCAGCGTACTGCCCGGCAAGGTTGCCTATATGATTTCCAAGTTCGGGATGACGATGCTGGCGCTGGGTTTGGCAGAGGAGGTGCGCGAGCATAATGTGGCGGTGAACGCCCTCTGGCCCCGCACGCTGATAGAGAGCCAAGCAACGATTGCTTGGGGATTGGGCACACCGAAACAGTGGCGCAAGGCGGATATTATGGCAGATGCGGTCTACGAGATTGTGCGACGCGAGCCTTCCACTTGCACGGGCATGGCATGGATCGATGAGGAGATTCTGCGCGAAGCAGGCATTACCGACTTCTCCATCTACAACTGCACCTCCGATGGGGAACCGATGGAGATTGTGTGGGAAGGGGTTCAGGCTGGCAAACGCGAGCCGGGATAAACCTATTGTATACCCTTTGGAAGGTAAAATTTTACTATGACCTTGCGTGAGCGCATTCAGGCGGTGTTAGCGGGCGAGGAGCCAGACCGCTCGCCCTATAGCTTCTGGTATCACTTTCGCACACTGGAATGGTTCCCACCTCAACTGCACGCGGAATATCGCGCTCCTGCCCCTCCCAAAGTACTACAAGAATATGTGGAGCGGATGAGCCAAGCCGAAAGCGAGTTTTGGCATCGCTATCAGCCCGACATTCTCAAGGTGATGCACGATATTCCTTACGAGGTCAGCCCTGAACTCCCCGTCATTCATAGCCCAAGCGAGTGGGCGCGCCTGCCACGCCTGAACCCTCAAGAGGGCTACTTCGGTGCCCAGCTGGCAATGCTCAGACGCCTGCGCACCCTCGTGCCCCTTGAAGTGCCGATTGTGGAGACGCTCTTCAACGCCTTCTACTACGCCGAGAAACTGAGCGACGGCAAGCTGATAGAACACCTTGCACAAGACCCCGATGCCGTTCAGCAGGGGCTGAACATTCTGCAGGCGAACTTAGTGGACTATGCGCATGCAGTGCTGGAGGTCTGCGACGGAATCTACTATGCGGTGAATGGCGCCGGCACCGATTCCGCTCCCCGCGAGGTATATGAACGCTTCTTTTATGCCTTCGACCGCCAGTTGTTAGAGTCGATAGCGGATGCACCCCTAAACATCTTACATCTGCACGGCTATGGCGAACTGTATGCCGACCTGTTCGCCGATGCCCCTTTTGCAATTGCCTGCTGGAGCGACCGCAAGTGCACCTTGAACCTAACCGAGGGCAAGCGTCTCTTCGGACGCCCTGTGATGGGAGGCATCAACGAGCGACTGATTGAGCGCATGAGCCGTGAGGAGATATTCCTACACGCCCAAGAGGCGGTAGACCATGTGGGGCGCAGAGGCTTCATTCTTGCGCCCGGCTGTGCCATCCCAACCCATACAAACCCAGAACTGCTCTTGGCGATACGAGAGTTCGTTCTCACACGATAGAGACCCCAGCGAGATGACAACTGCCAGCACGAGGAGGGATGTGAGCATCCTACTCCATCTCCAGTGCTTTTTGTCCTGCCCCTGCCTGAACCCGCTCTGCCTGCGCCACCGCTGAACCCGCCTGCCGACCTGTTTGTGGGCGATGTAGTCTCGGTGCGGGGGAGGCGGTAGCAGGCGGCATACGGTTCGTGGCTGACCGTGCCAATCAGGCAGGGGTATGGACGGAGTTGTTGGTGGCGCAGGTGCGCAGTTGGGGTGCGTGTCCGAATGCGCATGGGTTTCGGCATCGGGGCTTTGTGGAGTTTGGAGAGGGCGGGTTAGAGGCGGTGGTATCGGTGTCTGCAGGGTTGTATGCGTGTGGGGTTCGCTTTGTGCGCGCTTTGACGGGACAGTTCACCCCGCTTGTGCGCGTGGGAACGGTGCAGGTGACGGGGTGAGTGAGCCCCCTCGCCTACGGCTCCTTACTGCACGACAGTTTTTCGTACTTGTGCCTGAGGTCGGCTTCTGTTGGGCAGGGCAGACACGGGGGTCTGCCCCTACAGGCAAGGCGATTTGGTAGGGGCGCACCCCCGTGTGCGCCCGTTTTCTTGTGCCTGAGGTCGGCTTCTGTTGGGCAGGGCAGACCCCCGTGTGCGCCCGTTTTCTTTTCTCCCTCAAAAAGTGTCGTGCAGTAAGCCTACGGCTTAGGGTGACGGGAAGGGGGTGTCATTCCCCCAACTTGTCATTCTGAGCGAAGCGGGTTCCTTCATTTCGTTCAGGATGACAGAGACCCTTCGCTTCGCTCAGGGTGACAGGGGCGGGCGTCATTCTGAGCCGAAGGCGAAGGATCTCCCAAAATCCCCACCCCAAAAAGCAGGAACCGGCGCAAAAGTGATGTATAATAGAAGCATCCGAGGTGAAAGGCGATAAAGACGCAAAAAGTGCAACCGATGGCGATGGCGCTGGTGCTCTTGCTGGGCCTGTTAGGTTTGTCAACGGCAAGTTTCGCCCAAGGCAGACCTGATATTGTGTGGATGAGAGGAGGACATACAAACTTAGTTTGGGCGGTCGCCTTTTCGCCTGATGGACGCTATCTGGCATCCGGATCGAGCGATCATACTGTACGAATTTGGCGCGTGTCCGATGGGGTACTTATTCATACTTTCTTTGGATACTCAGAGTTTTCAGCTGCACTTGCCTTTTCCCCTGATGGGCAGTATCTTGCTTCAGGATGTGGAGATTCGGCTATTAGGCTTTGGCGCGTATCGGATGGCACTTTGGTGCGCACCCTTTGGGGGCATTCAGATTGGGTTCGCGCCGTTGCTTTTTCACCAGACGGTCAGTATCTAGCATCCGCAGGATTTGATCGTACCATTAGACTGTGGCATGTATCAGACGGCAGATTAGTGAACACTCTAATAGGGCATACCGAAAATTTGCATTCTGTGACTTTTTCACCAGATGGGCTATACTTAGTGTCAGGAGGTGCAGATTCAACTGTCAGATGGTGGCGTATATCAGACGGAGCGCTTCTGCAGACTTATGACCAAGAAATAGGGATCGCAGCCCATTCTGTTCGCCTTTCCCCAAACGGGCGCTTCTTTGCTTATGGGCGTGCCGATGCAACAGTGGTGCTGGCGCACAATCCGTTCTGGCGAGAGGGCGATGTGAATGGCGACGGTTGTGTGGATGATGCTGACCTACTTGCCGTGCTGCTCGCTTTTGGTGGTAGTGGTGGGAATGAGGATGTGAACGGGGATGGTGTGGTGGACGACGCCGACCTGCTGACCGTGCTGTTCAACTTTGGCAGTGGGTGTTAGTTCTTAGCCCTTCTATTTGACCCCCCTCCTGTAGGTTCCCCCCCACTTGCGTGGGAACCATTCAATTTTTTTCGGTTCCCCCAGTTGACGGGGGGAACCTTAAGGAGGGGGGAACTGCTCTAAGCACAACGCTTGCGATTGCCGATAATTTCGCTGGGCATGGGCATCGCAAACTGGCTCACACGCGCGCTACGCCACTCCGACCTGTTGATTGCGCTCACAATCTTGGTAGTGGTGGCGATTCTGATTCTGCCGTTGCCGAAATGGCTCCTGGACACTTGCATCGTGTTCAACTTCGCAGTTGCAATCGTCATTGCGCTCATGGCGGTCAACATCACCGACCCGTTGCAGTTCTCGGTGTTCCCTGCCCTGCTGTTAGTGACGACCCTCTTTCGGTTGGCAATCAGCATCGCTGCGACCAAGCTCATTCTGGGCACGGGTTCGGCAGGGCATGTAATCGAAACCTTTGGCAACTTTGTATTGGGAGGCGACTTTGTGGTCGGGGTGGTGGCATTTCTCATCTTGGTGGTGGTGCAGTTTGTGGTAATCACCAACGGTGCGGGGCGTGTGGCGGAGGTCGCCGCACGCTTCACCCTCGATGCGATGCCTGGCAAGCAGATGGCGATCGATGCCGACCTGAACGCTGGGCTGATTGACCAGGAGGAAGCTCGTCGACGCCGACGCGCCGTTGAACTGGAAGCTGACTTCTACGGCGCGATGGACGGTGCCAGCAAGTTCGTCAAGGGCGATGCAATTGCAGCAATCCTGATTATCCTCATCAACATCATCGGGGGCTTTGCAGTGGGCTTCTTGCGAGGGCAGGGCGACGCCCTCACCGTATTGCAGACCTACACCCTGCTGACCGTTGGCGAGGGCTTAGTGGCTCAAATCCCTGCCCTGCTCATCTCCACTGCCACAGGCTTGATGGTGACCCGCGCCTCCACCGAGCAGGCGATGGGACAGGATGTCGTTGGGCAGGTGCTGAGCTATCCTCGCGTGCTGATGGGTGGCGGGGTCGCTATCGCTCTGCTCTCTTTGGTGCCAGGGTTCCCCAAACTGCAGTTTATCTTGATAGGGCTGGCGATTGGCGGGCTGGGCTATATCGCAACACGGGTGAATCTGCTTCCTAAACTTAGTGAGCCGTCCCCCGAACCCTCAGCGCCCGAAACTCCGCCTCCCACAGGACCCGAAGCGGTTCTGCCCATGCTGAAGGTAGACGCTATCGAGCTGGAAATCAGCTACGGGCTAATGCCTCTGGTCGACCCGAATCAAGGAGGCGACCTGCTGGAGCGCATCGCGGGCATTCGTCGGCAACTGGCAACCGAGTTGGGGTTCGTGATGCCTTCCGTGCGGGTGCGGGATAATGTGCGCTTGCGCCCAAACCAGTACCAGATACGAATTCGTGGCGAAGTGGTGGCACAAGCCGAGATACAACCGCGCATGCTGTTGGCGATGCCCCCCTCCACCGATACGCCCCCTATCGAAGGAATCCCCACTTCCGAACCTGTGTTCGGCATGAAGGCGTACTGGATTGAGCCTGCCAATCGAGAGCGTGCGCAACGATTGGGTTATACAGTGGTGGAGCCATCCGCAGTGGTCGCAACGCACCTGACAGAGGTGGTGCGCCAGCATTCAGCAGACCTGCTGGGGCGCGCCGAGGTGCAGCAACTGCTGGACAACCTGAAGGAGCATAACCCTGTGGTCGTGCAAGAGGTGGTGCCGGATGTGTTGACGCTGGGCGAGGTTCAGAAGGTGCTTCAGCATCTTCTGCGGGAGGGCGTGCCGATTCGCGACTTGGTGACCATCTTGGAGACGCTGGGCGACCATGCAGGGCGCACACGGGATGTGGAGGTGTTGGGTGAATATGTGCGCGCCAGTTTAGCCCGCACGATTACCCACCGCCTTGCAGACCCGCAAGGTCGCCTGAATGTGATGGTGTTCGAGCCTGCTCTTGAGGCGTACCTGCGCGAGCAGGTGGAGCAGACTCCGAACGGGGTGATGCTGGCGTTGGATACCCAGCAGAGCCGTGCGCTGTTGCAAGCGATTGCCCAACATGCCCAGGCGATGAGCGCAAAGGGCTACCTGCCCGTGCTGGCGTGTGCGGGCAATCTGCGCCTTCCAGTGCGCAAACTGTTGGGAGCGGAGTTCCCCTCTATCCATGTGATTGCTTACCACGAGATAGCCCCCCGCACCGAGATTCAGGTGGTCGACCAAATCTCGCGTGCGGAGGTGCTGGGCACTATGCTTTCCGCTTAGCTATAAAGCGTTCCAAATTTGCGCTGGAAATAGTTGAGCAACGGCTCTGCGCTGGGAGGCTTGCCCGTGACGCGTTCGACCAACTGCTTGGCAGTATAGCGCTTGCCTTGCTGGTGAATGTGAGTGCGAAGCCATTCCAGAAGTGGTCGGAACTCGCCTTTTCGGAACATCGCCTGCAGGTCGCCCAGGTCGCGCTCTGCCTGCTCAAAAAGCTGCGCTGCATACAGGTTGCCCAGCGTGTAGGTCGGGAAGTAGCCTATCATCCCGCCTGACCAGTGGACATCCTGAAGCACCCCCTGCGCATCGTTGGGTGGCTCGAAACCCATATAGGCTTTGAACCGCTCATTCCATGCGCTGGGCAGGTCGGCAACCTTCAGCTCGCCTCGCATTAGCGCCAGTTCCAGTTCGAAGCGCAAGAGGATATGGAGATTGTAGGTCACCTCATCTGCCTCGACGCGGATAGTGGAGGGCTGAACCGCGTTGATGGCGAACACGAACTCGTCCAACGACACATCGTGGAGTGCGCTGAAATACTGCTGGGCAATCGGATAGAAATGCTCCCAGAAGGCTCGGCTCCGCCCCACAAAGTTCTCCCACATGCGGGATTGCGATTCGTGTATGCCCAGCGAGGTCGATTCGCCCATCGGGGTTCCGTAATACTCGGTGGGCAGTCCCATCTCGTAGAGGGCGTGTCCCAGTTCGTGCAGAGTGCCGAACAGAGCGGGGCTGAGGAAGTCTTCATAGTAGCGCGTGGTGATGCGCACATCGCCTGGTCCCAAGCGCGTGGCGAAGGGATGGACGGTGGGGTCGAGCCGTCCTGAATTCCAATCGAAGCCAATCGCTTCTGCAATCAGCCTGCAGAACCGCTCTTGTTCCGCTTGTGGAAAGTGGCGGTGGAGAATTGGGGTGTTGGGCTGGCGCGGTGCGCTCTGGATTTGGGCGACCAGTTCGGGCGTCTTGGCGCGCAAAGGCGCAAAGAGCGTATCCACCTCTTGGGCGGTCATGCCCTGCTCGTACTCGTCTAACAGGGCGTCGTAGGGTTCGCGCTCGTAGCCGTACCGTTCGGCTATCTCGCGCACGAGGGGCACTATCTTCTCCAAGTGCGGTTGGAACAGGGAGAAGTCCGACTTGGCACGCGCCTCCTCCCACGCCTTTTCTGCAAGGGCTGTGGTGCGTCGGAACTCCACCACCAGTTCCAGCGGGAGTTTCGTTGCGTGGTCATACTCCCGACGCCACTGGCGGATGTTGACCACCTCGACACTTTCGGGGTCTTTCACGAGGTCGCTCTGCTCCACGATGGCGAGCAGTTCCTCGATACGAGGATCGGTGGCGCGCTGGTGGATAATCGCAGAGAGCGTGGCGAACTGTTCGGCGCGGTGTGCGGTTGCGTTAGGGGGCATCATCACGCGCTGGTCCCAGCCGAGCATACCTCCAATGGAGCCTAATATCGCAATCTGCTTTGACCACGATTCCAGTTCCTGATATGCCTGTCGAGCGTCCATACCCCAAGTATACCTGTCAGAAACTGCTTCCAATCCCGCCGAGGGGTTGACCGAGGTCGCCATAGCCGAAGCGTGAGAAGCTGGGGAACGCCTTGAGCCGAAGGAACACTTGCACGCCCGTATCGCGCCGAAAGCCGAAGGGATTGTCGATATAGCGCACCTCCAGCTCGGCACAGTGGAGGTCGTAAGTCCAGAGCAGTTGACGCCCTTCGAAGCGGTTCAGGTAGCCATTGTACTGCAGGATGAAGGAGAACCTCGATTTGCCCCACTTTACCGAATCACCTCTGATAAACAGCCTGCCCCACTTGGAGCGGAGGGCATCATAGCGACCTGCGAAGGTGAGTTGCGACGCTCCGAACTGCCAGCGGAGGTCGGTCTGCCATCCCAGTAGGCGTTCGCGGTTGGGGTCGTAGCTCAGTTGATTGCGCCAGCGAAGCCACCCTGTTGGTTCGTAGTCGAGGTTCAGGTTCAGTAGGCTCCACGGGTCGCGTCCACGTTTGGTGGCAAGCAGGTCGTAGCTGGTACTGGCGCTGAGACTCCAGCCTGCTGGCAGAGCGGTTCGCAGTTCTGCACTCAGCAGGTTGTAGTTGCCCGTGCGGTCAAATCCGAGAGGGCTGTAGCCGTAGGGTCGCAGGTAGTTCCAGCGCAAGCTGAACTGGGCGTTTTCTGCCAAGCGCACCTGCTGTTCCAGACTGCTTTGAAGGATGTACTGAGCGGTGTCGTCGCTGTAGAAGGTTTGGCGGAAGAGGTAGTTCCCCTGCAGGGCGGTGCGTGCAGGGCGAGAAGTGGTGCGAATGGGTGGCTGGATACCGCCTGCGCCCCCTATCGGGGAAGCGACAGTTCTTGGTGAGCCAAACCGTCCTTGCCATTCAAAGGCGTACCGCTCGCGTCGGATACGAGTCTGAAACCCCTCTACAAAACTGCCTACACTCAGGCGAAGAGTGGTGTCGGGCATCTTCAGTCCGAACCAGCGTGCAGGTGCAAGCAGGCTGAGCTCGGGCAATCGCTCCAGCCCCCCGAAAAAGACGGGCGTTGCGCCCACGGGCAGAAAGCGGTCGTAGTCCAGAATGATTGAGGCAGAACCGAGCGCATAACGCAAGTTCGTGCGCAGGTTCCACTGGCGCGTGCCAGAGCGGGAGTCGCCAAATCGGTTCTCACGCTCTTGATACTCGCCCGAAAGGTTAGCCTGAAGCCTGCCGAGCGTTCGGCTATCCTGCAGGTTGAAGGTGCGTCCGATGCTTTCAAATGTTCCGCTTATGGAGCGGTTTTCGTTCGCTATCAGGCGGGTTTGCCCTGTTGCTGAAGGCAGGAGCCATTCGGTGCGCAAGTCCCATGCGGTGTTGTTGGCGAAGAGCAGGTAGCTGTTGCGTCGGTAATCGGCGTCCCAGCGAGTCTGAAGCGAACCGAGTGCGCGCGTATACTGCAGGTGTCCTGCGAGGCTATCGGTGCGCTGGGCGGTATCGCGCAGGAAGTAGAGGTTGGCGGTTCCGCCCGGATAGTCTTGCTGGAGGTTCACTCCCAGCCCGCGCCTCTGCATCAGGTCGAAGCGTGCGGTGCCATCAGCACCCTGAAACAGCAGGTAGGCGATCGCATAGCGGATGTACCACCCTTCCAGCTCCGAGTAGCCGATTTCGGGTAGGGGGGAGGTATCCCCCGTGTCGCGTAGGGGGATACGCACATAGGGCAGGGTGAAGAGGGTGCGTCCCAGCACTTGGAGGCGTACCTTGCGCAGGATGGCGCGCCGTCCCTGCTCTGCGTCCATCGTCTCGGCATGCCAACAGAAGTGGGGCTGGTCTTGGTCGCAGGTGGTGGCTTGGAGGCGTGTGCCCTCCACGCGTGGTTCCTGCCCTTCAAGGCTCTCCCCTTGCAGGAAAAGCGGTTGCAGAAGGCGGTTGCCCGTGAACTCTGGTTGCAGGGTTGCCGAGCCGTTCTGAATCGCCCAGCGTCGGGTCTGAGTGTTCAGCGTGAGTTGTGCGCCTTGCGCGCTTAGGTTAGCGCCCTCCAGTCGGATTCCGTCGAAGAACCGATAGATGCCCTCGCGCTGATTGCCTTCCAGTTGAGTGCCGAAGAAGGTGAGGTTGCGCCAGCGCAAGGTGATGCGCTCTCCATGCACCTTGTCCCCTACCCCTTTGAGCGATTCGGCAGAGAGCACCTCCACCTGCTCTTGATTTTGAGCAAACGCTAACTCCCAACTGAGCAGGGGCATGAGAAGCAGAAACCATCGCCGTACCACCCGCGCCATCCTCTTGCGATTCGTTCCCAATAGAGTGCAGTTTCTCCTGCAGGAATCCCACCGCAAGACCTTGAATGTAACGCGCAAGAACCTAACTCGCCTAATGGTCGGAGGTGGAACGATGAGAGAAAAGCAGGTCGAGGCTGTGGTAGGATGGGGCTATGCGCTGTCAGGATTCACGCGAATAGGCTCTGAAAAGGAACTGCCTAAACCTCAACAGGATTTTGGCTACTACTGGCTGACTCCTGACAAGGCACGCATGGAAACAGGTGATACACTTTACCTTTATAGAGATGGAAACGCCTACGCTATCGACTCGCGCACCTTGCGGGTGAAGGTGATAGACTTAGACGAGGACGAAGAGGCTTTGCCTTTTCCTTTGGTGGACGATGAGGACTACGAAGGACCCTGGATAGGCGCACTCTTAGCGATGAAAGTGGGACGGCTCACAAAGCGCGTCAGCCGCAACCGTTTAGGAAGGTTGGTATGTCAGCGGGTAGAATAGTCTAATCCCTCTTTTGTAGAGCGTCGCTGGCACTATAAGTTGGGCAGTGGATTGGTCTTGGTGCGCACGGAGGTGCTGTACAGAGATAAACAAGAGGGCTTCGTGATGTTGGCTGGACTTGTGGAAGGGCAAGTGGAGCGTGTTCCAAGCTCTTTGTTCGAACTTCCTGCTTTGTAGTGGCTACGATGTGTACGCATGCGATTTACGAGCGGTTGTGGCACGAGTTGCAGGTGCCTGTGCAGAGGCGGACGCCTGCGTCAACCTATCCGCCCGTGCGCTTCCCTCGTACGGCACGCCGCGTGGTGGACTTGACCTATGTGCAGTCGCCTCGCTTCCCCACATGGCCCGGCTCCCCACGCTTAGAACGGGATACGGTTTTTTAGCCTACCTATGAGGGATTGAAACGAACGGTCGTGCGTATAAATCGTATCCCGTTCCAAGTTTTTAGCCTACCTATGAGGGATTGAAACTTAGCTGTTATACGAACACCACGTCCCCCATATCGATGCGCCCATCCATTTCGTGAAGGGACAACCGACGCTGGACCAGCTGGATGGGATGAGCCTGATGGCGCCCGCAGTGGTGATCGATATCCGCGAGCGCGCCTCCCAAGACCCCGATGCCCAAGTGCGGATTGAAGACCTCCGAGCGTGGGAGCGCAGATATGGGCGCATTCCGACTCCCGCCCAGTGGGGCGACACTCATCGTGGGGGCACTTCGCTTAGAGAAAGGCTCTGGGGGTCTTGTGCGCCTGTTTGCGGTATGGGGTTGAGTGCATAACTCTCCAAAATCATCGCCTTCGCCACCTCCCAGAGCCGAGGCGAGGCGCGTTCGATAGCGCGATCGTGCGCCAGCACCTTTTCGATAGGCACCTGAAACTCGCGCCATGCGCCCCCGTGATTGCAGGAGTTCGCCAGCACCCCTGCTAAGCGATCAATAGCGACTGCAAAGCGTGCCTCAGGGGTCTCCTGAGCGCAAAACTCTTCCCAGAGGGCGCGGTACTCGTGGGCTTGATCAGGTGGCAGAATCGCAAAGATGCGGTCTTCTGCGCGCGACTCGCGCTCGTACTGGTCTTGGCGTGCTTGCTCATCGAAGGCGAAGGTGTCGCCTGCATCGATTTCCACAAGGTCATGGAGCAACGCCATCTTGACCACTTTGAAGAGGTCGATTGACTCCTCGGCGTACTCTGCGAGCACCAGCGCCATCATAGCGAAGTGCCACGAATGCTCGGCATCGTTCTCGTAGCGGGCACCACTAACAATCCGTGTGCGCCTGAGAACCTCCTTGAGCTTGTCAATCTCCTTCAGGAACGCTATCTGTCGTCTTAGCCGTTCGTTCATCGTTTTCATGGTACCCTGAAAATCGGTATAATCTCGGCATGACCAAAGTGACGATAGTAGAGGTCGGTCCGCGCGATGGTCTCCAGAACGAGCCGACGCCCGTTCCGACCGAGGTGAAGATTCGCTTCATCGAGATGTTAGCCGATGCGGGTCTGCCCGTTGTGGAGGTGACCTCATTTGTCAGTCCCCGTTGGGTTCCGCAACTTGCCGACGCTGAGCAGGTGATGCGAGGCATTCCGCGCAAGCCGGGTGTGCGCTACCCCGTGCTGGTGCCGAACATGAAAGGGCTGGAGCGCGCCCTGCAGGCAGGGGCTACCGAGATTGCCATCTTTACCGCCGCTTCGGAAAGCTTCTGCGAGCGCAACCTGAACCGCACGATAGAGCAGTCGTTGGACGAGTTCGCCGAGGTGGTGGCGAAGGCACTAACAGAGCGAATGTGGGTGCGTGCCTATATCTCCACCGCGTTTGTATGCCCCTATGAGGGCGAAATCCACCCCACCAAAGTGCTGCCCATCGTGGAGCGATTGCTGGAGATGGGCGTCCACGAAATCAGCCTTGGCGATACGATAGGAGCAGGCGTGCCCACGCAGGTGGAACGGCTCACCCGAACGCTGGAGCCTGTGTTGCCCAAAGAGCGATGGGCATATCACTTTCACAACACCTACGGCACTGCGCTGGCGAATGTGCTGACCGCCCTGCAGATGGGCATCACGACTTTCGACACGAGTGCGGGGGGCTTAGGGGGGTGTCCCTTTGCACCTGGGGCATCGGGCAACTTGGCGACGGAGGATCTGCTCTATATGCTGGAGGGCATGGGCATCGAGACGGGCGTCTCGTTAGAGAAGGTGGTGGAGGCGGGACGCTATATTCTGAGTCATCTAATGCGCACCATCCCACCCAGCCACTATCTCCAAGCCCGCTTCCCAGAACTCGGACGCAAAACGGCTGATGTGTGGTAGGAACGCTCCGTCGCTTGCGAACGCTACACTACTATCAAATCGGCAGGGTCGGGATAGCCTAAATCAATCCCACGGCGCGAATCGTACGCTCCACGCCACAAGTACAGACCTGCACACCCCTCTATGAGACCCTTTGCGAGTGCCTGCTCGAAATCGCGCCGATAGAGCGACACCAGATAGGGCTGGAGCCGACGCCACAGCGAGAGCGTCACCCTGCCGAGTGCCTGAACCGTCTGCACAATCGGCTCTGCATCGCTCCCGTCGGGGAAGACCACCACTGGTATGGTGTCCTCCTCTATCAAGCGGTATTCACTGGCAACCTGCTCGTACTGGAACTCACCCTGTCTCTCCCAGATACGCTTCTTGTCGGTCTCTGCGCTCTGAAACAGCCTCTCAAAGAACTGTGTGTAGGTATCAGGATTGTGGAGGTCAAGAGACTGCTCTCTCAGCATCATCGCAATTTCGGTTGCGGTGCGATAGACCCCCTGTGGCGTGCCCGAATCGGCTAACTCGAAGAGATAGACTTGCCCCGATGGTAGCTTGCCCTCACGATTGCAACGCCCTGCAACCTGCACGACCCGATCCAGCGGTCCGAACACACGCATCACCACTGGGAAATCGATATCGACGCCCGCTTCTACCACTTGGGTGGAGACGAGCCAGCACCGTTCCCCACTTGCCAATCGACGCTTGACCTCGCTCAGAATACGCCGTCGGTCATACGCACAGAGTAGGGTGGAGAGATGGAACGAGTCTTCTTCGGGTAGGTGGTGAAGGATCTCCACCGCATCGCGCCGTGTGTTCAGCACCGCCATGCACTGGGGGTGTGCCTGCATTCGCTCCGCGACTTCGGCATGGGTGAGCTTAGAGAGGCGGATATACTCCACGCGCCTGAGTTGATTGTAGAGTTGGGCAGGGTTCGACACAATCTCGGTGGCAGGGGGTAGGTTCAGCGCTTCCAACGCGGGCTGAGTCGCCGTGCAGAACACCACCGTACAGCGGTAATGCTCCACCAGCTCCTTCAGCGCTCTCATCGTCGGCTCCAGCAACGGCACGGGCAGGGTCTGCACTTCATCCAGCACAATCACCGAGCGGACGATGTTATGCAGTTTCCGACAGCGGGCGGGACGATTGGAAAAGAGGCTCTCAAAGAGCTGTACCGTCGTCGTGACAATCAACGGGGCGTCCCAGTTTTCGCTCAGCAGGTGCTGGCGGTCGAGCATATCCTCCATATCCTCCATATCCTCATCGCGTTGGAAGGGATCGAGCGCGCTGTGATGTTCTAATACGGCGTCGGCGCCCAAGATTTGGCGATAGACCTCGGCAGTCTGGTCGATGATGCTGGTGTACGGGATGGCGACGATAATGCGGTCTAACTGGTGATGGAGGGCGTGCGCGAGCGCGAAGGCGAGTGAAGAGCGCGTTTTGCCACCGCCCGTCGGCACGGTCAGTCGGTAGAAGCCCTGCGCACCCGTCGCCTTCTGCAGACACTCGTGATAGACCTGCTGACGCACACGGTTCACGGGGGTGTCAGGCGCACTGGCTAAGAGCCTCTGCTGGTCTTGCTGGAAGAGGTTCCATATGGTTTGAAGCGAAGGCGTGCTCCTACGCGCTTGAGCGCGCTGGGGGTCAAAGTGGGCTTCGGTGTCCAAGTAGTCCGCGTCCACAAGGCACGAGAAGAGCATCCTCAGGTAGAAGGCGAACGCATCCTGCTTTTGTGCCCAGCTGGGTATCGCCTGACATAAGTTTTGACTCGGCTGGAGGGCGGGATGCCAGCTCAGCGCCTTTTGGATAACCTGTTGGTAATTTGGGATTCCTTTTTGGATATCTTGCTGAAGGTCGGCTTTGTCGGGCATACCTGCATGGTGTCCTTTCAGCGCGAACGCCAAGGGTGGACAGCCCGCTTGGTTCGCATAGAGCGCGCCGTAGATGGCGTGGGGAACCACTTTCGGATGGCTCGATTGCCCCTGTGTAGTTGCCCGATGACACGCTTGAAGGTAAGCTTGGAAGTCGGGATTCACCTTGCCGAGGTCGTGCCACAGCCCCAGATAGTAGCCCAGCTCGCCCGAATCGAACTTCGAGGCGAACTGCTTCGCCCGCTCGGCAACCTGTTCAAGGTGCGTCTTCAGGTCGTGCCAGTGCCCGTTTGCGTTTGGTGTGTGAGCGTACATCGTTTACAATATACCCGATTATATAACTCTGCCTACTGCCCCCACCCCACAAGCCACTCCCTCTCGTCACTCCGAACGAAGCGGGGAATCTCAGCCCTCACCCACCCCTGCCCTTCCTCTTCCACACGGAGAGGGAGGGAGTAGAGCATGGCAGAGAGCCAGACTCCCCTCTCCCACCGCTTACTGCACGACAGTTTTTCGTACTTGTGCCTGAGTCGGCTTCTGTTGGGCAGGGCAGACACGGGGGTCTGCCCCTACAGGCAGGACGGTTGAGTAGGGGCGCACCCCCGTGTGCGCTCCTTTTCGATTCTCCCTCAAAAAGTGTCGTGCAGTAAGGTAAGCTGATAGGGGTACACAAGGTGGGTTCATTTTCGGAAGCGAAGGCATACTTTTCCACAAGAGTTTCATCCCCCCTCCTGTAGGTTCCCCCCGCAAGCGGGGGGAACCATTCAGTTTTTTTCGGTTCCCCCATTGACGGGGAGAACCATTCAATTT
>FWPU01003047.1_pt1 | contig 43816 bp, 26 predicted proteins | sample 2228361 | NCBI WGS metagenome assembly FWPU01 (sample SAMEA103939777, study PRJEB20133) | metagenome | reverse complement strand
GCGGTGGCACTTCGTCCCGCACAACCTCCTGCAGAACCGGCGAGCCACATCCTCCGGCAATCGGATATCGGGCCGGGGGAACGCTGGCCCGCCGGTGCGTCGTGCTGCCGCCGCAGCCCGCGAACGACCGCCCCGCCGCAAGATACCGCAGCGTCACCTGGGATGCGACAACAGTTTCACCTCAGTGCGACCATGGCGTCACCTGTGAGGCGATTACTGCTTCCGCCGTTGTGCGATAACAGCATAACATGTTGTGCGGCAAGCTGTTGCGACAAGTCCCCCTCCCGACGAGTTGCACTGGACAGGTGGGGAATGCCACGGTATAGCCGCCGCTGGATTACAAGGGGGACCCACAGTGTCTGTATCCAGCGGAAGGGGGAACGGACTATGGATCGCGTCTCGAAATGTGCAATCGTTACCGCGGTACTGATGATTGCGGGGTGTGCCCAAGCCCGTTATGTCGAACGGCAAAGCGACAGCGGCGTCGTGGCCATCCCGGCCAATACCAACCACTGGCCCACCTACTACCGCCAGGCGGCCATCGACCTGATCACCCAGCACGTCGGCCCCCATTTTGAGATTGTTGATGAACGGGAAGTGGTTGTCGGTCAAACAACGGACAATACGCAACAGATAAACGATACATTTACTTTTGGCACGATGACCACGCGGCAACTGACCGAGTGGCGGATCGCCTACCGGCGGGCGGCGGCACCAGCGATGATGCCGGTCGGGATGCGTCCGCCGCACAGCGGTATGCCTGGCAACGGCACAACCCGGCCCGCCGGGGGCGTCGGTCAACCGGCGTCGGGGGTGTCGGGTCCCTCCGGAGTTCAACCGGCCAGTGGTACGCTTCCGCCGGGCACGACCAGCGGCCAGGTCATTCCGTCGGTGGCCCCGCCGCAAGCCCCCGCCGCGCCAGGCAGCGGTTTCGGTTCCCACCGTTGAACCAGTTGTGCCGCCCCGTCGGTGACGCGGCCATGACTCGGCCAGTCGGCCAGTCCACTCCACCTTATCCACTCCACCATAAGCCATCGCTATTGCTAGATTGACCTTATGGGTGATGAACCCCAGATTCGCTGCGATCCGCTGAGCGGCCGCTACGCGATCATCGCTCCCGAACGGGGCCGCCGACCGCATGCCCAAGCCGGGGTGTGTGGCCGCGAAACGGTGATCGATCCACCCGATGACTGCCCCTTTTGCCCCGGCCACGAAGGGGACACACCGCCGGCCCTGCTGACCTATCCCGCCGCAGACGGGCCGTCCTGGCGATTGCGGGTCGTGCCCAACAAATACCCGGCGTTGCGGCGATCCCTCCCCCCTTCGCCGGTCGCCGATGACCCCATCTTCTTAACCCACAAGGGGTTAGGACAGGCAGAGGTAGTCATCGAGTCTCCGGAGCATCTGGCGGACCCGGCGGCGATGGAGCCGACCCAGTTGGCGTTGGTCTTTCAGGCTTATGCCGACCGGCTGCGGGCCTTCGCCGCCGATGAGCAATTGGCTTATGCCGCCGTGTTCAAAAACGTCGGCACGGCGGCCGGGGCGTCCTTATCCCATACCCACTCCCAGATCATCGCCTTGCCGTTTGTGCCGCCGCTGGTGACAGCCGAATGGGAACGATGCCGGCAATTCCACCGGCACCAGGGGCAGTGCCGGACGTGCGTACTGATCGCCGAGGAGCTGCGTCGCCGCAGCCGGATCGTCGCCGTCACGGGGCATTTTGTTGTGGCGGCGGCGTTCGCACCCCGCTTCCCGTACGAGCTGTGGCTGGCCCCACGCGGGCACCAGTCGCATTTTCCGCAATCCGATCGCCGGTCGATCGAGGAGCTGGCCGCACTGTGGCGGCAGACGCTGCAGGCGGTCGACCGCGTGTGCCGCCGGCCGGCGTACAACTGGGTGCTGCAGACGGCCCCGCTGCGGACCGGCGAGCTGCCGGAGCTGCATTGGCGTCTGGAGCTGCTGCCGCGCACGGCCCAGCCGGCGGGTCTGGAGTGGGGCTACGGCTGTTACATCACGCCCGTCCCGCCGGAGACTGCCGCCGCCCAACTTCGTGCAGCGATGCGGCAATGAGCGGCGATGCAACGCGCTGAAGCGGTATCGCCGCAACTGGTTTATCTGCAATGGTTTGCGATCGCGATCGCCTGGTCCGGACGGCGACCGACAGCGACGGCGACGTGCGGTGAGGGCGACCGACGACGACGGAGTGGCATCGTTCGCCAGCGGATCGTCACTTCATCTGTCCGGGCTGCAATTTGCCAAGATTGTCAAACAGCCGGACGAGTGAGGCCATGAGTTTGCGGAAGTCCCCCTCATGGAGGCTCTCGTTGGGGGCGTGGGCGTTGCTGGCGGGGTCTTCGATCCCGAGCAACAACGCCGGGGCGCCGCCGAACAGTTGCGACAGCGGTCCGACAAAGCCGATGGTCCCGCCGCAACCGATGGCCACCGGATCGCGGTCGAAGCCTTCGCGCAATGCGGCGAGGGCGGCCTCGAACGCCGGCCCGCTCGGGTCCACCATCCACCAGTCGACCGGCGGACCGTAGGGGGTGACGTGCACTTCGCATCCCCACGGCGGGTCTTTCTTGAGAAACTCGGTCAGGGCGGCCAGCACCTTGTCCGGCTTCTGGTCGGGGACCAGGCGGCAGGAGACGATCGCCGACGCCTTGGGCAACACCTGGTTGGACGCCCCCTTGAGGGAGCTGGCCTCCTGGGCAATGACCGTAACGGCGGGCCGCCGCCAGGTCTGGGCGTAGAAGCTGTAGCCCTCCTCCATGGCCAGGCGAGCGTCAGGGACCAGGCCGATTTCTTGTCGGAGCTTCTGGAGGTCGAAGGGGAGACGTTGGAAGGCCGCCCGTTCCCGCTCGGAGAGGGGGCGGACGTCGTCGTAAAAGCCGGGAATCGGTAGCGGCCCGTTTGCCCAATAGAGGCGGCCCAGGATGTGGTTGAGCGCAATAGCGGCGTCGGGGACGGCCCCGCCTCCGGTGCCGCTGTGGATGGGGGTGCGTGCCGTGACCACTTCCACCCGTGCGGCCACAATCCCCCGCAACGAGTAGGTAATGCTCGGCGTCCCGACTTCGATGTTTTCCGTATCGCAGACGATGATCACATCCGACCGCAATTGCGATTTGTAGGCGTCAAAGAACTTCATCAGGTTCCGGGAGCCGACTTCTTCCTCTCCCTCGACCAGCATTTTGACGTTGACGGGCAGGGCATTGCCGGTTTTGCGATAGGCGGCAATGGCTCCGAGGAATGCGGCGACGGCCCCCTTGTCGTCGGCGGCACCGCGGGCAAAGAGACGGCCGTCCCGCCGCGTCAGCCGCCACGGGTCGCTTCTCCATTGCTCTACGTAATTGATCGGCTGCACGTCGTAGTGGGCGTAGAGGAAGACGGTCGGCTTGCCGTTGGCTTCGAGCCATTCGCCGTAGGCGTACGGGTTGGAGCCGCCCAGGCGCAACAGGTCGACATTGTGCAGTCCGGCTTGCCGCATCTGTTCACAGACCAGATGGGCGGTCCGTTCGATTTCGGCCTGGTGTTCGCCGTCGGTGCTGATGCTCTGGATGGCGACCAGCTCGGCCAGGTTACGCACGATTTCTTCGTGGTTTTTGTGGAGCCATTCCAACGCGGATTCGATCATGGCGGTGCACCTCCCCTCTGTTCGTCTCCGGTCTGCGGGCAGCAGCGGTTCCACTGTATCAATTCTGCCGCGTCAGTAAAGGCACCTCGGAGCCTTGTCGCAACATGTTGGTGGCCAATATGTTGCGACAAGTATTCCCCTAGGCGGCGATGGGATGCCGCTGCCGGGCCGTCGCCGCTCCCGCAAGCCGCACGGCGGCCTTATTAGATATACATCCCCCTCCTCACCATATTTTAGGAGCCGTGCTCCATCCCCGTACGGCGGGGCGTCCGCTATTTGGTGCACCCGGCCACCGTCAATCCGCCGGAGCGGTCCCGCTCGCCGGCCGTGTAGTCCGTATGATCGCAACGTGTTGTTTGACATGGAGTTACGGCAAATAGTGCCCGTACGGCCGCCACGGCGGCTTCCCATGTTTCGCCGTCCGGCCCACGCCTGTGTTTTGTGCGGCTTGACAGGGAACGAGGGAAGGTCACGGAAAAATTCAGAAAAAATTGGCCGAATTGCTTGACGCCCGCGGGGGACCGCGTTATACGCCGCGTGCTCGTGTCCGCAACGCCGCAGCCGCAGGGTCGCCGGCCCACTCGCTGACCAGACGGGTGGTTGGGGGAACGGGGAGATCCGCCGGGACCGCCGCGGCGGCGTCAGAGGGGAAATCGGCAATGTGTGGGGATACTCCAGCATTGGCTATGGGGAAGGAGGGTATGGTGACATCCGCGCGCACAAGCCGTCGGGGGCGACGGATATTCCGCCTGCTGGCGGCACCACTGCTGTGTGGTCTGGCAACGTCAACGGCGTGGGGGCAGAATCCGCCGCGCGGCGGCCCCGATGCGGCCATCAAGGCACCGCTGAACGACCCGCGGGCCTTGCTCCGCGAAGGCCGCAAAGCCCTGGCCGCCGGACAGTACGACCGCGCCCAGGACCTGGCCCGCGCCGCCGAGGCCAACAACCCGAGCGGCCGCTGGGGGCTGTTCGAGGACACGCCGCAAGCCTTGCTGCGGGACATCCAAGCCGCTGTAGCCAAAGCCCAAAAACGGGAAGCAGAAAACCTGATGCGGCAGGCCAAGGCCCTGATGGCCAAACCAACCCGCAACGACGCCGAAAAGGCCGCCAACCTGGACGAAGCCCTGCGGTTAGCCCAGCGGGCCGAGCAATTGTATGGCCCCCCTTCCATCTGGGACTTCGGCGACCGGCCAGACAAGCTGATCAAGCAGATCCAAGCCTCGCGGGCCCGCCTGAACCTGCCCCCCGCGGCGACCACCCGCCCTGGCCACGCCACGGCCCAGACGCTGCCGCGGCCATCCGCCCCGACCGCGCCGACACAACCGCGACCCAGCGGATCCACCCCGGCTGGCGGTACTAGCTCCACCGCGACCCGCCTCCATACCCCCTCCGCCGACGCCGCACGCGCTCAGGCCGAACGCCTCCTCGCCGAAGGCAAACAGCTCGCCGAGGCCGGACAATTCGCCGCCGCCCGCCAAAAGTTCCTCGAGGCCGACCGCCTCGGTGCCTCCTTCCGTCCCGGCGAATATAGCCCCACCTTCGCCCTGCAGGACCTCAACGCCCGGGCACAACGGCGGATCGACCAACTTGTCCAGCAAGCCCAGCAGCACCTGTCGCACCACAATACGGCGGCGGCGGAAAAAGACCTCACCCAGGCCGCGGCCATCGCCGCACAATTCGGACTGCACTCCCGGCCGATCGAGGTGCTGCGGCAACAGTTACAAGCGGCCCAAGCGACCGCATCGGCCCCGGTGGCGGCTAACCCCGCCGTACTGGCCGTACCGACTGGACCGGCCACACCTGTTGCACCTCAGCCACCGGCCCCCCCCACTACGGGCACGGCCAGCGTGCTGACGCCCGCTACCCCCGCCGCACCGGCCCGCCCCCCCGCAGCTGAGACTTCCACCGCCCGCCAACTGCTCGACCAGGCCGCCCGCGAATTTGCCGCCGGACGGCTCGATATCGCCGAACAGCTCGCCATCAAGGCCCACAACCAGGCCGACGGCCAACTGCAAAACGAAGCCCGGGCGTTGCTGAACTCGATCGACGCCGAACGGCTGGAACAGAAAAAGATCCACGCCGTGCGGTCGCTGGACGCCGCCGAAATGGCCGTGCGGCGACGGGATTACCAGCACGCCCTGGGGGTGTTGCTGCTGATCGACCCAAACCACCTGCCGGCGGACAAGAAGCCCCTCCGCGACCAGTTGCTCCAACAGTGCCGCACGGAGCTGGACAAAGCAACCATCCCCGCCAGCGGGCAACAACCGCAGGCCGCCTCCCCGGTAACAGCCAGCCGTCCCGGCGAACCGACCGCTGATGCCGCCGAGCCGGTGACCCGCCAGCTCAACGCCATGCGGCAGGTCCAGTTCCAGAAACTGCACAGCGAAGGACTCAAAATCCAGGCGGACGCGACCAAGGCCTTCCGCAACGGCGACACCGACCTGGCTATCCAAATGCTGCAGGACTACGCCGCACGCGTCCGGGCCGCCGAGCTGGACGCTTCGAGCGTGACCCTGCTGCTGCGGCCGATCGAAAGCCGCCTGGAAACCTTCCGGATCATGAAGGGGCAAACCGACTCGGTCACCCGGCAACAGCGGGACAACCGGGAAGCCCGTGAGCGGCTGGCCGGGCGGGCGGCGGCGGAAGAGCAGCGGCAGGCGGAAGTGGCCGCACTGCTTCGCCGCTACCATGAGCTGGTCAAACGCGCCGATTTCAGCGAGGCCGAGAAAGTCGCTCTGCAGGCCAAACAGCTTGACCCGGACAATCCGGCCTTGAGCCAACTGGTGTACATGGCCAAGATGAACAAGCGCGTCCGCGATGCGGAAAACCTCAAGAATGCCAAGGAACAGTTCGTCCTCGACGCCCTCAACAAGGCGGAGCAGCCGGGGCCGTTCGTTGATGTGGATAACCCGGTGGCCGTGCGGCTGGACATGGCTCGCCGCGCCCGCAACCGCGGCTCCCTCGACGACGCTTACCTGCGCACTCGCTCCGAGGCCGAATACGAAATCGAAATGAAGCTCAACAAGCCGATCGAGGTCGAGTTCACCCAGACCCCAATCAATCAGGCGATCGAGAACCTCAAGACCCTCATCGGTGTGCCCATCCTGCTCGACGAGGCGGCCCTGGAAGCGGACGGCGTCAGCCCGGTCAAGCCGGTCACGGTGCGGCCCGGTTATCCGGTCGCGGCCAAGCACATCCTCAGCTTTACCCTCGAGCAGGCCGGTCTGAGCTATGTGATCGAAAACGACATGGTCAAGGTCACCACCACCCGCAAGGCGAAAGGGCGCCTGTACACCAAGGTGTTCGCGGTGGCCGACCTGGTCACTCCGATCCCGAATTTCGCCCTGCCGGACTATGCGAACATCGAAAAGATGTTCCACCGGGCCAGCACGCCAGCGGTGCAACTGCAGGGGAGCACCCCGACACCGCTTTCACCCCCCGGCGGACTGGGCGGCGGCGTCCCCGCTTCGATGGTCAGCGGCCTGCAGCCCGGTATCCAGGGCGGCGTGCCCCTCACCGGCGGCGGCCGGCTCGAGACCCAATGGCAGTCCGGCGGACCCCTGGCCGCTTCCGCCACCGTCACCACCGAACAGAACAGCAAGCACGAGCAGCTCATCCACCTGATCACCAGCCTGATCAAGCCGCATTCGTGGGACGGTATGGGCGGCCCCGGTCGCATCCAGTTCTACGACATCGGCAGCGCCCTGGTAGTCAACCAAACTGCCGACGTCATCCGTGAAGTCGAAGACCTGCTGGAAGCCCTGCGGCGGCTCCAGGACCTGGCCCTGGCCGTGGAAATCCGCATCGTTTCGGTCTCCGAATCGTGGTTCGAACGGATGGGCCTTGATTTTTCGATGAACATCAAGACCGACACCACCCAGTTCGAGCCGAGCCTGACGGCCGTCGATCCGAACACCGGTTTTTCCGGCGTGTTCCGCCCCGTCCCGTACATCAACGACATCAACGCCAAAGGGGTGACCGTCGGCCTGACCCCGGCCGGAACGTTCACGCCGGACCTGGACGTGCCGATCCGGCCGCGGAACTTCCAGCGGGCTATCCCGCCGTTTGGCGGCTACCCGAACATGCCCGGCGACAACGGCGGCATCTCGCTGGGGCTGGCCTTCCTCAACGACATCCAGGTGTACATGTTCCTGGAAGCGGCCCAGGGGGACCGCCGGGTCAACGTCATGCAGGCCCCCAAACTGACGCTATTCAACGGCCAGACCGCCACCTTAAGCGTCAACGACCTGCAGTTCGTGGTCACCAACGTACAGGTGATCTCGGTCAACGGCCAGCTGGTGTTCGTGCCGCAGAACACGCCGCTGCCTGGCCCCGGCCTGGGCGGACTGTCGATCACCGTGCAGGGGGTGGTCTCCGCCGACCGCCGCTTCGTACGGTTGAACCTGCCGGTGTTCATGAGCGTGCAGACCGGAGCCAACGTGCCGCTGTTCCCCTTCACCACCTTCGTCATCCCGGTGTTTGAGGGGGGCAGCCAAGGTCAGCCGGTGCCGTTTACCCAGTTCCTGCAACAGCCGTCGTTTACGAACCTGGAAGTGAATACGACGGTGGTCTGCCCGGACGGCGGCACGGTCCTGCTCGGCGGCTTCAAGCAACTGGCCGAAGGCCGCAACGAGTTCGGCCCGCCGGTGCTCAGCAAGATCCCCTACCTGAACCGACTGTTCAAGAACGTCGGTATCGGGCGGGAGACGACGCACATCATGATTATGGTCACGCCGCGGATCATCATCAACTCGGAGGAAGAGATCTTCCAGACTGAGGGGCGGCCGCCGGTCGGCCAGTGACGAGCTAGCAATCGGCTCTCCAAGCAGAGCCGCCAGCAGTCCGGTACTTCCCCTGCGGCGATCGGGCCGTGCAAGCAGGACTGCTGCAACAGACGCACACCGCCGCTTTCCGGTTATCCCCTCCGAGGGCTTGGCCGGGAGCGGGCGGTGCCGTTGGGTCGTTTGTCGGGCCGTGGTTGCCGTAACGTTGGCAGGACCACGGCCGGTGAGATAGCAGGCGCGGTTTAACCCAGCTCGGCGTTTTCGCGTGCGGCCCACTCGCGGAGCTGCCGCATGCCGCGGACGTTGATCTGCCGCACGCGTTCTTTGGTGATGCCAAAGTACTGGCCGATCTCCTCGAGGGTCTTTTCTTCTTGACCGTCAAGGCCGGCCCGCATGCGGATGACCTCGCGGGTCCGCGGGTCGAGGTGCTCCAGCAGGCGGTTGATGCGGTCGCGTGCGGCGTCCGCCGAGGCCAAGGCTTCCTGTTCGTCGCTCCGGGTGTCGGCCTGCGTTTCGAACAGCTCGTCGTGGCCGGTCATGAACCGCTGCCGTCGCACCTTCTCGTCCGGGATGCTGCGGGCGAAGTTCTTCATGATCGCCCAGGTGGCATAAGTGCTGAACTTATTCCCCCGGCTATAGTCGAACTTCTCCACCGCCCGCATCAGTGAGAGGTTGCCGTCGCTGACCAGGTCATCGATGCTTTCGCCCGGCGTGAGCCGCTGCTTAGCCTGAGCATACACCAGCCGCTGGTTGCAGTTGATCAACAAGTCGCGGCACTTCTTGATCTCCTGCTTCATGGTCTCAATGTATTTCAGGTCGCTGGCGCGGACCTTGGCCGGGTTCAGCCCTTCCAGGAAGCGGTGCAGCTTGTATTTGAGGAAGTTCATCTTCCGGAACACGTGCTGCTCCTGTTCCCGGCTGAGCAAGGGCCACTCGTACAGATGGGCCATGTACGCCGGAACGTCCTTGGGCGGCGTCTTGGCCCGACGCTTGGCCTCGAACTCTTCGTATCCGGGCATCTCGGCCAGGATTTCGGCTTCCTTGGCCGGATCGTCGAATTCCGGGTTGTAAATATAGTCCAGCGGTTCCTGCAAAATTTCCCGCAACCGCATCGCATGGCTGATGCGGTAGAGGGTGGAGCGGTTGCAGCCGTGGCGCTTGGCGATCTTTTCCATGGTCTCCTCCCCCACCGGTTCGCGGGCAAACAACATACGGGCGATGCTCGTGCGGGCCGCCTCCGAAACCGGACCGCTGTTGGGGAACAGGGCCTGGTCCGGATGCTGGCGGTCGAAATTCTTGATGGTGTAACGCACGGCCTCCGGACTGCGGTGCAGCTCGGCGGCAATCCGCCGGCTCGCTTCGGTCAGGCTCAGCCCGGCGTCCCGACACTGCCGGGCCAACTGAATGATCGTCTCTCGTTCGCTATCGCTCAAGTGGCTAAAGCGGGCGCCGCGTTCCACCAGCTCCCGGTTCTCTGCCACGAATTTCTCCAACGCAGCCAGCGGGAACCCCAACTGGCTCCGCCCATTGACCTTGATCCGACGGGCCGTCAGGCCGCGTAGCCGCCACCGCGAGATCGTCTTGGTCGAGACGTTGAAGCGGCGGCTCACCTCCTCCAAGGTCAGCATCGGCTCGACGGTCTGCTCCGCTGGTACGGCCGGCAGCGAATTTTCCAGCCGCCGGATGAACAGCTCCAGGTCGTGGCGGACGTCCTCGCCGGCTATCTGCAGCTCCGGATACGCCTCCGAGCGATAACCCGTGATGCGGAAGCAGATGTATTGGTAGGGGTAGCTGCGGGACGGCTCGATTTCCGCCAGCAGCTTGCGGGCGGCTTCGGCCTGGGCCGCACGCCGGCCCGCCGGAGCGTACCGCGTCTGCTGCTCCGCTAACTCTTTCAGGGGCTGTACCTTGAACTCGCTCACCGTACCTCCGGGCCAATGTCCGTCCTCATTGGCCGATCTCGTCATGCCGGCTGGCCGCCGGGCAACGCCGGCACTGCCATTTGCTCAACACCAATTCGGCGAATTTTTTCTCCTCCGGGCCGGTTGGCCGCTACTGGGTTATTCGTACCAAATCAGTGCGGCTTTAACCCTTCATTACGAAATACCCGTTTTTTCTAATCCTCTTACCCTGTGAGCGCCGAAATTAACCCGATTTGCGCTGGGGTAAGGTGCTCAACCGATGGCGCGGGGGAATGTCCGGGCACCTTGTTAGACGATCGATCCCCCTGCCATGGTTCAGCAATTCGCATCATTTTTCCTCGTTTGCGTAAAATTTCATCAATTACGGCAAATTTCTACACCACAAGTCACGTCTGCTTGTGCGTACCGGTGAACGGACGGCATCCTCGTTCGCCCGCGGCGTCATCGGGGAGTATAACGCAACTTGTTGTCCTGTAATCACTTCCGCATACGACTGGCGGATCATCCCTGTGGCGGTGTCGGCGGAGACGCCTCCCCAGCGTCGCTTCTCCCGCACTTCCGCCAGCGGCTCTACATGCATATACAATGCCAAAGACCGCCTCTATTGGTATTTTCGAACAAAAATCCGCAACTTTATACGCCACAACCAATTACGAATATTCATCCCTCAGCAAAATCGCGAGCCGGGCGACGGTCATTCCTATTGTTACCTCATAGTGGTCAATTTTTCATAACAAGTGTACAATTTTGCCAACCTTTGTGCAAGCATGCGGAGCAGCTTCTGTGCATCGCCTGGATACCGCTGCGACACCGGAACTCCTTTCCTATGTAACAGTTATCCCACATGCTGTTGCCCCCGTCCCCGATTCGATCCGCCCAACCATCACGGCGGATACAGCCCCTGCGGCCCGGATGACCCGCGCGGCGCGGCAACGGCTATCGGGCCTACATCTCTGCGGCTTGACCGCCTCAAGTGTACAATGGGAGGGACGGGGCGGTGTGTCGGCTGGCCGCCGTTTTTGCGGACCCGCGTTCGGCCAAAGGGGAGCGTTGTGCCCGCCGCAAACAATCGTGGGACACTACCAATAACGACGCCCGCCCCGTTTCGTTGGTTGCGAATCTGGCGCGGCGGCAGCTCCTTTTACACAAACGCCTGTAAATCAAGCAGTTGCAGCACAATTTTCTTGCAAACCCGATGGCGCAGCACCCACCGGTGCGGAAAGACCGTTGCTAACCCGCTTAACCGCAAAACGGGTGCCATTTCATCCGTCCTTCACGCCGCGGGGCAATGTCTGCCACTTGCCTTGCTCGCCCTGTTGGGTCTGCCGCTCGTTCCGGCCGCGGCCGAACCCGTCCCACTCCGCGAAAGCCTGACCGTCGGAAGTGCTTACAGGATCGAGACGAGTGTACGGATCAGCGGTCGCATCCGGCGGGAAGGAAGCCATACCCCGGAAAGCGTCGTAACCGGGACAAGCCGCACGGCGTATGTGGAGCGGATCCTGCCCGCCGGACCGGGCGAGACATTCAAAACCATCCGACATTATCAGACGGTGGAGAAGTTCCGCAGTATCGACGACGCGACGGAAGAGGCGACCCTGCGTCCGGCGGTTAGGCGGCTGGTCCTGATCGCCCGCAACGGGCAGCGGGCGCCGTTTTCGCCGGACGGGCCACTGACCTGGGCGGAGATCGACTTAATACGTACGGAAGTGTTTGTGCCGCATGTAGTTACGGAGCTACTGCCGTCGCGGCCGGTGCAGGTCGGCGACCGCTGGCCGGCGGGACCGCTGGCCGTGCGGGAGTTGACCGACCTTGAGACCATTGATGCGGGCGAGCTGACGCTGGAGGCGGTCGGCTGGACGACGGTGAACCAGCGCAAAGTATTGCGACTGCGGCTCGGGGGCACGGTTCGCGGCCACAACGCCCTCGGCTATCACCGCCACCACCTCGACGGCACCGTCTACTACGACCCCGCCCTGCCCGGCCTGGTCTATCTCTCGCTCAAAGGCACGCACGAGCTGCTGGATCCGCAACAACAGGTCATTGGTGTGGTCGAAGGCACCTTCACCCTCAGCCGCGTCGCAGTCGACGAATTGCCTAAGCAATTGACAGACAAGGCGTTAGGGCAAATCGACCTGCAGCCGACCGTCGACAACACGCTGCTGCTGTTCGAGGACGCCACGCTCGGCCTGCGGTTCCTCTACCCCCGGGGCTGGCGGGTGGGGATGATCCGCGGCCCGCAGGTCGCCGTGGATCACGCTCGCGGCTCCGGGCTCCTGCTGACCGTGGAGCCGGCCGAGCAGCTCCCGACCGCCGAGGCGTATCTGGAGGAGGTGAAGGCGTTTATCCAGAAGCGTAACGTGCAGTTACAGTTGCGGCAGGCCCCCGTCGCCGACGCGCGGGCGGCCAGCCGCACCGTCCGGTTCAGCCTGGAGGCCCAGTTCGGCATGGTCCGTGAGCGGTTGGAATACGCCGTGGTGCGGGATGGGCCGCGGGGCGTGACGGTGGCCGGGCGGCTCCACGCCGCGGACGTCGAGCAGCTATTGCCGGAATTCGAGCGGATCGTGCGGAGCATCCGCCTACTCCCCGTACCGCCGCGGTGAGGCAGCCCGGCGGCATGCCGTGCGGAACATACGGCCAACAGTAAGGCTGAACGCGGAAGCGGCTCCATGAGTTGCTGCAGCAGGTTATTGCAGAAGCTGCCCGCACGCTGACCCGATATTTGAACGTTGACCAGACCATAACAACACCATGGGCACCATCAGCACCGTTGATGACGAGAAACCACGATGCGGCGTCCTGTTTGCTTCGCCGGAGGTGGCGGGGTTCGCGAAGACCGGCGGGCTAGCCGATGTGGCGGCCGCATTGCCCGCGGCGTTGGCCCGGCTCGGTTGTACGGTGGCGGTGGTCATGCCGTACTACAACGCCGTCCGCCGCAGCGGCCAGCCGATCGAACGGGTACCCTTTACCCTCCCTGTGCCGCTAGGGGACCGCGTCCTGGCCTGCCGTGTGTACCGCTCGCGGCTACCCGGCACGGCGGTGCCGATCTACTTCATCGAACACTCCCCGTTTTTTGAACGCGACGACCCCGCGTTCGGCCGCGGCCTCTACCAGCAGACCATGCTCGGCGGCTACCGGGCGGACTACCCCGACAATGCCGAACGGTTCATCTTTTTTAGCAGAGCGGTTTTGGAACTGGTGCCCCACCTGGAATTTTCGCCGCAGGTGGTACACGCCAACGACTGGCAGACCGCCTTGGTCCCCGTGTTCTTGCAAGAGCTGTACCGCTCGCGGCCCGGCTACGAACGCCTCCGCAGCGTCCTGACCATCCACAACCTGGCCTACCAGGGGATGTTCGGCCGGGACGTCCTCCCCCTGACCGGGCTGCCGGGCTGGCTGTTCCAGCCCACTCACCTGGAGTTCCACGGTCTGTTCAACTTCCTCAAGGCGGGGATCGTCTACGCCGATGCGGTGACGACCGTCAGCCCGACCTACGCGAGGGAAATCCAGACGGCGGAGTACGGCTGCGGCCTGGAAGGGCTGCTGGCGGCGGTCCGCCACAAGCTGATCGGCATTGTCAACGGCTGCGACTACGGGCAATGGGACCCGTCGCGGGACCCTCACATCGCCGCCAATTACACCGCCGAGACGGTTTTCGAACGTAAACCATTGTGCAAACAGGACTTGCAGCGGCGATTTGGCCTGCCGGAACAGCGGGAGGCGCCGGTGATGGCGATGATTGCCCGCCTGGTACACCAGAAAGGGATCGACTTGGTGCTCAGTGCCGCGCCCGGCTTTTTGGACCTCGGCTGCCAGATGGTCTTTCTGGGCGAAGGGGACCGCGAATATCACGACCAGTTGCAGGCCTTCCGGCAACGGCATCCGCAACGGGTCGGCCTGTACCTGGGCTTCCATGAGCCACTGGCCCACGTCATCCAGGCGGGGGCGGACCTGTTCCTGATGCCGAGCCGTTACGAGCCGTGCGGCCTGAGCCAACTCTATAGTCTGCGATACGGCACGCCGCCAGTGGTGCGGCACACCGGCGGGCTGGCCGACACGGTGGTCAACGCCACACTCGAGAACATCGCCGCCGGCACGGCCACCGGCTTCAGCTTCTACGATTATTCGGCCAACGCCCTTTACGAGACGGTCAAATGGGCGTTGCATCTTTACCACCACCGCCGCGGCGACTTCCAGCAGATCGTCCACACTGGCATGCGCCAGGACTGGAGCTGGGATCGCAGCGCTCGCGAGTATCTGCTTGTGTATCAACGGGTTGCGGCTGGCCCGATCCCGGCGACGCCCGGCGGTTCTTCTTGATGGGACGGGCCGCCGCCCAAACAAAAAGGGACTGCCTGACGACAACAAAGCTCACCAGTCGTTGCCAAGCACTTCGCCTTCGGCACGGGTGCCGACTGCTTGCCAGGTGGGCAGGCTAATCGACTGGTCGACAAAGCGGACGCTGCCGTCGCCGAGCAGGAGGTGGACGCCCTGGGCGTGCAGGCTGCGGGCCGCCTTCCGCCCCGGATTACTGTGACGGATGCAGTCCGGCGTAGTGCTGTTGGGCGGTAAAACGTGGTTATACAGACCGGTCGGCAACGCCCCGTCGGCCCAGGTCGAGTTGCGGGTTGGCCGCCACAGCCCGGCGGTGGCACAGCTCGCGTCGCTGTAGCTGTCGGTCGTGCCCAGCATGCGGTACCAGGTCCGATAGTCCGGCGGCGTGACGGCGGTGACCTCGCTGCCGCCAGGACCCCGCAGCGTCTCGGCAAAGGCTGCCGTGTTGCTCAGGCCGTCGGTCACGTCCGCAGGTTTGACCCGGGAATTGGCGTAAAAGATGCCGTTGCCGACGGTGGCGTCGGGGAGGCTGCCCGCACAGGCGACATAGTTGGACGGCCCACGGTCGGGGACGACAGGAACGTTGGCCGGATCCGCCGGACAGAGGAACGTCGGGACGATCGCCGCGACCGCCGCACGGTTCTGGGGGAAGACGCTGTACGGCGGCGTCTGGTTGGGGCCGCCGAATAGCGGCACGGTCAAGTCCAGGGCGTTGTGGACGTTGGTCTGCTCAAGGAAGGGGGTGAGCTGGGCCAGGGCGGACCAGCGGAAATGCCCCGCCGGCACGGTGGGGTCGGGGGGCCAGCTCTGGATCAGGTAGGCCGCGGGGTAGTGCTGCCGGGCCGCCTCGTAGTTGTGCATGGCCAGGCCGATCTGCTTGAGGTTGTTGGCGCATTGGATGCGGGCCGCCGCCGCACGCACCTTCTGCACCGCGGGCAGCAATAGCCCGATCAGGATGGCGATGATGGCGATCACCACCAATAGTTCGATCAGGGTAAACGCCTGGCGTGGCCGGTCCGGTGATGGCATGGCGTGTCCTCCTGCGTGTGAAATTTTTCAAAAAATGTAATATCGCAGCGGCGGGCGCATGTCCAGCGGCCAATCGTCTAAAATGCATGGCATCACCGCCGTGATACGTGGCATCACTGCTGTAGTGCGTGGCATCACTGCCGTGACGGCTGGTCTAAGCGGCGTCGGTAGCAGGAGGGGCCGCACGGTCCGCCCGGGCTTGCAGGAGTCGTAGCCGTGTCGGAGCTAGTTCGTTTTTCCGTGTCGCTGGAGGCCGATCTGCTGGCGGCGTTCGACAAGTTTGTCGAGGCGGGGGCGTTCGCGACCCGCAGCGAGGCCATCCGCCAGTTGCTCTACCAGACCCTCACGCGGCGACATTTCGAGTCCGACGACGTGCCTGTGCTGGCCACCCTGACCCTGGTCTACGAGCACCACCGCACGCACCTGGTCGAGCGGCTGCTGGAGCTGCAGCATGCCCACGCCGAGCAAGTGATTGCGACGATGCACGTGCACATGGACGCCGAGCGATGTCTGGAAGTGATCGTGCTGCGGGGCCGCGGCGGGGAGCTGCGACAGTTGGCGGAAACCATCCGCGGCCTGAAGGGGGTCCACACCGCCGAGCTAACCTTGGCCGAAACGGCGGTGCCAGCCGCCAGCCCCCACCGCCACACCCGGCATCCCCGCAACAGCCATACCCACCCCCACCCGCACGGCCATGACGCCCCCGGCCACCCGGAGACGAACACACCTCGCCGCAAGCGTCCGCAGTCCGATTCCTGAGGCTGGCACGCCGACGGAGCATGCAGCCCAAGCGTCGGATGGACCGACCGCCATCCAAACCAGCAAACCGCAGGATGCGAACCGCTAAGACGCAAACCGGCAGGATGCGAACCAGTGTGGTGCGGCCGCGATCGCCATGGCGATCGACGATACCGCCGGGGGAACGGACGGACCATGCGTCGGGAGAAGATGCGGGGTCAATTCTTGCTGAACCGGAAGCGGGGGACGGACTCGCGACCGAGCGGGTTTTGCACAAACCGCCGATAGCACGCCACGCACAAATCGAACCGCAACTGCTGGCTTTCCGGCAGCGGCTCGGGCAACGCCGCCCCTGTTTTGTTATGCTCCTGCAACAGTTTGGCCATCTGCTCGATTTGGTCGTCATCCAGGTCGGCGGCGGTCAGTTCCCCGGCCGGCGCCGCACGGTAGGCGTCTACCCGGACCACGTAACGCTCCCGGCCATCAGCCGTCAGGTCCTTGCCGCATCCGTCACATGAAAAATGCATCATAGCTGTCGGTCCTTGCTGAAATCGCGGGTCAATCCATCCCGCCCGGCCGCCGTCATCGCGGGTGGCCGGTTCCAGGTCAACGGGATTTGTCCCTCCGCGTGGCGAGTTCCGACCCACAACTGACTACATGCTCTCTAATATCATGCGTCGCATGTTTTTGCGGAAATGTCAAGCAGAATTTCGTCCCCGCCCCCTTGAGGGGGACTGCCCCGGTATCGGTGTTTCTTCCCCCCGCCGCTGCGGCATGCCACCACGACAACGACCGATCACTCCCGCCATTGCCAACACCGATGGCTGTAGGCTTTGCTCAGCGGTGGAAAAAACGACACACGACGGCAGTAAAAAACACCGACCATCGGACAATACCATTTCCCTCACCGGTCCTGCCCGATCTGCAAATTCCCCGCACTTTGAAGCCTGGAACCTGGGTGCGTCTCGCCAGCAACCCGCTATTTCCCGTACATTCGACACAACCGGGGGTACACGCCGGACCGTTTGCGGCGACGGACATCGGCCAACGGTTTTGGCACGCCATTTGGCACGCCGTATGCTCACTTACCTGTCGTCTGTCGGGTGTCGGTCGGCGGCGTCGCCCGGAGCGGCCGATGACGGCAGACGCTGATCGCGACAACGTATCCCCCGCCGGTCCGGGTCCGCCCCCGGATCGGACCTGCCCCCTGACCTGTCCGCACGGCATGTCCCTGCAGCCGGCATCCCCTGCCGGCTCGCATCGTTTTTCAGGCAGATTGCAGGCAGCTTGGTGACACCACCGATTTCGGCAACACGGACCATAACCTTAAGTGGTGGTGGGCCGCCCCCGTGCGCGTGCATTTTACTTGTTGGAACAACCATTTGATGGTAAGCCAATTACTTGTTGGAACAACCATTTGATGGTAAGCCAACCGCAAACGAGGCCGCATCGACCAGGCAGGAGGACAGACATGCCCTACACGCCGATCCTGGCGACGCTGGGTTACGTCTTTTCGCCGGGCGGGGACGCCGTCCTGATGGTGCACCGCACCGCCCGCCCGGATGATCTGCACTATGGCAAATACAACGGTTTGGGCGGCAAGCTGCAGCGGGACGAAGACATCGTCAGCGGTCTGTGCCGGGAAATCCGCGAGGAAGCCGGCATCGAATGCCGTACAGTCGAGCTGGCCGGCACGATTTCTTGGCCCGGATTCGGCAAGAATCACGAGGACTGGTTCGGCTTCATTTTCCGCATCCTGCGGTACGAGGGGACGCCGTGGGAGCGGAATGTCGAAGGAACGTTAGAATGGGTACCCCTCGGGCAGGTCCTGGAGCTGCCCCTGTGGGAGGGGGACCGGTACTTTCTGCCGATGGTTTTAGACCGGCAGGGGCCCCGCTTTCACGGCGTGATGCCGTACCGCGACGGTCGGCCGCAGGGGTGGAATTATCGCATCGCCTGAATTCATCCCACCGCTGAATGCTCCGGCTTTTCCCGATGGATCCCTCAACGAGGTGCGGAATTGTGTGCTACAGTTGAAGGAAGCGTGCAGTAGCGGGATTCCTCTGGCACGAGATGAAAACGTACCATCCGGCGTAGCCGCGGCCGAAGCAGGAAGTCGCCGCAGCGGGCCGGTCGCACGGACCAGCACAGGTGGAAGGACCAGGCATGCCCCGTTCGCGATCCAACCCTTCCCCCTCTCTCGTTCTGAGCGTTGGGGCCGAGCCGGCCCCCGGCTACCGCTTGCGTCGTCTGCGGGGCCGGGGCGGTTTCGGCGAGGTCTGGGAAGCCGATGGGCCGCAGGGTAATCTGCTGGCATTGAAATTCATGCCCAGTGCCAATGCCACCACTACCGCCCGCGAGCTCCGTTCCGTCCAAACCCTGATGCCTCTCAAACATCCGTACCTGGTCCAAATCTACGACGTCTGGTCGATCCCTGGCTATCTCGTCATCGTCATGGAGCTGGCCGAGGCGACCCTGCTGGATCTGATGTTGCTGTACCACAACGAGTTAGGACAGCGACTCGAAGTGTCGCAGCTGTGCCGCTACCTCTGGCAGATCGCCGACGCGGTGGACTACCTCAACCAGCGGCAGCACCAGCGGGAAGGGCGCCTGGTCGGCTTCCAGCACGGCGACATCAAGCCCAACAATATCCTTCTATTCGGCAACATCGCCAAACTCAGCGACCACGGCCTGGCCACCCCGACCCACGGTCCGATCACCCCCTGCCCTCGCCAGGGAACCCGCGAGTATGCGGCGCCGGAAATCTTCAACGGCTACATGTCGGACCGTTCCGACCAGTTTAGCTTGGCAGTAACCTATTACGTGCTGCGGACCGGCCAGTTCCCCTTCCCGGCGATGCCACGCGAGCTGCCGCGACCGTTCGTCCGTCCCGCCCCAAACCTGAACGCCGCCAGCACCGCCGAGCAGTTGGCCTTGCAAAAGGCCCTGGCACCAATCCCCCAAGACCGCTATGGCTCTTGTCGCGAGTTCATGACCGACATCCTCCGGGCCCACCGTCTCAAGGCGGTGCGGGACACCGATGACCAGTGGCTAATTATCCGTGACAAGAAGCGGTCCTCCACCATTACCACCACAGCCCTGACGCGGCGGACCTGAGGCCGGAATCGCCGGGACGGCTGCTCCCCCGCTTCCCTCCTCTTCGTTCCCCGACAGGGTCGGAAGGATCGGACAATTCCTCTTCCCGAAACCATTCGATGTGGAGTAAACTGCCGCATCGACGGGTGGGGGTCACGCGAGGAAGCGGCCCATGCGGCTATGTATCATCGAGGAGGATGTGCGGGGACTGGAGCCACTGGTGCAGACGCGGCCGGCGTTTGCCCTGCGGTGCGGCTACTACACGCTGGGGGACAAGCTGCGCCGCTTATGCCGCATCGCCGAGGTGGGGTATTGGTGCCGTCCCGCGGTCGCGGCGATTGCGGCGGCGAGCGTGGACGGCCCGGTCAACGATGCCCATTGGCTCCTGGCCGGTCCGGCCCTCGTGATCCGGGCGGACTGGCTCCCCCCCGCCGCGGCGACGACTCTTGCAGCGGGCGGCACGGCCGGCGACGGCCTGACCCGCTATCCGCCGTGGGTCGGGCTATGTGACGGGGAGCCAGTGTACGCCTGGTTGTATCCGTCGCAACTGGCCGTCGTGGCGGAGGAAGGTCTGGCCGCGGCCTGCCGGCGGTGGCGGAAAACCCTGCCGCAACGGCCGCTGGGCGGCGTCCGGCTCCGCTACCTGTGGGAGCTGGTCGAGCACAACCCGGCGGAAATCGCTCGCGACGCCCGCCTGCTGCCCGACAGTCTCCAACCTGTCGAGGACCACCGGGCTGTCCACCTCGCGGGGGTTCACTGCCTCGGTTCGCCGCAGATGGCCTCCATCCACCCCACCGCGACCATCGAGCCGGGCGTGGTCATCGACACCCGCGGCGGACCGGTGATCATCGACGCTGGAGCACACATTCAGGCCTTTTCCCGTCTGGAAGGCCCCTGCGTCATTGGGGCGGCCAGCATTGTGTACGGGGCGGCCATACGGGCCGGTACAACGATTGGGCCGCATTGCCGCATCGGCGGCGAAGTCGAGCAGGCCGTCGTAGTGGGTTTTACCAACAAATATCACCAGGGCTTCCTCGGTCACAGCTATGTCGGCGAGTGGGTCAACCTGGCGGCGGGCACTCAGACCAGCGACCTGCGGTGCGACTACGCCTGCGTAAGCGTCCCGATCGCCGGCCAGGAAACCGCCACCCCCTGCCGCAAGGTCGGAGCGTTTATCGGCGACCACGCCAAGACTGGCCTGGCGGTCAGCTTCGATGCCGGCAGCGTCGTCGAACCGTTTGCCCAGGTCCTGCCGACCGGCAGCTACGCCCCGCGGCACGTCCCAGCGTTTTGCCGCGTCAGCCCGCGTGGCGTCAAGTTCCTCTCGGACATCGAGCGGTTATTGACCACTGCCCGCATCGTCATGGAGCGGCGGGGCCAGACGCTGCGTCCCGAAGCCGAGCAACTGTACCGGCAGTTGGCAGTCGAGGCGTCCCGCCGCTGGGCCGCCGCAGGAGCAGTTGAGCCGTCCCCCGCGGCGCTCAAGTTGCGGATTAGTGCGTAACGTATTGTCGATTAAGAACTTAGGATGACTGGCGGGATGGGGATGGGTCGGTGGACGCCGGCGACGACGCGGCCCGACGCTGCCGCCACACTCCCCGCAGCAGTTGTCGCAAGCCGGCCAGTCGCTCCCGCCAGCCGGAGGCATGGCCGGCCCGCAGCAGGCCTTCCAGCAGGTCGTGTAGGGCCGGCCCGGTCGCGGCGGTGACCGGCGGGTAATGCGGCCGGAACCGTCCCCGCCGCACCGAGACCGTCTGCGGCACCGTCAGAGCGAGCAGTCCCTCCGCCCCTTGCGTTACGCCCCAACCGCTGGCGCCGCGGCCGCCGAACGGCGTCGCCGGGTGGGCGGTTGGTGCGATCACGTCGTTGATCGTTACGTATCCGACAGCCATGGCGGCAGCCGCCCCGCTCACCGCAACGGCGTTTGCGGTAAAGATGCTGGCCGCCAGACCAAAAGGGGACCGCCGCACCAGCTCCAGCCCGTCGGCGACGGTGTCAAACGGGTACACGGCCGCCAGCGGGGCAAAGCACGATTCCCGCACCAGTCCGCACTCCAGCGGGGGCCGCAACAGTAGCGTAGGACGGAAGCAGTAGGGGTCTTCCTGTCCGGAGGCATGCGAGAGCGGCGGCACCGCTTCCGCTCCGGCCTGCACCGCCTCCGCCACCCACCGCCGGGCCTGTGCGGCCTGGGCCGGCGTCTGTAGCCGCACCGGCGTCGCCGCGGCCGCCATCTTCCGCAGACGCTCCACAAACACCTCCCACACCGGCCGCTGCACCAATATCCGCCGCACGGCGATACAGGTCTGACCGCGGTTGAGGGTCAGGGCGAACCACGCCGCCCGGGCGGCCAGCTCCAGCTCCGCGTCGGCCATCACCCACATCGGATCGCAGCCGGACAGCTCGAGGATCGAGGGGATGAGCCGTTCCCCCAGGCGGGCCGCCAGCCGCCGGCCCACCGCTTCCGAACCGGTAAACAACAGGCAGTCGATGTCGGCTTCCGCCAGCAGTGGCCCGGCCTCGCGGGTCGCCGGTAATGTCTGTACCAGTCCGTCCGGCACGCCAGCCTGCTCTAACCACCGTTTAACGACTGCCGCACACTGCGGCGTCTGTTCGCTCGGTTTCCACAGCACAGCGTTGCCCGCCGTCAGGGCCTGGGCCAGCGGCACGATGTTCAAAAACAGTGGATAATTCCAAGTGCCGATGATGCCGATCACGCCCCACGGCCGGCGATAGACGGTTTCGCGGCACCCCCACAGCCACAGCGGGCGGTCGCGTCGCGGCACGCGGCGGGGCCGCAGCACCGTTTGGGCCCGCCGTTCCAGGAAACGCAACGCCGCGGCGATCGGCAACAGCTCGTTGCCGAGGACCTCCACGGGCAACCGGCCGACGTCCGCCGCGGCCGCCGCGCAGAGCATCTCCCGCCAGTCAACCAGGATTTCCCGCAGGCGGCGGATCAGCCGCAGCCGTTGCCACACCGGCTGCTGGGCCCAGTCCGCCTGCGCCTGCCGCGCCCGCCGGCACTCTTCCACAAATGGCGTCATGCCTTCAACTTAGCAAAGCCAGCCGATTAGCAAAGCCAACCGGTTAGCAAAGCCAATGATTAGCAAATGATTAGCAATGCTAACTGATCAGCAACGCCAAGCGATTCGCCAAGCCAACCAATTAGTAGGGTCAACCGCTTCGTTAAGCCAACCGAACCGGACCGGCCCCGGCGAGGAGCCGAGGCCGCGGTTGCCGATGCCACTCGTTATATGGCATGGACTGAGCAGATTTGGAGCCGCACAATCGGGTGTGGGCAAGGGAGACCGGTACCGCCCGGATGGGGGGAGCGGTTCCGGTCGCCGCAGTGGTCATGGCGACGTCACCCAGAACACGACAGGCAAGCGGCGAATGCCAGACGATTAGGTTCCGGTCGCCACGGCGGTCCTGGCGACGTCATTGCCCGACCAAGGCCTTTTTCAGGTCCTCTTCCAACGTGGCGATTTGGGCCGCACGGTTGATGATCCGGCCGTTTTTGTCAGCGACCAGGACATGCGGCACGACCAGAATGCCGTAGGCGTTGGCCAGGGGGCTGGCGTCCAGGCCGCCGGGGGCGAACAGATGGACGCCGGGGAGGCGATGCGTATTCAGGGCCTCCACCGCCGCCCTGGCGTCGTGGTCGAGGCTGACCACCACCAGCTCCACCCCTTTGGGACCGTATTCCCGCAATAGCGATTGCAGTTTGCGGGCGTCGTCGGCCAGGGTGGTGCTCCAGCTTGCGCAGTAGTAGACGATGACGGCCTTGCCACGGAGGGAGGCCACGTCAAAGGTACGGCCAGTCGGGAGGCTGGGGCCGCTCAGCTCCAGCGGCTGGCCGACGCTCTCGAGGCGTTTGAGGGCCCCGACGGCCTTGGCCGCGTAGGGATGCTTGGGATATTTGCGGGCCAGCGTGGCGTACCATTCCTTGGCCTTGCCCTCGCCGTTGGGAGCAAACTCCAGGGCCATCGCCAGGCGGAGGATGGCTTCCGGGGCCTCCTCCGAATCGGGGTAGGCTGCGGCAAACTCCTCCAGCCGCTTGCGCCATTTCTCTTGCACGGCCGCCAGTCCGTCCGGCGACGCGTTCCGCAGGGCGATGGCATTTTCCGCCAACAACAGGCGGAATGCGGCGTGCGCGGCCAGGGCCAGCTGGTTCCCCTTGGCCAACTGGGTCTGCAATTGCCGCAGGCGGGTCACGTACAGCCCGTCTTCCTTGTCAGCCTCCGCCGCGCCGCCGAGACTGTCGATCAGCAGCTTCAGCCACATCTCCCGCTGGTTGTCCGGCAACTTGGCGACGATCTGCTCGAGCACCTCGGCCCGTTTGGCGTTGTATGCGGCCAACGCTTCCGGCGTCGGGGGATTGGGGGGCTGCTGGTCGATCTCGTGGAGTCGGGCGACCAGGTCCTTGATCGCCTCAGTGATCATTGGCGCCGCAACGGTTGCTCCGTCGGTGGTGGCGACCACCGGTCCGTCGATCAGCTTCCAGGCCCGCCCGATGAGGACGATCTCACCCAGCGGCAGGAACTTCGGCTGCTCGCCGTCGTGGATCAAGAGGTTGGCTTGCTTGTGGACGACCCAGTCGTCACGCAGGCCGAGGGCGTCCGCTGGTGTCGTTTGCGGCGGTTGCAACTCCAGATGCCCCCATTTGGCCTGCGGCGACAGCTTCAACTGCTCCGCCGCTTCCAGCACCCGCTGCCCGACACGTCCGGCCCGCTCCAGCAGCGTCGCCGCACGCTCCGCCGGCATCCCCAAATACTCCAGGTTCGCCTTAGTCAGCACTAGCGGCTCCACCCGGCGGACGTCCCGCGTCAGGATCGCCTGCAGCAGCTCCTGCGATAGCTCCTCCGGCGAGATCACTGCCCATTCGTCGATCACGCCGTCGCGGTTGCGGTCCAACCCCCATTTGGAGCCGTTGGGACCTAGCCAGCGGAACTGGTACGGCTCCGTCGTCCGCGGCGGGTACACTTCGCGATAGATTTCCACGCCGTTGTGGTAATAAGCGACGATATTGAACGTGGCGTTGTCGTAGCTGACCAACTGCCGCACGGGCTGGCCGGCGGCGTCCCGCAGGACGTAGCCGATGGGGGTTTTGCCGTCGCGGGGACTAAGAATCGTTTCCAGCTTACAGCCGCGGGCCTGCTCGGCGGTCAGCGGCGGCACGTTGGCGTGCGGCTGACGGGGCGTCCGCCGCAGGGCCTCCTCCACCGTCAGGGCCGGCGGCTGAGCCTGCACCGTCCCGGCCAGGGCCAATCCCAGCACGCCCCAGGCCATCCCCCGCAAACTCCATCGTCCTTGCGCCGTCATCGAGGCTCCTCCTCCCTTGGGTATCATGTTGATCTTCGGCAATGGCGGAGGTGGGGATTGAACCGGAGAAGGGTCGACGGCGACGCCGCCGGGCCGTCTCATCGCTCTGGCCAGAATGTACCAGTCAAGCCTCTACAGCCTGATGAATCATCACTTTTCCGATCAGAATTGGCAGCATTTTTTAAGAATTTCCTCATGAGCCGGGCCGCCAAAATGTCTTACCATAAGAGTGACGCGTCCCTTGAGTGTGACGTGTCCATTGAAGTGTGACGTGTCCATTGAAGTGTAATGTTTCCCCGGGATCGACCGGTGGAGGCCGCATTTCCACAGAGACGGATGAGCTTATGATGCGACAGGTTGCCCTTCTGGCGGTGGGATTCATCGGCGGACTGGCGGGACTGATCATCGCGGCGGAAGGGGCGTCGTCCGGGATACCGGCCGAGCCGCGGGGAGTGCCGCCGCTGCGGATCCTGTTCCTGGGCGACAACGGCGGGCACCGTCCGGCCGACCGCTACGCCGACATCCGCCCGATTCTGGCTGCCCGCAGCATCCAAGTTGATTATTCCGATCAACTGAGTGATCTGAATCCCCGCAAGCTGGCCGAATACGACGGCCTGCTCATTTACGCCAACCACACGCAGATCACGCCGCAACAGGAGCAGGCCCTGCTGGAGTTCGTCGCCGGCGGCAAGGGGCTGATCGCCGTACATTGTGCCAGTTACTGTTTCCACAATTCGCCCAAGTACATCGCCTTGGTGGGGGCCCAGTTCCGCAGTCACGGCGCCGGCACGTTCCGCCCCACGGTGACGGCCCCGGACCACCCCATCATGCGGGGCTACCAGCCGTTCAGTAGTTGGGATGAAACGTACGTCCACCACAAGCACAACGAGCAGGACCGCACGGTGCTGGAGGTCCGCACCGACGGCGACCTGAAAGAACCGTGGACGTGGGTCCGCACGCACGGGCAAGGCCGTGTCTTCTACACCGCCTGGGGCCACGACCAGCGGACCTGGCGGCACCCCGGCTTCCACAATCTCCTGGAGCGGGGCATCCGCTGGGCCTGCGGTCAGGACCCGACCCTGGCCGGCGGCTACGTCGAGCGGCCCGCCATGCAGCCGCTGCCCAAGGGGCTGGCCCCATTCGAGTACGTGCCGGCCAAGATCCCTTACTATCCGCCGTCGAAGGTCTGGGGCAAGCAGGCCGAGCCGCTCAACAAGATGCAAAAGCCCCTGCCGGCCGCTGCGAGCGTCAAACATTACGTCACGCCCGTCGGTTTCGCCGTGCACACATTCGTCACGGAAGAGCAGCTCGGCGGCAAGCCCCTGGCCATGGCCTGGGACGAACGCGGCCGCTTGTTCGTCGCCCTGACAGCCGACTACCCCAACGACCTGCAGCCCCAGGGCCAGGGGCGGGACCGCATTGTCATCTGCGAAGACACCACCGGCGACGGCGTCTGCGACAAGGTCACCCTCTTTGCCGACAAACTGAGCATTCCCACCAGCCTGTTAGCCTACCGCGGCGGCCTCATTGTCCACGTGCCGCCTTACACCCTGTTCCTTAAGGACACCGACGGCGACGGCCGGGCCGATCAGCAACAGGTCCTGCTCCGTGGCTGGGGCACTGGCGACACCCACGCCGGACCGAGCAACCTCCGCTACGGCCTGGACAACTGGATCTACGGGGCCGTCGGTTATGCCGGCTTCAACGGCGTGGTCGGCGGCGTCCCCCACCGCTTCGGCCAAGGCTTCTACCGCTTCCAGATCGAAGTGGAGGGCCAGGGAAACGCCGAACGCCTCCGCGTCAGCCGCCTGGAGTTCCTCCGCAGCACCAGCAACAACACCTGGGGGCTGAATTTCGACGAGTCCGGCCGCCTGTTCGGCAGCACGGCCAACGGCTGCCCAATCGTCCACATGCCGATCGCCAACCGTTATTATGAGAAGGTACGGGGCCTCTCCCCCGGCGTGCTGCGGAACATCGCCCCGGACTACTCTTTCCAGCCGATCACCGACAAGGTGCGGCAGGTGGACTGGCACGGCGGCTTCACCGCGGCCTCCCACATCGCCATCTACACCGCCCGCACCTATCCCCCGGAATACTGGAACCGCGTGGCGTTCATCTCCGACCCGACCGGGCACCTGACCGCCGCGATGGTCCTGCAGCCGACCGGGGCCACGTTCCGGGCTTTCTACGGCTGGAACCTGCTGGCCAGCGACGACGAGTGGGCCGCACCGATCGACGCCCAGGTCGGGCCGGACGGCCACGTCTGGGTCATCGACTGGTACAACTACATCGTCCAGCACAACCCGACGCCGGCGGGCTACCGCACCGGCCGCGGCAACGCCTACGAGACCGACCTGCGGGACAAAAAGCACGGCCGGATCTACCGCGTGGTCTACACGGCGGCGGCGGCAGAACCCCGCGTGCCGCTCGATCGCAACCGCCCGGACGAACTCGTCGCTAAACTCAAGCACCACAACATGTTATGGCGGTTGCACGCCCAGCGGCTCCTGGTCGAGCGGGGCCAAAAGGACGTAGTCCCCGCCCTGCGGGAGCTGGTCGGTGGCGGCGGGTTTGCCCCTCTCCATGCCCTCTGGACGCTGTACGGGCTGGACGCCTTGTCCGGCGACGAACTATCCACAACGGCAGTGATCGAGACGGCGTTGCAGCATCCGCAGCCGGAAGTGCGGGCCGCCGCCTGGGACGTGCTGCCGCGCGAGGGGCGATATCTGCCGCGGGCTGTACAATTTTTGAACAGTGAGATGGTCCCGCAGGTGCAACTGGCGGCGTTGCTGGCCCTGAGCGAGTTCCCGCCGGACGCCGCGGCCGCCCGCGGCCTGGCCGCTGCGTGCAACCGCTGGGCGTTGCTCGATGCGGAGCTGCAGACGGCCCTGACCATCGCCGCCGCCGTGCACGACCAGCACTTCCTGCAGATGCTGCCGCAGTTGCCCGAGCGGCCGGAGGTGCTGGCGGTGGTCGAGCGAGTCGCCCAGCACTTTGCCGGGCGGCGGGAAGGGCGGAGCCACCTGCCGGCGATCCTGGCCGCCGCAGCCCAGGCCCGGCCCACGACGGCCGAGCGGCTCATCGCCGGTCTGGCCAGCGGCTGGCCCCGCACGGGACAACAGGCCGTGCCGCAAGCGCTAGACAAAAGCGTCGCCGCACTTCTGCCCCGCCTGAGCGGCACGGGCCGCGGCCAACTGCTCAAGCTGGCCAGCCTCTGGGGCGTTGCCGGACTGGAGCAGGAGCTGGCCGCCCTGGCCCGCACTGCCGCCCAGACCCTGGCCGACCCGCAACAACCGGACGCCGAACGGTTGGCGGCGGCCCGACTCCTGATCGAGTACCGCCCCAACGATCCGCAAACCGTCCAGCAACTGCTGGCCCAACTGACGCCGCAAACCTCGCCGGAGCTGGCCCGCGGACTGGTCGAGGCCTTGCGCGGCGTCTCCCACCCGGCGGCGGGTACCCAACTGGTCGCAGCGCTGAAATCCCTCCCCGCACCGGCCCGGGCGGCGGCCATCCCCCTGATCCTCGAACGGGCCGAGTCCACCCGCGCCTTCCTGGACGCCGTCGAGCAGGGGCACGCCCGCTTCGACTGGCTGGCCCTCGACCAGCGGGTCGCACTGGCCGCACACGCCGACAAGGCCATCGCCGAACGCGCCCGCAAACTCTTGGCCCAGGGCGGCGGACTTCCCAACCCCGACCGCCAAAAGGTCATCGACGAACTCCTGCCGGTCGTCCTCAAACGTCCCGGCGACGCTGCCAACGGCAAAAAAGTCTTCCTCCAGCACTGCGGCAAATGCCACAAACACGGCAGCGACGGCACCGCCATCGGCCCCGATCTCACCGGTTTTGCCGTCCATCCCAAAGAGGAAATCCTCATCCACGTTCTCGACCCGTCCCGCAGCGTCGAGGGGAACTTCAAGGCTTACCGCCTGCTGACCGCCGACGAACGCACCCTCATCGGCATGATCGGCGCCCAGACCGCTACCACCATTGAGCTGATCGACAGCGAGGCCAAACGCCACGTGCTGAACAAGGAGGACCTCGTCCAGTTGGTCGAAACCGACAAATCCCTCATGCCGGAAGGGTTCGAAAAGGTGATGAGCGAGGCGGAGCTGTGCGACCTGCTGGAATTCCTCACCCAGAAGGGGCGGTACGTGCCGCTGCCGCTGGACCGCGTGGCGACGGTGGTCAGCACCAAGGACATGTTCTTCGACCGCGGCGGCGACGCCGAACGGCTCATCTTCCCGGACTGGGGGCCGAAGACCTTCGAAGGCGTCCCCTTCGTCCTGGTGGACCCGCATAAGGACACGGTCAAAAACGTGGTCATGCTCTACGGGCCGCAGGGGGTCATTCCGCCGCGGATGCCCCGCAGCGTGCGGCTCCCCTACACCGGCAAAGCCAAGACCATCCACATGCTCAGCGGCATCGGCGGTTGGGCCGCCCAGCAGCCCAGCAGCCGCGGCGGCACCGTCAGCATGATCGTCCGGCTCCACTACGCTGACGGCACCACCGAAGACCACGAGCTCCGCAACGGCGTCCACTTTGCCGACTACATCGGCCGCTTCGATGTCCCCGGCTCGAAATTCGCCTTCGCCGTCCGCAACCAGCAGGTCCGCTACCTCGCCGTGACACCCAAACGCCCGGACGCCGACCTGCAAGCCATCGAGCTGGTCAAAGGACCGGACCGCACCGCCCCGATCGTGGTGGCAATCACCGTCGAAACGCCGTATGATAAATGACACCTGAAATGAACCATGAGTGCCCAGTGACTACCGTATCCCCCTGGATGACTACCGTACCCCCCTTGGATGACTACTTATGCCCTTGGATGACGACCGTATCCCACCGATGAGGGACTATCCCCACGCGGTGAAAAGTCTTGGGAGAAAGTGGCCAGGACGATAAAATATCTGGCGGTGTGTATCGAGATCCAAAAAGCGTCCGAAGACCTTACGGCTTCTACGGCGCTCCCCCCCTTGAGCCGGAGCGGTGCGGCAATCCCCGTAACTGCTCCTGCCTATAGGTTCGACCGACAAATTTTGTGACACATTGCACAAAGGACGAGGAATGACCCCGCATCCGATCCCGCGTGCCCTGGTTCTCGGCATAGCAGTCGCGGCGGCGACCGTCGCCCTCGGCGACCACTGGGCCGGCGTCCGCGCCGACGAGCCGCCGGCCACGCCGACGTTCACCCCCGAACAGACGGCCTTCTTCGACAAACAGGTCCTCCCCCTGCTGCGGCAACACTGCCTGAAATGTCACGGCGACGACCCCGATAAACTCCGCGGCGGCCTCGACCTGCGCACCCGCGCCGCCATCCTCCGCGGCGGCGACAGCGGATCCGCCGTCAACCCCCAACAGCCCGCCCAAAGCCTCCTCCTGCAGGCCCTCCGCTACACCGACGAACACCTCCGCATGCCCCCCAAAGGCAAACTCCCGGACGCCGACATCGCCGTATTTGAAAAATGGGTCGCCATGGGCCTGCCCGTACCGGCAGAACGGGCCGGCTCCGCCGCACCGGCCCCGACAACCTCCGCCAAGGCCCAGTCCTATTGGGCTTACCAGCCCGTGCGGCGGCCCGCCGTGCCCGCCGTCCGCAACGCCGCGTGGGTCAAAACCCCCATCGATGCCTTCGTCCTCGCCAAACTCGAGGAAAAAGGCCTCCTACCGGTCGAACCGGCTGACCGGGCCACCCTCATCCGCCGAGCCTACTACGACCTGCTCGGCCTGCCCCCCACCCCGGAGCAGGTCGATGCCTTCGTCAACGACCCCTCCCCGAACGCGTGGGAAAAACTCATCGACCAGTTGCTGGCCAGCCCCCACTACGGCGAAAAATGGGGCCGCCACTGGCTGGACGTCGTCCGTTACGGCGAAACCAACGGCTTCGAACGCGATGGACCCAAACCCTTCGTCTGGCGCTACCGCGACTACGTCATCCGCAGCTTCAACGACGATAAACCCTTTGACCGCTTCATCATCGAACAACTCGCCGGCGACGAGCTGCCGGGATACAACCCCGACGCCATCATCGCCACCGGTTACTACCGTCTTGGCATTTGGGACGACGAGCCGGCCGACCCCGAACAGGCACTCTACGACCACTACGACGACATCATCACCACCACCGGCCAGGCCTTTTTGGGCATGACCATCAACTGCGCCCGCTGCCACGAGCACAAGGCCGACCCCATCCCCCAGGCGGACTACTACCGCCTGCTCGCCTTCTTCCGCGAAATCCGCATGTTCTCGGACACCCGCGACGTCCGCTCCCCCAACAACCTGACTGACATATCGCCGCCGGAGGTCCAAGCCCGCTACGCCGCCGAACAGCGGCGGCGACAACAGCGGCTCGAAGAAATCCGCAAACGGATGACCGCCATCGAGGATGCGGCGATCAAGCGGCTCCCGGCCGAGGACCAACGCGCCGCTGAAGGGCCGGACCGGCCAAAGGTCGTCGCCAAGGTCCCGGCCTTGTTGCAAGGGGAAACGAAAGCGGAGTACGAGAAGCTGCGGCAGGAGCGGGCCGAGCTGGAGCGGCGGCGACCGCCGCAAGGGCAGGAGCTGGCCCTGTCGGTGAACAACTGTTGGGTGCCGCCGCCGCCGACGCATGTACTCATCCGCGGCCTCCCCTCGGCCCGCGGTCGCGAAGTGGCCCCCGGATTCCCGCAACTGTTCGGCCAGCCCGACCCGGTGATCCCCCCAGCCCCGCCCGGGGCACGCAGCAGCGGCCGCCGCACTGTCCTGGCCCGCTGGATCGCCTCGCCGGACAACCCGCTGACCGCCCGCGTCTGGGTCAACCGCGTCTGGCAGTACCACTTTGGCCGCGGCATCGTCCCATCGGCCAACGATTTCGGCAAGCTCGGCGATCCCCCCACCCACCCCGAGCTGCTGGACTGGCTCGCCGCCGAATTCGTCGCCCCAACCACCGGCCCGCAAGCCCCCTGGGCCGTCCCCGGTCCCCCCTGGACAACCAAACGGCTCCACAAACTGATCATGATGTCCAACGTCTATCAGTTGTCCTCCCGCGGCGATCCCCGCAACCTACAGGCAGACCCGGCCAATACCCTGCTGTGGCGGTTCAACATGCGGCGGCTCACCGGCGAGGAGATCCGAGACTCCATGCTCGCCGTCAGCGGCCTGCTCAACCTCAAGCAGTTCGGCCCTAGTGTCTATCCGAAACTGCCCAAGGAGGTCCTGGCGGGGCAGTCAGTCCCGGGGCAGGGCTGGCCGACCTCCCCGCCGCACGAGGCCAACCGCCGCAGCATCTACGTCCACGTCAAACGCTCACTGCGGGTGCCGATTTTGGTCGGCTTTGATCAACCAGACCCGGACAGTAGCTGCCCGGTGCGTTATGTCACCACCGTACCGACGCAGGCCCTGGGCCTGCTCAACGGCGAGTTCACGCACGCGCAGGCGTTGGCCTTCGCCCGCCGCCTGCAGCGGGAATACCCCGGCGACCTCGCCGCACAGGTCAAACGGGCCATCCGCCTCACCACGGGCCGCCTGCCGCGCGAGGAGGAAGCCCGCAAAGATCTCGAATTCATCCATGCCCTGATGCGGGGCCACAAACTGGATGAGCTGACGGCTCTGTCCCGCTACTGCCTGCTCTGTTTGAATACCAACGAGTTCATCTACATTGATTGAGACCGGAACTTTGACTGAGACCGGAACTTTGACTGAGACCGGAACTGACTAAGACCGGAGCATCAATTAGCGACGCAGGAATTAGCGACGCAGGATGACATGAAGGGTAACGGCGACCGATAGGGGGTAGTGCATATGTCGAATCGAGGGCACTCGCAGTTTTGCGGCCGCACGCGGCGGGAGTTCATCTGGGAGATCGGGGCCGGTTTCGGCGCGTTGGGTCTGACGGCCCTGCTGCATGACGACCCGCTCCTGGCGGCGGACCGTCCTCGCACCGCCGCGGCGACGCCCGTCAAATACAGCAATCCCCTGGCCCCCAAGCCCCCCATGTTCCCCGCCAAGGCCAAGGCGTGCATCTTCCTGTTCATGTACGGCGGCCCCAGCCACGTCGACACCTTCGACTACAAGCCCGAGCTGTTCAAATACGACAACAAGACCATCAAGATCAAGACCTTCGGCCGGGCGGGGCACCGCGACACCGGCCGCATCGTCGGCCCCAAGTTCGCCTTCAAACCCTACGGCCAATGCGGCAAAATGGTCTCCGACCTGTTCCCCCATATCGGCTCCTGTGTCGATGACATCGCCTTCATCCACAGCATGTACGCCGAATCCCCCATCCACGGCTCCGGCCTGTTCATGATGAACAGCGGCCGCCTCCTGTCCGGCCACCCCTGCCTGGGGAGCTGGGTCACCTACGGCCTGGGCAGCGAAAACGAAAACCTCCCGGCGTTCGTGGTCATGCTCGACAAGTCCGGCGGCCCGATCAACGGCCCGAAGAACTGGTCCAGCGGCTACATGCCCGCCGCCTACCAGGGCGTGGTCATGCGGGCGGACGCCAACCCCATCCACGACCTGGCTCCGCCGCCGGGGATGACCCGCGCCCAGCAGCGGGCCTTGCTCGACCGCCTCAAGGAGAAAAACGAACAGCACATGGCCCCACGGGCCGACAACAGCGAGCTGATGGCCCGCATCGCCAGCTACGAGCTGGCCTTCAAAATGCAGCAGCATGCCCCAGAAGCCGTCGACTTCTCCCAGGAAACGCAAGAGACCCTCGAGCTGTACGGCATCGGCGACAAGCGGACCGACGATTTCGGCCGCAAATGCCTGCTGGCCCGGCGGCTGGTCGAACGCGGCGTCCGCTTCATCCAAATCTACTCCGGCGGCAACCACAACGACTACAACTGGGACGCCCACACCGACATCGTCAAAAACCACACCCTCCACGCCGGCAACACCGACAAGCCCATCGCCGGCCTGCTCAAGGACCTCAAACGCCGCGGCCTGCTCGACAGCACCATCGTCATCTGGGGCGGCGAGTTCGGCCGCCAGCCCACCGCCGAATACGAACAAGGCACCGGCCGCGACCACAACGCCTACGGCTTCACCATGTGGATGGCCGGCGGCGGCATCAAAGGCGGCGTCAGCGTCGGCTGCACCGACGAACTCGGCAACATGGCCGTCGAAAAACGCTACCACGTCAAAAACCTCCACGCCACTGTCCTCCACCAAATGGGACTCGACCCCAACAAGCTCACCTACTTCTACGGCGGCCTCGACCAGAAACTGGTCGGCGTCGAGGGGGCCGAACCCATCCGCGAGATCATCTGAGGGACTGTCACCGTAACGTCAAATAGATAAAAGAGTTGCGTTCAGACAAAGACTTGCGTTCGGAGAGGCTCTGCCATGTCCGCAGCCGCATCCGCCCCGACGGTCTTCAAGACCATCCCGGAGCACGACGAACTGAAAAACATCCCCCGCGACCTGTCCTTCCACCCCTGCCGCCCCAGTTGGCCCCTGTCGGTGCTCACCCCCGAACAGGTGGACTTCTTCAACGCCAAGGGCTACCTGATGCCCTTTCGCATCTTCGATCCGGCGGAGATCGCCGCCATCCGCAGCTACTTCGACCGCCTGTTGGCCCAGTACCTAGCGGCGGGCCAGGACAGCTACGCGATCAGCTCCGCCCATCTGCGGCACGGCCGCGTCTGGGACATCCTGACCCATCCCCGCATCGTCGCGATCGTCCGCGACCTGCTCGGCCCCAGCGTCATCGGCTGGGGATCGCACTTCTTCTGCAAACTTCCGGGCGACGGCAAGGCCGTCAGTTGGCACCAGGATGCCAGCTACTGGCCCCTGACCCCCTCCAAGGCGGTCACCGTCTGGCTGGCCATCGACGACGCCGACCGCGACAACGGCTGCATGAAGTACATCCCCGGCACCCACGTCCTGGGCCACCTGACTTACCGGCTCACCGAAAACGACGATGCCAACGTCCTCAACCAGGTGGTGCCGAATGTCGAGCAGTACGGCGAACCGGTCTATGTCGAGCTGCGAGCCGGCGAGGCGGCGATCCACTCCGACCTGCTGCTGCACGGCTCGGACCCCAACACCTCCTCGCGTCGCCGCTGCGGCCTGACCCTGCGATACACCCCCGGCGACGTCCGGGCCTACCTCGGCTGGGACCAAAAAGGGGTCGTCGTCGCCGGCGAGCCGGTGCCGCACTGGTCCAACCGGCCCCGCCCCACCGAAGATTAACGCTTGCCCTCAGATTAACGCTTGCTCTCACACTTCGGCTATTCCCCCATCGCGGATGATCTGCCAGTCACCATTTCCGCCGTAACAGTTCGGCGGCCTCGACCTGCCGGACGATTTCCAGCCACAGGTCCTCCAGGATCGCCGAGCGGTCCATCGCCTGGTAGCGTTGCGGGTCGATTGGCGACCCGACGGAGACGGCCAAGGTGGCATCGGTCGGGGGCAAAAACAGCGGGGAGAGCCGCGGCCAACGCCGGTAGCGGTTCCACGCCGCAAAGCTGCCAGCGATCCCCACCGGCACGATCGGGCAGGCCGCGCGGCGGATCAGCAGGGACACTCCTGGCTTGAGCGGCTGCACCGCACCGGTGCGGCTGCGTTCCCCCTCCGGAAACATGACCACCGCCTGCCCCGCCGCCAACGCCTGCAGCACCGCTTGGATGCCTTCCTTGCCCAGCGCCCGGTCGATCGGCACGGCGTTGAGCGAACGGATCAGCGGCCCCAACAGCGGTTGGTCAAACAACGTATGACGGGCTAGAAAGGAGAGGTATCGTCGGGCGGCCAACCCCACAAGGATCGGGTCAAGCATCGACTGGTGGTTGGAGACGATCAGCACCGGCCCGGCGAGGGGAATGTGGTGCCAACCGCGGCGGCGATAGCTGTAGCCGAGGGTGAACAGCGACCACATCGCCCAGTAGGCGCTGTTGTACCACAGCCGGCTTAACCATGGTGGGCGGGCAGCCATCGGCGAACCACCTCTTCCATCCGCTCGACCACCTCCTGGGGCGTCAGGTCGGTCGAGTCGATAACGATCGCGTCCGGCGGCTGCCGCAACGGACTATCGTGTCGCTGCGAGTCGCGCTGGTCCCGCTCCAGCAGCTCGCGTAATACTTCGTCATACCCGACTGCCAGGCCCCGCTGTTGCAGCTCCTGCCACCGCCGCTCCGCCCGCACCTCCGGCGTGGCCGTCAGGAAAAACTTCACCTCCGCCTGCGGAAACACGACCGTGCCCTGGTCGCGGCCTTCGGTCACCACGTTACGCCCCTGAGCAAACCGCCGCTGCAGATCAACCAGAAAGGCCCGGACTTCGGGAAACACCGCAACCTGGCTGGAACCTTGTGATACCTGCGGCGAGCGGATCGCCGAGCTGACGTCCGCCCCGTTGAGGTACCAGCGGCCGTCGATCAACTCCAACTTTATGTGCGGCAACAGGTTACGCACGGCTGACGCGTCGGTGCAGGCCACCCCGCGTTGCAACGCCGCGTACGCCACGGCCCGGTACATCGCCCCGGTGTCGAGATAGTCGAATCCGAGCCGGGCCGCCAACGCCCGGGCGGCCGTCCCCTTTCCCGATGCCGCCGGCCCGTCGATGGTGATAACCATGCCTGCCGCCCACCGCCCGGATCTATGATCGTAGGAAGGAACTGGCCTCCACGAGCAGGTTGCCCCTGCCCCGTCCCTATCCGTGGCGGCCACCGCGGGCACCGGCCGCCGCTATTGATGACGTTAATATTTATATGATGATTGCGAAATTTTTTATGATAGTTGCAAACCGTTTGATCTATGGGGCTTGCGAATTAATTTAAGGAACTTGCGAACCGTTCAGTGGACCCGCAACGTAACCGTTTCCTGCTCCCGGATCGGCTTGCGGACGAGGGTGCCGCCCCCTTCCACGAGCTGATAGGTGAACTCGCCCGCTGGAACCTCGACGCTCACCGTCTGACGGGGTAAGACCCGGTAGGTCGCTCCGTTGACGACCATGGTGATCTCGGCGGGGAAATCGTTGACGATCCGTACGACGCCGCGACCGGTCAGCGGTGCGGCGGGGCTAGCGGGGCTAGCCGGATTGGCCGGTCGGGCCGGCGAGAGGGCCTGGTACTGTCCCCGCAACTTGTTCAGGTCGGCTTCCAGCTCGTTGAGGCGACTGCGCAATTGGCGGACGTCCTCAATCAGCCCCGCCACCGGCGACGCCCCGCTACGGCCGTTGAGTAGTTCCAGGATCTGCTGCATCTGCTGTTGTACGGCGGCAAGCTTCTTGTTGGTCTCTTCCAACTGTTGGCGGAGAGCGGCCAACTCCCCCTTGTCGACAGCGGTCGGCTGGGGCGACTCCGCCGGCGATTTGGGCGTCTGGGGAGCGGGGGCCGGGCCGAGCGGTTCCGCTACTTGTGGCGATGCGGCCGCCGGCGTCATCGTTACGCCGTATAACCATCCCCCCACAATCGCTGCGGTGACGATACGGCCTACCATGGTTTCCCCTCCCCGAGGTGGCGGGACGGCGCCAACAGGCACCGATGGCACGGACGCTGAAGGATCTGGCATTGGCAAAGCAGTCACCGGCCGAGCGATCACCGGCCGAGCGGTCGCCGGAGACGGCCCGGCGGCCGGCCGCATCGGCCCTCCACGCGGCGGTACTACTGGGGGCAGGTGTGGCACGGACGGACCAACCGTTCCCGCGGTGTCCCCGCCGCTCGTCCCAGGGTTGACATTACTCAAAGGGACAGCAGGCAGCAAGGGGCGGGGCGATGATCCCGTCGGAAGCGGCGGAACCGGCACTGCAGGTGACGGAGGCGGCGGAATCGACGGATCCTCGCGCGGTTGCGGCGGCGGCTCCGGCACAGCCGGCCCAGCTAGCGGCGGCACCGTCAGCGGCGGCATCGCCGGAGCTGGAGGAGCCGCAGGGGAGGCGGCCGGACCCGCTGGCACTGGGGGAACCGCTACCAGCGGTGCCGGGGGAGATGCTACCGGCAGTGCCGACCCGGCGGCCGCGTCCGGCGGAATCGGTCGCATTTCCGGACCGACCGGCGGAGCGAGGGTTACCGCCTCCGGCGGAGAACCGGCTCCGGCCATCGGGTAAACCACCAGCAGGCACATGACCAGAACATTCCGTCCGAGCACGGCGATCCGTATCATTGGCTGGGCCACTCGTCATGCCGGTCCGTTTCCTGTCGCCGCGGGGCGGTCAGAGAAGACCGCCGCCAGTGGAGCGGGCACCGATCTATTGGTCGTTCCATTCGTACTGGCTGATGCGATTGGTCAGATCAATGATGGTGGAGGCCGCCAGGCGGCTACAGTATTCCATTTGGTAGGCGTCCTCGCCGCTATCGCTGTAGAAGCCACGCAGCAAGCGTACGGCCTGGAAGCCCATCTTGCGGAAGAACAACTGGGCGGCGAGGTTGCGCTCGCGGACGACCAAGGTAATCTTGCGGCGGCGGTGGGCCTCCATCTTTTCGATCAGCCGCTGGATCATCCGTGTGCCCACACCCATGCGGCGGGCCGCCGGATGCACCGCGAAGTTCAGCAGATGCAGGCTAGTCTTGTGCACTTCGTAGATCATGAAGCCAACCAGTTGCTCCCCCATCTCGGCGACCATGCCGATACAGTGCCGCTGCCGCAGACAGCGGAGGAAGTCCTCCTCGCTCCAGGCATGTTCGAAACTGGCCAGCTCGGTGCGGAGCACCTCCGGCAGGTCCCGCCGGATCATCCAGCGGACGTGCACCGGCACCGCTGGCGTCTCCCCCTCTTTGGGTCGCGTACGACTCACCGTCATGATCCAATCCCCTCCTATTCCGCGATGCGCGACGAATTCCCCCATCAGCTACGGCCGTGGGCCGGCGCCGCTACGGCCGTCCCCCGTTTGTCTCGGCTGTCCCTGAGGCCGTCGGGTATCCGCATGCCAGCCTGACTGCATCCGCCTACCGGCCTGGCCGCATCCGCATACTGGCCCGGCCGCATCCGTGTGCTGGACTTGGGCGTAATTGCATGCGGTTTCTTCCCCGAGCCTTCGCCTGTAACCCCCATCGGCAAACGGGCGGTCGTAAAAGCAGGATTTTGCCACCATTAGCGGCGATCACGGCTGGATAAACTGGGTGCTTTCCTCCTTAACCACCGGTGCCCGCATCTGCTGGCAACTGAGCTGGACGCGGATGCGGGCATCCCCCGCCGCGGCGGCCCGGACCCGCACCCGGTAGACCGCTTCCCCCTTCTCCGGCAGCACGGCCAGCGCGGCGAAGACCACCTGGCCGTCGGCCCACCGCCCGACCGTCGGCCCCTGGGCGTCCCGGAACTCCGCCCCCTGCGGCAACGCCGCCACCACCTGCACCTGCTGGCACGCCCCCGTCCCTTGGTTGATGACGCGGATCTCGTATACGGCGTCCTGGCCGACCAACACGGGGTCCTCCAGGTCGTATACCTCGAACCGCAACGCGGCGACGCCTTCGGCTCGCACCATCATCTCCGCCTGCGCCAACGCCGTGCTGTCCGTGACCGACGGGGCCGCGGCGGGACGCAGCGGATGCTCGGCGACCAGTTGTCCGCGCAGCGGTACCGCTCCCGCCGTGACGGCCCGCAGTTTCAGGCCGACCCGCCGCGACGAGCCGGCGGCCACCTCTGGCATCGCCCAACGCACGACGCGGGCGGCGGCGTCATACTGCCCCCCCTCGCTGACCGACGCTACTTCGAAGACTTCGGGAACCTGGACCACCAGTGTCGCCGGATCGCTCGCCGCCGTGCCGGTGTTGGACACGACGGCCTCGTAGGTCCCCTCGCTGCGGACCAGCAGGCGCGCCGGCCCTTCCCAGCGCAGCTCCAGCCGCGGCTCGACCACCTGGACGGCGGCGTGGAGAGTCACCGGCTCACAGCCGGTCGCCGTGATCGTCAGGCGACAGGTCTGCGTCCCGCTGCCGGCAGCGGCGACCTTCAGCGGCACGGTGCGGCTCTCGCCAGCGGCCAGCGGCGGCAACTGGGCCTCGATCGACGGCCCGTGCGGATGGCGCAACCCGTCGGTGAGTTGGGCCTGGACGACCAGGGACTGGGCCGTGCCGCTGCCGGAGTTGTGCACGGCGATGTGGAACAGGACCTCCGCGCCGCGACGGACGGTTTCCGGCCCGCGGATGGTTGCGGTCAGTCGTGGCCGAGTGATCCGCACCGCCTTTTCCGCCGTCGCCGTGACCCACACCCGCGGCCGCGTCCGCCATTCCCCCTCCTGCAAGGGCACGACGCGGATCGTGACCCGTTTTTCGCCGCCCGCGGCGATCGTCCCGAGATTCCACATCAGGCGGCGGCCCTGGACGGTCGCCGCCGGCTCGCTGCCGCGATAGGTCACCTGGGCGACCAGCTCTTCTTCCAACTGGACGCCGGGGGCCGCGTCCGGCCCGACGTTCTGGACGACCAGCGAATACGTATATTCTTGTCCGACAACGACTTCCGTATCGCCGACCACCTGCAGGCGCAACGCCGCGTGGGCTGCGTCCGGCGAGGACCGGTGGGTCGCACCCGCCGCGGGCGGCCCTTGCGACGACAACCCTTGCGACGACGGCCCTTCCGCCGCTCCGCTCACCGAGGCCGACGGCGACAGCACTGGCGTGGTCGGAACCGACGATCGGTTGACTGCGGAACCTTGGGACAATGCGGACGTCCCATTGGTGGTCGCCGCAGGAGGAGTTGCTCCCGCGGCAAGAGGAACTTTTCCCGGGGTCGAGGGGTCCTCTGCCGGGCGAACGCTTTCCACGGTCGGCGGTATCAGCGGAGTTGGAACGTCCGTAACTGCCGACGATGCAGGAAGTTGCGGCAAAGTCGGCAGAGGAAGGCCCTGTCCGGCGGGCGGTGATGCCGGCGTGGCCCCCGTCCCCTGGCCCCGCACCGGCGGCGTTTGCGGCGACGCGGCCGCGGCCGCACCCACGGGCAACGCCCACGGGTGCACCCCCTCCGCCGTGGCCGCCACCGGCTGGGTCAGGCGGGGCCGTGCGGCGGGAACCGTCTCGGCCGGCCACGGCGGGAGCGGCGTCTGCCCGCGCAACTCGCTCCAAACCCACAAACCGCCGAGAATGATCCCCGCACCCAGGCAGATCTGGCGTCCCCCCACGGCCGGTTCCCCCTTGCGTTCCCCATCGCCCGGTCCCACCGGCAGCCGTCGGCCGTCCGACGAGCGGATCACGCCGCGGGCGGCGGATACTTCCGCTCGTTTTTGACCATTTTGGCCTGCACGGCCGCCGTCAGGTCGATCCCCGTATGCACGCTCAGCAGAAACAGGATGTTCGCCACATCGGCCAGCTCGTCGGCGATCGCCTCCCGCTGCCGGGGATCTGCCGCCGCTTGGTACGACTCCTCCGGCGTCAGCCAGCGGAACAGCGTGCACAGCTCGCCGACTTCGCTAGCCAGGGCCATCGCCAGGTTTTTCGGCGAGTGGTACGGTTCCCAACCCCGCACGGCGGCAAACTGCCGGATCGCCTCCTTCAACGCGGCGATCGGCGTCGTGACATCGCTGGCCGGATGATCCATCGCCCTCTGACGCCACGGTTGCCGTGGCCACCCTCTATTCCTAAGGATGGTCCCCCTGTGACCCCCTCATTGGCTCCCACGGAGCGGCAACCTGTATATCCTGCGGTCAGGGCTTGTCAACCGGAGCCGTCACCCCCGCGGCCAGCAATCGTTGAACGAAGTAATACCAAAATCCCTGAAAACTGGGGCCGCCGCAGACGGTACAATGACTGTGAAAGACTTGGACGAGTGGGCGGGGCAGAATCGGCTTGCGCAGGCGTATGCTGTTAAGGATGGCGGCGAGCTTGGCCCGCCGCACCGATCCGCCGAACCATAGGGACTATCCATGACCGCAACGACGACCGGCGCCGCCGTATCGGATCAGGAAAAAACCGGCCTGGGCAACTACTTCATCGCCAACTATCCGCCGTTTTCGTTCTGGCGGAAGGAGTGGGTGGCAGCGGCGATCGAAGCGTTGCACCGGCCGCCGCAGCCGGGAGTGCCGCTGGGGCTGTACATCCACATCCCCTTTTGCCGCAAACGTTGCAAGTTCTGCTATTTCCGCGTCTATACCGACAAAAATGCCCGCGAGATCGAGACTTATCTGGACGCCTTGGTCCGCGAAATCGAGCTGTTGAGCCAGACCGCGTGCGTCGGCGGCCGACCCCTCGATTACGTCTATTTCGGCGGCGGCACGCCATCGTATCTGAGCGCGGCCCAACTGGACCACCTGATGCGGCGGCTCCGGGCGATCCTGCCGTGGGACGCCGCCCGCGAGGTGACCTTCGAATGTGAGCCAGGCACCCTGCAAAAACACAAGCTGGAGACGCTCCGCCAGCACGGCGTGACCCGCCTGAGTTTGGGTGTCGAAAACTTCAAGCCGGACATCCTGCAATTCAACGGCCGGGCCCACTCGGAAGAGGAAATCTACCGCGCCTACGCCTGGGCCCGCGAGCTGGGCTTTCCGCAAATCAACATCGACCTGATCGCCGGCATGGTCGGCGAGGACTGGGATAACTGGAAACGGTGCGTGGCCCGGACCATCGAGCTGGCCCCCGATTGCGTGACCATCTATCAGATGGAATTACCTTATAATACGACGTTTTCCAAAGTGATCCGCGACGCGGCGACCAACGGCCATCCCGGCGATGCCCGTACCGAGCTGCCCCTGACCGACGCCCCGCCCGGACTGAGCCTGGAGATTGCCGACTGGCCGACCAAGCGGGCTTGGGTCAAGTACGCCTTCGCCGAGCTGGAGCGGGCCGGCTACACCGTTACCAGCGCCACCACCGCCGTGCGGGATCCGGCCCGCATCCGCTTCGTCTATCGCGAAGCCCTCTGGCGCGGCGCCGACATGTTCGGCACCGGCGTCGCCTCGTTTGGTCACATCAACGGTGTGCACGTCCAGAACGTGGACACCTGGGAACAGTACATCGGCATGCTGCAGGCCGGGCAACTCCCCTTCGGGCGGGCCTTCGTCACCACCGAACGGGACCGGCTAGTGCGGGAAGTCGTCCTGCAGCTCAAGACCGGCCGCCTCGACGCGGAATACTTCCGCCGCAAATACGGCGTGGACATCCGGGACGCTTTCCACGCCGTCTGGGAGCGGCTCGAGCAGCAGGGCTATCTGACTGTCCGCCCCGCCGGCATCGAGTGCACGCGGGACGGCCTGATTCAAATTGACCGCCATCTGCCGCTGCTGTTCGACCCGCAGTATGTGAGCGCCCGTTACACCTGAGGCCGTCCATCGGGCCATCCTATACGCAGTCGGTAAGGGAAGCCGTCTGTACCCCCCGCTGTGGCCGCCACCGCAACCCCTACTGTGGCCACCAGCAAGTCCACCACCCCCAACCACCTGTCAACCATTACCCATCATCCATTGCCGCATGGGTCACCTCATCATCGTCGGAGAACATGGCCGGCGTAAAGGCCAATGCCGCTTTCCGGCCGCGGCCGACCTTGTGGCCGGTCACCCGCTTCATCCCGAATTCTCGCAAATTTCATCGTCGCCGGCCGCACGTGGCCGCCGGATTTGCTAGAAAAACCGTGTGGCCGCCGCCCCTGCGGAGGGTGATGAGTTGTATCTGGTTATACGACAACAACTTTGGGAAGGCGACGTGGCCGAGAAAGTTCGCATTTTATTTGTATGCGTCGAGAATTCCAACCGCAGCCAGATGGCCGAAGCGTTTGCCCGCATGCTGGGCGGGGAGCGGGTAGAGGCCTACTCGGCGGGGAGCTGTCCGTCCGGGCAGATTAACCCGCGGGCCGTCGCCGCGATGGCCGAGCTGAGCTATGACCTCAGCACTCACCGATCCAAAAGCATCAACGAGTTCGACGGCCAGACCGTGGATGTGGCCGTCACCATGGGTTGCGGCGACGCCTGCCCGCGGGTGCAGGCCCGGCAGCGGCTCGACTGGCAGATCCCCGACCCGCGGGAACTGCCGCCGGATCAGTTCCGCACGGTCCGCGACCTCATCGCCGCCCACGTCCGACAACTGCTGGAACAGTTAGGAATCACTCCGAAGGTTTTTGAGCTGGAC
>FWPU01003046.1_pt1 | contig 43850 bp, 39 predicted proteins | sample 2228361 | NCBI WGS metagenome assembly FWPU01 (sample SAMEA103939777, study PRJEB20133) | metagenome | reverse complement strand
TAAAAAGTAAAAATCAAATTTTTATAACGCTGATATTGTGCGTGTTATAAATTAAAGAATTGTTTTTGGAATTTTTATCGGACGGTAGTGATAATAAATATATCTATTTTCTACAACTTTTGTAAATGCCTCTTATAAAACTCAATTGCTCTCTGTCGAGCAAAACGATGTTCAACAATTGGAAGAATTTTATAGTTTTTAATATCTCCTAACCATTGTGTAATATATTTTAACTCAGGATCAAACCGTTTGGTTTGTTCATAAGGATTAAAAATTCTGAAATAAGGTGCCGCATCACAACCGGTCCCTGCAGCCCATTGCCAATTACCATTATTTGAAGATAGTTCATAATCTAAAAGTTTTTGTGCAAAATAAGATTCTCCCCATCTCCAATCAATGAGTAAATGTTTGGTTAAAAAACTTGCTACTATCATTCGTACCCTGTTGTGCATAAAACCAGTTGTATTCAGTTCTCTCATTCCTGCATCCACTATAGGATATCCTGTTTCTCCCTTACACCATTTTTCAAAATCTTGCTCATTATTCAGCCATTTGATGTTATCATATTCAGGTCTAAAACTATGATTAACTACTTGAGGAAAATGATACAAAATCATCATAAAAAACTCTCGCCAAATCAATTCATTCAAAAAGGTTTGATTAAACTCATTAGCTATTTTCACTAATTTTCGTATGCTAATAGTACCAAATCTTAAATGAACACTTAATTTTGATGTTCCATTGATTGATGGAATGTCCCTTGTTTTATGATAATTTTTGATGATATTTCCGTCTATTTTGTTTGATGAAACCACTATTGATGAACAATTAAAACCTATATCTTTAAGAGTAGGAAATGAGAGATTTGTTGTTTTGTAAATTTTGTTCAATAATTTATCGCTTGGGTAAGATATCAATTGTTCTTGAGAAAATTTTTCCCTCCACTTTTTAGAGTAGGGTGTAAAAACAGTATATGGATATCCTACAGAATTTAAAATTTCATTTTTCTCATAAATTACCTGATCTTTAAAAGTCTTAAACTCAATACTTTTGCTCTTAAGTAAATTTGAAACACATGTATCTCTCTGAATGGCATAGGGTTCATAATCATGGTTGGTATAAACAGCCACTACATTATATTTATTAATGAGATATTGAAAAGCATCTAAGGGTTTGCCTTTGAATAAAATTAAACTGGAGTTTAGTTTGGCAAGGCGAGATTGTATATTGCTCAATTGCTTGTAAATAAAGCTAATCCTGGCATCATATTCAGGTAATGTCTGAATGATATTTTCATCAAAAATAAAAATAGGAACGACTGGTATCCCTACCGAAAGTGCTTGATATAAGCCATGATTGTCTTCTAATCTCAAATCACGACGAAACCAAAAAATAATTATTTTTTGTTGGTTATTTTCAATAGGATCGGAAAAAACTATCATGATACAAAAACAGATATTGAAATGTAATTATATAATCTATTTTAAAAGGCTATATCTACTACATCTTTGATAGTATCTACATAGATAAAGCGTAATCCCTTTAAGTACTCTGATGGTATATCATTAACATCTTGCTGATTGTTTTTGGATAAAATGATTTCTTTAATACCTGCTCTTTTAGCTGCCAGGATTTTTTCTTTGATACCTCCTACAGGCAAAACTCTTCCTCTTAATGTAATTTCTCCTGTCATAGCTATACCTTTCTTTACTTTTTTTCCTGTGATACTACTAATCAAAGATATTACCATAGCAATGCCTGCACTTGGTCCATCTTTTGGCACAGCGCCTTCAGGGACGTGCATATGAAAATGTTTTTCTTCCAGACTTTCATCGTTTATTTTTAATTCTTTACTATGAGATTTAATGTATTCCAAAGCGATGGTAGCACTTTCTTTCATCACATTACCCAAATTACCCGTAAGAGATAATGAAGTTTCTTTGGCGTGAGATACTACTGTTTCTATGTATAAGATTTCTCCACCATTGGGCGTCCAGGCGAGTCCTGTCACTACACCTGGAATATCATTTCCTTCATACTTTTCTTTAATATGCGTAGGTCCATATATCTTTGGTAAATAATCCTTTGTGATTTTTGGAATTTCTTTATTCATGGATAAATTCAGAGCAATATGTCGGGCTATTTTTGATAGCCTTTTTTCAAGATTTCTTACACCACTTTCAGAAGTATAATTTTCTATAATTTCTTCTATTATACTATCAGATAGTTTCATTTGAGTTTTAGAAATTCCGGTCTCTTCACATACTTTCGGAATAAGAAACTTTTTAGCAATTTGTAATTTTTCTTCGGTACTATAACCTGTTACATTGATGATTTCAAATCTATCTAACAATGCAGGATGTATAGTATTTAAGTCATTGCAAGTAGCAATAAATAAGACTTTACTTAAATCAAACTCTGTTTCTAAATAATTATCATAAAAACTATTATTTTGTTCTGGGTCTAATACCTCTAACAATGCGGAAGCTGGATCTCCTTGAAAATCCCTTCCTATTTTATCAATTTCATCCAATACAAAAACAGGATTTGCTGACCCGACTTTTTTAATATTCTGAATAATTCTCCCTGGCATAGCACCAATGTATGTTTTTCTGTGTCCTCTTATTTCACTTTCATCATGTAATCCTCCTAAGCTCATTCGTACATACTTTCTACCTAATGCCCGAGCAATGCTTTTTCCTAATGAAGTTTTTCCCACACCGGGTGGACCATATAAACATAATATAGGTGCTTTTAAATCCCTTTTAAGCTTAATAACAGCAAGATATTCAAGTATTCTCTCTTTTACTTTTTCTAATCCAAAATGATCCTCATCTAAAATTTTTTTGGCATTTACAATATCAAATTGGTCTTCGGTATATTCATTCCATGGTAAATCTAATAGTAATTCCAAATGAGCTACACTTATTCCATATTCAGGAGAGTTTGGATTTGTTCTTTTAAGTTTATTGAGATTTTTTTCGAAAAATTCTTTTACAGTATTACTCCATTTTTTTTCTTTTGCTCTCTGTTCAAACTCTTGAATTTCTTGTTCAAATGGTGAACCACCTAATTCCTCTTGAATAGTTTTAAGTTGTTGATTCAAAAAATACTCTCTTTGTTGTTTATCAATATCGCTTCGTGTTTTATTTTGTATTTGATTTTTCAATTCTATTAAACTCAACTCTTTATTAAGTAAAGACAGTAGTTGCAGGGCACGATTTTTAATATCCTGGATTTCCAATAAATTTTGTTTGTCCTGTATCCCGATATTCATGTGGGATGAAATGAAACTAATTAAAAAATTTGCACTTTCTATATTATTAATGGCAAAACTTGCTTCAGAGGGAATATTTGGTGACTGCTTAATAATTTTATTAGCAACATCTTTAATGGATGATATAATCGCTATAAATTCTTTATCATTTGCACTAATAGGTAAATCTTTAATACTTTCTACTTCTGCCTGAAAGTAAGGTTCATTCTGAAAAATATTTTTTATACGAATTTTCTTTCTTCCTTGAAGAATAACAGTGGTATTACCATCTGGCATTCTTAATAACTTTAAAATTTTTGCTGCAGTTCCTATATTATACAAATCAGTAGGCAACGGGTCTTCTATTTTCTCGTCCTTTTGAGCAGTTACGCCTATAATTTGTTTGTTTTTATATGCATCTTTAATAAGTGCTATAGATTTATCTCTACCCACTGTAATTGGAACAACAACACCGGGAAATAATACAGTATTTCTAAGCGGTAATATTGGCAGAGTATCGGGCAATTTTTCAGATATTATATCCTCCTCATCCTCTGCTGTAAGCAAAGGAATAAATTCTGTTTCTTCTTCTCCTCCTAAGTTTAGTTTATTTTCAAACATTTTTTGAATAATTTTAATTCATTAAGGTGGCAATTTCCGTGCCAATATAAATATTCTTGCTTAAATTTTTTTATAAACAATTATTTATACAAATAAAAGGGAGTCTTTCAGTCTCCCTTTTGTATTCTATTCACACGAGACTTTTCTACTCTTTAATTATTTCCCTTACTTGTTCACTGAACCATTTATATGTACTTCATAGAAGTAAATGCTACCAATTATATTTCAGATATCAACAGGTGCTATAGAATCTTCTATCTGAGATATGTGGATTATTCTGCCTGCCATATCAAAAATTTCAATAGTTGCTTTGTTACCACTAATAGCAGACTAATCATATTAAATTGTTCATTAGATGGATTAGGATATACTTTTATTGTCTCTGAATTAGCTAATAGCTCTTCTATTCCTGTACAAGAAACTACCGGTTGATTATAAGCAGTAGCAGTAGTTATAGCAGGATTAACTATGTAAGAAGTATTTTTAAGAGAGACTTGTGCGGATTAAATCAGAAATTAAATTATTCTAAAATTATAATTTGATGTATTATTGCTGTCATGGCAAAAAACAAGTTGTCTATGTTCTATTAATATCCACATTGTTAGCAGTGTGACATGAAGCACATATAGATTTGTTATCCTTATTATATTAAATTAATAGACTTCTTTTAACTTGATTTATTGTACATTCTCCTGATAAATTCAGATGAAAAAACAAAACCATTTAATGCTTCATTATTACTGTTTAATATATTTTCCTTAACACCTTTCCATTCTGCTTTACCTTTGTGAATAAATAAAATATTCTCTCCAATTTCTAATACAGAATTCATGTCGTGAGTAATCACAACAGTAGTCATGTTAAACTCTTTAGTAAGCTCAAATATCAATTCGTCAATGACAATGGCTGTTTTTGGATCTAAACCTGAATTAGGTTCATCACAAAAGAGGTATTTTGGGAAAGCTGCTATTGCTCTTGCTAATCCAGCTCTTTTTTTCATTCCCCCACTTAATTCTGCGGGATATAATTTATTCTTTCCTTCTAGCTTTACTCTCTTTAAAACAAATTCTACTCTTTCTTTTTTTTCTTGTTCACTCATGTTGGTAAACATATCTAATGGAAACCTTACATTTTCTTCTAATGTTAAAGAATCAAACAGTGCCCCTGCCTGGAACAACATTCCTATTTCTTTTCTTATTTCCTGTTTTTGTTGGTCATTCATTTGAATAAAATCATTTCCTTCATATAATACTCCTCCTTTATCAGGTTTATGTAAACCTACCATTACCTTTAAGAGTGTTGTTTTTCCACAACCACTTTCACCAATAATTAAATTAGTTTTACCTTTTTCAAAGTTAAAACTAATATCTTCAATAACTATACGATTTTCAAATTGTTTTGTTATGTTTTTTACTTCTATCAAGTGAAAAATATTTGAGTAATAATTAAATTAAAAATCAAGATTAAAATACTAGACATTACTACCGCTTTTGTGCTGGATTTTCCAACTTCTAATGCACCTCCATGGGTATAATAGCCATAATATGCAGGTACTGATGTAATAATAAAAGCAAACACAGTAACTTTAGTAAATGCATACCATATTTTCCATGTTTCAAAAAATGCCTGAATTCCAAAAATATATTCATAAGATGTTACAGCGTTTGCCATCATGCCCATTACATAGCCACCTAACAAGCCTAAAAACATACTAATAGCAATCAAAAAAGGATTGATAAAAACAGCAGCAAGTATTTTTGGGAGGATAAGATAACACGCAGAATTCACTCCCATTATTTCTAGTGCGTCTATTTGCTCAGTAATACGCATAGCACCTATTTCCGACGCAATGTTAGAACCTACTTTTCCTGCTAAAATTAAGCTGACAATAGTAGGACTAAATTCTAATATGATAGATTCCCTTGTGGTAAATCCTACAGCATAAAGAGGTACCCATGGGCTTGTAAATCCAAAGGCTGCCTGGATAGTAATAACACCACCCATAAATACAGAAATAATAGCAATAATAGGTAATGATGTTATACCTATTTGATAAATCTCTTTGATAATTTGTTTTCGGTAAACTTTCCAATTTTCTGGTTTCTTTAAAACCCTGCTCATCAATAGAGCGTACTCTCCTATTTGATATAAGAGGCTCATCTAAAAATAATTATATTTATTTTTGTGGCAAAAATACAATAGTCTGTGAATTTTAAGAAATATCTTTTCAGTGCTTTTATTATATGTGTCTCATTAAGTTTAGTTTTTTGTAATACTAAAAAGAAGTATAAAAAATCAAAAGGCTGTGATTGTCCTACATTTAATTCACAAAAAAGGAGATAAAAATAATAACTAATGGATTACTTAATTATCTCTTAAGGTTATATTTTCTTTTTCATCAATGCTTAGGATATTATCATCAATCATTTCTCTTATTGCCTGAATAATAACATCTTCATTATTATTTTTGAACACATGACATAAATCTTTTATACTATATTTTTTCTTTGTTTTATTAAGGATTTCGTATACTTTTTCTTTTAATGCTTCAATGTTTTTAGTTTTCTCCTTTTGCAGGCACACATCACAATAATTACAAGGTTGATGCTCGATTTCGTCAAAATAATTCAATAAAAATTGTTGTCTGCAAATATATTTTTGCTCAGCATATTCTATCATTTTATCAACAAGGTATTTTCTTCGTTCTTTTAAAAAATAATACTTTTTTTCATTCAATTTCAATTGAGATAAAGAAACTCTGTCTTTTAGGAAGGTTATTTTAGGGAAGCCTGTTAATGGCAAATAACTCAGAATACCTTCCTTATCTAAAAATTTTAATTGTTCTTTGATATAATTTTTGTCACGCTTTAATCTATAAGCTATTTCGTTTTCATTGATAAATACATAATTACCAAGTATTCCTCCATAACTTCTTAATAAGGTTTTAATGAGCTCTTCATATTCAGGGTGTCTTAAATAAAAATCATATAAGTCAATTTTAGAGTAATGGATACAACATTTTGAGGGCTGATATAATTCTTCTTGAATATCAATAATATCAAATAGTTGCAAAAAATTAGCGGCATGGTAAATAAGAGTAATGGGAACCTTGTATAAAGAAGCTATTGCATGTATATTAAAATCAAAAGTTTCACCTTCGCCTTCACCAATGGCTAATTCATAATAATTTGAAATGAGGTTGTATGCTTGTTTTATTTGTTCTAATGAGGGAAAACTTTCTTCAAATCTTTTCAAAGATTTTTCTTTATCTGTTTCATCATACAATAAAACTGCATATGATAACTTCATATCTCTACCCCCTCTACCTGCCTCTTGAAAATAACTTTCTAAACTATCGCTGAGTTCATAATGTATTACATATCTTACATCTGGTTTATCTATACCCATTCCAAAAGCATTTGTAGCAACAATGACTTGGTATTCATTCCTAATAAATTGCTCTTGTTTATGGAATTTCTCGTAACTATCTAAACCTGCATGAAAATAATCAGCTTTTATTCCCTTTTTATTAAGTATGTCAGAAATCTCTTTAGTTTTGCCTCTACTTCGCACATATATTATTCCTGCGCCTCCAACATTATGGATAACTTTTAAAATTCTATCTATTTTATTCTGCTCATATAACACAACATATCTTAAATTATTTCTCGCAAATGATTGTTTAAATATATTCGGATTTTTTAAATCTAATTTTTCAATAATATCATCTAATACTTTTTGTGTGGCACTTGCTGTAAGGGCTATTGTAGGGATATTTGGATTATATAAAAACTTTCTAATCTCCGCTATTTTAAGGTAACTAGGACGAAAATCGTGCCCCCATTGAGATATGCAATGCGCCTCATCCACTACCAATAATGATATCTTGATTTTAGATATGCTCTCTTGAAAATACTTAGTTTCCAATCGTTCCGGAGATACATACAAAAATTTCAGTTCTTTATCGATAGCTTTTTGGATGATAGATTCTATTTCACTTGATGAAATAGCAGATGTAATACAAGCCGCAGGAATTCCTCTTTTCTGTATATTCATTACCTGATCATTCATCAACGCTATAAGTGGAGATACTACTAATGCCATTCCATCGTCTTTAACCAGCGTAGGGATTTGAAAACATATAGATTTTCCACCACCAGTAGGTAAAAGTGCCAATGTATCTTTTTCAGAAAGTACAGATAATATAATATCTTCTTGAAATGGTCGAAAATTATCATATCCCCAGTATTTTTTTAATATATAATGTATCTTTTCCTTCACTCTTTTTTTCTTAAAAATTTATTCGTAAAATTGTTGGCTATAAAAATATACAATAAAATGTTATGGGGTTTAATAAATAGATGGAAGAATATGCTGCGGTGGCTACTATACCTTTGTCTCATATTTCAGTTGATTAGAATACTAATGTATGTTTATCATTTTGACTATTTTGGAAGTATGAATTCTCTTGCTTTTTTAAAAATACTAATAGGTGGATTGAGATTTGATTGGACGATAATTATATTAAGTAACAGTTTAATGCTTTTAACACTTTTGTTTATCTCTTTCCTAAATAAGTCAATAACTAAAATAATAATACATACCTCTTTCATCATAACACATATCTTTTTATTTTTTAATTTTATTGACATCCCCTATTTTTCATACATTCATAAACGTTCTACTGCAGATATATTTTTTCAATTAGGAGGACAAACAGACATTGTAAAACAAATTCCTACTTATATAAAACACTATTGGTTTTTAATAGTCTTATTCATATCGCTTTTAGTTTTTAATTATAAGGTTTATTGGAAATTATTCTCATCTTTATTAAATGAAAATAATTTTTCTTTTGAACAAAAAAGAACAAAGTACTATATCGCTTTCACTGTTCTAATTATCTCATTAAGTTTTATTTCTATTCGCGGAGGAATTCAAAGAATCCCCATTGACTTAGTAGATGCTGGATTTTATGCAGAACCTCAATATACACCCTTAGTTATTAACACTCCATTTTCTATCATCAAATCATTTGAAAAACAGAAATTAATAAAACACTCTTTTTTCAATGATAAACTCAATGCTCAAAAATTAAAACTAGTAAAAAAATATCCTCATAATAAAATGCAACATAAAAATATCATCATCATCATCATGGAAAGTTTTTCAAAAGAATATACAAAGTTAGGAGGTAAGAAAAGCTATACACCATTTTTAGATAGTCTTATGAATATATCTATGGTCTTTGAAAATGCCTGGAGTAATGGAACAAAATCAATAGAAGGTATTCCCGCTATTCTTTCTTCTATTCCAAGTTGGATGGATAGTCCATATATTAATTCTTTGTATTGCAATAATAATACTCATTCTCTACCCTCCTTATTATCAAAAGAAAAATACTTCTCTGCTTTTTTTCACGGCGGAATCAATGGCACTATGAATTTTGATGCTTACGCAACTCAAGCAGGATTTCATAGATATTATGGAAAAAATGAGTATGCCAATGATAAAGATTTTGATGGACATTGGGGAATATGGGATGAACCCTTTCTCCAATACTGTGCAACAGAAACATCAAAATTTTCTCAACCTTTTTTAGCGGCTATTTTTACTTTAAGCTCGCATCATCCCTTTCATATTCCGGAAAAATACAAAAATATTTTACCAACAGGTGATTTGCCTATTCACCAATGCATTGCTTATGCCGATTTAGCATTGTCTAAATTTTTTCAAAAAATTAAAACTACCTCCTGGTACAACAATACTATTTTTGTTATCACTGCTGACCACACAGGAATTTCCTCAGACACCTATTATTCAAGTATAGCAGGAAGATATCAAATACCTGTTTTAATCTTTGATCCTCAAAAAAATCATAATGTTGTATGCAAAAACATCATTCAACAAATTGATATTTTACCTACCTTGCTGTATATTCTCAATTATCCATATTCATTTTTTTCATTTGGAAATAATTATTTTGACAGTACTATTGCACATATATCTGTCTTCTATGAGGGAGGATATTATTATTTAGCAAATGATAGTAACTTAGTGTCTTTTAGAAACTTTAATATTGAAAAAATATGGGATTATAGAAATCATAAATTAAAAGAAATAAATGTGAATAGTACGACAAAATATAAAATAGAAACCCAAATCAAAAGTATTATCCAAGCATATAATAATACCTTAATAGACAATAGCATACAGTAATTTTTTTAATTAGTACCTTTGCCAAAAAAATTATGATGTCTACAAAAATAGATTCTCACTATTTTATAGAGTTAGAAGAGAAAAACGGCGCACATAATTATCACCCTCTTCCTATTGTTCTTTCAAAAGGAAAAGGTGTATATGTATGGGATGTTGAAGGAAAAAAGTACATAGATTTCTTATCTGCATATAGCGCAGTAAGTCAAGGACATTGTCATCCTAAAATTATAAAAACTCTTACAGAACAGGCTAATAAATTAACTCTCACTTCTCGTGCATTTTACAATGATGTATTGGGAGAATATGAAAAGTATCTCACCTCCATATTTAGATATGATAAACTACTTCCTATGAACACTGGTGCAGAAGCCGTAGAAACAGCCATTAAGCTCGCCAGAAAATGGGGATATTTGAAAAAAAACATCCCCGAAAATAAAGCACAAATCATAGTGTGTGATGGTAACTTTCACGGTAGAACAACAACTATTATATCCTTTAGCACCGACCCTACAGCAAAACAAGGCTTCTCACCATATACTCCCGGCTTTATCAATATCCCATACAATAATATAGAAGCTTTATCTGATGTCTTAGAAAAATACCACGAAACAATAGCCGGATTCTTAGTAGAACCAATACAAGGAGAAGCCGGTGTTATCGTACCCGATGATGGATATCTAAAGTCGGTATACGAGTTATGCAAAAAATACCATGTACTTTTCATCGCAGATGAAATTCAAACAGGGTTAGGTAGAACCGGTAAAATGTTAGCCTGTGATTATGAAGATATAAAACCTGATGTATTAATACTTGCAAAAGCCTTAGGTGGTGGCGTATTGCCTGTTTCGGCAGTGTTAGCTAATGATGACATCATGCTTTGTATTCAACCCGGTGAACATGGCTCTACATTTGGCGGAAATCCATTAGCATGTAAAATAGCCATGACCGCAGTAGAAATTATAATCAACGAAAAACTCTCTGAAAACGCCCTTAAAATGGGTGAAATCCTCAGGAATGGATTAAAATCTATTCAACAAAAGTCTGACATTATCAGTATTGTAAGAGGTAAAGGACTCTTGAACGCTATTGTAATTGACGAATCAAAAGGTAAAACAGCTTGGGATATTTGCCTAAAATTCGCTGAAAATGGACTACTAGCTAAACCTACTCATGGCAATATCATCCGTCTTGCACCACCATTGATTATCAATGAAGAACAAATTATACAAGCAATTCAAATTATAGATAAAAGCATATCACTCTAGTTTATTATTTAAATATAAAAAATCAAAAAATATTTGTTTATTTTCTTTTGTTTATCTTAAATTAGCCGCAAAAATTAAATAATTAAATAATTAAATAAAAAAATTAAACTTATGAAAGTATCTGTTATTGGTGCAGGGAATGTAGGAGCAACTTGTGCAGAAGTCATAGCATATCGCTCAATCGTTAGCGAAGTTGTTTTATTAGATATTAAAGAAAAACTAGCAGAAGGCAAAGCAATTGATATGACGCAAGCGTCTATCATAACCGGCTACAATACTAAAATTGTTGGTAGCAACAATGACTATTCACTAACATCAAATAGTGATGTAGTTGTAATAACAAGTGGTATTCCAAGAAAACCCGGAATGACAAGAGAAGAATTAATTGGAACAAATGCTGGTATTGTGAAAAGTGTAATAGACAATGTATTAAAAAATTCTCCTAATGCAATCATTATTGTTGTATCTAATCCAATGGATACAATGACTTATTTAGCTGTGAAAGAAAGCAAACTCCCTAAAAATAAAGTCATCGGTATGGGAGGAATTTTAGATAGCTCAAGATTTAAATTTTACCTATCAAAAGCACTAAATGTTTCTCATGCTGATATAGATGGTATGGTAATAGGTGGGCACGGCGATACTACTATGATACCAGTTACACGCTTAGCTACTTATCGTGGCATTCCTGTATCGCAATTGCTGGATAGTGAAACACTTAAAAAAGTAGCATCTGATACCATGGTAGGTGGTGCTACTTTAACAGCAATGATTGGGACATCTGCATGGTATGCACCAGGTGCAGCAGTAGCAACGCTCGTAGATGCTATCCTACACGATAGAAAAAGATTATTCCCATGTAGTGTTTACTTAGAAGGTGAATATGGACAAAAAGATATATGTCTTGGTGTTCCTGTAATCATTGGGAAAAACGGATGGGAAAAAATCATAGATATTAAGCTCAATAAAGAAGAACAAGAACTCTTTAACAAGAGCGCAGATGCTGTAAGAAATATGAATAATGTTTTGAAAGAACAAAATATTGTAGCATAATTAATAGTATTTTTCTTTACAAAAATTTAAGTTGTTACCTTGATTTGAGCCTATTATTCTCTCTTTGATCTGGAATTATTTTGTTTATCTTCATATATTTGTCACTATATGTGTAAATTAACCGATAATATAATTAGTTATTACTTAATTTTCATTTGTATTATTCCATTATTACTTAACTGTCAAACCAATAAAAATCCCTATTCTATGAAAGATAATAAAATCATAAAATCAGAAGAGGAGTGGAAAAAAGAATTATCTCCTGAAAAATATCGCATACTCAGAGAAAAAGGCACTGAACCGCCATTTAGTGGCAGGTATTATATGCACTTTGAAAAAGGTATTTATAAATGTGGTGCTTGTGGTTATGAACTTTTTACTTCTGATATGAAATTTGAATCACATTGTGGGTGGCCAAGTTTTGACAATGAAATTGAAAATAGAATAATTAAAAAGCCCGATTACAGTTTTGGAATGATTAGGACAGAAATACTATGTGCTCGCTGTGGTTCTCATTTAGGACATTTATTTGATGATGGACCAACCTCAACAGGTAAACGCTATTGTGTTAATTCACTAAGCATTGAATTTGAACCATCTGATAAAGATAAATAAATCTCATTGATTTGTTACTAAGAACTACTTTTTTAATAACTAACATAACTATGAATTACATATATTTGCAAACAAAAAATTAAAAACTATGGCATTTACATTACCAAAATTAGAGTATGCATATAACGCATTAGAACCTCACATTGATGCAAGAACAATGGAAATCCACCACACTAAACATCATCAAGCATATGTTGATAACCTCAACAAAGCAATAGCAGGAACTGACGCAGAAAAATTGTCTATAGAAGAAATTTGTCGTCAAGTTTCAAAATATCCTGTAGCAGTAAGAAATAATGGTGGTGGGCATTACAATCATACCTTATTTTGGCAACTCATGCTACCCAATGCAAGTAAAGAACCAGTAGGAGAAATTGCTCAAGCTATCAATGCAACATTTGGGAGTTTTGATAATTTCAAAACACAATTCTCACAAGCAGCTATGGGTAGGTTTGGTTCAGGTTGGGCATGGCTTATAGTAACTAATGATAAAAAATTAGTTATCGGATCTACACCCAATCAAGATAATCCATTAATGGATGTATCAGAACTCAAGGGAATTCCTGTATTAGGTATAGATGTATGGGAACATGCCTACTATCTTAATTATCAAAATAGACGAGCAGATTATATCAATGCTTTTTACAATGTTATTAACTGGAAAAAAGTAAATGAGTTTTACCTAAACGCTACAAAATAATTTTTTGTGACAACCAAAAAATCATCATATAAGAGCCCTCTGTTAGTGGGGGCTCTTTTACTTTTAAATACATTACTTTCAGCAAATAAAAATGCTAATGAAAAGCAAATCCATTTATCACAAAAAGAATTCTTTTATCATGAGTTTCCAAATCCCATCAAAAAATTATTATTGAAACAACAGAAAAATAACAAAATTGCCGCTTTACTTGCTTTTCCTTTTCCATTTGGATGTGTAGGTTTGCATAGAGTATATCTAAAAACTTCTCCTTATGTGCCTATCGTTTATGCAGCTACTGCGGGTGGAATATTTGGAATTATTCCTCTCATAGATTGCTTAGTATTATTGAGTAAAAAAGATATACAAAACTATGAGAACAACTCAAATGTTATTATGTGGATAAACCATCCTTCTAAAAATTCCAATTCACCAAAAGACTAGTTAATTTTTACGAATAAAATTTAACACCTGTTCTTCTACTTTTTGAATTGCGTCTTCTAAATTATCATTCACTATAATAACATCAAACAAATTAGCTTTTGAAATCTCAGCATTAGCTTTTTTTACTCTTGTTTTCAATATTTCCTCGCTTTCTGTTTTTCTCAATCTCAATCGTTTTTCTAAATCTTCTATACTAGGGGGCATAACAAAAATTGTAAGCACTTTGTCTCCAAATGCTTTCTTGATATTGAGTCCTCCTTCTACATCTATGTCAAACAAAACATGCTTATTTAATTGATGCAGTCTTTCCACTTCACTCTTAAGTGTACCATAATACAATCCTCTGTATACTTCTTCCCATTCAATAAAATCATTATTTTCTATTTTCTTTTTAAATTCAGATTCAGATATAAAATAATAATCTTTTCCATCTATTTCATTTACTCGTTTAGACCGAGTTGTAGCGGAAATAGAAAAACCAAATATATTAGGATATTTTTCTAGAAATACTTTTACTATACTCGTTTTCCCTGAGCCTGATGGACCTGAAAATACAATAAGTTTACCATTAAAACTCATTGCGCAAAATTACCAAATCAAAAAGATATTAACACATAAAATTGTAAATTTGCAGAATATGAAAAAATGGAAAGTAGGAGATAAAGTGAAATTCCTCAATGAAAAAGGAGGTGGTACCATTATTGCCATTAAAGACGAGAGTACTGTCATTATTCAACTACCTGATGGTATGGATATACCTTACGCCGCTGATCAAATCATACCTGACAATAAAAACATAATCATTAACCCAGATAGTGAGCCACTCAACAACTTATCCTCTACAGACAATAAAGTTATATATCTTGCTATTCAAGGAAATACAAACAATATCACTCATTCTACAGAATTTCATGTTTACTTATATAATCTCTCCAATTATTACTTTTATTATACTTATTCAATAGGAAAAAATGAAATTTATCAATGCCTATCCCACGGGAAAATTCAATCTTTTGAAAAACAAAAAATTAAAACTATTCCTCAATTCCTCTTAAAAGATGCTGACACACAACAAATACAAATGATTTTTTATCAAGAAAATTTATATGCACCTCAAAACCCTTTATTTGAAACTATAAAATTAAATGAAAAAACATTTAATCCCTCGCTTTTTATTCAACATCCTGAATTTGAAAAACCTGTTTATATCGTCTTACTAAAAGAAAACTTTAAATCCCCTACTCCTATTCTATCACAACAAAAATCCCCTCATAATATAAAAACACATTTAAGTGATGATGCGCTCAAAAAAATTTCTGAACTAAAAGAAAAAACATTTTATAAACTAAAACATAAACAATATACCAAGAAAAAATATCAAGAATATATTGTATTAGATTTACATATAGAAGAACTAGTAGAAAATCCCGCTAATTTAACTTCGCATGAAAAACTACAAGTACAACTAAATTTTTTTGAACGTGAGTTATACAATGCTATAGCTAATAATGTAAAAAAAATTACCATCATCCATGGAGTAGGTAACGGTAGATTGAAACATGAAATTCGTGAATATCTAAAAAATGTAGAAGAAGTAAAATCTATAGAAGATGCGCCCTACAAAACACATGGCTTTGGTGCAACAGTAGTATACATTAAATAATTAAACCATGATAACAGCAGAATCAAAAATAAGAGTAAGATACGCTGAAACAGATCAAATGGGCATTGTATATTATGGAAGATATGCTGAATACTATGAAATAGGAAGAGTAGAAACTATGCGAAGAATTGGATTTTCCTACAAAGAAATGGAAGAAAAAGGCATTCTAATGCCCGTTATTGAATATCATATAGAATACAAAAAACCAGCTACCTATGATGATGAAATTATTATCATTACTACTATTAAAGAAATGCCCACAGTAAAAATCAAATTTGAGCATGAATGCTACAACTCCAATGGTGAGTTATTAAATACAGGTTATGTTACATTAGTATTTCTTAATAAAGATACCCGCAAACCAATAATCGCCCCTCATTGGTTTTTAGAAAAATGTAAAAAATACTTTGTTAGTAGTCCGCATGTCTAACAAATAATAAGCTCAGCTCTCTTAAGACTGAATATACTAAAAAACTGGCTTCAAGTTTGATTGTATTTAAATTATCTGTTACTATCTCCATGGAAATAAAGCACGAGGGATGTACCTTGTTTTACTATTCTTCTATATAAATCTTCTTACTCATCAAATTATATCCATCTTCGGTTCTTATCACAACTATTTGTTGCGGTGGTAAATTATGTAAATACACCTTCTTATTATTACCCAATATCATTGTTTTTTTAATTAAAGTCCTACCTAATATATCAGTTACTAGTACATTTACTTTAGTATCTGTTGTATAATTAGCCGTTAGATAATAGCCGTTTTTGTCTCTACTTACATTAATACCTGGAGATGTTGGTACACCTTGTGGGTTCAGTCCGGTAGGAGTAGTTACTATTACCTCCTTAAATGTAGTTAATGTGTCTCCACAAGAATTTGTTCCTTGTAAAAACACCAGATAATTACCAGCAACCGAATAGCTATGTGTAGCATTCAATGTGTTAGCTGTAGTTTCGTCTCCAAAATACCATTCAAAGTTGGTCAGATTTTGGGAATTATTAGAAAAAACAAATGGAGTATTTACCTGCAATGTATCTGCATTTGTAGTAAAATCAATAACAGGAACACTAGTATTAGCCACTAATTGTACTGTCTGTGTAACATTAGAGCAAGCTCCGTCTGTTACTTCCAAAAAGTAATATCCTTCTCCTATATTCTTTAAACTATCTTTACTTACATTATTTACAGTTTTTAATACTTGATTATTGATATCCTTCCATACAAAAGTATAATTACCACTACCCATATTAGCTTCTATAATTCCAGTATTATCATTATGGCATGATGGTGTACTGATGATATTCGTTGTTAACCCAGAGAGACTATTCATAGAAATGTTTAATACAAATCTTGCTACTGTTGTAGTATCGCTAAAGCTAAAGCTATAAGGACCAGCTAAAAGATTATGTGTAGTATTAGTAAACTTATCAAACAATGTAATACATGCCCCATATGGTATATTTTCTACTCCTTGTAGTGCCAACTGATAATTACCAGATGTTCCACTTCTTACTTTCATATCTAACGAAATATTCCCATTAGGATATGGCAATCCTTTTACTTTAAGTTCTTGATTATTCACTACTGCAAAAACCTGCGGTGCACCTGGATATGGATCTCTCTGTTCCGCATCATAATCAGGATGATAATTCATAGTGGCATTGGCATTAAAGTGTATTCCTGCATACGAATCAGCTCCACTTCCTGTAAGATTTAAATAAAACAACCTATTTTGCTGAGGAGTTGTAGATAATAACTCCTGATTATTCATAGTTTTTAATAAAGGATTATTGCTCGGATTAGTAGTTTTGAAAGTTTCTGACCAGCTTAATGAAAAGGCCTGATTAGCCAAAATATAAAAAGCCTGTCCCATAGGGATATTATCATTTATTCCACCTGAACCAACAGCAGGTGTAGAACCAACTCCAACCTTGTAAAGAGCATAATCTCCATTACCGCTATTTAAATCAGGGTTCCATACTCTTAACTCATTCAACATTTTACCTGAACCATATGAACTGCCAAATGTTTTCGCAAAACTAATGGGAGAGGGATAAGGGTTACCCACTAAATTCCAACCTTCACCCTGTCCGCTCGTTTTAGTAAAACTCCATGAGCCAGCGCCTTTTTTTACTATTGAACCCGTTAAATCTATTAAAATATCAGTAGTAGTGGATTGCCCATTTCCTAAATACACCCAATATCCAACACCGGGAGTGATAGGATCACTTCCACTGCTGATACCAGGATAAGTATTACTCGTCTCATTGTAAGTTGTAACAGATGTAAAAGGGTTTCCACCCGCTGTAGAACCATTTGGACATCCAGAAGGACAAGTCATAGGAAAGTCATCTCCCCACCCTGAAGCCATTGTTTGCCCGCTTATACCAGCTACAGCAAGATTAGTCCAACCAGTAGTTCCGCTTGCAGCAAAAACCTCCGCATTGACATTTCCGGTTATATCAGCTAATCCCGATAGTGTATTTATCCTCGCTTTACTTGTACCACTAGATTTTAATGTGAGATTACCTCCCGATGCCAAAGTACCTGCAACTACATTTACATTACTATATACATCCAGAGCATTACCCAAAGTCAAGGTTTGCCCACTTTTATTAAACACTAATTCCTTTAATGCCTTTGTATTTGAACTTGCTTGTTCAAATAAAATACTTCCTGTAACAGCGCCCGCATTTCTCATCTCTAAGTATAAATTTGTAGACCCTGTAATATATCCTCCGCCAAAGTTTAATGACCCACCCATGTATATTTTTACGGTATTACTTAAGTCTAATGTACCACTCGTAATAGCACTACCTGCATTACCTATGAAAACATATCCAGATGGTTTATTTATTTTTACTCTGGCAGGTCTTGATAAATTGATACCCCCGATTTGCTGATCATTAGTTGGTAAAATAATACTAATAGAATTAGTTGAAGAACCTGTAATATTAAAAACAGAATTAGAAGACCCTAGACCCCATATAGTTCTAAAAGTACCCCCACTAACATCCCCTGATAAAGTTAAAGTGGAACTATTAACGATATTCAAATATGAATTTGTAGTAATTATATTACTCACCGTAGTAACAGATGATGCCCGTGTACTTTTAGTGGTAACATTAATACCAAGATTGTAATAATTTAATGCCCATATAGTAACATTTGAACTTTGATTCCAATTTACTGTAGAACCACTCTCCACAATAACATCTGATGGTAAAGGTAATTTAGCCATACTAGCTTGATACAATGTAATGGTACCTTTGTCTTTTACTCTCAACTTTGCTCCACCACTTACCATTAAAGTAGCATTACTAGCTACTGTTAAATTTGTTGAACTAATTCCATCACCTATTTGTATTTCCGAACCTGTTCCGCTTACTGTCCAGCCTGCCGCAGACAAATTAGCACTTGAAACATTTGTAAGAACAAATATCTGATTATTGCTTGTAAAATCAGGAGGATTAGTCCCGCCCGGATTCAATGTCCAACTAGTCAAAGCATTCAAAGCACCACTACCTTTATAATTATAAATAGATTGTGAATGTACTGAGACATTCATCATACTTATAACACTCATTAATAAAAATATTTTTTTCATAGTTTTATAATTCTAGGTTTTATGTTTATACGCACTTCATTTTATTATGGTTACAAACTTATGTAAAATTTTTATTATAAACAAATTAAACTTAACTTTGCAAGCCATTTTTTAATAAAATGTTAAAACAAATCTCAAAAGAAAAGATACCTTATCATGTTGCCATCATCATGGATGGGAATGGCAGATGGGCTAAAAAACATAGTAAAGAAAGAATAGAAGGACATAAAGCAGGGGTTGAGTCTGTAAGAAATGCTGTCAAAGCGAGTATAGAATATGGTGTAAAGTATCTTACCTTGTACACTTTTAGTACCGAAAACTGGCAAAGACCAAAAGAGGAAATTGACGCTCTTATGGAACTTTTAGTATTAGCCCTCGAGAAAGAAGTACCCGAACTTATGCAAAATAATATCCGTTTAAATGCCATCGGTGATTTAAAGTCTTTACATCCTCATGTTTATGATTCCTTACAAAAATCTATAGATATTACAAAACATAATCAACAATTGATATTAACATTAGCATTGAGTTATTCTTCAAGATGGGAAATTACAAATGCTTGTCAACTTATTGCTGAAAAAATAAAACAAGGGCAATTAACTCCAAATGAAATTACCGAAGAAACTATACAACAACACTTAAATACAGCTAATCTTCCTGATCCGGAATTGATTATTCGTACCAGTGGTGAATATAGAATGAGTAATTTTTTACTATGGCAAGCGGCTTATGCAGAATTCTATTTTACTCATGTCTATTGGCCCGAATTTACAAAAGAAGAGTTCTACAAAGCTATTTTGGACTTTCAAAAAAGAGAGAGAAGATTTGGCAAAACCAGTGAACAAATCCATGTAAGTTCAAAATAAAATTTCATTATATTTATGATGTCTATCTTAAGAAAATCCTCATTAATACTCTTTATTGTACTTATTAGTAATTTAAGTTTTGCTCAAATTAATGAGCTATATGAAAACTCGCCTCAGAAATATACTATTGGAGGAATAGAAATAGAAGGAATTGAAACCTTAGATAAAAATGTCATAAGATACTTAACGGGATTAACCGTAGGAGATGTTATTCAAATTCCGGGAGAAAAAACAGCAGATGTTGTAAAAAACCTCATGAAACAGGGTATGTTTGACGATGTGAAACTTTATCTTGATAAAGTTGTAAATAATGATGCTTTTTTAAGAATTGTAGTAACTGAAAAACCTCGTCTTTCAAGATTCACATTTGTAGGAAAAGTGAAAAAACATGAAGCCGATGACATCAGGGAAAAAATAAGATTAGTAAGGGAAAAAGTCATCACAGATTATACTATTGAGAATATCAAAAATACCATTCAAGAATATTATGTTAATAAAGGATATTATTTTGCAAAGGTAGAAATAACTCAGGAAGTAGATAAAATAGCTAAAACTCCACATATTATATTGTATATCAAAATTGATAAAGGTAAAAAAGTAAAAATAAAGGACATTCACTTTTATGGTAATACTGTATTATCAGCAGGTAAACTCCGCAGAACAATGAAAGAAACAAAAAGAAAAAGATGGTGGAATCCATTCAATTCAGGAAAGTACTTAGAAGAAAATTTAGAAAAAGATTTACCACTCATTGTTGAAAAATATAATGCTCGTGGCTATAGAGATGCGAGAATAATTAAAGATACAGTTTATTTTGTAGATAAATATAAAGTAAATATTGATATATATATTGAAGAAGGACATAAGTATTTCTTTGGTAAATTTTATTGGCACGGTAATGTAAAATATAGAAGCGGACAATTGGATACTATTTTAAACATCAAAGAAGGTGAAGTATTTAATCAAGAAAAATTAGACCAAAAATTATACATGAACCCTAATGGTTATGATATATCTTCTCTTTACATGGATGATGGGTACTTATTCTTTCAAATACAACCCAAAGAACGACAGATAAGAAACGATACCATTGACTTTGATATTCATATCTACGAAGGTAAACAAGCTACTATCAATAAAGTAACCGTAAAAGGAAATGATAAAACTAATGATAAAGTAATTTACAGAGAAATAAGGAGTCGCCCTGGACAGCTATTTAGACGCTCTGATATTATTCGTACACAAAGAGAATTATCTCAATTGGGATATTTTGACCCAGAGAAATTTGGAGTAAACCCTGTACCAAACCCAGCAGAAGGTACAGTTGATATTGAATATACATTAGAAGAAAAACCTAATGATCAATTACAATTATCAGGAGGTTGGGGAGGCGGAAGAATACTCGGCACACTTGGTCTGGTATTTAATAATTTTTCCGTCAAAAACATATTTACTAAAGGCGCATGGACACCTTTGCCAAGTGGAGATGGTCAAAGATTAAGTATTCAAGCTCAAACCAACGGAACTTTTTATCAATCCTATAATATCTCTTTCACAGAACCCTGGTTAGGCGGAAAAAGACCTAATTCGCTTACAGGAACAGTATTCTTCACTTCATTTGCACCACTTGGAGTCAAGAAAAAAATAAAAGTAGATGGTAAAAAGGTTACTAACCCTGATGCTCAATTTATGGACATTATAGGAAGTTCAATAGGATTAGGTAAAAGATTAAAATGGCCTGATGATTATTTTCAAATATATACTTCAACAAACTACAATTATTATCATCTTAATCAATACTCCTTATTTCAAGGACTTAATACAGGATATGCTAATGATTTTCATTTTTCATTCAATATATCCAGAAATTCCATAGACGCTCCGATATTTCCAAAAAATGGTTCTAATATCTCTTTAACAGGTCAATGGACGCCGCCTTATTCATACTTTATATTTAAGAACAAAAATATAGCAGACTTAACTAATGAAGAAAAATATAAATTCATAGAATATCAAAAATATAAATTTACTGCAGAATGGTTTACACAAATTACCAATAAGAAAGCACCCGAAGGCAAAGAAGCAAGAAATTTAGTTTTACGATTAAAAATGGGCTGGGGCTTTTTAGCATATTACAATAAACTAATAGGCTTCTCTCCCTTTGAAAGGTTTTATTTAGGTGGTAGTGGATTGAGTGGATTCCAAAATTTTGTATCCCGTGAAATTATTGCACTTCGTGGGTATCCCGATAATTCTTTATCTTCTGATTTTGGTTCACCTGTTGTTACAAGATATACAATGGAGTTAAGATATCCTTTTACTCTAAATCCGCAAGCTACAATTTTTGTTTTAGGTTTTGCAGAAGCTGGCAATGCTTTTGATAGTTTCAAATATTTTAATCCCTTCAGCGTAAAGAGAAGTGCAGGTGTTGGAGTCCGCATATTTTTGCCTATGTTTGGATTAATAGGATTAGACTATGGCTGGGGATTTGACTCAGTGCCCGGCAATCCTTCTATCGGAAATGGTAAAGGACAATTTCATTTTACCATTGGTGGTTTCTTAGGTGAATTATAAAAAAATGAAATCATTAAACCTCATTAATAAATTATTGAATAATTAAATTTGCCGCAAAAAATGTCATTAGAGAATATATATTTAATTGGAGATAAAATTCTAATAGACCCCATTTCTCCTCCTGAAAAAACAGTATCAGGACTTTACTTACCACCAACCGTTCAAGATAAAGAAAAAGTACAAAAAGGATATGTTGTAAAAACAGGACCGGGTTATGCTATTCCATTCCCAATAGAAGATGAACCATGGAAAGAACCTAAAGAAAGTGTTAAACATATTCCCTTGCAGGTCAAAGAGGGAGATATAGCAATTTTCCTTGCTAATTCTGCTATAGAAATATTTTATGAAGGTAAAAAATACCTTATCATCCCCCATCATGCTATTTTAATGGTAGAAAGAATAGATTGGGAAACATAAAAATATGAGAAACAAAGACCATGAGTATTGGATGCAAAAGGCTATAGATTTATCTATATCAAATGTAGATAATGGCGGAGGTCCTTTTGGCGCAGTGATTGTAAAAAATGGCGAGATGATTGCTGAAGGGTGCAATCAAGTAACAAAATTAAACGATCCTACATTACATGCTGAAATTGTAGCCATCAGAGAAGCTTGTAAAAAATTAAACACTTTTGATTTAAGTGGATGTATTATCTACACCTCTTGTGAGCCCTGCCCTATGTGCTTGGGAGCTATTTATTGGGCAAAAATATCTGAAATGTATTTTGCCAACACTAAACAAGATGCTAATAATATAGATTTTTCTGACGAATTTATCTACAAAGAGATAGAAAAACCTTATCACGCCAGACAATTAAAGACCTATCAAATCATGCGAGATAAAGCCCTTATTGCATTTGAAAAATGGAAATTAAAAGAAGATAAAATTAAATACTAGTTACTCTTTTTTGCATTCCGCTTTAATTGAAACATCTGTGGGCGAAGAACAATTTCCAATGGAATAAATTGTGGTGGTTGTATTATCCAATTACTAATTAGCGATGCAACTTCATCAACTTGTAATGAATAATTTGCCTCGGCAAGAGGCTTATATTCTTGATCGATATAAAATTCTGAGTTCATAATATCCGGAATAACAATGGTTGTTCTTATGCCTTGCTTTCTATATTGTTCAAAGATGCTTCTCAACAAATGATGTAATGCACTTTTTGAAGCACCATAAAAATTATTCCACTTTTTTATCTCTATACCGGAATAACTTCCAATACCTATGATATGCCCTTTATTCTTTATCAATCCATTGATACATATTCTTAATAACAAAGCATTCGAGGTGAAATTTAATTGAATAATGTTCTGTATCTCCTCCAAAGAATATGATTCAGGAGGTTTTATACGATTAGCACCTGCATTTAAAATCACAATATTAAAATTTTCATTTTGAAGTATCTGACCTAACTCAAAAATATTTTTCGTTTGGGATAAATCACATTGTATCTCTTTCAACAATGGGTGTTGAATGCCAGATAAATTCCTTGATATACCTATGATTTCAAAATTTCGAGTGTTTAATAATTTCTCTGTAATGGCTTTACCTAAACCTCTGCTATGCCCTGTTATCAATATTTTCTTATTCATAAACAAAAATATATTCAATACCCCTACGAGATAGCTCTTGTTTTACAAATGTAATCATTTCATTTTTTATATCTTCTGAATATGTAATTACCTTGTTTTTTATTTCATATCTATAAAAATAAATATCCATTGTGTTGCCATTCTTCCTTATGCTTTTGAAAAAATCGTTATTCATTCTAAAAACACCAATAGAAACAGCATAAATATCTTGAGAAGCTATTTTACTAAATATGCTTTCAAAAAAGCGAGAATATATTTTTTTGAAATCAGGAGTATAAATCAAAGGGTCAAAACATAACATAATGGAGTATCCTTTATTAATAGCTTTTTGAATGCCTTTTAGTCGCTGTTTTAAACTGGGTGTAAATGGCTCATATTTCTTTTGAATCTCTTCAGGTGAAAGTGTGAAACTCAATATCACATTGGCAGATGGCTTGGTATCATCTAAAAAACTCAATTGATAACTTTTAGTGCGAATTTCTATAGTTAAATTTTTTTCTTTATTGGCAAAATCTATCCATTCCTGACAATACGGATAATAAGTCTCCAAAGCAGGTAAATCTGTATCATAAGAAAGTGCCAAATAAATTTTATCTTTCAATTGTAGTAACAAATTCTTAGTAGCTCTAATAAAATCATGATTGTTCAAAAATAAAACAAGATGTGGAGTGTTATACATTCCTTGTAAATAGCAGTACTCACAATGATATAAACAATTTAATGCTAATGTATTGTAATAAAAATGCGGATGATTTAAAGAAGAAGTAAGATAAGAACCTTTGTAATAAAATTCGTCTTCCCTTTTGGCTAAAATAATTTTTTGATATGCTTTATTAAAAGTCCAAGAACTATTAGTTTGATTGAGCACCTCTTTATAATTATTGATGTATATTATATGTTCCGGAGATAATCTGGTGATGATATTTTTAACAGCAGAGTTTTTAGATAGAGACTTTTCTATGTAAACAACATGCTTAAACATAATACAGTAAATTAATTATTTCTTCAAACAAATTGTCTCGTTCAGATTTTAACTTGGTTTTTACATTCGCATATTGTTGTAATAAGTGATGTAAATCATCTATTGAATGATAGTGAACATAATATCTTGCCGCTCTATCTAATATCCGTTTTTGACTATATGTGAATGAATGTTTTTCAGCAAAATCGTGTAATATATGCATATTTGCAATATCTTGATCTACCGACAAATGAGAGGGATGAATTTTTTCAATGATACTGTCAATAATCTCTAAAAATTTTGGAAATACTTTTTTATAAGCATTCAACATTTCAAACATATCAGATATAATTCCATTGTTATCACTAATAAATTTTATACAATGTATGTGATGATTTTTTACGAAATAACGACATGCACTCACAAAAGAATATGCTTCCATATCAAACATGGCTTCAGGATATTGCTGCATGATTTTTTTATCCGCAGAAAATTCAATACTCATTAATTCAGCATATGGTGCTTTAATAAAAACATCAGGATAAAAACTTTTATAATTATGATAATTGATGATTTTTGATGCATAAAATACCTCATAGAGAGGAAGTTTAAAACTTCCTGCAATTCCTATATTAAAGCATATAATATCTTTTTCTACTCGAGAATATCTTTCAAAAAAACTGGTTATAGCAACTGAAGTGGAATGAAAACCTCCACCAGTTATTAAAATATAAGTATTATGTTGTTCAGAAAACAAACATTGGATGGTTTTAAGATTGTATAAATATCTAGAGGAATAATACTCAATAAAGGGTCGTGCTTCTTCTAAATATGCAAATACTAATAGTTTATAAATCATAAAATAATCAAAATCAAGATTGGAAACTCCTTATACTTTTATCGTTTCTATAGTTTCCATCAATGTAAGGAAATATTCAATAGATTCTTTTCTGTCATCGGTTAAACGATACTGTATTTTATTTTTCAAATAATCAGAAATAATCTCTCTTTTTTCGTTTTGATTTATAGAATTTAAATAGCTATCAGGGTAATTTTTCAATACATCTTCAATGATGATATCTAGATGATTTATCCCATATTCAAAAACATTGTTCAAAGCATTTATTTGTGTATTATTTAAGTTGATATTAGTTATCCATGCGGCAAATACAAATGATTTTCCGTAAAATAAATACCATTCATACGCTAAATCGTATTCGTATTCAAATTTTCCATTCAATTCAAAAGTTCTATCTCCTATTACCACAATAGCATCAGTATTAAAATTATTTTCAAAACCTTTTACTCCTTGAACATATTGAACATTTTTTTTCCAGTAGTGTCTCATCAATATCTTTATTAAAGTAACAGATGATAATGATTGATAATCCAGAGTGATGGTTTGTATTTGACTAATATCTCTTTTAGAATACAACTTTACACTATCTACTTTATTATAAGTAGATAAGCAAAAATCTGTTACAATTTTCAACTCAGGAGAATAAGCTAAAACTGCAATGGGGGCTAATGCAATATGTGTTTGTTTTTTTAATAACATTTCTGCACATTCAAAGGGCGTTGCATAACTTATTTCTGCCCATTCTTGAATATCACGACTTCTCTCTAAAGCATACTTAAAGGGGAGTGCATTAAGATAATTAACAGCTGTTATTTTTATTTTGTTTTTCATTCACATTATTCGCTATTCTCTTACACGGTTCAATTTAAATGCTTTAATCATCCAGTTTGGCACAGGTTTATCTATCTTATCAGGAGAAAATCTCCAATACCAATTCAATTTTTTTAGAATAGGCACTTTTTTGGTTTCTACAAATTCAATGAGCGTGCCATCAGGATCTTCAATATATGCAAAATGTCCTGCAGCATCTCCCATAGAAAATTTTTCTCCACTATCTACTACAAAAGGTGCATTATTTTTCTCGCAGTGTTTTTTTAATGCAGTCATATTTCTTACATCAAAACAAAGATGAATAAATCCTAAATCTCCCCAATATCTGTTTTCAAATATCTTTCGCGGTGTGTCATTAGTTACTTGTACTAACTCAATGTATGGTTTTCCGAACAAAATCGCGAATCCTGCTGTTTCTTTATTAGAACGAGTTAACAATGCTCTTTTGTACAAACGATTTTTTCCGAAGAATTTTAAATCATCAAACTCCTGTGGTTCTTCTATAAGATACAACAGTTTATCAAACCCTAATACATTTTTATAGAATTCTATTGACTTCGCAATATCCGATACTCCTATTATTGTACCACATATTCCACCATTAGGGTACTTATTTTTCTCAAAAAAATCATCACTTTCTACAATTTCAAAGTAATTTCCAAAAATATCCTGAAAATAAAAATGTCTTATCCCTTGTGGGTCTTTACTAATAGAGCTTATACTTAATTCTTTCTCTTGAAGAAACGAATGTAATTTTTCTATATTATAACTTTTTATTTTAGAGATAAAAATCCCTAAATCTCCAAGTTGCGGTGTAAATGTAGGTTTTTGCGGCACACGGCTGGTATATTGCCAGATTTCTAAACCTCCTCCACCGTTGATATTTACAGCCAATATAGCTCTCCTTTGATGTGGCATACCGCCTGTATAAGGTAACATCAAATTAGCCTCTGCCGCTTCATCAAATATTCTAATATCAAACCCCAAATTTTTTCTATAAAAATCAAATGCTTTTTCCACATCTGATATTCCTACGCCCACTTGTTGAATACCCGAAATAATAAACTTACTCATTAAAATATCATTATTGAGCACAAAAGTAATAAATCTACACTTTAGATTTTATTAATAGAAACTTATTCTTCTCTTCTTTCATATTTACAGCTATCAGGAAGTCGTTCATACATATAATCATCAGCAAAATACCTCTCATTATCAAATCCTGCAGTAGCTACATTCATTAATATGTTATCTAAAGATACTTTAGTACTATCATATCTCAATGTAAGTAGTTTTGTCTCTTTGCTCCAATCTGCCTTTTCAACTCCTTTTAATTTTGCAGCACTATCTATTTTCATCTTTGCAATATCACAAGAACCCCATACATGCACTTGCACTTCTACTACAGAATTTTTACACGAATTAAATACAATTATTATGAATAATAAACCAACACACCAAATTTTCTTACTCATAAGCAATAATTTTTTTTAAGCGGCACAAATGTAAGGTTTAATTTTTGACAAAATTCAATATAAAAAGGTAAAACTTTTGAAATTAGACGAATAGATTTTATACTATCATGAAATAACACTATTTGCCCCCCTACTGTTTTTCGTTTTAATAAGTTAATACACTTTTCAGGGCTCATCTGAGAATGGTAATCATAAGTGATGATACTCCAAAATATAATATCATAATCATTCAATAGCTGTTTATATTCGCTCAATGTGATTTTTCCATAAGGAGGTCTGAACAGCTTCGTAGGGTATAGTTCATTAAACTTTTTCACATTTTTGATATAATCTTCTGTACGCATTTTCCATCCATTCATGTGTGTATATGTATGATTACCCACACTGTGATTATCTTTTACTATCTTTTCAAACACATTAAAATGCTTTACCACATTTTCTCCTACACAGAAAAAAGTAGCCCTAATATCATAATGTTTCAATACATCTAACACATACTCGGTTACTTCTGAAACAGGCCCATCATCAAAAGTAAGCGCAATCTCTTTTTGATGAATTAAATTAAACACAGCACGAGGATAAAGTTTTTTGTATAAATATACCGGTGTTTGAGTAAAAAACATTTTTACCAAAATTCATTTCTGTGCAATATAAAATAAATCTAATGCTTTATCATCTACAGAAGCAAAATAAAAATCATTCACGGTAATATCTTTAGTAATCGGATTTTCTTTCAATAATTTTCTTCTATTCCATCTGTTTAATATATCGTAAGGAATTCGCAGCACCCGACGGGGTAACTTATGTTGTAAATCAAAAACATCCCACTTAGCAATTCTTTTCACCATCTCTTTGTTATGTTCGTAGTATTTTAATACCTTATCATTACCATATATTCCCAGCATCTCCACATTACTGAAATACCTCATCAATAATCGTTGTAGCTTTTCTTTTGTATACTCTCTGATATGCCAGGGATTTCTCGTAAGAGTAGTTAAAATATTAGGTGTACTCACTATAAACTTTCCTCCTTTCTTGAGTACCCTGTGAGTTTCCTTTACAAATTCATCATCTTTTGGAATATGCTCTATTACTTGAAAAGATACTACAAAATCAAAACTATCATTTTCAAACGGTAACGGAGGTACATTACATTGAACAAATTGGACATTTGAAAACCCAGAAAAATCAATATCTGATTTAAATTTATCTACGGTAATAAATTCAGATGTTTTTTTTGCAAGGTAATCTATTCCATATCCACTCCCTGTCCCTATTTCCAATACTTTTCCATGAATGATTTCAGAGGCTTTCACATAAGCACTGATACTCCTTTGCAACACATAATTATCCGACAATTCTCTATAACTTACTCTTTCGGCTGTTGGCATTTTTTGCGCTCAAAGTTACATGTTTATTTTTTAACTTATTAAAAAATCTCTCAATGATAAATTCATTACATTTAAGCCCAAAAACTGAATTATATGAATAATGGCTTTTATAAAGTACCTATACCACAAAATGAACCAGTAAAACAATATGCACCGGGAACAGAGGAAAGAAAAAAATTACAAGAGGCTATCAAAGAATGGCGAAGCAAAGAAGTAGATATTCCAATGTACATAGGTAAAGAAGAAGTAAGAAGCGGAAATAAAATAAGAATAGCCCCTCCACATGATCACCAACACACCTTAGGATATTTTCACAAAAGTAGCAAAGAACATATCCAACAAGCTATAGATGCTGCTCTATCAGCAAAACCTATGTGGGAAAACTTATCTTGGGAACAAAGAGCTTCTATATTTTTAAAAGCTGCTGATCTCATTGCACACAAATATCGCTACAAAATTAACGCCGCCACAATGCTCGGACAAAGTAAAAATCCATTTCAAGCAGAAATAGATAGCGCATGTGAGCTTATTGATTTCCTCCGCTTCAATGTATATTTCATGTCTGAGATTTATCAAGAGCAGCCCTATTCCGCTCCCGGTATGTGGAATAGAATGATTTGGCGACCATTAGAAGGTTTTGTATATGCACTCACTCCGTTTAATTTTACTGCTATTGCAGGAAATCTTCCTACCAGTGTAGCGATGATGGGAAATGTAGTAGTATGGAAACCAAGCAATGACCAGGTGTATAGCGCCGCTGTCATTATGGAAATCCTTAAAGAAGCAGGACTCCCTGATGGTGTTATCAATCTTATATATCCCAGTGGCACAGAAGCTGCAGATGTTATCTTTTCGAACTACTATTTTGCAGGTATTCATTTCACAGGTTCCACAGAAGTCTTTCAAAATATATGGAAAAAAATAGGAGACAATATTCATCAATATCGCTCATACCCAAGAATAGTAGGAGAAACAGGAGGGAAAGATTTTGTGATAGCCCATAGTTCAGCCAATCCAAAAGAAGTAGCTGTAGCCCTTACTCGCGGCGCCTTCGAATATCAAGGGCAAAAATGCTCTGCTGCATCTCGCGCTTATATCCCTGAAAGCATATGGAATGATGTGAAAGCAATCATGGAAGAACATATACACTCCATGAAAATGGGAGGTGTAGAAGATTTTTCTAATTTCATTAATGCAGTTATCAATGAAGATAGCTTTAATAAATTATCCCAACATATTGAAAATGCAAAAAAATCCAATGATGTAAAAATCATTATGGGTGGTAATTATGACAAAAAAGAAGGATATTTTATTCAGCCCACCGTTATTCAATGTTTCAATCCTACTTATTATACCATGTGTAACGAGCTGTTTGGTCCAATTTTATCTATTTATATATACAAAGATAAAGAATTTGAAGAAATGCTGGAAATCGTAGATAAAACAGGAATGTATGCATTAACAGGCTCTATCATAGCACAAGATAGATATGCCATTGATATAGCTTGTAAAAAACTCATTCACAGTGCAGGTAATTTTTATATCAATGATAAACCAACTGGTGCAGTTGTAGGGCAACAACCTTTTGGCGGAGCAAGAGCGTCGGGTACTAATGATAAAGCAGGGTCAAAAATTAACCTACTCAGATGGGTAAGCCCGCAAACCATTAAAGAAACTTTTCTTCCACCAATAGATTATAAATATCCCTTTTTAGAAAAAGAATAATTTTAGTTTTAAATGACTTATGTAAGTTATAGAAATAACATCTATTAACATTTATTTGTTAATAAATTAAGTTTAAAAATTTGGAAAAATGAAAAAATATTCCATACCTTTGCAGCAAACTTTTAAACTAAAAACTATGAAAAAACAAATCACAACAGTAGCAATAGCCGTAACATTCGGTTTATTCACAGTGAATGCACAGGATCTTACATCAAAAAAAGGAGAACCTATCCTTCCAGAACAAGGAGATTGGTCAATTGGCACTGACGCAACACCTTTCCTAGATTATGCGGGCAATTTCTTTGGAAAAACAGCTGCCAACAATGCCCCCACATTTAATTTTCTTTCTTCTAATCTCCTTATACTAGGTAAATACTTTAAAGATGCTACTTCTGCTTATAGAGCAGGTATTCGCTTAGGATTCGGTTCTACACAAACAGAAGTGTTAACCTCAAAAAGAGGTGTTACTCCTGGGAGTTTCCCTGCATCAGCAATGGATGCAAAAAACACTAAGAAAGAATCAAACAGCGCGATAGGCTTAACAGGTGGAATAGAAATAAGAAAAGGTAAAACTCGCTTACAAGGATACTATGGTGGTGAAGTAGGTTTTTACTTTGGTGGAAATAAAACAACTTATTCTTATGCAAATGCTCTTAATCCAGCATTAGCTTCAGGAACAGCACAAGTAACAGTAGATGCAACTGGAGATAATGTAGATGGTACTAATGTTACTTCTACGCAAGTAGCATATGGACAATCTGGAGATGCAAGAATTACTGAAAGAAAAGTATCAGGAGTTTTATTATTTGGTTTAAGAGGTTTTGTTGGTGTTGAGTACTTCATATTACCTAAAATATCTTTAGGTGGTGAATTTGGATGGGGTCTAGTATTTGGAAGCAATGGTAAAACTACTACTACATACGAAACACAAGGTACTCCTACTGGTGCTACTGATTTATCTGCAGGTACTGTTACTACAGAACAAAAAAACGGTTCTACTTTCGGTATTGATACAGATAATAATAACTCTTTATTTGGACCTGCAGCCAGCCTTCGTTTAAATTTCTACTTCTAATAATAGTAAAAAAACAGAGTATTATCAAAAAATCCCGGGCAATATGTTACCCGGGATTTTTTGTTTTTTTAGAACAACCCATTTCATGAAAATCTTATACTCCTCATAAAATAATTTCTGTTTGCTTCTACACTTAGTACAAGTTAAGATTTTTTTACAAAAATCAAAAAATAAAAAACAATGAATGAATTTAAAAATTATCCACTATCTGACTGGATTTTAAATGGTATCAATGACATGGGCTTTGAAACACCCACTCCTATTCAGCAAAAAACTATACCCCTATTAACTCAAAACAATACCGATATCATTGCTTTAGCTCAAACAGGAACAGGGAAAACAGCTGCATTTGGAATTCCTTTACTTCAAAAAATTGACTTAAAAAGTAAAAATACACAAGCCTTAATTATTGTCCCTACTAGAGAATTATGCCTTCAAATCACTAATGACATTAAAAATTTATCCAAATATCAAAGAGATTCTATAAATATTGTAGCTGTATATGGTGGCACTAGTATTGAAAATCAAATCAAACAAATCAAACAAGGAGCTCAAATTATAGTGGCTACCGCTGGTAGATTGGTAGATCTTATTGATAGAAAAGCCGTACAGCTATCATCTATAAAAATTTTAGTATTAGACGAAGCAGATGAAATGTTGAATATGGGGTTTAAGGACGATATAGATTATATCCTACAATATGCCAGTTCTAACAAACAAATATGGTTATTTAGTGCTACGATGCCCGATGATGTTGCAAATGTCATAAAACATTACATGAAAAATCCTACTGAAATAAAAATAGGTAGTACCAATGCTGCAGCAAGTAATATACAACATGTTTATTACATCATCAATCAAAGTAAACATCGTTATTTAGCTCTGAAGCGAATAATAGATTACTCCCCAGATATATTTGGAATCATTTTTTGTAGAACAAAAATAGATACACAAAAAATAGCAGATCAACTCATCAAAGATAAATACAATGCAGATGCTTTACATGGAGATTTATCACAAGCACAAAGAGACTTTGTGATGAAAAGATTTCGTAATCGCCAATTACAATTATTAGTAGCTACAGATGTAGCGGCTAGAGGTATAGATGTAGAAGACATCACACACATTATTAATTACGACTTACCTGATGACATAGAAGTCTATACCCACAGAAGTGGTAGAACAGCCAGAGCTGGAAAGCATGGAACTTCTATTGCTATTGCTACTCCTTCAGAAACGAGGAAAATAAAAGACATAGAAAAATTCGCTAAAGTAAAATTTCATCGATTACTTATTCCAACAAGCATACAAGTGTGCGAAAAACAATTACTACACCTCGTAAATACCATTAAAAACACCTCAATCAATGAAGAAGCTATTAAAGGTTATTTACCCTTGATTTTTGATAATTTAAAGGAACTCAGTAAGGAAGAACTTATTAAAAAATTAGTATGGGAAGAATTTAATAGGTTTTATACATACTATCAAAATGCTCCTGATATTAATAACATGAGAGATATAGATGTATCAACCCATCGGCAATCTTATAGATTGTTTATTAATTTAGGAGCATTGGATGGATTTAACTGGAGATCATTGAAAGACTACATTGCTTATGAAACCGATATTTCTTTTAACAATATCAGAAACATAGATGTTAAAAAATCTTTTTCTTTTTTTGAAATACCTACAAACGAATTGGAAAAAGCTATGAGTTTAAATGGTAAGCAATTTAATAATCGGATTATAAGTGTTGAAAAATCGGATAATAAAAACAATAAATTCAATAAAAAAACATCCTCTACAAAAGAGACATGGAAAAATCAACAAAATGGGGGAAGAGAAAAAAGAAAAAGAATATATAAAAATAATAACTGACTGGTTTAAGACTAATAATTCTACTCAGGTTTATGGAAAATCTTTTTATATATTTGATATAAAAGCAAAAAATGAAATCTTCACATTTGTACTTTATAGCTTTGATTCCCCCACATTATGTACGAGATACTATTCAGGAAATAAAAAACTATATTTCTGGTAAATATCATTCCAAAAAAGCATTGCAATCACCCCCACATATCACACTTGTTAGTCCTTTTTACTATTCTATTCAACAAGAAAAATTTCTTATTGAAAAAATACAATCTTTCCCTATGCCCCAAAACATCACCATAACTATCAATAATTACAATACTTTCCAACCTGCTGTAGTATTTATACATGTAGAAAAAAATGATGTATTGGAAAAACTACATGCTCAATTAAATGTATATACACAAACAATCCTGAACATAACCAATAAATCTAAACACTCATCTTTTCACCCTCATATTACCGTCGCCTTCAAAGATATTGACCAATCCACCTGTACTCTTATTTTACAAGACCTTCAACAAAATTTTCCTATCAAAGAAACATTTCAGGTAAATAAACTTTCATTGTTAAAACATAACGGAAATTTTTGGGAAATAATTGTTTGAAATAACACTCATAACACTTTACTTTGCACCTAAATATAAATAAACTATGAAAAACATAGCTATATTAGGTTCGGGTACCATGGGCAGTGGCATAGCACAAGTAGCAGCTATGCACCAATGTAAAGTTTATCTATATGATATTAACGAATCTATTTTACAAAAAGCTAAAAATCAATTAGAACAAGTATTTACTAAACTTATAGAAAAAAACAAAATCACCCAACAACAAAAAGATAATTATATTTCCAATATCCATTACATCACATCTCTTCATGAAATAAAAGATGTAGATTTATTGATAGAAGCCGCTATTGAAAATTTAGAGATAAAGAAAAACCTGTTTCAGGAAGTAGAAAAAATAGTATCACCACAATGTATCATAGGTACTAATACCTCTTCTCTTTCAGTACATGCTATGATAAAGAACATGCAAAAACCCTCTCGTTTTTTAGGCATTCATTTCTTTAATCCCGCTCCTTTGATGCCCTTGGTAGAAGTTATCCCCACTCTTCTAACTGATGAAAACATTATCAAACAAGTAATAAACACACTTCAACAATGGTCTAAAACCACAGTAATAGCAAAAGATACACCGGGATTTATAGTCAATAGAATAGCTCGTCCATTCTATAGCGAAGCACTTAGAATATATGAAGAAAACATCGCAGATTTTATTACAATAGATTGGACAATGAAAAACTTAGGTAAATTCAAAATGGGACCTTTTGAACTCATGGATTTAATAGGACACGATATCAATTATACCGTTACTGAAACTGTGTGGACACAAATGTATTTTGACCCAAAGTATAAACCATCTATCATTCAGAAAAAATTAGTAGAAGCGGGACTGCTCGGCAGAAAAACAGGAAGAGGATTTTACGATTATTCCAAAGAAATACCTACAGAACCAACTATAAAAGACAAACAACTACATCAAAAAATTTTCATGAGAATCTTATCAATGCTCATTAATGAAGCAGCTGATGCTTTATACTACAACATTGCTTCAAAAGAAGACATTGAAACTGCTATGACTAAAGGAGTTAACTACCCAAAAGGATTATTACAATGGGCAGATGAACTTGGACTGCCCACAATTTATAATCAATTACAAGAACTATATTCATGGTACCAAGAAGACCGTTATAGAACCAGTGTATTACTAAAACATAAAATCAATAAAAACGAAAAATTTTTTTAATTCCATCTTTTTTTACACTTTTGCAGCAAAAATATCTTATGAAAAAACTATTTAATTTATTGGCTATTATTTTATTTACAACAACACTAATTTCTTGTTCAGAAAAAAAAGAAGATGAAATTAAAGCTCCCGAAGGAATGCAGGTGCTGAATTTATCTAAATACGGGAAGCCATTTATGATGTTTGTCCCTGATAGTACACAGGGTAAATTAGAAATAACAGAACAACCTGGTGGAATACTAGAAGTAAAGGTAGGGAAAATTTTTGATGTAAATATCAAAGAAGGAGAGGATGATATTGCCTTTAAGAAAACAGACCTTTCTAATGATGATGTATATAAAATCAAACAATTTTTCATAGATGAACCTGGTGCTATAGCGTGGGAATGGGCAATCGGTGATATGCCATCAGAGTTCCATTTCATAAGTGTACAAAAAGTTGGTAATAGTGCTTATACATTTGAAGATAATAGAAATTCTGAAGGTGCTCCCTTCTCAAAATCAGCTATTGAAAAAATGATTGAATCTGTAAAAAGTATTCATCCTGTTAGTAAAAAAGAAGAAACATAAAAATGACAAAACGCTGTAATGTGTATTTCTAAAAGGACAAAACCAGTTCTCTTTTGTATCTTTCTGTTGTTTTGTTTTAAATTATTTGCTCAAAATAGTAATGTTTGTAAGCCTTGTGAGGAAAAGAAAAAAAAGGTACTATCTATTGCTCCTACCACTCGCGTATTAATTATATTCGATGCTAGTAATAGCATGAGTAGTAAGTGGCAGAATCAAGAAAAAATGCTCATTGCAAAAGAACTGGTAAATAAGTTGATAGATTCTCTTATTAAAATTCCAAATATACAATTAGCACTGAGAGTATATGGAAGTACTACCAAATATCCTCCTGGTGATTGTAAAGATTCAAAACTTGTTATTCCATTTAAGAAAAATAATGCCTCCGAAATAAAAAAATATATCAACAATTTAAAACCTACAGGCATTACACCCATTGAATACTCGCTTATTCAAGCATCTGAAGACTTCCCCGATAATAAAACATTAAACAATATCATCATTATCACTGATGGTATAGAAGAATGCAACGGCGATGTATGTAAAGCTAAGCAATACTTGGAAAGTAAAGGGATAATATTTAAACCTTTTATTATTGGGATTGGATTAAGCACCCAAAAATCCCAATCTTTTAATTGCGTTGGTAAATATATTTCTTCTGACGATGGAAAACTTTTTCAAAACATTTCAGAAGTTCTCATCCAACAAAAATTAAACAAAACAACTGCACAGGTTAATTTACTAGATATAGCCGGAAAGCCCACCGAAAGTAATGTAAATATCACTTTTTACGATGCTAAAAAGCAAACATATTTGTACAACTATATTCACTCATTAAATGAAATTAATAATCCTGATACCATTGTTGTTCCATCTCATATTACATATCATGTAGTAGCTCATACCATCCCTCCTGCAAAGATTGAAAATGTTCAGCTCAATGAAGGTAAACATAATATCATTCCCATCGATGCTCCACAAGGAAACTTATTAGTTCAAAGAGAAAAAGGGAATTTTAACTTTAATGAAAAAACAAGAATAGTCATAAGAGACAGAAAGAAAAAGCAAATTCTCAATGTTCAAAATCTAAATTCAACAGAAAAATATATCGTCGGAAACTATGAGTTAAATGCCTTAACTCTACCGAGATTAGACATTTACACAGAAATTTCGCCTGCAAAAACACAGACTATTGGAATACCCTCGGCAGGAGAATTAAAAATTCAATCCTTAGAAGCAGGTGATGGGTGCATATTACTACAAAAAGATAATCAAATAGAATGGGTTACTAATTTACATAAAGAAACACAACAGATATTTTATCTATTGCCTGGGAAATATAAAATAGTGTGGCGTGCTAAATCTTTACGCTCAAGCATTTACACTATACAAAAAGAAGTGGAGATAAAACCGCATCAATCTTATTTTATCAAACTTTATTAAAACAAACCATATGAAACCATTTGAAGAATCTGAACTTATCTTATCCCCCAAAAATCGTTTATATCACATCAATCTTAATGACTCTGAAATTGCAGATACTGTAATCATTGTAGGTGATCAAAATCGAGTCACACAAATTAGTAAATACTTTTCAAAAATTGAAGTCAAATCGGAACACCGTGAATTTGTAGCACATACAGGATACTTCAACAACAAAAGAATAACCGTTCTTTCCACTGGAATTGGCACAGATAATATAGACATTGTCCTAACAGAGCTGGACGCTGCTGTAAACATAGACCCACAAACAAGGCTTACCAAATCTCAAAGAAGACAACTCAACATTATTCGCCTGGGAACCAGTGGTGCATTACAACCTGAAATTAATGTCAACGATATCGTAGTAAGCACATATGGGTTAGGATTTGATGGACTACTCAACTTTTATAGTGTCAATAATGATATCTATGAACATCTTATTAGTAAAGCATTTATAGAACATTCAAGATGGCTTTCTATTCTACCTTATCCATATTGCGTAAGCGCCTCCTCATATTTATTAGAAAAATTTAAGGATATTCCTAATGCTCACTTTGGAATTACTGCAACAGCACCAGGATTTTACGGACCACAAGGCAGACAACTAAGACTTAAAGCATCCATACCTGATTTGAATGAAAAACTTACCTCCTTTTCATTTAATGGACATAAAATTACAAACTTCGAAATGGAGACCTCTGCCCTGTACGGACTTGGAAAAGCATTAGGTCATCATTGTGTAACAGCTTGTGTAATTATTGCCAATAGAATTATTCGCCAATTCACTAAAAATTATCATGAAAGTGTAGAAAATCTTATCAAAATAAGTTTAGAGAGACTAACATAAAGCTCCTTGATAAGATTCATTATCTGCATTGACTTCCGAAGGTTCAGCTATAATAACTTGTATTAACAATCACAAAATCTTTTTTTAGACGGCAATTTTTCGAAAACGAATTTTAAGAAAAATTTTGATGACTAAAATTTAAACCTGAACTTTTTGGAGGTAAATTGTAAAGAAATTATTTATTTACTTTGCGTGTAGTATATGTTTTTCTTTTTATCAAAAATACTTTCATTTTTATTAATGCCTCTCTTTTGGTTTTTTGTATTAATGATTTACTCTTTTTATTCAAAGCATAAACACAAGATACAAGTTTTTGCCATGTTATTTTTATATGTTTGTTCAAATGCTTTTATTGTTGACGAAATAGGTAGATGGTGGGAAAATTATCCCATTCCAACATTACACAAACAATACGAAGTAGGTATAGTATTAGGCGGTATAGGAAGTATCGATCCTAAAAATAAAAGAATAGAATTTAATAATAGCGCCGACAGATTATTGAAAGCATTAGAATTATACCATCAGAAAAAAATAAAAAAAATACTCATTACAGGTGGTTCTGGTAGCGTTTTGCACCCTGAAGATAAAGAAGCTATGTATATTTACCAATACTTAAAAAATATACAAGTTCCTGATACTGATATTATCATAGAAAATGAATCTAAAAACACATACGAAAATGCTGTTTTTTCAAAAAAGATACTAGATTCATTGAACATCAAAAGAAATTATGTACTTATTACCTCGGCTTACCACATGCGCAGAAGTGTGGCTATATTCAAAAAACAAGGATATCAAGACATTTTACCATATCCTGCTGATAGATTAAGTGGTCCTAGAAAGTTTGAGTTAGATCATTGTTTGCTCCCCAATCCTGATACTATGAGTACTTTGTACAAATACATTCATGAATGGATTGGAATGATTGTGTACAAAATCAAAGGATATGCTTAATGAAAAGTTACTCTTTGTTGTATGGAGGTATAAGATATTTTCCGAGTATCCACTAAAAACATTAAGCGGAAAGGTAGTAGAAATCATACATCCCGGTGAATTAAACGCTGATGCAGGCCCTGATTTTTTGAATGCACGAATTAAAATAGATAACATACAATGGGCAGGAAATATAGAAATACATAAAACGAGCTCTGATTTTATAAAGCATGAACATCACAAAGATAAGAATTATCATTCGCTTATTTTACATGTTGTGTATGAACACGATACAGATATTGACTTTCCAAATAACACTGAAATTATAGAACTTAAGAAATTTATCTCTGATAAAACCATACAACAGTACACTTTATTGATAGAAAACAAATCAACACCTGCTTGTTTAAATTTGTGGAATGACCTGGATGAATTTATCATTCAACATTGGTTAAACAGAATACTCATACAACGATTAGAAAAAAAATATGAACAAATAAAAAACTATTTTGAATACACAAAAAATTATCAAGAAACATTTTATAGATTATTCTGCCGACATTTAGGATTTAAAGTCAATAATGATACATTTGAAAGACTATCAGAAAAGTTACCTCTAAAAGTTTTATTAAAACACTCGGATAACTTACAGATATTAGAAGCATTGATATATGGCGCAGCAGGTTTTTTAAACCAACAATATAAAGACAAATATCTTTCTCATTTGCAAAACGAATTTGAGTTCTTAAAAAAGAAATACAATATAGAGCCTATTGATAAACATCTATGGAAATTCAGCAAGATGCGGGCTTCTAACTTTCCATCATTGAGAATGCATCAATTAGCATTAATGCTGCATCATCTTCCTGAAATGTTTCAAGATCCTGCATGTTTTTTTATGGAAAATAAAAACCTTGAAAAATTACATCTCACACCACAAAACTATTTCTCTAATCATCTAACTTTTGATGAAGATAAATTCGTTAGTAAATCCTATCATTTTGGTGATACGGCTATCCAACACATTTTTATCAATGTAGTTATTCCTTATCTATTTTTTTATGGTAAAAGCACAAGTGAAGAAAAATATCAAACTCTTGCATTAGACTATTTTGAAAAAATACCTGCCGAAGATAATGCTATTATCAGAAAATTTGATATTCAAAAACCATACATTAAAACTGCAGCTCATTCACAAGCTTTATTAGAGTTATATACTAATTATTGCCATCTCAAAAGGTGCATGGAATGTAGTATTGGTGTAAATATATTGAAGTCAAGAAACTGATATAAAACTTTACGAATTAGTTGTAACCTTCAATAAAACGAAAAATTCATTTGTCTTTAATTTTTCTATAAAAGATAAAATTTTTTGCAATTAAAAATGCTTTAAAAGATAAGTAGTATTCAATACTCCCAAGAAATTTAAGTTACTGCCCACAAAGTATGATGAAAAATAATTGTTTTGATTATCCTTTTTTGACGCTATTTTTCAAATACTCTACTGCATACTTATATCCCTCTAATCCCATTCCTACTATAATGGCAGCACACCAAGCCGACAAATAAGAATGGTGACGAAAACTTTCTCGTGCATAGATATTTGATATATGCACTTCTACAATAGGAATTTTAATATATGCTAAGCAATCAGCAATAGCAATAGATGTGTGTGTATAAGCACCCGCATTAATAATAATCCCCTGTACATTATCTTTCCATTCTTGAAGTTTATCTATTATTGCTCCTTCACTGTTACTTTGAAAATATATAAGTTCAATATCTGAAAAATATTTTTTTAATTCTTCCAGATATTTTTCAAACGGAATATTGCCATATATTTCTACTTCTCTTTGTCCTAACATGTTTAGGTTAGGTCCATTGATAATTCCAATTTTCATGAAAGACATACTACTTTTTAATTATTAATTTTTCTCCTTGTTTTAATTTGTAATTACGCGGAAGTTTATTCATTTCGGCTAATTTTTTTATAGATAGATTGTACTTTTGAGCAATAGAATATAATGATTCACCTTTCTTTACAATATGATATTGAGTGGTGGATCCCGAATTTTCTGTACTTACGCTCTCCTTTTGCTGTTCATTATTATTTAATAAAGTATTTGCATCATTCTCAGCAAATAATTTATTATTTATTTTTTTAATAGGGACAGCTCGATAAATAATTAATGTTCTTCCTGCTCTTAAACCTTTTTTACTAATATAATTCCATGTTTTAATATCTTGCACAGTAACATGATATTTTTTTGCAATGGATTTTAATGACTCTCCTTTACGAACCTTATGAACAATTTTTTCTTCCTTCACATTTAGTTGTTCTGCTATAAGAGGATTTTGCTTTTGAGATTGAATATATGCATATATTTCATTTTCATTACTTAAAAACAAAGCAATTTTTTCTTTCGGAAGAGTAAGTGTATACCCCCCTTCAGGAATGATATGTTTGCGATATTGCGGATTAAAGTAGGCTATCTCTTCTATAGAAATATCTAATAGTTGTGATAATTGCTCAAAACTCACTGCATCTTTTAATACAATTGTATCTAATTCAAAGTAGTTTTTTTTTGGTAAAGATGGAATGATGTTATGTTCTGCATAATAGGTCATTACATAATTAGCGGCGATAAATGCAGGCACATATCCTTGTGTTTCTCTTGGTAAATAAGGACGAATTTCCCAATATGTAGTTTTACCACCACTACGACGGATAGCCTTGCTTATGGCACCCGGTCCGGCATTGTAAGCAGCTAATACCATTTGCCAATCCTTAAAAATACTATACAAATACTTCAAATACTCTGCTGCTGCAATAGTTGACTTATATACATCACGCCTTTCATCTACATACGAAGTCACATTTAATCCAAATAATTTCCCCGTAGGATACATAAATTGCCACAGACCTTGTGCTCCCGCTCGGGAACGAGCATTAGAATTTAGCGCTGATTCAATCACTGCCAAATGTTTTAACTCAAGAGGTAAGTTATACTTGTCTAAAACCTGTTCAAATAAAGGATAATATAATTGTGATAAACCTATCAAGCGACTTAATAATTGCCTTTTTTTAATCACATATAGTTCAATATAACTTTTTACATGAGTATTATACACTAAATCAAAAGGTGAATTTAAATTTAATTTAGCTAATCTTGATTCATATACAAAATTATCATATACAGGTATACTATCAGGAGAAAAATGGTGTTTATTATTTTTATTATAATTAGCCTTATAAAACATTGATTCAAACAATTTTTTGTTATGTAAACTATCTAACATTGCAGCAATAGGATCATCTTCTAAAACAATGGTTGATGTTTGAGAGTATAAAAATATCGGGAAAAACAATATGAAAATATATTTAGTCATTATTATTTTTTTGATTAAACAAAGAAAGATATATTTTTTAATATATGCAAAATGTTTTACGAAATAATGAAATAAAGGCTCTAAATTTTATTTGAACGGACAATTTTCTCTATAAACAGCATATAATTTTCTATATTATTGAAAATCA
>FWPU01003045.1_pt1 | contig 43876 bp, 38 predicted proteins | sample 2228361 | NCBI WGS metagenome assembly FWPU01 (sample SAMEA103939777, study PRJEB20133) | metagenome | reverse complement strand
GCGGGGTCGGGTGGTTCGGTCGAGCCGGCGGGCGGCTCGGCGCCGGGCGAGGTGGTCGCCGCGGAGGCCGGTCGGCCGCTCGACGCGGGGGTTGCCGAAGCGTACGCCGATGCCGGCATCGCCGTCGCCGAGGCAGAGCCGGTGGACGCGGGCGTCCCGGTCGCTCCGGTTGCGACCGCCGGGGCCCCGTCGACGGGGCTCGGGCCGATGGCGTGGGGCGCGCTGGGCCTCGGCGCCGTCGTGCTCCTCGGACTGGTGGCTGCCTTCTCCGCGCGATGGCGCCGTCAGCGCGAGATGAGCCGCATCTCGGACGAGCCGTAGCCATCGTGCTCCGGCCGGCCGTCTCCCTCACGGGCGGGACGGCGGCAGGGCGACGCGTCTCGCTCGCCGGTGCGCTCGGGTGTGGCTATCTGGCCGGAGGAGGACACCCATGGCCCAGGTCACACGCTCTCCCCGCCGAAGGGTCGGCTACGCGGCACCCATCCGGAGCGCCGACGGCCTCAATACTCTCGCTCGGGTCGTCAACGTCGTGCTCGGCTGCTGGCTGTTCGCTTCGGCCTTCCTGTGGGAGCACACGCCCGTCCACTTCCACAATGCATGGATCGTCGGGCTGCTCCTCGTCGCCTTCGCCGTGTGGGCGTTCTGGTGGCCGCCGGCCCGCTACTTCGACACGACGCTGGCGCTGTGGCTCGTTCTCGCGTCGGTGTTCATGGCGCAGGGCGCGCGCGCGACGCTGATCAACAACATGATCGTCGGCCTGGCGGTCTTCGTCGTGTCGCTCGTCCCTTCCCGCTTCGAGGGACCTCCGCTGACGCTCCGCCGCAGGGCCGAGGTCCGGTGAAGCGCGCCGCGGGGTGGCGACCGATCGGCCCGGGCTCCCGCAGGGCCTTGGTGTTCGTGCGGGCCGGCTCCAACTTGAAGACAGGAGGTGTTCCATGGCACGCAAAGTGATGGACTGCCGGAAGATGCCGAGCGTCACCAAGTGCTCGTTGACGATTGCCGGCGAGGAGGAGGAGGTGCTCCGCGTCGCGGTGGAGCACGCCATCTCGGTGCACGGCCACCAGCGGAGCGACCAGCTCCGCGAGCAGATCCGCGGTGGGCTCGAGGACGAGTCGAGCTATCTGCAGCGGCAGGCCGGCTACGGCGCGGAGATTCCGGCGCCGCATTGACGGTCCGCCGGGACGAGCCTCAATCCGCGACCTCGACGGCCTCGATGTTCCAGATCTCCTTCGCGTAGTCGCAAATGGTGCGGTCCGACGAGAAGCGGCCGACGCGCGCCACGTTGAGGATGGCCTTCTTCCACCACGAGGCCTGGTCGAGGTAGGCGCGGGCGACGCGCTGTTGCGCCTCGACGTAGCTGTCGAAGTCGGCGAGGACCATGTAGCGGTCGTCGTCGAGGAGCGACTGCACCAGCGGCACGAAGAGGGTGGGGTCCTCGGGCGAGAAGAACCCGCTGGCGATGAGATCGAGCACCTCGCGCAGGGCGGGGTTGTTCTCGTACACGTCGCGCCCGCGGTAGCCCTCCTGCCGCCGGGCGATCACCTCTTCGGCGGTGAGCCCGAACAGGAAGAAGTTCTCCTCGCCGACGGCCTCGCGGATTTCGATGTTCGCTCCGTCGAGCGTGCCCAGGGTGAGCGCGCCGTTGAGGGCCAGCTTCATGTTGCCCGTACCCGACGCCTCCCAGCCGGCGGTGGAGATCTGCTCGCTGACCTCGGCTCCGGGGATGATCCGCTCGGCGAGCGAGACGCGGTAGTTCGGCAGGAAGACCACCTGGATGCCCGTCTGCTTCGACTCGCTGTTCACCACCTCGGCGATGCCGTTGATGAGGCGGATGATCTGCTTGGCCCGCTGGTAACCCGGAGCGCTCTTCGCCCCGAACAGGAACGCTCGTGGGTGGATGACCGCCGCCGGATCCCGCCGTGCCTTGAGCCACAGCGAGACGATGTGCAGCGCGTTCAGGAGCTGGCGCTTGTACTCGTGCAGCCGCTTGATCTGCACGTCGAAGATGGCCTCGGTGTTCAGCGAGACCCACATCAGGTCGCGCGTGTGCGCCGCCAGGTCTTCCTTGTTGGCCCGCTTGACCGCCTGGAATTCGCGGACGAAGTCGGGGTCCTCGGCCAGAGGCTCGAGCTTCGTGAGCTGGTCGAGGTCGGTGATCCACCCCTTGCCGATGCGCGAGGTGATGAGCCTGGCCAGCCGCGGGTTGCAGAGCAAGAGCCACCGTCTCGGCGAGACGCCGTTCGTCTTGTTGTTGAAGCGTTCGGGAAACATCTCCGCGAAGTCGCGGAGCACCGTGCTCTGCAAAAGCTCGGTGTGCAGCTTGGCGACGCCGTTCACCGAGTGCGAGCCGACCACGGCCAGGTGGGCCATGCGCACCGCCTTCTCCCGGCCCTCCTCGATGAGCGACATGCGCGAGAGCCGCCCGTCGTCCAGCGGCCAGCGGATCTGCACCTGCCTCAAGAAGCGGTGGTTGATCTCGTAGATGATCTGCAGGTGGCGCGGGAGCAGCTTCTCGAACAGCGACACCGGCCACTTCTCGAGCGCCTCGGCGAGCAGCGTGTGGTTGGTGTAGCCGAAGACGGCCACGGTGATGTTCCACGCTTCGTCCCAGGGCACCCGCTTCTCGTCGACCAGCACGCGCATCAGCTCGGCCACGGCGATGGCCGGGTGCGTGTCGTTGAGCTGGATGGCCACCTTCTTCGGGAACGAGACGAAGTCGGTGTGCGTCTTCAAGTACCGCCGCATGATGTCGGCGATGGAGCAGGCGACGAAGAAGTACTCCTGCTTGAGCCGCAGCTCCTTGCCGGCCTGGTTCTGGTCGTTGGGGTAGAGGACCTTCGAGATGACCTCGGAGTCGTTCTTCTCGACCACCGAGCGCTCGTAGTCGCCGTCGTTGAAGAGCTGGAAGTCGAACTCGGCCGACGCCCGGGCCTGCCACAGCCTCAGCGTGTTGACGGTGCGCGCGCCGTAGCCGGCGATGGGCGTGTCGTAGGGGACTCCGAGCACCGTCTTGCCGCCCACCCACCTCGCCACCCGCCGCCCGTCGGACGCCTGGTGGTGCTCGATCTCGCCGTAGAAGCGCACCGGGACGATCTTCTCAGGGCGGACGATCTCCCAGGGGTTGCCGAACTTGAGCCACTCGTCGGCGCGCTCGACCTGGTAACCGTTGACGATGTCCTGCGAGAAGATGCCGAACTCGTAGCGGATGCCGTAGCCGAAGCCGGGCAGGCCCAACGTGGCCATCGAGTCGAGGAAGCACGCCGCCAGCCGGCCCAGGCCGCCGTTGCCCAGCCCCGCGTCGGGCTCGACCTCGAGCAGGCCGTCGATGTCGACCCCCGCGTCGGCCAAAGCCTGCCGGGCCGCCTCGTACATGCCCATGTTGATGAGGTTGTTTCCCAGCGCGCGCCCGAGGAGGTACTCGGCCGACAGGTAGTAGGCCCGCTTGACGTCCTGCGCGTAGTACGTGCGCTGCGTCTTCACCCAGCGCTTCGCCAGCCGGTCGCGCACCGTCATGGCCAGCGCCACGAACCGGTCGTACGGCGTGGCGTTGTCGGGCGATTTGCCGCGCGAGTACTGCACGTGGTCGAGGAAGTCGCGGCGGATCGAGTCGGGGTCGATCTCGCTGCGGTCTTCGCTGACCACCTCGTTCTTCTTCACCTCGAGTGAGGCGCGCTTCTCGGACAGCGATGCGGTGCTCGTCGCCATGGTCGCTCGGAGGGAACGAGCCCGTGGATAGCCCATTTTCCGGCCTGACTCCATCCGAGCCGCGGTTCACCGCCCGGACCCGCCAACGCTCCCGCTCCCGCTCCCCCTCCCGTCGGTCGAACCTGACGCCGATCTGCCGAGCCTCAGCGGGCGGCGACCTCGACGCCGTCGAGCTGCGCGGCGAGCGGGGCGGTCTTCTCGCGGAAGTCGGCGAGCAGCTCCGTCGGCAGCGGGTCGGCGCGGGGGAAGTTCTGGTTCAACGGGTTGACGTACCTGCCGCCGCGCTTGAGTGAAAAGTGCAGGTGCGGCCCGGTCGACATGCCCGTGTTGCCCGAATAGGCGATGACCTGCTTCTGCTGCACGCGCGCGCCGACGCGAATGCCCTGGCCGAAGCGCGACAGGTGCAGGTAGCAGGTCTCCATGCTGTTCGCGTGGCGGATGCAGACGGTGTTGCCGCCGCCGCCCTCCCAGCCGGCCTTGGTGACGGTGCCGTCGGCGACCGCCCATACCGGCGTGCCGACCGGTGTGCCGTAGTCCACTCCGTTGTGCGCCTTCACGTACTGGAGAATGGGGTGGAAGCGGCTGCCGAACCTCGAGGTGACGTGGGCGAACTTGAGCGGGCTCTTGAGGAACGTCTTCCGGGCCGAGGCGCCGTCGGGGAGGAAATAGCTGCGCTCGCCGTTGGGGAGCTCGTAGCGGAAGACGCGCTTCTGCCCGACGGTGGACCCCTGATAGCTCGCGGCCAGCACGTCTCCGTAGCGGAGCAGCCGCCCCTTCGAGACGACCTTCTCCACGATGGCGCGGGCCAGATCTCCCTTCTGCACGTCGCGGTAGAAGTCGATGTCCCACGCGAAGACGTCGGAGAGGAGCAGGGCGATGCCCGGGTCCTCGCCCTTCTTCAGCGCGGCCTCGTAGAGCGAGCTCTCGACCTCGAGCGACACCAGCTCGACGCGGTGCTCGACCTCGATGGGCCGCTTCGACGCCACCAGCCGATCGCCCTCGCGCCGCACCTGGTACTCGTCCTCGGCGTTCTGGCGGTAGTCGAAGAAGTCGACCACTCCGTCGCGCCGCACGATGCGCAGCTGGTCCCCCGGACGCGACCGGCGCGGGTCGAACACTCCCTTCAGCGCCCGCACCAGCGCGTCGACCGACTGCTCGTCGAGGCCGATGTCGAAGAGCGCTCGAGCCAGGGTCTGGTCGGGTTGGATGCGGCGGTTGTGAACGGTGACTTCGGCGCGCGCGGAGCTGGCGAGGAGGAAGGCGATGAGCGCGATTCGCATCGGGGACGTCCGATTCTAGGCCCTTGGGGCACCGCGTCTATTCCCTGCCCCGTCGGGCCTTGAGCCGTTGGTACTCCTCCCAATGGGCCCGGGCCTTGAGGAGCAGGTCCTGAATTTCCTTCTCGAGCGGGCTCAGCCCCTCGAGCTCGCCGTCGTCGCCGCCGCCCATCACCACGCCCTCGGCGCCGCTGGCCGGGGGAATCGCTCCGAGCCCGTTCGCCAGCCCCGGGTAGGTGGTCGAGCCGCGGCTGATGCGCACCTCGGCGTAGTCGCCGTGGCTGTTGCGCTCGGGGGTGTTCCACGTCAGGCGCGCCTGCAAATCTCCCGCGTGGCGCACCATCAGCTCGCCGAGCACGCGCTGGAAGAACGCCCCCTGCTCGTCGTTGCAGAGGAAGATCTCGGTGAGCATCGCTTGGTCGCCGATGGACCGGAACCGAAGATAGCTGTCGGCCTCTTCCATCGAGAGGAAGATCTCGGTGAGCATCGCTTGGTCGCCGATGGACCGGAACCGAAGATAGCTGTCGGCCTCTTCCATCGAGAGGATGATCTCCGTGCCGTCGTGCTCGATGGCCAGCGGCAGCTCGGGCGAGAGCTGATCGCGAAGCCGCTTCAGCGCTTCGGGCGGCACCTTGAGCCGGAAGGCCAGGATCTCGGCGGTCTCGATGCGCGGCGTCACTGCGGCGATCCATTGTACGGCTGTCGGCAGCGACATTGAAATCGCACCGGTTCGGCCGGCTAATCTTGTGGGCCATGTCCCCCCGCGTCCGCCGAGCCGAGCCCGTCGTTCCGTCGAAACCGCAGCGAGAGGTCCGCCCGGGGCGAACCGCTCCCGCCGACACCTTCCGCACCGGGTCTTCCGGGCGTCGCATTCGGGTTTCGGTGGGCAGGTCGGGCGAGCTGGAAGTGGCAAGCCGGCGCGGCCGTGACGCCCTCATCGCCCTGGCCCGCGGCATCGAGGGCGGCTCGTCGCCGTTCCGCGAGCTGACCCGGCCCCAGCAGGAGCGGCTGTTCCACGCGCTGGCGAAGTCATTGACGGCCTCGGGAGGAAGGAAGCCGAAGGCGGCCGACGTGCTCGAGCGGAGCGCAGCGGCGACGGCGCTGTTGTCGCTCGCCGGGACGGCATCGGCCGAGCTCCGCTCGCGCGCGCTGGCGACGTATGTCGAAGCCATGTCCGACGAGCGGGTGCAGGGGCTTCGCTACTCGATGCTGGTGAACCTCGACGCCTCGCACCTGTCGCTCGAGGGGGGAGCGTTCGCCAGGGTGGCGAAGGTGCGCGAGCAACTGCTCCCGAGGCGGCCGCCGAACGAGCTCCGCAACGTGCGGCACTACGTGATGGAGGACTTCTGGCGGTCCGAGGTCGCCGCCTACAAGCGCCGGGGCTTCACCCTGGTGAAGGACGAGGGCGACCGGGTGACCTTCCGCAAGGGCGAGCGCACCGTGGTGGTCATCAAGGGCCACGAGAACGTGCTGCGCGACATCGACGATCCGAAGGTCGACTGGATCATCTATTCCGGCCACGCGCAGCTCGGCGGAGTCGTGGAGCAGTCGCTGATGACCGCAGCGAAAGAGATGAAGGGCGAGAAGCTGATCTCGCTCTTCTCGTGCCGCGGCAAGCAGACGGTGGGCGACATTCTCGAGCAGTGGCCCGGCGCGCACGTGATGGCGACGTTCAGCTCGAGCTACGGGCCCGACGACATCCACGTGTTGGACAAGGCGTACGAGACGTTCGAGAAGGGCGGCGACTACGCCGATTGGTACCGGAGCATCGTCGGCTCCGAGCTCATTCAGCCCAAGGCCAACTACATCCTGCCGCACGACGCGCGGGTGCTCGCGTACCGGGACACCGACGACGACTCGCTGAAGGACGTCTCGCCGGTCGGGCCCGACCGCTTCTACGACCCGTCGCGCGCGTTCCACCGCGGCGGAGCGATGGATTTGAAGCCGAGGCCCAACGGCCGCGACCCGCAGGAGATCTCCGGCGAGAAGATCGACCACGCCGTCTCGTACGCGAACACCGCGTTCTTCTACTTCGCCGAGGAGAACCGGGCGGCTCCGCTCACCGTGCCCGAGACCGACCGGTTCATCGCGCGCGGGTGGTACCAGTCGGACGGCGACGAGCCGGTTCGCATCGAGCGCATTCGCCGCGACGGCGAGACGTACTGGCAGGTGTCGTTCAACAGCAGGTACGCCCACCAGAACCGGAATGCGCTGGCCGCGATGCTCTTGATGGAGATGCAGAAGCAGCTCGTGCTCGAGGAGAAGGGGCGCTTCGATGCCATCGACCGGCTGCGCGGGTTGCAGCTCGTCGGCATCTACGCGGACCTGATGGTGCCGTTCGCCGACGATTGCGATCGCCTGGTGAAAGCCGTCGCCGAGCGGTACGGCTTCACGGGCGTGAGCTGGGACGTGGTCTCCGAGGCCGTGTACAAGGACGGAGACCACGGCACCGCGACGAAGAAGGCGATCGACTACCTGAAGAAGCATGTCCAGGTGGTGGCGTAGCGCCGGTCGGTACGCCGTCGTGGCGCTCCTCGCCGGCGCGGGCTGCATCTCAATCGCGCGCCGTGGCGGGCGTGACGGCCCGTCTCAGCGCTTCTCCGGCGGCGGCTGCAGAGTGACGCGGGTCGGCCTGCCGTTTCGGTGCGCGACGGTCATCCACCGCACCAACGACTCGCGTTCGGGATGCACGAACGTCACCTCGAACGTCACGCCCACCTTGAAGCGGATTTTCGTCGGCGTCGTGCCCAGCACCTTCCGGTCCACGCGCACGGCCGCTCCGGGCGGATTCGAGTCGAACGACACCAGCGCGTACTCGGGAGGGAGCTGGCCGGGCGTCGGTCTCGCGAGCCGCGCAGAAACCTCGAGCTCGCGCCGCGCCGGAGACGGCGAGCGAGCCACGGCGGTCGGCTGCGACGTCCGATGGCTGCGCGCGGGGCTCGTCGTGCGTTCGGAGGCCGACGGCGAAGTGGACGATGACGCCGCCTGGGGCTCTGTGCGTGGTGAGGTCGATCGGTTCGCGGTGGGCGAGCCCGACGGCGCGTTCGACGCGGCGGTCCGAGCCGTCGACGGCTCCGGAGTGGAGTCGGGCTTCGCACCGGTGTTCGTCGAGCTGAATCCGGTCGCGGGCGAGCTCGACGCAGAGCTCGACGGTGCGGCGGAGGGCGAGGTCGCGCCGGGTTCCCTACTGGGCGCCTGAGCAGACGCCGGCCCGGCGATGGGGGAATCTCGCGGCTGTGAGGCGGAGCTCGAAGCCGCAGCGGAGGGCGAAATCGCGCGGGGCTCGGGTACCTGAGCTGACGACCCGCTGGCGATGGGGACAGCGCGTGGCTGTGAGGTGAGGCTCGGCGTCGCGACGGACGGCGAGCTCGCGTGGGGCTCGTTGCCGGGTGAGTGAGCGGAGACCAGCCCGCGGGCGGGAGCACCGTGCGCTGCACCTGCTCCAACGCTGCGAGCATCTCCTGCGCGGTCTGGTACCGGTCGTCGCGCAGCGGCTCCATCGCGCGGAACACCACCTTCACCAGCCCCTTGGGCAGCCCGGGGCGAACCTTCGCCGGCGAGGTGAAGATGCCGCTCGCGACCCGGGCCATCACCTCGGCGTCGGTCGGCGCCTGGAACGGCAAGGTGTCCGTCAGCAGGTAATAGAGGAGCGTCCCCACCGAAAAGAGATCGCTCCGCGTGTCGAGGGAGAGCCCCTCGGCTTGCTCGGGCGACATGTACGCGGGCTTGCCCTTCACCACGCCGATCGCCGATTGCGTCGCGCGCGTGCGAGCCTTGGCGATGCCGAAGTCCGCCAGCTTCACCTCGCCATGGTGCGAGACGAGCACGTTGTTGGGGCAGATGTCGCGGTGGACGATCCCCAGCGGCTTTCCGAGCATCGTCCGGCCGTGCGCGTACGCGAGCGCGCGGCAGACCTCGGCGCAGACGTACACCGCCAGCGAGGGCGAGAGCGGCAACCGCGCCGCCCGGGCCCGCTTCAGCAATTGCTCGAGGGTCCACCCTTCGACCAGCTCGAGCACCATGAAATAGCGGCCGTCGGCGACGCCGACGTCGAGCACCTCGACGACGTTGCTGTGATGCAGGCCCATCACCAGGTGGGCTTCTTCGAGGAGCAGCGTGCGGAACCGCTCGTCGGCGTAAAGGTTCGGGCGCACCCGTTTGAGCACCACGTGCCGGCGGAAGCCGCCTTCGCCGATCTGCTCCGCGAGGAAGACCTCCGCCGAGCCTCCATCGGCGATCTTCCGGATCGCCCTGTAGCGGCCGTGCACGCTCACAGGGGAAACTCTCCTCCCCTCTCGGGGCCGCCGCAACAGCCGCGGCCGGGCCCGTTCGACCGGGCGGGCGCGTTTTTCGGCTTGCCGCGACCGTCGGCTGTCCTACAACCGCTCCGGGTCGCCGCTGACGGCGCCACCCCAACACTCTGGAGGAACCGACATGGCGAAGAAGGGACAGGAACCGCTCGTCGTCGCGAGCAAGGCCAAGGCCGTGCTCAAGAAGGCCGGCTGCAACACCGCCGGAGATGCCTTCGACGCGCTGAACGGCTACGTCTACTGGCTGCTCGAGCAGGCCGCCAAGCGCGCCAAGGCGAACGGCCGCAAGACGGTGCGCGCCCACGACTTCATGGCCTGATTCGGGCCGTCCATCCCGCGCGCGTTCGGCGACCACGGAGCGCGCGCGGGCTCTCCTGGCGCTACAGCTCGACCTTCTTTTCCGAGTGGTTCTGGCCGTCGTAGCGCAGCATCACGCCCTTGCCGTCGAACCGCGTCACCAGGTTCACCGGCCGGCGCCACAACGCCTGCAAATTCTTCAGCGTCTCCCGCGCGTAGTCGGCCTTCAGGTCGACGCCGTCGTGCTTGTGCGCGAGCAGGAGCTCGGCGCGGTTCTCGAAGTTGGCGTCCACCACCTCGATGATGGGCTGCCCGAAGTTGGTGAGCTGGTGGAGAAGCTTGTTCTTCACCTTCTTGAACTCGCGGTCCATGATCTCCCACGCGTTCCGCTTCTCGTTGAAGCCGTAGACGAACAGCTTCTGCTCCATCGCGAACTCGGGAGTCAGGAACGTGTCGATGAAGGTGACGTCGTTGTAGTGCTTGCGCACCTCGAAGATCTTCTCGCGGCCGGCGCCCAGCTTCTTGTCCCAGGTGCGGCGGGCCCGAAGGTCGTCGCACTCGTCCCACTCCTTGCCGAAGCGGCCCTTGTTCCAGCGGTCCTCGATGTCGCGGAACAGCTCGATGCCGAGCTTGTACGGGTTGATGGCGCCCGGCCGGGTGCCCATCGTGCCCGAGTGGTGATCGGCGTAGTCGATGATCTCGTGATCCTTCAGGGCCCGCTGGGTCATGATCGTCGAGTGCCAGTAGCTGGCCCAGCCCTCGTTCATGATCTTCGTCTGGCCCTGCGGAGCGAAGTAGTAGGCCTCCTCGCGCACGATGGAGAGAATGTCGAACTCCCACGGCTCGAGCGGAGCGTGGTCCAAGAGAAACGACAGCACGTCGCGCTGCGGCCGCTCGGGGAACTTCTTGGCCCGCTGCTTCTCCTCCTCGACCTTCTTGCGCTGCTGCTCGAGGAACTCGGTCGGGTTGACGTAGCCGCGCATGTACTCGCGCTCGACCTTGAAGCCCTCGATGCGCTCGTTGGCCTTGGCCTCCTCCTCGGCCCGCTTGGGGTCGGGATTTCGCTTGATGTACGGCGCGTGCTGGTCGATCAGGTTCTCGAGCGACAGCGCCCGGTCGATGAAGTCCTCGACCTTCTCCAGGCCGATCTTGTCGATCCACCGGCGGACGCGCGTGGCGTGGTTCGCCATCTCGTCGATCATCCGCCGGTTGGTGTGCTGGAACGAGAAGTTGTTCTTGAAGAAGTCGCAGTGGCCGTAGACGTGGGCCATCACCAGCTTCTGGTCCACCTCGGCGTTCGACTCGAGCAAATAGGCGTAGCAGGGGTCGTTGTTGATGACGAGCTCGTAGATTTTCGACAGCCCGTACTCGTAGCCCTTCGAGAGTTGCTCGTACTCCATGCCCCAGCGCCAGTGCGGGTAGCGGTTGGGGAAGCCGCCGTACGCGGCCACCATGTTCAGCTCGTCGTAGGAGAGGATCTCGAAGACGGTCTCGAAGAAATCGAGACCGAGCTCGCGGGCGTAGCCCTCGATCTCGTTCTTCAAGTCCATCAGGCGGGGCGTGAGCGGCTTCGGCATTACCTCGAAGGGTAGCACTTGTGGCTGCGCCATGCGGGGCCGCGAACGGGTCGACCGGCCGGCCGGCGCGTCGCCCTCCCGACCTCCAAGCCTTGCGGTGATCCGCGGCGCGACGTGTTAAGAGGCTGCGCCATGGCGAAGCAGAAGTTCCGCATCGGACTGGTGCAGATGGCGATGTCGAAGGACCCGGAGGCCAACCTCGAGGCGGCGGCCGACTGGGTGAGAAAGGCGGCCCGGGCCGGGGCCGAGGTCGTCTGCCTGCCCGAGCTGTTCCGGTCTCCGTACTTCTGTCAGCGCGAGGACCCGGCCGTCTTCGACCTGGCCGAGCCCATCCCCGGGCCGTCGACCGCCGCGCTGGGCCGGGTGGCGAAGGAGAACGGGGTGACGGTGGTGGCCTCGCTCTTCGAGCGCCGCGCGATCGGCCTGTACCACAACACGGTGGCGATCCTCGACCCGTCGGGGCAGGTCGCCGGGCTGTACCGCAAGATGCACATCCCCGACGACCCGGCCTACTACGAGAAGTACTACTTCACGCCGGGCGATCTGGGCTTTCGCGCCTTCGACACGCACGTGGGCCGCATCGGGACCCTCGTCTGCTGGGACCAGTGGTACCCCGAGGCGGCGCGGCTGACCGCCCTGCGCGGAGCCTCCGTCCTCTTCTACCCGACCGCCATCGGCTGGCACCCGCACGAGAAGAAGGAGCACGGCGCGGCCCAGCGCGACGCATGGCGCACCGTGCAGCGCGGCCACGCCATCGCCAACGGCATCTACGTGGCGGCCGTCAACCGCGTGGGCTTCGAGAAGCCCGACGGCGGCACCGGCCTCGAGTTCTGGGGTAGCTCGTTCATCGCCGATCCGTTCGGCGTGGTCGTGGCCGAGGGCTCGGTCGACAAGGAGGAGATCGTCCTCGGCGAGGTCGACCTGTCCCGGCAGGAGGAGGTGCGCCGCAACTGGCCGTTTCTCCGCGACCGCCGCATCGACGCCTACGTCGGCATCGACCGGCGCTTCCTCGACGAGCCTCCCTCCGGCCGCTAGCGAAAGACACCGATGCGGCAGAAGACGGCGCGCCGCCACGTCGAGGCAGAAGCGACCCGCTCCGCGCAGATCGAGCCGGCGCGGCCGCGCATGCCCGCCGAGTGGGAGCAGCACGAGGCCACCTGGCTCGGCTGGCCCCACAACGCCGACGACTGGCCGGGCAAGGTCGAGCCCATTGCCTGGGTGTACGGAGAGATCGTTCGGAAGATCGTTCCCGGTGAGCGCGTGCGCATCATCGTCCCGCGCTCGCATGAGGCGCGGGCGAGGCGCATTCTCGAGCGGGTGGGCGTGGACCTCTCGCGCGTCGACTTCTTCGTCTGGCCCGCCGACCGGGCGTGGACGCGCGACGCCGGGCCCATCTTCGTACGCCGCCGCGGCCGCTTGGAGATCGCCCGCTTCCGCTTCAACGCGTGGGCGAAGTACCCCAACTGGAAGAAGGACGACCGCTTCCCCGTGCGGGCGAGCGAGGCGTTGAAGGTGCCGCTGCTCCCGGTGCGCCACGAGGGCCGCGAGGTGGTGCTCGAGGGCGGGAGCATCGACGTCAACGGCGCCGGCACGCTGGTCACCACCGAAGAGTGCCTGCTCGACCCGAAGGTGCAGGTCCGCAACGAAGGCTTCACCCGCACCGACTACCACGCGGTGTTCGCCGACTACCTCGGCGCGACGAACGTCATCTGGCTGGGCCGGGGCATCGCCGGCGACGACACGCACGGCCACGTCGACGATTTGTGCCGCTTCGTCGATCGCCGCACGCTGGTGATGATCCGCGAGAAGAACCCGAAAGACGCCAACCACAAGCCGCTGGAGGAGAACTGGGAACGGCTTCGCTACGCGCGGCTCGAGGACGGCTCGAAGCCCGAGCTCGTCGAGCTGCCGTGCCCCGCGCCGCTCTACCTCGATGGTCAGCGGCTCCCGGCCAGCTACGCCAACTTCTACGTCTGCAACGCGGCGGTGCTGGTGCCGACGTTCAACGACCCCAATGACCGCATCGCGCTGGGCGTGCTCGGCGAGCTCTTCCCCGACCGGCCGGTGGTCGGCATCCACGCGGTGGATCTGGTCTGGGGCCTGGGCACGTTGCACTGCCTCACCCAGCAAGAGCCGCAGGCCTGATCCGCGCACGGCATCGCCGCAATGCGACAGCGCACCTGCTTCTCTCCGCGCGCGTGTGCGGCCTGCGCGGCCAGTGTGGGCGACGGGCCGGTTTTGTCGGGTTTGCGGACTCGGCCCGTCTCGCTGCCACGCTGCGCGCCCATGCCCGAACGCATTCTGGTGGTCGACGACGATCCCTCGGTGGTGCACCTGCTCGAGCGCCTGCTGGTGCGCGCGGGCTATCGAGTCACGACGTTCGAGCGGCCCGACGAGGCGCTTTCCGCGAAGGGGCCTGCCGCCTTCGACCTGTTCGTCATCGACAAGAGCCTGCCGGGCGTCGGTGGCATCGAGCTCATCGGGGCGCTCAGGCGCATCGACCCCGACGTGCCCGCGCTGCTCATCACCGGCTACCCCGAGCCGCTGCTCACCAGCACGGTGCCCATTCAGGGCTGTCTGGTGAAGCCGTTCGAGAGCGTCGAGCTGGTGCTCGAGATCATCCACCGGCTGCTCGAGCTGCGCCGCCGCATGCTCGAGCGCAACGCCGAGGGCTGGCCGCCGCCGCGGCCGTCTCCGGTCAACCGCGGCAAGGGCTGACGCGTCTCGGTTGCGTTCCGGCGCGGGCCTTCCGGAGGGGCTGGACCGGGTCGTCGGCGGGCCGCTGGGGGCGGGGTGCGTTAGTCTTCGGGCATGAGCCTGCATCAGCTCGCCGAGGCGCGGAGCCTCGAGTACCACCGGCGAGTGGCCGAGCGACTGCGCTCCGACCCGGCGGTGCTCGAGCGGGCGCTGGCCCGCGTTCGTGGCTGGCTGTTGGTTGCTCAGCCGTCTCCCGAGTACGCCCGGGCGTGGCTCGAGGTGCTCGAACGGCCGGTCGAGGAGATCGCGGCCTTCCTGGTCGACGACAGCGAGCGGGCGCGCGCGCTGCGGCAGGTGACGCCGTTCGCCGGAGAGATCGATCCGCGCGAGCGGTGGAGAATCTGGCGAAGGGTGCGCGAGCGCTTCGAGGGCGCGCCATGACGCGGCGCCAGCTCGAGCACGTCATCAGGGCCGCGGCCGACATCGCCGACGACGACGAAGTCATCATCATCGGGAGCCAGTCCGTGCTCGGCTCCTTCCCCGACGCGCCGGCGACGCTCCTCGTTTCGATGGAGGCCGATCTCTTCCCCAAGAACCGCCCCGAACGGTGGGACGTCATCGACGGCTCGATCGGAGAAGGCTCGCCCTTCCACGAGACGTTCGGTTACTTCGCGCAGGGCGTCGACGAGCGGACCGCGACGCTCCCCGACGGGTGGCGCGATCGCCTCGTCCCGATCCGGAACGAGAACACCCGCGGAGCCACCGGCTGGTGCCTCGAGGTGCACGACCTCTTGATTTCCAAGTACGTCGCCGGGCGACCGAAGGACGCCGCGTTCATCACCGAGGCGATTCGCCACGGCATGGCGAACGAGCAGGTGTTGCTCGACCGGCTGGCGCGAACGCCACTGCCGCACGACCGAAGGCGCCTGATCGAATCGGCCATTCGGGCCGACTTCCGTCGCTCGCATCGAAGCTGAGCTGCCTGTCGAGCACGTCTACACCGCCCGACAGCCCGCCGACGCTCCCGGTCGTCGAGCCCGTGCACGAAGCCCCCTCGTCTTCGCGCCAGGCCGGCCGTCAGCGGCCCTTGCCCAGGAAGTCCTTGATGGACTGGTAGATGGCGTCTTTGTCGGCGATCTCCGACAGGGCCACGTTGTCTTCGTCGCCGATGGCCTCGCGCAAATCCTTGATGAACTGGCCCGAGCCGTAGGGCGACTCGACCTGCCCGTAGGCGAACTGGTTCACCGCCGGCAAGATGTCCGTCTTCAGCATCTCGATGCAGTGGCGGGTGTCGTCGGCGCTCCAGTTGTCGCCGTCGGAGAAGTGGAACGGGTAGATGTTCCAGCTCCCCGAAGGGTAGTCGGCGCGAATGATCTCCCGGCACAACTTGTACGCCGAGGAGATCATCGTGCCGCCCGACTCGCGCGTGTGGAAGAACGTCTCGCGGTCCACCTCGCGCGCCACCGCGTCGTGGATGATGTACCGCACCTCGATGCCCTTGTACTGGTGCCGAAGCCACGTATCGAGCCAGAAGCTCTCGATGCGGACGATCTCCTTCTGCTCGTCGCCCATCGAGCCAGACACGTCCATCATGTAGATGATGACCGCGTTGGTCTCGGGCAGGTTCTCGAGCTTGTACGTCCGGTAGCGGCGATCTTCGCGGGTGGGAATGATGACCGGCCGGCTCGGGTCGTACTGCCCGAGCGCCAGCTGCCGCTTCAGGGCCTGCTTGAAGGTCCGCTTGAAGTGCCTCAGCGACTCCGGCCCGGTGGTGTGGATGCCGGTGTAGCGGATCCGCTGGGTGACGATCTTCTCCTTCCCCCGGTTCTGGATGTTGGGCAGCTTGAGCTCCTCGCCGAGGATCTGCGCCAGCTCGTCGAGCGAGACGTCGACCTCGAGAGCGTGCTCGCCCTCGCCCTGGCCCGCCTTCCCCGGGCCCTCCTGTGGCTGCACCGCGCCGGGCGCCAGCACCTGGCCGATCTCCCCCTCGCCCTGGCCGACGCCGCCCTGCTCCTTGTGTCCGTACTTGAAGTGGGGGATGTCGATGTAGGGGATGGGGATGGAAATGATGTCCTTCCCCTTCTTGCCGATCATCTCCCCCTTCTGAACGTACTTCTTGAGGTTCTGCTTGATCTTCCCGCGGACGATCTCTTTGAAGCGGGAGTGGTCTTGATGGATTTTCAGAGCCAAATCGACACTCCCCGAGCCCTCACGCGAAAGCGGCCGTCATTCCTTCGCGTCGCCCCGGGCGAAGATCGACGCCACGAAATTCAAGACATCCGTCGCGCAGATCTCGCAGTAACCGTAGTTCTTCATCATCCGGTCCTTGACGACGTCGATCTTCTCCTGCGTCTCCTTGTCCACCACCGAGCTGACCAGGTTCTTGAGCTTGATCGAGTCCTTCTGGTCCTCGAACAGCTTGAGCTCGAGCGCCTTGTGCAGCCGCTCGTTGGTCCGGTAGTTGAAGGTCTTGCCCTCGACGGCCAGCGCGCCGATGTAGTTCATGATCTCGCGCCGGAAGTCGTCCTTGCGGCTCTCGGGAATGTCGATCTTCTCCTCGATCGACCGCATCAGCCGCTCGTCGGGCTCCTCGTACAGGCCGGTGTACTTGTTGCGGACCTTCTCCTTCTGCGTGTACGCCTTGATGTTGTCGATGTAGTTGGCGCACAGCTTGGTGATGGCGTCCTCGTCGGCCGAGATGGCACGCTGCACCTCGTTCTTCACCGTGTCTTCGTATTCCTGCTTGACGGTGGTGAGCAGCTCGCGGAACCGCTTCTTCGTCTCTTCCGAGTTGATGAGCGAGTGCGTCTTGAGCCCCGCCTCGAGCTCGTTGAGCACCATGAACGGGTTGATGCAGCCCTCGCCCTTGTCGGACACCAGCGCGTTGGAGATCTTGTCCTGGATGTAGCGCGGCGAGATGCCCTCCATGCCCTCGCGGGTGGCCTCCTTGCGCAGCTCCTTGATGTTGTCCTCGGTGAAGTTGGGCAACGTCTTGCCGTTGTACAGCTTGAGCTTCTGGAGCAGCGTCAGGTTGTGCTTCTTGGGCTCTTCGAGCCGGGTCAAGACCGCCCACATCGCAGCCATCTCCAGCGTGTGCGGCGCGATGTGCTTGCCCTTGATGACCCGCGAGTTGAAGTCCTTCTGGTAGATCTTCACCTCCTCCGACAGCTTGGTGATGTATGGAATGTCGATCTTCACCGTGCGGTCGCGGAGGGCCTCCATGAACTCGTTCGACTCGAGCTTCTTGTACTCGGGCTCGTTGGTGTGCCCGATGATGACCTCGTCGATGTCGGTCTGGGGGAACTTCTTCGGCTTGATCTTGTGCTCCTGCGTGGCGCCGAGCAGGTCGTAGAGGAACGCCACGTCGAGCTTGAGGATCTCGACGAACTCGATGATGCCGCGGTTGGCGATGTTGAACTCGCCGTCGAAGTTGAAGGCGCGCGGGTCCGAGTCCGAGCCGTACTCGGCGATCTTCCGGTAGTTGATGTCGCCGGTCAGCTCGGTCGAGTCCTGGTTCTTCTCGTCCTTCGGCTGGAAGGTGCCGATGCCGATTCTGTCCTTCTCCGAGAAGACCAGCCGGTGCACGCGAATGTGCCCCACCACCTTCTCGAAGTCGCCGCCGTATTGCTGCATCAGCTCGCGGAAGACGAAGCGGCACGCCGGGCACAGCTCGCTGCCTTCGGGAATGGTGTAGCCCGACTCGGGCGGGCACAGCTCGGCCCAGACGCGGGGCCGCCACTCCTTGGGCACGAGGTTCAGCGGCTCCTCGTTCATCGGGCACTTCATCTTCTCCCTGGTGACGGCCCCGTCGGCCATCTTCTTGTCCAGCACCCACGAGAAGGTGTACGCGGCGCCTTCGGGCGTCTTCGAGTAGGCCTCGAGCCCCTTCTTGAGCAGGCGGGCGATGGTCGACTTCGAGCTGCCCACCGGGCCGTGGAGCAGAATGACGCGCCGCTCGGTGCCGTAGCCCTGGGCCGCCGACTTGAAGACGTTCACCAGCTTCATCAGCGGCACGTCGAGGCCGTAGATGGCGTCCTTCCCGCCGAACTGCTCGTCGGAGAAGAAGTGGTAGCGGATGAGCTTCTTCTTGTTGTCGATGTACTCGGTCTTCCCGTGGCTCAGAATCATGTCGTAGACGCGCTGGAACGCCGTGCGCGTCACCTTCGGGTTCTTCCGGACGATCTCCAGGTAGTCCTCGAACGAGCCCTCCCAGTTGAGCTCCTGGTACTGCCGCTGGTCCTGGAGCGAAGCGATGCGCCTGACCCAGGAAGTCGTCGTCTGTCCGTCCTTCATCACCTGTTCCTCGTCGGCCACGGGCGGCCGACCGCGTGGGTGTGCCTCCGTCGTCGCCTGTCGGGACCCCGCCGCGGGATGGGACCGCGCTCCGTCGTGGTGATGGGGGCCACCATCCACGGGGTGAAAGGCACCTTCATTATAGAAAGGGCGCCCCGCTTCGCACAGGCACCCTGTGGCACGGCGGTCGCCGACGGCACCTCGCCGACCCGCCGTGCCGGCGAAAGGGCGCTCGGCGCATCAAGTCGCATCGTTCACGCGTGGGGAAGGGTGCCCGTTCTTTCAGTGTGACGCCGCGCCAGCGTCAGCGCCAGCGCCGCCGCCGGCCAGAGCAGGAGGCAGAAACCGGCCAGCACTCCGACGCGCGGCAGCACGTCCGCGAGCGCCGCGCCCCGAAGCGATGCATCGCGCAACGCGTGCAGCGCGTGCGTCGCCGGGAGCAGCTGCGACAGCGCCTGCAACTCTGGCGGCAGCACGTCGACGGGGTAGACCACTCCCGAAAGCAGGTACGTCGCCACGTCCAGGACGTAGGCGAACGGGTCTCCGCGCTTGAAGGTCAGCACGAACGACGCCGAGAGCAGCCCGAGCGCGCCGAACGCCGCCAGCGAGGCGAGCAGGGTCACGCCGAACGCCAGCGGATCGAGCGAAAGCTCGGCGCCGAACAACACCGCGCCGAACGCCATCAGCCCGATGGCCCGCACCAGCGCGTTGGCGATCGGCCAGGTAGCCAGGCAGGCGATGACGCGGAAGGTCGACAGCGGCGCCGACAGGAGCACCTCGAGCGAGCCGTCGGTCTGGGCCTCGCGCAGCCGCGCCGCGAAGCTGGTCTGCAGCGCGCGGAGGCAAATCGCCACCGCCACGCCCACCAGCGCGAACGAGAAGTAGTCGGCGCCATAGCGCTGCCGCAGCAGCGAATTCTCGCCCATCGTCTGCGCCAGGAAGTGGAAGACGGTGAGGGTGATGAGCCCGCCGAAGACGAGGAACGCGGCGCTGAACCGGTACGAGAAGGCGATCAGCGCGTCGCGCCGGAAGAACGCCCAGAGAAGCCTCACGCCGCCGCCTCCCGGCCCGAGAAGACCCGGTCGGCGAACGGCTGCACCTCGGAGAAGCTCCCGAACGCCGCCACCTTCCCGCGGTCGAGCAGGAGCACCCGCGAGGCGATCGACTCCACCTCGGCCAGGTCGTGGCTGGCGAACAGCACCGCGGCGCCGCGGGCGGCGATCTCCGAGACGATCTGCTGCCGCATCCTCCGCGCCGCGCCGGGGTCCAGCGCGCGCGTCACCTCGTCGAGCAGCACCACCTCGGGACGGTGCAGCATCGTGCGCACCAGAATGACCCGGGCCTTCTCGCCGGTCGACAACGTGCGCACCGTGCGCTCGAGCAGCGCGGTCGCCTCGAAGCGCGCCGCCAGCTCTTCGATGCGGGCGCGGCTCTCGGACGCCGGCACTCCGAACAGCGCTGCGTAGAAGGCGAGGTTCTGGCGCACGGTGATGCGCGGAGACAGGCCTCGGTCTTCGCTCAACGCCGCCCCCACTCGCGCCCGCGAGCGCGGCCGGTCGGCGACGACGTTCAGCCCGGCCACCTTCGCCGTCCCCGACGACGGCAGCAAGAGACCCGCGAGGATGCGCATCAGCGTCGACTTGCCCGCGCCGTTCGGCCCGATGACCGCCACCACCTCGCCCGCGGCCACGTCGAAGGACACGCCTTCGAGCGCCACTCGCGGAGCATCGCGCCGGCCGGTGAGCCACTTCAGCGGCGCGAAGGGCGGTGGGTAGACCTTGCCCAGATGGTGCACCTCGATGCGCGGAAGCGTCATCGGCGCCATCACACCCGAAGTCGACGCCTCGCGACAGCTTCGCGCGCGGGCGCGGCGGCTCGGCCGGACGGCAGCACCACGGGCAAGAATTGCGCCGTCGCGCGCGAGCAGGCGTTTCTTCGTTGCTGCGGCGGCCGCTGTGCGATGGCCATGTTCGCTTCGCCCGCCTCGGCGCTGCGGTCGACTGCGCGGGCCGACCGAAGCTCGCCCGAAAGGCCCGTCACAGGCAGGCCACCTGGTACACGATCTCCAGCAACTGCCCGGGCCTCGGCGCCGCGGCCGGCGTGAAGCGCACCGCGTTCGCCACCGGGTCATACGTCCACACCGTGGCCGAGCCGTTCGAGGGCGCGACGTCACGTCCGTCGATGCGCACCGTGATGCCCTTGCCTCCCGTCAGGTCCGGCGTGGCGTTCAGGAAGAAGTCGGTGCGGAACCCGAACGCCGTCTTCCCGAGCTGCTGGAGCGTGGTGGCCCAGTCGGGCGTGCAGATGTTCTCCCGTACGCCGTTCGTCAGCTGCACCATCTGTGCGTAGCGGCCGTCGTCGGGCGCGTAGTTGCAGCCGAACGGCGCGGGGTCGACGAAGCCGGCGATGGCGCTCAGCGAGAACAGGTTGGCCTGCCGCAGGCCCTTGATGTTGCGCAGCTGGTCGAACCAGTACGCGACCGGCCCCGGCGACTGCTCGAGCTCGTCGGAGATGCAGACGATGGCCAGCGAGGCGTCGCTGCGGAGGAAACCGGCGTTCTCGGTGACGGACAAAGGCGGCGTCAGCGCGGTGAGCGCAGGGCGGAAACACTCCTCGAAGAGGCTGCGAACGCCCACGTTCACCTTCGCCCTGAACTGCTCCTCGACGTTCGGAGTGCCCGGCGTCAGCACCTTGTCGGGGTGGAACGGCCCCCAGACGAACCGCCCCTGCGCGCCGCCGAGCTGCATGTCGGTGGTGGTGACCGCGATGTGGTAGTCGACGTCCGTTTCGTTCACGTAGTCGATGAACGCGGCGAAGTTGTTCGCCAAATTCAGCTGCTCGTCGATCATCGAGCAGCTGTCGTCGATGACGAGCAAGAGGTCGGCCTTCGGCTTCCGGTCCTGCGTGAAGGTGTCGATGTTCAACCCGGCCTCGTCGGCGTTCCCCTGGAGCGCCACCACATACACGACGTCCTGCCCGTTCTCGGTGGCGGCGACGGCCACCGCGCCCGCGTCGGCGCCGATGTCGATGGGCCGGTACGCGGCGGTGAAGCTGAGCGGCGTCGCTCCGGGCGGCACGACGAGCCCGCCGGCCGGAATCGGTGGCACCGTACCGAGGAAGAACTCGGGGCAGAACGAGTGTCCGGAGGCCGGCGCGGCGCACTCGGGGCCTCCCACCGGTTGGCCCGCGGCCGAGGGCAGCTCGAACGAGCGAATCGTCACCGGCGCGGGGCAAACGTTGTAGATGTTGAAGGTGGCCGTGGCCGAGCCGCAGCCCCTCCGCACCGTGCCGAAGTCGAGGTCGTCGGGGCTGACGGAGAGGCAGCCCAGGGCCGCGGTGGCCGAGAGCGACACCACCCGCTGCGGCTGCACCGGCGACGAGACGAAGAGCTCGACGCCGCCGGTGACGTTCATCACTCCCTGCGGGCCCGGCCCGGCGCGGTACGCGCGCACGGTGACCTCGTATTCCTCGTTCGGCTGCAGCTCCGCGGATTGCACCGGCCCGTCCGGGAGCGAGAAGGTGGAGTCCGAGCCAGCCTGCATGTCGAACGACAAGAGGCACAGCTCACCCGGCATCTGCCCGAGGTTCTTCACGCGGAACGACATGTCGCGGCTCTGCGGCGGGGTGAGCAGCCCGAAGTCGAGCGCCATTGGCGTCACCGCATAGCGGCAGGGCGGCATCGTCGCCACGTCGGCCCTCACGGTCACCGTCACCGTCGGCTCGTCCGCGTCGTTCGTGTAGAGAGTGAGCGCCCACGACTTCTGGCCCACGCCATTGGGGGTCACCTTCACCGAGAGCTCCACCAGGTTCTTCCCCGGAGTGGCCTCGAGCCCCACGGCGGGGTCGTAGCTCGGCGGCACCAGCACGGAAATCTCCGACGCCTCGGCGCCGCCCTGCAGCGGCCGCACGTCGAACAGCTTCCCCGAGCTGTCGCCCAGCCTGAGGTTCCCGTTCGGATCTCCATTGCCCGGCTTCGAGCCGACGTTCATCACCGTGAGCCGGCGCGTCTGGAATGGCGGTGGGTCGGCATTGGGAAAGTAGGCCATGCGGCCGAACGACAGCGTGGGGAAGGGACGGACCTCGACGTCGGGACCGCCGCCGTACCCGCGAAGCGGCACCGCTCCCTGCGGCTGCTTCGGCAGCGCGGTCTCGAAGAGGAGTCCCGCCTGCTTCCGACCCAGCGTCTTCGGCGCGAACGACACGCGCACCGTCCTCGTCGTGCGGCCGGGCACCGTCAGCGACGTCGGCCCGCCCTCCAGCGCGAACGAGGCGTCGTGCTCGACCCGCAGCCCGTTCACCGTCACGTCCGTCAGCCCGGCGTTGGAGAACGTGAGCTCGCGCACCACGGTGGCGCCGGGTGTGACGTAGCCGAACTCGAGCGACGGCGGAGCCCACGTGAGCACGCTCTCCACGCCGGCCCCCTTCAGCAGCACCTCCTGCACCGGGCAAGCGGCGTGCACGCGCAGGCTCACGAACGCTTCGTACGGGCGGCTCTCCATCGGAGCGAACTTCAGCGCCACCGAGCTCCGTCCACCGGAAGGCACCCTCACGCGTCCTTGCGGCGACGGGGTGAAGGCCAGATGGTCGCCCGTGCTCGAGTACGGCTCGGAGAGGAACGCCGTCGTCCCAACCGGCGTCGTGTTCTCCAGCTCGATGACGTGCGAGAAGGTTTCGCCGACCGCGACCGCCGCGAAGTCCAGCACCCACCCGCCGCGCGCCGGCGAGTATTCGATGGGCGGCGGCGGCTCGCACGCCTTCTCCACCGCCTGGCCGCGCAGGGTGATGCGCGCGGTCTCGAGGCCCGCCTCCGCGTTGCTGGCCCGGAGAATGAGCTGCGCCTGGTGCGAGGGCGCCACCGGCTCGAGGCCCGACCTCCGCGGGTGGTACCACAGCGCGAAGCGGGCGCTCTCGCCCTGCGGAATCTCGCGCGGCTCGAACGCCACCGCGAACGGAGCGTCCGCCACGAGCTCTTGCCTGGTGGAGACCGGATCTCCCGATTCCCACTCGAGGCCGAAAAGGCCCAGCGGGCCCTGGCCCAAATTGCGCACCTCGAGCTCGAGCCGGCGCGCCTCGCCTTCGAAGACCCAGCCGAAGTCGTAGACGGCCTCGCGCCCGATGCGCGCCGAACCGTCGACGTGGAACACCACGCCCAGCTCGCCGTGCCTCGTTTCGACCTGCGACCGGCCGCCGCACTCGCACGCAGAAAGGAACGCGCCCGCGATCGCGGTGGCCCACCGTGAGATGTGCTTCATCGTCCCGCTCCCTTCCGAGGCATTGTCGGAAAGGTGGGACTGCGGCGCGGCGGACTCCAAGCCGAGCGACTGCACGCCTCGCTCAGCCGCCCGCTGACATGGCGCCCCCTCGGGCGAGAACGTGCGGATGCCGACACGCGCCCTGTCGTGCGCCGACGTTCCACTGCACCACCGTCGCGGTCAGGCTCGGGCCGGCATCATCTGGCCAACGACGCGGGCAGGTGCACGCCGACCACGACGCGGAGGAACTTCTCCTTCGGCATCGACAGCGCGCGGCCGTACGGGTCGCGGAAGTGCACGCGGTCGTTCTCCACGCGCTCGAAATTCACCGCGTGGTTCCACCGGCCCATGTCGATCTCCAGAATGACCGGGCGGTTGGTGCCGCGCGCGTCGTAGGGAACGAGCAGGTCCAGCGCGCGCTGGCGCTGTTCGGGAGTGGCCAGCGGCCGCGTCTCGTAGGCGACGCCGAACAGGTGCTGGAGCAACCTCGTCTGCTGCGCAGGCCCCAATCCACGGTACTCGCGGCCGTCGGTGCGGCGGTTCACCTCGCGCTTCTCGTCGAACGCGTCGAGGCCGTTGGCGAACTCCATCGCCGCGGACTGGAAGATGACCTCCGAGCTCGACCGCGGGTCGCCGGCGGTGGGCTTGAGGTATCCCGTCTGCAGCGCGAGCGACTCGCCGCTCACCATGTCGGCCTCGCCCTTGGTGCCGGTGAGCCCGACCATCAAGCGTGCGTACTCGGCGGGCTCGTCCCGCACCAGCTCGTACTGCATCGAGGTGACGGTGCACGTGGGCGAATCGCCCTGGTCGACGCGGTCGGGGTTGACGATGTCGCGCATCGCATCGGTGAGGAGCTGCGCGCGCGTGAGCCCCGCCTCGTACAGCGCCGGGTTCAGCTGCTGCGTCGCCAGCTTGGCCAGGTTCGACAGCAGCGTCCGGCCGCCCGCATCGCGCGACGAGAGCGCCTCGGGGCGCGATTCGCTGATCGCCGCCAAATACCGCATCGCCTTCTCGCCGCCCGCCTGGAAGATCTCCGTCACCTGCCGCTGCTCGGTCGCGGTCAGCCGGTCCCAGATGGGCGATGAGACCATCTTCTCGACGATGAGCCCCTTCGGCCCCTTCGGGTCGGTTGCGAGAATGGAGAACAGCGCCGAGCGCGTCGTCGTCTCCATGCCCTCGGTCTCGGCCACCACGCGCGCAACGCGGGCGCCGACCAGCCCGTCCGTCGCCGCGGCTTCGAGCAGACGGTCGCGCTTGGTGGTCGAGAGCGACAGCTGCGCGAGCACCGCCTGCGCCGCCCTCAAATCTGGCGCGCCAACAGGCGCTGGGTCCGGCCGGTAGTCGGGCCTCAAGTAGCTCGGGTTCTCCTTCAGCGCGTCCGCCAGCTCCGCCCAGCGGAGCACTTCGGGATCCCTCACCGGCCCGAGCCCGAGGCCGATGGAGTCGTCGTTGACGCCGATCGAATCGTCGTTCACGCCGATGGAGTCGTCGTTGACCCCGATCGAGTCGTCGTTCACGCCGATGGAGTCGTCGTTGACGCCTATCGAGTCATCGTTCACGCCGATGGACTCGTCGTTGACCCCGAGCGCAGCTCGGAACGCGGCGGCTCCCGCCACCGCCACGGCCGAAGCGGTGACGACCTTGCCCGCGATCTCGAGCGCCTGTTGCGGCGGGTTCAGCTCGATTGGTTTCGAGCCAGCGCCCGTGAAGCTGCTCTTCGACGTGGGTGTACCGGCCGGCTTCTTCTCCACCGTGGACGGGCCTTCGCCAGACGGAGCCCGCACAGCGGTCGGCCCGGGAGGCGCGCGCCGGATTTTGGGATCGAAGGACATGAGGGGCCGAGCTCATTGTCGGCGATTTCGTGTCTCGGTTGCGGCGCCTTTTGTGCGCAGACTTCCTACATCCGCTCGGGGGCTTCGTTCGATATACACAGAGACCTCCGTGGCCATCGGCTTTGGCAAGTACGAGCTCGTCCGCAAGCTCGGCAGTGGAGGCATGGGCGAGGTGTTCCTCGCTCGACGCAGGGGGGCGGCCGAGGCCAACGGCCGCATCGTCATCAAACGAATCCTCCCCCACCTGACGGCGAACTCGCGCTTCCTCAAGCTGTTCCTCGACGAGGCGAAGCTGGCGGCGCGGCTGTCGCATCCGAACATCGTCCGCATCTTCGAGCTCGACGAGGTCGACGGCGCCTGGTTCGTGGGCATGGAGTACGTCGCCGGGCGCGACCTTCGCGAGGTGATGCGAAGGGCGAACGAGAAGAACGTCCAGGTGCCCGTGGGAGTGGCGTGCAAGGTCGCGATGGAGGTTGCCTCGGGGCTCGACTACGCCCACCGCTCGACCGACCCGTCGGGGAGGCCGCTCAAGCTCGTCCACCGCGACGTCTCGCCGCACAACATTCTGCTCGGCTTCGACGGCTCGGTGAAGCTCATCGACTTCGGCGTGGCCAAGGCGGCGAACAAGGCGGTGCACACGGCCACCGGCGTGCTCAAGGGCAAGTTCCCGTACATGTCTCCCGAGCAGGCCGAGGGAAAGCGCATCGATCGCCGCGCCGACGTGTTCGCCCTCGGCATCGTGCTGTGGGAGATGCTCACCGGCCGTTATTTGTTCCGCGGCAAGTCGGATGCGGCGACGCTGAAGGCGGTGAAGGCCTGCCAGGTGCGGCCGCCCTCCGAGCTGAACGTGCGCGCGCCGAAGGACCTCGACGCCATCGTGCTGCGCGCGCTGGCCCGGCAGCCGCAAGAGCGCTTCCAGGACGCGTCCGAGCTCAAGGCCACGCTGCTCGAGTTTCTGGCGGTTCACCCCGGGCTGAACAAGCGCTCGGACGTGGGCGCCTTCGTCAAGAAGCTCTTCCCCCAAGACGTCGACGCCGACGACCTCGAGGAGCTCACCGACGAAGACGAGCTGTGGACGCCCACCGACGAGGGGGACGAGTCGTCCATCACCGCCGAGCTCTTGGGCTCGGACGACCAGACGCGCACCATCGACGGCAGGCGCCGCAAGCGGCCGCCGGTGCGCCCGATGAAGACCGACGAGTACAGGGCCACCGCCTCGCTCCTCGAAAAGGTCAGCCAGCGGCCCACCAACCTCGCCCGGCAGGAGACCAGCTTCGTCGGCCGCGTCGCCGAGCTCGCCGAGTTGCACCAGCTCTTGCGCCAGGGCTCGCGGCTGCTCACGCTCATCGGGCCGGGCGGAACCGGCAAGACGCGGCTGGCCATCCAGCTCGCCTCGCAGGTTTTGAGCCTCTTCAAGGGCGGCGTCTGGTTCTGCGACCTCACCGAGGCCACCGACCTCGACGGCGTCTGCGTGGGCCTCTCCCGCGCCCTCGACGCGCCGCTGCCCGCGGGCAAGTCGAGCCAGGACTCGGTGGCGCACCTCGGCCACGTGCTGAACGCGCGCGGCGCGGTGCTGGTGGTGCTCGACAACCTCGAGCAGGTGGTGGCCGACGCGGCCGCCGCCGTCGAGCAGTGGATGCGCTCGGCCCCCAAGGCGCGCTTTCTCGCCACCTCGCGCGAGGTGCTGCGCGTGCCGCACGAGGTCGTCTTCGAGGTGCCGCCGCTCAAGGTGCCCCAGGCGGGAGAGGACGTTCGCTCGTCGGAGGCGGTGATGCTCTTCGTCGCGCGCGCCCGGTCGGCCCGCCCCCGGTGGCAGCCGACCGCCGCCGACGAGCAGGCCATCGCCGAGGTGGTGCGCCAGCTCGAGGGCCTGCCTCTGGCCATCGAGCTCGCCGCCGCGCGCATGAGCGTTCTCACGCCCTCGCAGCTCGTCTCGCGGCTGCCGCGAAGGTTCGACCTCCTCGCCGGCGGCGCCCCGCAGCGCACCGCCCGGCAGGCCACGCTGCGAAACGCCATCGAGTGGTCGTGGAACCTGCTCCAGCCCTACGAGCAATCGGCGCTCGCGCAGTGCGCGGTGTTCCGCGGAGGCTTCACCGCCGAGGCCGCCGAGGCGGTGGTCGACCTCTCGGCCTTCCCCGACGCGCCCGAGGTGCTGAGCTGCGTGATGACGCTCCGGGCGAAGAGCCTGGTGCGCAGCTACGTCGCTCCGGGTACCGAGTCGCAGCTCCGCTACGGCCTGTTCGACAGCATCCGCGAGTTCGCCGTCGAGAAGCTCAAGCAGATGCCCGAGGCCGAAAAGGCCCACGAGCGCCACGCGCGCTTCTTCATCGAGCTGGGCTCGCGCTATTCGGTGGGCGCCGAGTCCAACGCGCAGCTCCTCGACGGGCTGGCCCTCGAGCGTGAGAACCTCTACGCCGTCTTCCAGCGCGGCATGGAGCCCGACGCCGACCCGAAGGCCCGCCACCAGGCCCTCAAGGCGGTGCTCGCGCTCGACCCGTTGTTGTCGCTGCGCGGCCCCTTCAGCGCGCACCTGCTCATGCTGGACGCGGCCATCGAGCGCGCCTTCGACGCCGAGCCGCTCCTCAAGGCGCTGGCGCACGAGGCCCGCGGCAAGGCGCGGCAGGGCAGGTGGCGGCTCAACGACGCGGCGGCCGACTACGCGGAGATGCTCCGCCTGGCGCAGCAGATGGGCGACAGCGCGCTCGAGGGCCGCGCCCGCTACTGCCTCGGAGCGGTGTACCGGCTCACCGGGCGCCAGGACGACGCGTGGGCCGAGTTCCAGCACGCGCTGGTGCTGCTCAAGGAGTTCGGCGACCGCCGGATGGAGGGCCGCACCATCGCGACGCAGGGGATGATGCACCAGGAGAACGGCAAGGTGACCGAGGCCCTCGCCAAATACGTCGAGGCGCTCGAGATCCTCCGCGAGGTCGGCGACCGCCGCTTCGAGGGCATCATCCTCTCCAACCTCGGAGTCCTCCAGCAGCAGCAGGGCCTGCTCGGACAGGCGAAGCAGCACTACGAGGCGGCGCTGGCCATTCACCGCGAGCTCGGCAACCGCCGGAGCGAGGGCATCGCGCTGCTGAACCTGGGCGATCTCTACCGCGACCAGGAGGAGCCGCCGCTGGCGATGGCTCAGTACGAGAAGGCGCTGGCCATTCACCGCGAGGTGGGCAACAAGCGCTTCGAGGGCATCGTGGTGGCGGCCATGGGCGGGGTGGACCACGAGTGCGGGCGGCTCCGAGAGGCGGCGGCGAAATACCGCACGGCGGAGGCGCTGCTGCACGAGGTGGGCGACAGCCGCTACGAGGGGCTGGTGGTGGCGGCGCGGGCCGCGGTCGATGCGCTCGAGGGCCGGCAGGAGGAAGCCGAGGCCGCCATCGAGCAGGCGGACGCGCTCTTGTCCGAGGCGGGCGACCAGGCCTTCCTCGACGCCGCGAGCATCTACCGCGCGCACGTCGAGTTCGCGGCCAGCGTGCGTGCCTCGGAAGCGAAGGACGAGAAGCGCTCGGCAGAGCTGGAGAGGCGCGTGGCCGAGCGGGTGCGGCGGGCCGAGCGGGCCACTCCACCCGATTCGGCGCACCCGGGCGGCGGGCCGTCTCCCGCGGAGCGCAGCGAGCACGTGCGCGCGGCACTCCGGTGTCTGCGGGCGGCGATGCGGCGCGGCGTGCGCTGAGGGCTGTGCCAGGCAAGCTCATCGGCTCCCGCCGCCAGACACGCCGATCCGCCTCGCAGCTCATCGTGCAATCCCTCGATGGAATCATCCCGCCAACGCTCCCGCTCCCGCTCCCACTCCCGGTGATTGAGCTTGTGCGCGAAGCACCTTCGGGGTCGCTCTCAGGTGCTTCGCGGGGGTTGTCACTGCGGTCGGTGCCGCAGAGCGGTCATCGGTCGGCATCGACAGAACGCTTGCGGCGCTCGATCAGCCGGACGCCTGTCTCGCCGCCGGTCTTCTGGAACGCGTCGGGCACGCCGGCGGAGGCGACCGAACCGACGACGACGCCGATGAGCACCGGCTTGCCGCGAGCCACTTCGCGGGTGCGCAGCTCTGGGCAGCGGGCCGTTCGCGCGGCGATGAGGGCTACAGAAGGGCGCCGAGCCGCGCCCGCGCAGGATCGCCTGGCGGCCTCTGAATGACAGTTGCAGGGCGCACGGCCAATGCTTGGCAACGGCCAGCCGGTGCGTATTCTGCGCCGCCGATGTCGGCCGTTTCGCCGCTGCCGGCGCATCCGTCGGAGTCTCACCCCGTCGAGTGGCCCCGCGATGAGGCCGAGCCGTCGCGTGCGCGGTTGCTGCTGATGCTCGTCGCCGCCGCGCTGCTGCCCCGGCTGATCGTCTTCCCTCTGAACGAGAACCTCTACGGCGACGCAGTGGTGCGCACAGAGCTGGACGCGGAGTGGGCGGAGAATCCCCACTGGATCGCCGGCTTCTCCGACGGCGCCTGCCAGTTCGGGCCGCTGCACCTCTACCTCGTCGGCCTGGCATTGAAGCTGTGGCAGAAGCCCGAGCATGCGGGCAGGGCAGTGAGCCTTCTGTTCGGCGTGCTCACGGTGCTGCCGCTCTTCTCGCTGACCCGCCGTTACTTCGGCTGGAAGCGCGCGGTCTGGGCCTGCCTCGCGTTCTCGGTCTGGGGCATTCACCTCCAGGTGTCGACCACCGCGGCGAGCGAGGCGCTCTCGGTCTTCCTGCTCATGTCGGTGCTGGCGTTGTTCGCGCGGGCCATCGACGAGAACCGGTTCAGCTCGCTCGCGGCGGCGGCGCTGGTGCTGAACCTGGCGTGCGCCACCCGCTACGACGCGTGGATGTTCATGCCGCTCCTTGGGGGCGTGCTCCTGCTCGGCGACACGGACCGAGTGGCGGCCATCACCCGCGCCGTTCTGTTCGGCCTGTTGTGCCTGCCGTTCCCGCTGGTGTGGATGCAGGGGAACGAGATGCTCCACGGCGACCCGCTCTACCCGGTCCGCTACATCGAGGAATACCACCAGCGGTGGTTCCGCGACGGCGAGGCCGCCTGGGGCAGTCTGCTGTTCCGCCTCCAGAACCTCTTCTTCTGGCCGGGCGCGGCGTTCTTCACCATGACGCCGCTTCTGGCGGCGTTCGGCCTCTGGGGCATGGTGCGCGCGGTGCGGACGAAGAGCCCGGCGCGATGGCTGGTGTGGATGGCGGCCGTACCCGCGGCGTACTTCACGTTCCGCGCATCAGTGCTCGGCTCGTTCGTTCCGCTGGGACGCTTCACGGTGCACCAGGTGATGCTCGTCTTCCCCTTCGTCGCCGTGGGCTTGGAGGCGCTCGCGGGTGCGAAGCCGGAAAAGAGGCGGGCCCTGGCAGGTGCGGCCGCGGCGCTGGCGGTGGCGTTTCCTGCCTGGCTCGGTTGGTTCACCCATCGCACCGAGGGCAAATGGCAGGACAGCCTGCGGCCGGTGAGCCCCACGTCGACGAATCCGCCGTCGCTGATGCAGGTGGCCGACTTCCTCGAGCGCGAGGCGGCGAAGGACGGAGGCGGCGTGCTCCTCGACAGCGACCCGAGCTACCGGGACATTCAGATCGCCTTCTTCAGCGGTGTGCCCGAAAAGAAGCTGGTGCGGCTGAGGCACGAGCGCGTCCGCGCGCAGCTCGCGAATCTGGACCTGGCGTGGCTCGTGCGCATGCAGGGCGGGCTGCTCGACAATCTCCCGGGGGTCGAGGTCGGGCGGGACTACGTGGTGCTCGCCGGCCGGCGCTTCGAGGATGTCGCCGGCTTTTCGGCTCCGTTCCGCGTCTACCGGGCCCGGCGCTGATCCGCCGCGCCCCTCACCGCTTCTTGCGGCGGAAGAACTCGATCTGCCACTTCTTTACCGCGGCCTCGTGGCACTTGAGGTCGGGGCAGAACACGTGCGTCCCGTCGTTGCGCGAGACGAAGTAGAGGTCGTTGCAGTCGATCGGATCCAGCGCGGCGCGGATGGCGGCGGCGCCGGGGCTGGCGATGGGGCCCGGCGGCAGGCCCTTGGTGGTGTACGTGTTGTACGGGTGCGGCGTCTGGAGGTCCTTCTTGGTGATGTTCTTCGAGTATTTTCCCCGGAGCAGCATCATGGCGTAGATGACCGTCGGGTCGGTCTGCAGCGGCATGTCGACGCGCAGCCGGTTGTGGAAGACGCAGCTGATGCGCGGCCGCTCCTCGGGGGCGCCGGTCTCCTTCTCGATGATGGACGCCAGCGTCATCGCCTCGAGGAGCGACAGGCGCACGCCCGGCTTCTTCCTGGCCTCCGCCTTCCCGTACTCCTCGAGCGCGCGGGAGACCATCTTCGTCAGCACCGCCTCTTCGGTCGCGCCTTTTGTGAAGGTGTACGTGTCGGGGAAGAGGAAGCCCTCGAGCGAGTCGGCGGGGACTCCGGCCCTACGCACGAAGCGCTGGTCCGCGGCGAGCTGCTCGAGCTTCTTTGGGCTGAGCTTCAGCTCGGACGCGGCGAGGATGGGGAGAATCTCGTCGACGCGTAGCCCTTCGGGAACGGTGAACCGGTAGACCTTCACCTCGCCGCGGACGATCCGGTCGACCACGTCCGCGGGAGCGAGCGGGCCTTTGAACTCGTATTCGCCGGCCTTGAGCTTGGGGCCGAGCTTCTCGCGGCGCAAATACGCGTAGAGCAGCTCGGCGTCCTCGATGACGCCGGCGCGCTCGAGCCGCTGGGCGACGGCCTTGGGTCCCGTCCCCGCCGGAATGTCGACGACCTTGGCCTCTGGAGAGCCGAACGGCCTGCGAGCGAAGTCGTCGACCCGCCGCATCTGCCAGAGGAAGAACCCACCGGCGGCAACGCCCGCGACGATCGCCAGGAAGAGAATCGCGAGGAGCACCTTCTTCACGTCACGTCTCTCCTTCGTCGTACGTCGTCGCCCGCTGCGCGTCGAGCCAGCCCTGGAGGATGATGGCCGCGGCGACCTGGTCGATGACCTTCTTCCGCTGCTCGCGCGAGACGTCGGCCTCGAGGAGCGCCCGTTCGGCGGCGACCGTCGAGAGCCGTTCGTCCCAGTAGACGACCGGCAGGCCCGACGCTTCGGCCAGGGCGTCTCCCAGCTTGCGGGACTCTGCGGCCCGTTCGCCCTCGGTGCCGTTCATGTTCAGCGGCAGGCCCACCACGAGCTGCGTGACCGAGTGATCCTCGGCAAGCGCTCGGAGCGCCTCCACGTCGCTGCGGAAGCCCTTGCGGCGGAGCGTGGTGACGGCCTGCGCGGTCAACCCGAGCTCGTCGGAGATGGCCACGCCCACCGTCTTCGTCCCCACGTCGAGGCCCATCGCGCGCATTCGCAGCGAATCTAGCCGCAATCCCCGTTCGCGGACGGCCATCCCTTCCAGGGGACCAGCCGGCCGTCAGGTCGACTGCAACCGCCTGAAACCACGGCGCATTCTCGGCCCTTGGCAGGGCACCCCCGCTGCACAGGCGCGGCTCACCGCACGCGCTCAGCGGCCAGCGCCCCTAATCCCGAGCCGCGAAGGAGAAGCTCCATGTTTGATGTCATTGCAAACGCCGGAAAGTTCTTCGCAAACGCCGTCTCGAACGTCGTCTCGAATCCGGCGTCGTTGATTGGTGGTCCGATCAACGCCGGCATCGACCTGGTGGGTGACGCCATCGGCCTCGACCCCAAGCTGAAGAACATCGCGAAGATTGCCTTGGGGGCGATGACCGGCAACGTCATGATGGCGGCGCAAGGGGCCGTCGGTCTCGCCGAGGAACTCGCCAAGAATCCGGCGGCCACGACCGAATACAAGCACTCCTCCGACTCGGCGGCAGCGAGCAACGGCTACGCGCAGAACCCGTCCGAAACCCAAGAGCAGCGCGAGCTCCGCGAAACGCGCGAGTACCGCGACGCGCTGTACACGGTGCTCGAAAACTTCGACAAGTGCGACGGGGCGATGTTCGGCTTGAGCGACGGCATCGTCAGCACGCTCGATCTCGAGCGCGTGAGCAAGGACCCCCGCTTCCCCGAAGACCTGCGCAGGGCCGCGGCGGTGTTGCTCAAGAACATGGACGACATCGACCGCGCCGCAGGGATCGGCTTCCAGGACAACCGCATTGGGAGGGCCGATCTCGAGGCTCGGCTGGGGACCGTCAACGCGAAGATCGAGGTCCTCGAGCTCCGTCTGAAGAACAGCTCGCCGCTCCCAAAGAAGCCGATCGACGAGAGCTCCCCGCTCCGCGAGCTCCTGCCGGAGCGGTTCAAACCGGTTCAGTTCGATCCGCCTCGCGCAGGTGCTCCGATCGAGTCACCCGTCAAAGGCATCATCGAGGACCCCAGCCTGAGCCTCGAGGAGAAGATCGAGCTCATTCTGATGCAGATCATGTCGGGTCTCGACCAGCAGGTCCTCGACACGATGAACGCTCTCGAGGCGGCCACCCGCAAGCTGGGCGAGGAGAAGGACAAGGCTGCGCAGGGAAGCGCGGACGCGAACAAGAAGCTGGCCGAAGCCCAGCTCAGCGTCGACCGCCTCACCATGCAGCTGCAGAAGCTGATGGAGCGACGCAAGCAGATGTTCGAGCTGCTCTCGAACATGACCGCGAAGTTCCACGACATGGCGCGCACCGCCCTGAGCAATCTCGGGAGGGCGTAGGTCGTGAGCCGCATCATCAAGAACGGAGAGAGAGCCATGCAATTCGATGCCGAGACGACGACGAAGCTGAGGGCGTGGGCGAAGGGCGAGATGACGTGGGCCGAGGTGGAAGGCATGACGTTCGACGAAGCGCGGGCGATCGCCCAGATCGGCTGCGACCTCGCCGCGGCCGGCCGGCTCGAGGAAGCGCGCGTGCTGTTCGAGGGCCTGGTGGCCGGCAACCCCAAGGACGCCGCGGCCCAGGCGGCGCTCGGCACGGTGTATCAGAAGCTGGGCCGCATTCAGGACGCGCTCGGCGCCTACACGGCGGCCATCGAGCACGACCCGAAGAACCCGGTCGCGCTCGGCAACCGCGGCGAGCTGAGGCTCAAGTCGGGCGACGCGGCCGGTTTCGAGGACCTGGTCAGGTGTCTCGAGGCCGATCCGAACGGCGAGACCACCGCGGGCCGGCGGTCGAAGGGGCTCGTTGCCGCCATCGCGCAGATGGCCGCTCAGGCGAAGCAGACGAAATGAGCGTTCGGGCGTAGGGGAGCCGCCCGGATGCGGCCGGCGGCTGGTGGGCAACAAATCCTGCTCACCGGTCGCCGGCTTCTTTTTTCAGCCAGGCGTCGACCGCAGCGATGCGTTCTCCGACCGGCGGGTGCGACCGCCCGAGCCAGACGACCCACCGCGGTGGATTCGGGTCCATCTTGTTCACCCGGGCCGCCTTCACCAGCATGCGGCGGAACGCGTGGCCGTCGCCGGTCAACCGCAGGGCCGCCGCGTCGGCTTCGCGCTCCCGGTCCCGCGACCAGGCCGCGAGCGCGGGCACCGCCAGCGACGTCGCCACGTAGAACGCCAGCCCGATCGCGGGCAGCACCCTCACGTCCCCGTACCGCGTCACGCCGTACCAGGTGCGCTCCGCCGCGGCGGCGAACAGCCGGTGCACCAGGTACAGAAACGCGAACAGCCCGAGCGAAGAGGCGAGCCACCGCGGCCACCGCGGCTCCTTCACGTGCGCTGCCTCGTGCGCCACCGCCGCCAGCACCTCGTCGTCGGTCATGTTCTCCAGGAGCGCGTCGTTCAGCACGATGGTTCGAGTCGCCCCCTGGCCGGCGAAGTACGCCTGTACCTTCACCGTCTTCGTCGACGTCTTCTCAACCACGATGTCGCGCACCTCGACGCCGGCCTTCTCCAGCAAAGCAAAGATGCGCTGGCGCAGCGGCCCGTCCGCAAGGGGCTCGCGCTCGAGGTACACGACGGATCGGAATGGATCGATCGCGGAGGAGACCAACAGCAGCGCCGCGCAGAATGCTCCGAGGGCGAGCCACCACCTGCGGAACCGCCGCGCCAGCCCGAACAGCCCGAACACCAGCATCGCCGTGAAGAGCGTCTTCAGCACCGTGGACTTGAACAGATCGAGCGCGAAGGCGCCGGGCGTGTACCGCGACAGCCCGAACCGGTGCTCGTGCACGTACCCGAAGTAGATGGCCGCCGGAAGCATCGCCAGCCGCCAGAGCAACAGGTCGTAGACGGCGAAGAGCAGCGCCGCGCCCCACCCGGGTTCCCCCCACAGCTTGTCGCCGAGCTCGAACGGCACATTCGCCACCGGCGCCCGGCGGAGACCTCCGAAGCGCGCCTCGAGCCAATCGGCCGAGCGCTGGGCGAACCGGTACAACGGCCGCACCAAAAAGGCGATCGCGGCCGACGCGAGCAGCAGAACCAGAACCCCGCCCGCCGCCTGCCAGACGTACAGGGGGAAGTGGTACGCGTCGATCTCGGCCTCTTGCGCCGGCGTGAAGATCGGCTCGGTCACGCGCGGTGTGAATCAGCTCCCGGGCGGCGAAGCCGGAGGCGCCGAACGCTGCTCCTCCTCGGCCACGTCCGCGAGGAGCAGCTGCTTCATCTTTTCCAGGCTCTCGCGGCTCTTCGCCACGAACGGGTTCTGCGCGCCGATGCGCTCGGCCGCCTCGAGCGTGCGCTCGTAGATGTTGATGGCCTTGGTCATGAGCACGCGGATCTTCTTGCGCAGCTCCTGCCGGTAGACCTCGGCCTCCTCCTGGTCGAGCTCCTTGGGCGCGGGCGCGTTCACCATGTGGTGGTAGAGGTTCTCGTACAGGCCGCCGATCTGCGTCCCCGCGGCCGTGGCCCAGTAGCCGTTGCCGATGCGGATGGACCGCAGGTAATGCCCCTGCGCCGACAGGAGCAGCTCGGCCTTGTATTCGAGGTCCCTGGCGAGCTGGTCCACGCCCTTGTCCGGGTCGAGCTGAACCGACTCGTAGTGCAGGCGGTAGATCTCCCCGAGGAAGAACTGGGCCTGCGCGGGGTAGTAGTCGTCGACCTGGTCCTTGTCGTCGAGGTTCTGCCAGGTCCACACCGACTTGCGGAGGATGCTCTCGGCCTCGTCCGATCGCCCGGCCTCGAGCACGCAGATGCCCCACTGCACCTGCGCCTCGAGGCGGCGGTTCATCGGCAGCTCGGCGCGCTCGGCGATCGTCTTGAGCGTGAGCGCCGCTTCCTCGTACCGCTCGAGGTGGTAGAGCGTCTCGGCCAGGCGGAATGCGGCGTCGAGAGCGTCGGCGTCGCCTTTGGGGTCGGCCAGCTCGGAGAAGCGCATGTACGCGTCCTCCCAGAGCTTGAGTCGCTGCAGCGACAGGCCGGCGTTGTAGAGCGCCTTTCGCCGGTGGCGGCTCTGGGGGTGGAAGTCGGCCAGCCGCCCGAAGTAGCGCGCCGCCTGCTTGTAGTCCTCGGCGGCGAAGAACGACGAGCCGGCGGCGAAGAGCTCCTCGTCGTTCAGCTTCTCGAGCTCGAGATCGCCGGTGATGGTCAGCGCGTCGAACTGAATCTCGCGGTCGGGCTTCTTCGCCCGGAACAGCGAGCAGCCACAGACCACCAACGCCGCGCACACCCACCACACGACACGCGAGGACATGGCCACCTTCCGCAGAGGTCCCGGCCTTTGAGACAGCGGCTCTGGCGCCGGAGTTCCACGCCTGATTCTACGATGGAGCAGGCCGGCCGCGCGCCGGCTCACCGGCCGATGCGCTCGTCGCCGAGCAGGTAGGCGCCGGTCCGCCACAGGGCCTCGAGATCGTGCACGTCGAGCGGGAAGCGGGGGACCTCGATGATCGGCGTCGGGTGCACCAGCTCCCGCAGCCGGTCGACGCCGAGCTGGTCCTGCGAGGCCAGGATGTCGTTCTCCTCGAGCGTGCGCTCCACCTTGGCCCTGAGCGGCGGAACGAGCTTCGCGGCGGCGCTCCAGCACTCGTCGGGCACCGGCGGGTGTACGCGGTTCGCGATCACCGCGGCCACGCCCATCTCGTTCTGCCGGAGCAGGGTGTGGAAGTGCACCGCCTCGTCCAGCCGCTCGATGGCGGCGGTGGTGACGAGCACGAACGCGGTCTCATCCGAGGCCAGAAGCGCCCGCGTCTGGTGCGCGCGCTGGCGGAACTCCTCGTTGAGCCCGCTGATGGCGAGCATGAAGTCGGCCAGGGCCTGCAGCGTCTCGACGCCGGTGAACTTGGCGATCTGCCGCGCCACGTAGCTGCCGCCCAGGTTGAACAGCTTGAGCCCGAGCTTGCCCGCGGCGAGCGCCGGGGTGAGCAGCCACTTGGCGGCCTCGTGGTCGAGGAAGTCGAGCACGCGGTTGGGCGCGTCGAGGAAGTCGAGGGCGTGCGCGGTCGGCGGCGTATCGAGCACGATGAGCTGGTAGTCGCGTTGGGTGCGCAGCTCCCAGAGCTTCTCCATCGCGATGTACTCCTGCGAGCCGGCCAGGGCCGTGGAGAGCGACTGGTAGAAGCGGTTGTTCAGAATGCGCTCGCGCTTGTCGGCCGGGGCGAGCTTCTCGATGAGATCGTCCCACGTCCGCTTCATGTCGAGCATCATGGCGAACATGGGCGCCTGCGCCCGGATCCCCGCCGCGGCCAGCCGCTCGTCGCTGATGCGCGACTCGGCGTTCCCCAGCGCTTCGAGCCCCAGCGCGTTGGCCAGGCGCCTGGCGGGGTCGATGGTGCACACGAGCGCGCTCCGCCCCGACGCCGCCGCCCGCAGGGCCAGCGTCGCGGCCACGGTCGTCTTCCCGACGTCGCCCGATCCGACTCAGACCAGCACCGACTTCCGGGCCAGGGCCTCGCCGATGGGGCCGTTCACCGCGCGCCTCCGGTCAGCGGCGCGAGCAGCCGGGCGATCTCCTCGATGGCCGGACGGCCGAACGACGTGTGGAAGAGCCGGGGAATCGGGTGCACCGGCATGTCCAGCGCCTGGTCGAGCTTCTTCCGCGACGCGGTCGAGCGCAGCTCGCGGTCGCGGTGGGCCTTCGCCGCGGCGAACAGCTCGCGCGCCTGCTCGAGAGCGGCCAGGTCGGCCTCCCCGAAGCGGGGCTCGATGTAGCCGTTCAGCACCGCCACGCGCGGCTTGACCCGCACCCGCGCCCTCAGCGCTCCGGCGAGCTCGATGGTCTCGTTGACCGGCATCTCCTCGGGCAGCGACACCAGCACCACCGCGGTCACCGCATCGTCGACGAGAAGGTCGCGCATCGTCTTCGCCTCGCGTGCGAGCGGCCCCGGCGGCACGGTGTCGACGATGACCTGCGGCACCGACAAAAACGAGATGGCGTGCCCGGTGGCCGGCCCGTCGATGACGATACGGTCGAACCGCCACTGCCCGTCGGGCCGCTTCTCCTGCAGGTGGAAGAGGATCTTGCCGAGGATGACCAGCTCCTGCAGCGAGGGGACGAAGCGCAAGAAGTAGCGGACGAGCCGGTTCTCGAAGACCGCGTTGTAGATGCTCTCGAACTTGAGGACCATCAGCGCGTACTCGCGCATGGCCTCGGGTGCTCGCACGTCGACGGCCCAGAGGTTCTCCTCGACCAGGCCGATGTTCGGCCCCACTTCGGGGCGGCCGAGCAGCCGGGTGACGCGCTCCTGCGCATTCACCTCGCAGACCAGAGTGCGCAGCCCCCTCTGGGCGCTCTCGAGCGCGAGCGCGGCCGACACGGTGCTCTTGCCGACCCCGCCCTTGCCGGTGACGACGAGGAGGCGCTGGTGCTCGAGGATGCCCATCGAAGCGGGGCACCGTAGGGATGGGGAGTGCCCGAGTCAACGGCCCCGCTCGTCCGCTCCCGTGCCGGCGCGGCGGCGATGCGGTGATGGGGCTCATGGGGCTCGCTTGACACGATGGCGACCGCCGCTCACGATGCCCGCCCCCTGGGGAAGCCCATGCTCAAGAACAACCCGGTGATGAAGAAGCTCGTCGAGACCGGCGAGGAGCGCATCGGAAAGATTGCTCAGCAGCTGCTCTCGAACGAGAAGTTCGTGGCGGCGGTGCAGACGATCGTCTCCCGGTCGCTGCAGGCGAAGGGCACGCTCGACAAGAGCCTCAAGGCCGCGCTCTCGGCGATGAACCTGCCCTCGACGGCGGACCTGGAGATTCTGCGCAACAAGGTCGACGACCTCGAGCGGCTGCTCGCCTCGGTCGAGGGCAAGGTGGACAAGCTCGTCGAGAAGAAGCAGTGAGCCGCCGCATCGCCTTCATCAACGAGAAGGGCGGCACCTGCAAGACGACGCTGGCCGTCAACGTGGCGGCCTACTTCGCCCAGAAGAAGCAGAAGCGCGTGCTCCTGGTCGACCTCGACACCCAGGGGCACGCCGGCAAGTCGCTCGGCATCGACGTGCGGGCGGTCAGCCCCAACGTCTTCCACCTCCTCTCCGACCGGAAGGTGCAGCTCGCCGACGTGGTGCACCGGACGGCGGTCGAGAACCTGTGGGTGGTGCCGTCGTACAAGCAGATGTCCGAGCTGCCGGTGGCGGCGGCGGGCGACGAGCGGCGCGTGTTCCGGCTGAGCGACCGGCTGGCCGAGCCGCATGCGCAGACGTACGACGTCGTGGTGTTCGACGCTCCGCCGTCGATGGGGTTGACGACGTTCAACATCCTCGCGGCGGCGACCGAAGTCGTGGTGCCGGTGGCGCTGACGTACCTTTCGCTCGACGGCTGCGCCGAGGTGGTGGAGACGGTGCGGCGCGTGGCCGAGGAGCACGGGCGCGCCGACCTGCACGTCTCGCTGGTGGTGCCGACCCTCTACCGGAAGACCGCGCTGGCCGACGAGATTCTCGAGAAGCTGCGCCAGTACTTCCCCGACCGCTGCGCCAAGACGCCGCTGGGCTTCAACGTGAAGATCGACGAGGCCCAGAGCCACGGGAAGACCATCTGGGAGTATGCCCCGTGGAGCCGCGGCGCGACGATGCTGCAGCAGATCGCCGAGGAGATCGACGCCGCCGGCAAGAGCCGGCAGCGCCGCGTGGCCTAGCCCTTCTTCTTCTCGAGCGCCGCGATCTTCTCCTCGAGCTGCTCGAGGCGGGTCATCAGCGCCTGCATGTCGCGGCCGAGCGCGGGCAGGTTGCCGATGACGTTCTCGACCACGGCCTTGACGCGCTCGTCGACGTTGCGCTGGAAGCTCTCGAGCACCCGCTGGCTCGACTTGAGGAAATCGTCGCCCTCTTCCCGCCGAAGCAGCCGCTCGGCGTCCTCGCGGATCGACTGCACCCGGGGAGCGATCTCCTTCTGGAAGAAGCCCGAGATGGACTCGCCGGGGTGGCGGATGATCTCGCGCAGCACCGCCAGCGGCATCTGGTTCTTCTTCTTCTCCTCCTCGAAGATGATCTGCGCCAGCGTGACCGAGGTGAGATCTTCCTTGGTGCGATTGTCGACGATCTTCACCTCGACGCCCTGCTTCACCATCTCGGCGATCTCGTCGAGCGTGACGTACCGGCTCTCGACCGTGTCGTAGAGCTTCCGGTTCGTGTAGCGCTTGATGATCTTGGGCTCTTTGGCGGCCTGCCCTGCGGCCTTGCTCGCCTGCTCGGCTTCGCTCATTCCTGGAAAGCCCCCGTCGATGACGCGCTGCGCTGACAGTCGAGATAGCAGAGGGGGCACGGTCCGGCAAGCGTCGGCCGACATCGCGCGCGCCATCGGTCGAGGCCTATACTTCTGCGGCTCGAGCCCCCACGCGCTCGCTCGGTCACGACAGGACAGGCGCGGATGATCGTCCGGTGCGACCAGTGCCAGACGCGGTTCAAGATTCCCGACGAGAAGGTCACCGAGAAGGGCGTCAAGGTCCGCTGCACGAAGTGTCAGAACACCTTCCGCGTGCGCAAGCAGCCCTCGGAGGTGGCCGGGGCTGCGGCAGCGCCAGCTCCCGCCGCGCCGAAGCCTCCGCCCCCGACGCCATTCGGCGAGCCGCTGACCGACCCTTTCGCCGCGTTCGGTCCCGCGGGCGAGCCGTCCGGTGACGCGACGCGGCCGGGTTTCTTCGCGGCGGGCATCGAGGCAACCCGCCAGCCGGTGAGCCCCTCGTTCGAGGCGCAGGCGGACCTCCCCCGCGAGCTGTTCGATGGTCCGACCCGGGTCGCTCCGTTGCCGCCGAGCCTCCACGTCGCGACGGGGCGGCCTTTGCCGCACTCGAGCGCGACGCGCGAGCGGCCCGAGGTGACCGACCCTTTGGCTCCGTCGTTCTCCGACGCGCCGAAGGAGAAGTCGCCGCTGTGGGCCGCGCCGCCACAGCCACCTCCGCCCGCACCGCCGCCGCGGCCGGCTGCGCCACCGCCCGCGCCGCCAGCGCCCGCTCCCATCCAGGCGCAAGCGCCTTCCGCGCCGGGCCGGCTCGACGACGTGCCGGCGTTGGACGAGCCGCTCGCGTCGCCCGCTTCCGAGCCGCTCGGAGGCAACGGGGTATTGCCCGCGAGCGGCGCGCGCGAGGCCCTCTTCGACATGCCGCCGCCCAGGCCGAACGGGCGGGCCGAAGAGCTGGCCGCGGGGGCGAGCGCTCCGACCGAGCAGCACGCCGTGATGCAGCGGGCGGCTTCGGTGCCCATCGAGAAGCCCTCTGCGGTCGTGCCCATGGGGCTTGGCGAGCTCGAGCCTCCCAGCGCGGCGCGCAAGGTGACGGGCGTGGTGGTGAACGTCACGCTGGCGGCGCTGCTGCTCGTGGGCCTTCTGGCGGCGGGCTCGGCGGCGCTGAACGAGGGGCGGGTGGACTTCTCGCTCGAGCGGCTCAAGGCCACGTTCGCGGCAGAGCGCGCCCTGGTCGCGGTCGACCTCTCGAACGGGCTGTACGAGACGCGGGCCGGCAAGCCGGTCTTCTTCGTGCGCGGGGAGATCGAGAACCGCAGCGACCGGCCGGCGCGGGTGCGCGTGCGCGCCGAGATTCTCGAGCGCGGGCAGTTGGTGCGTGCCGCCGAGTCATTCGCCGGGCCGACGCCGACGCCCGAGGAGCTGTACGCCATCGCCAGCTCGAGCGACGTCGACGCGCTGAACCGTCGGGTGAAGGAGGCTCCGGCGGTTGCTCCCGGGCAGCGCCAGCCGTTCCTGGTCACCTTCTACGAGTACCCGCCGGATCTGCACGGGTTCCGGGTGAAGGTGGTGGCCACCGAGCTGGCCGCGGAGACCGCCGCGCGTTGACGCCATGCCCTCGACGGAAGAGGCCCTGCTCGTCGCGCGCCGGCTTCACGCGCTCGCCGGCGGGGCCGACGTCGTCCGCAAGGCGGCGGCCCGCGAGCTTGCCCGGCTCGACCCGACCGACGCGACGGACCTCATCCACCAGCTCTTGCTCCTCTCGCGCGAGGGCTTGGAGCCGGCCCGGTGCGCGCTTTCGGCGATGGTGGCGGCGCTCGACCGCGAGGCGTCCGCCATTCCCTACGCCAGCGCGTTGAAGCGGCTGGCGAGGCTTCAGGACCTCTCGTCCGTGGCGGCGCTGTTCGCCGACGGCCCACCCCAGCGCGAGATGGACGCGGACGCCGCCGCCAAGAACGACGCGCGGCTCTTCACGCAGACTCTGGGCCATCTGAAGACGAAGGCGCGGCTGACCCGCAACCCCGACGAGCTGGCCAGGCTGGCCACCGTGTCGAACCCGGCGGTCATCCGCAACGTGCTGCTCAACCCGCGGCTCACCGAGGCGCTGGTGGTGCGCATCGCCGCGCGCCGGCCGGCCCGGCCCGAGCCGCTGGTGGAGATCTGGCGTTCCGAGCGCTGGTCCTCCCGCCACGCGGTGCGGCGGGCCCTGGCCTTCAACCCCTATCTGCCGCTGGAGGTGGCGGCGAAGATCGTCCCGCTGCTGAGCACGACGGACCTGAAGGAGCTCGCCGCCGACACCTCGGTGCACCCATCGCTGCGCGAGCAGGCGAAACGGCTGCTCGAGGCGGGCTGAGCTGCCTCGGCGCTTCCTAATTCGCTGCGAGGTTGACGTGCTGGACGCGCTGATCCAGCCAGCCGGGGTGCGGGGCCCGGCGCTGCCATGCGTCGCGCGCTTGCTCGAGAGGAGCGAGGGCGAACGCGCGCGCGAGAGCACCTCCCGCGTGCTCGAATGGGTCGGCCCTGACGAGTGCGGCCCGTGCACCTGCGTCGGGGAGCTTCGGGCCATCGAGAGGTCGGCGGCTCCGAGAGACGTGGCGCTGAACGCGCGGTTCCGCGCCGGCAAGCCGATTTCCACGCCCGAGCTGTCGCGCCGCCTGGCGCTGCGCCGGAGCGGTGGCGGCGAGGTGCCCCACGAGCAGCGCGAGCTGAAGGTCGATGGCCACGCGCAGGTCGAGCTGGTGCCCCGCGGGCCGCTGGAGAAGGACACCGAATACGAAGTGGTGCAGTGGACCAAAGAGCACTCGCTGCCTCAGCGCTTCTTGGTCTCCTCGACGATCTGCGCGTCCTCGGGCGGGGGCGACTGGAGCCGGCGCACCGGGCTGACGTCGACCATGTCTTCGCCCCTGGCGGCCTTCTTGAACGAGTAGACGAAGCGGCCCAGGGCGTTGCCGATGGCGCCCATGCGCGAGGCGGACAGCACCACCAATAGCACCACGCCCAGGACGACGAGCTCACCCGTCGAGAAGCCGCAGACCATGGTGCCGACGATGCACAATGTCCGGGGGGAGTTCAACGACGCACCCGGTCGCGCTAGGGGGGGGCCCTATTGGGCCGGACCGAGCCCGGCGGCAGAGATGCGAGCAGCGCAAGGAGCGAGGACGCAGTGGGTTGGTGGACCCATAAGGACGAGCGACGCAGCGATGCGACGCAGATCGGCCGCCAGGCGAAGGGAG